>Ga0210139_1000170_pt1 | contig 12467 bp, 6 predicted proteins | sample Browns_TuleB_D2_FD_184855 | JGI IMG/M metagenome (GOLD analysis project Ga0210139, IMG submission 184855) | Wetland microbial communities from San Francisco Bay, California, USA, that impact long-term carbon sequestration - Browns_TuleB_D2 (SPAdes) | ecosystem: Environmental > Aquatic > Marine >... | reverse complement strand
TCCGGAATTTTCAGCCAGAAACGCCACAACCATGGATATCGCGTTTCGTATGTGCGGGGAGGCATTACCGGCACAACTCGAAAACCACGGGCATCAAGTCGCTCGGTTAGAACTTTGATTGTGCTCCCCTTACCGGAACCTGCCCAACCCTCAAAAACAACGATGCTGGGAATTCCGAAGGTAAACATCGAATGCGCAAGTCCGTACAACTGGTTTTGCAGTTGTGGCAATTTGCGTTTGTATTCTGCATTCGATGCGGAGAGATTGAGATCCAGATGTTCCAACATCGTAAATAGTTTACTTCGAAAAAGGATGACCTCAAACCCACCTTCGGCTGTCCGCGTGCCGGCCAGAGGCCGGGCGCACGTTTATGCCGCCGGGACGGCGGCGCTCATCTAACCGCACAGTCGAAATGAGCGCCGGCTTCTAGGAGGCCAACTATGCCTGAAGGAACTTCTAGCCGTCAAAACTCGTACAATCAGACAGGGGAGTATTTCATTTGACGAACCTACTATCGGAAGTCAAGTATGGCGTGCGGGCTTTGGTGCGCGACAAAATATTCACGCTTACCGTGCTGGTTACACTGGCTGTGTGCATGGCCGCTAACTCCACTACTCTGGCAATTGTCAGTTCGGTGCTGCTGCGACCACTGCCGGTACCCCATTCGGACAAAATCCTGTTGATGTCCAATCGGTACCCTAACGCCGGCGCGGCCGATTCCACCAACAGCGATGTTCCTGGATATTATGACCGTAAGCGCGACACGAATGTGTTTTCCGATTTGGCCATGTTCCGCCACAGCGGCATGACCTTGGGAGCTGAGGGCACGCCCGAGCAAGTCGATGTATTTTTGGTTACGCCCTCATTTTTCCGCGTGATCGGCATCCAACCAGCGATGGGCCGCCCGTTCACCGAAGCGGAAGGCGAAATCGGCGCGGAACAAAAGGTGATACTCACATACGCAGCGTGGGAGAAGCAGTTTGGCGGCGCGGCAGACGCGCTGGGCAAACAGATGCGTCTGAGCGGACGCAACTATGAAGTGGTGGGGGTGATGCCGCGCGGGTTCGTGTTCATGGATCCGGATGTAAAGCTGATTGTGCCGCTCGCATTCACGGCAGCGCAAAAGACCGCGTATCACAACAACAGTTGGTACAACATCGGTAGGCTGAAGCCCGGCGCGAGAATCGAACAGGCGCAAGAGCAAGTGAACGCAGTTAACGCCGCGAACATGGTGAAGATGCCGGAATTCAAGGAACCTCTCACCAACGCCGGGTTCCACACTTCTGTCGAGCGCTTTCAGGACGTAATGGTGCGCGATGTGCGGAACATTCTCTATTTGCTGTGGGGTGGTGCGCTGTGCGTGCTGCTGATTGGCGCGCTGAACGTTTCCAACCTCGCGCTGGTAAGATTCTCGCTACGCGAAAAAGAAATTGCTACTCGCCTGGCGCTTGGCGCGACCCGTACCCAGTTGTTGCGCCAGTTCATAACGGAAAATGTGCTGCTGACGCTTGCCGGCGCCGTTGCCGGCCTGAGCATCAGCGCAGCAGTGCTGCGCGGGCTGGCCCTAATTGGCGGTGACAAGCTGCCGCGCGCGAATGAAATACGCTTCGATACTCTGAGCATCACTGTCTCTTTAGGGGTTGCCCTTTTGATTGGAATTGCGCTGGGCTGTTTGCCGTTGCTCGGCGCCATGCGACGAAACCTGGTAGCCGCGCTGCACGATAGCGCGCGCAGTTCGACTACCGGCGCGGCAGCGCGCGGAGTTCGACGCGCGCTGGTGGTGGCGCAGGTGGGATTCGCATTTGTGCTGCTACTGGGCGCGGGGTTGCTGCTTGCCAGTTTTCGCAACCTGTTAAACGTCAATCCCGGCTTCCGCAGCGAAGGCGTGCTGACGGCATCCACCAGTGCGCCGCGCGTACGCTATGACGATGACGCGAAACTCATCGCGTTGATGGACCGCTCCCTCGAAGCGATTCGACAAGTGCCAGGCGTAAAAGCCGTTGGCGCTACATCGTCCATTCCGTTTGGTGGGGACTACAGCGACAGCGTGATTCTGGCGGAGGGCTATCAAATGAAGCCCGGTGAATCGCTTGTTTCGCCCTACCAGATTGACGTCACGCCAGGTTACTTCGAGGCGATGGGAGTCCAACTCGTTGCCGGCCGAACTTTTGAGGAGCGCGACACGGCAGACTCGCAGCCCGTCGTGATTGTAGATGAGCGCCTGGCGAAGAAATTTTGGGGCGATGTAAATCCCATCGGCCGAAGAATGTACAAACCAGACAGCGCAGAACAGATCCTGCATCCTGGACCGAAAGTGAGATGGCGGACGGTAGTGGGCGTTGTGCGTTCGGTCCGGCAAGAGGGGCTTGAAAGCTACGGCCGCACCATCGGCGGCTACTATTTTCCCTTTACACAGGATACCGATCACAACTTCACCTTTGCCATTAGAATGATCGGCGATCCGACAGCGGCAGCCTCCTCGTTGCGCGCTGTGATGGCCAAAGTCGACCCCGACCTTGCTCTATTTGACATTCGTACCATGCACGAGCGGGCAGAATTGTCGCTCGCCTCCCGACGCACCTCGTTTACATTGGCAACGGCCTTTGGGGCACTCGCCGTGTTCCTTTCGGCGATTGGCATTTACGGAGTGCTGGCTTACCACGTCACGCATCGAAGACGCGAATTCGGCATTCGTCTGGCACTCGGCTGTAGGGCCGGTGAAATCGTCAGACTCGTGCTCGGCGAGGCATTGCTGCTGGCCTCTTTTGGCCTGGCGCTCGGCGCCGGCGGCGCAACCCTGCTGCGAAAGTTGATGGAGAACCAGGTGTTCGGTGTTCGCCCGCTCGACCCGCTGGTGATGACTGCCGTGCTGGCCGCTGTTGCCGCAGTGGTGTTTGTGGCCGCAGCAGTACCGGCGCGCCGCGCCACGCGCGTTAATCCCATGATTGCGCTTCGCTGCGAATAGAAACCCCTATATTCGCTCAAGATCGACGGCTGCAAATTCGGCCAGTATGGAAGGTCCACCGAAGCTGAAAGTAGATCAACAAAGGAGGGGAAACCTACGGTGTTTACGGAAGTGGAGCTGACGGGATTCGAACCCGTGACCTTCTGAATGCCATTCAGACGCGCTCCCAACTGCGCCACAGCCCCAGATTGATTTCGGAATTCAGAAGCTTGATTTTAGATTGAAGAGCTGATTTGTGCAACAACGATCTTTTTTGCTCTTCCGTATGAGTTAAAATGTTTGGTATGTTTGAAACGGAACACGAAGCCGTCTTTTTTTGCAATGAACCGGAAGCCGGACTTCACGCGATCATTGCAATCCACAGCACTCGTCTTGGGCCTGCTCTTGGAGGCACCCGCGTCTTTCCCTATCCGAATGAAGAAGATGCATTGAAGGATGCGCTGCTTCTTTCGCGGGCGATGACGTATAAGGCAGCCGCAGCAGATCTGCCTTTTGGAGGCGGCAAGGCTGTGATTCTGGCCGATCCACGCGATCCCGAGAAACAGAAGAAGTTGAAGGCATTCTGCCGTTACCTGAACATGCTTGGCGGCAGTTTTCAAACAGGTGAGGATCTGGGAACGACCACAGATGATGTTCTATATATGAGGCAATTCACCAAATTGGCTCATTGTACAACTACGGGCCTTCCGGACTTCCTGGAGACGTCCGCTTTAACCGCGCGGGGTGTGCTGTGCGGAATCGAAGCTTCTCTGAAACACCGATTTGGCTCCTCGGATTTGAGCAACCGTACGATCGCAATCCAGGGACTGGGCAAGGTTGGGCTCAGGCTTGCCCGGTTGCTCAAAGATAAACATGCGCGCCTGATCGTGTCTGATCTTGATACAGATCTCACTGCGAAAACCACGATCGAGTTGGATTGTTCACAGGCCGATGCCTCTGAGATTCTTGGTGTAGATGCGGATGTATTCTGTCCATGCGCGATCGGACACGTCCTGAACGCTCAAAGCATCGACCGACTCCGCGCTCCCATCATTGCGGGATGCGCAAACAATCAACTTTCCCAGGACTTCATTGCCGAAATTCTCCGTCAGCGTGGAGTGCTCTATGCGCCGGATTACATAATCAACGCGGGCGGTCTCATCTCGGCCTTGCTGGAAATGGGAATTGAAGACGAAACAGCCGTACTCGCGCGGGTAGATGCGATCGGGAACCGTTTGCTGGATCTGTTTGCACAGTCCGACAAAGAAGGTTGCTCCACTTTGCAGGTCGTGAATCGCATTGTAGAACACAAGCTCGGCATTTCTTAGGGGTCTTTTGCGGAAAGAAATCAATGTTGACAGTATTCGCCGAAAATCATACCGTTTTGAAACAGGCCAGGGCGTAAACAATTGGGGACTAACGAACCGATCATCGCAAACGTTTCCGACACGGCTGTATGGGTAGCCTACTACCGTGCGATGGAAACAGAGCGTCCTGACGCTCATTTTCACGATCCATATGCGAAGATGCTGGCCGGCGAGCGCGGCGCAAAAATGGTCCGCACCATCAGGGGCGCGCGCAGGAACGCATGGGCCATGGTTGTCCGCACCTGCGTCTTCGATGAAGTAATCCTCCGTCTGGTAAAAGAGAAACTGGTCGACACCGTCATCAATCTTGCCGCAGGACTCGACACCAGGCCTCACCGAATGGACCTTCCCGCATCTTTATCCTGGATTGAAGTAGATCTGCCTGCAATTCTTACATATAAGGAAGAGAAACTGAAAGGCGAAACTCCCAAATGCAGACTGGAAAGAGTGAAATTGGATCTCTCCAATGTATCAGCCCGCCGCGATCTCTTTTCCCGGCTCGGAGCTTCCGCAAAACGCGCGTTGATTTTGTCGGAAGGGTTGCTGGTTTACTTGACCCGTGAACAGGTAACTTCCCTGGCGACAGATCTGCGAACGCATCCTGCGTTTCAGTGGTGGTTGATCGATTTTGTATCGCCCAGGCTTTTGAAAATGGTTCAGCGCTCATGGAAAAAACAATTGGATGCGGGTGGAGCATCCATGCAATTTGCGCCGATAGAAGGAACAGACTTTTACAAAGCACTGGGTTGGACAACCGTTGAATTTCATTCCACATGGCAAGACGCAATACGCCTGAAACGAACTATGCCTCTGGCAGGGTTCTGGCAATTCCTTTCGCACATTAGTCCCCAGAAAACTCGCGAGAAGTACTTACGAATGAGCGGCAACGTCCTTCTGGAAAGACTACCGTAGTTCCTGGTGCAATTCTGATTTCATCCGCAACGGATGTTGCCGGGTTACAATAAAATTTGAAGCGCGATCTCTTCCTACTTTTCACAACGCGAATTCTACGCCTTTTCGGATACGGGTTCCTTTCCGTTATCCTCGCTCTATTTCTTACATCTAACGGCTTCACTGAAAAACAGACGGGTCTCCTATTTACGCTGGCTCTTGGCGGAGATGCGTTCATCACACTGGCAATCACTACGAATGCGGACCGTCTCGGGCGCCGCAGGATGCTGATATTGGGCGCACTCCTGATCTTCAGCACGGGTATCCTGTTTGCAGCAACGCAAAACTTCTGGATTCTGGCGGTTACGGCCGTGCTTGGCGTTATCAGTCCGAGCGGTGGCGAAATCGGACCGTTTCTTTCTATTGAGCAAAGCGCTATGGCTCAAGCGGTACCGGATGATCAGCGGACTCGCTTTTTCGCGTGGTACAGCCTCGCAGGGTCACTGGCAACTGCTCTCGGCGCGCTTGCCGGAGGTCTTCTGCCGCAAATTCTTCAACAACGCGGAATGCCGAAACTCGATTCATTCCGAATCGTACTGATCGGCTATGCCGGCATCGGGGTTGCGCTCGCAATCTTGTTTTTTCTGGTCAGCCCTAAGGTCGAAGCGCCTTCAGCAAGCAAGCACTCGTCGACGCCTCTCTTCGGGTTACATCGATCCCGCGGAGTTGTTCTTCGTTTAAGCGGACTGTTCGCGCTCGACGCCTTTGGTGGCGGATTCATAGTACAAAGCCTCCTTGCCTACTGGTTTCACCGGAAATTCGGTGCAGAACCTGCACTGCTGGGCGGCATTTTCTTCTTTGCGAATCTGTTTGCAGGATTCTCCGCTCTCAGCGCCTCACGGTTAGCTCGCAGGTTTGGACTGATCAACACGATGGTCTTCACGCATATTCCTTCTAACGTATTGTTGATACTGGTGCCGCTGATGCCGAATCTTCATTCTGCCATCGCAGTGCTGCTGGTCCGATATTGCATCTCACAAATGGATGTACCAACACGACAGTCTTATACGATGGCCGTCGTTCATCCGGATGAGCGTTCTGCCGCAGCGGGGATCACGACAATCGCTCGTTCCGTTGGCGCGGCGGTCTCGCCATCCATCAGTGGCCAGATGATGGCCGCGGCAGCCACAATGAGCGGTCCGTTTTTTCTGGCGGGTGGATTGAAAATTCTTTACGATCTCGCGCTCTATTATTCCTTCCGCACCATGAAGCCGCCCGAGGAATTGTTTTAGAAAAGGCAGGGAACGATGAATTGCGCTCCCACAAAACGTTATCTTAGTTATGCCCATGATAAAATGAACGTAACTCCCTGAGGATTTTATGCGCCTGACTCGCGCAGTGATCATAGGAATTGTGCTGGCGGCTGTTGCTGTCGGAGGCTACTGGTATTTTCGCATACGTCCCAGACTTCGCGCACTCAACGGTGAATTCGATGTACCCACAGCTTCGCGCACTCAAACACTTAAAATCCGGAAGAACCTTGATGGAGACTTCGACCTCACTGCCGATCTTCCCGGTAATCCAATCGGAATCGCAATAAACGGAAACGAACTATTGATCGCAAATCGCATAGAGCCATGGGGATTTTTGCGGCTTCAGCGCAAAGAAGTAGGCAGTTTCGAAGTTCAACAATTGGCTGTCATCGAGCCAGATTACGGACAGAAAATGAGCTTCGATGCAGTCACCTGGAACGGCAAAGAATATGTTGCGCTTACCTCTGAAAGCTGGTTCCAAAAAGGAGAAGGCTCGGTCTTTACAGTTCATGATCCCGAGAGTCTTGCCGTGAGATCTCATCATCCTGCCCCTGATCACGTCGGATGCATCGCATGGGACGGCAGTTCCTACTGGGTTGGAACGAGGCGCAATACCGAAGACTCCGGCGAACCGGCGTTCGTCTACCGCTTCAATGATAATTTTCAAGAAACCGGACGTTTTGAACCACCGGATTTCGGCTGTCAGGGACTCACCTGGGATGGTGAGCATCTCTGGTTCGCCGATGTTTTCTCCGACAAGATTCATGTCTTGAAGTTGGATGGAGAAGCTCTTCGAATCCTACAATCTCGTGCAACACCATTCCGTTATCTCAGTGGAATTGGCTATGACGGTCGAAACATCTGGGTTTCAGAGTACGATCACAACCAGATTCACCGGCTGATTCCTGCTCTCAGTAGGCAATGGGTGAGTGAATCCGAAACTACAGCTTCAGCTTCGGAGGTAGAACCGGCACAACCTCCTGTGAAAACCAGCGATGCTTATACGAACGACTTTCCCGATACAGGTCCCGAAGAAATGGACGTGCTTGAACTGAAAGCGGAATCGCGCGAAAACGCAGTTTTCGGTTCCTGGAAGATCCATTTTGGAGAAGATCTTTTTGCTGATAATGAAGCCGCGGAAGGCTCCCCAATTTCCATACCTAAATTCGTGCGCTATACGGTCTATGTCGAAGGTGGTAGCCTGTCAAAACCTGCTGAATTTGAACACGAAGCAACGCCGGGTGAGAATTCAACACAGGATGAAGAGCTTGCTTCAGATCTGGGTCCTGGTGAATATTCCGTACACATTTTTCTTCACGCACAGTTTGTTGACAGCAAAGGAACGAACCGTATTCTGAATGACTCAAGTCCATCGGTCACCGTAACTGTAGAGTGACTCGTTCCCGAATGATCGAACCCTTGGCGGTTCAATCGTCTGTATAGCGTTGTTCTTTCCATGGATCGCCGTAAATGTGGTAGCCGTTTTGCTCCCAGAACCCGGGAACATCCTTCGGCATGAGCTCCACAGCACGCACCCATTTCACGCTTTTCCAGAAATACAGATGAGGCACGATCAGTCGTAACGGCCATCCGTGGTCAGGACTGATATCCTCCCCGTTGTGCCTGAAAGCAAACAGAACATCATCGCGCAGGAGATCCGCCAACGGGACATTGGCTGTATATCCTTGAGCGTCATGAAAGAGCACAGATTTTGCTTCGGATTTGACCTTTACGTGTTTCATGACTTCGTTGAAGGTGACGCCCTCCCACAGGTTGTCGAATTTGCTCCAGCGAGTGACGCAGTGGATGTCTGATTTCACTTGAACCTTAGGAAGACTCATGAATTCCTGGTACGTCCAGCGCACGGGTTCCTCTACTAAACCAAAAACGCGAAAATCCCATTTTTCAGGATCAAATTGCGGAACACTCGCGTAGTGCAAGACAGGCCATTTCAGGGTGAGTGATTGCCCTGTCGGCAAACGTCCTTCCTTTATTTTCTGTGCTTCCTGCTGTTTTCGTTCTGAATCAAACATATCCGCTATTAGATACTATTATGCTCACAATTCTTTCTGCCCCAGCTATATCATTCTGAATCGCAACCTGTAAGAGGAAGGCCCGATCGGCCTTTGTAACCTCTGGCGGTTCTCGTCGGACAATTCGCGGACGAGGCGTCCGCGCTACGTTGAAACTTGAAACATCCTGACTTTTGGGACAGTCTCGCGGGCGGTACAAACACACCTAGCGGCGGATCCAGAGTTTTTCGTAAGGCACGGGTAGCTGCATGCTGAATACAACTTCCAGGCCTTCCACTTCGGGACGCGCAAAGCGATATGTTTGCTCATGGAAAAGGGGAACCAGAAGCGCGCGACGGGCAATGATTTGCTCAATCTCGCGGTAAATATCGTGTCGCAATTCCGGATCGGTTTCGACCCGTCCCTTATCAATTAAGCGGTCCACTTCGCGTGTGCCGCAAAAACTGCCGACATATCCTTTTTCAGAATACAGGATGCCCACAAACGTATCGGCATCGGGATAATCACCGACCCAGCGGAGCACATCCATGTCCACCATCTCGGCAAGCTCGCTCTTGACCACAGTATCCGATCTTGTATTGGCAATATGAACCCGGAATCCGTTTCGTTGAGCGCTGTCCACAAGCTCCTGGGCAAAGGAAGCATACGCAGCCTCAAACATTGTATGGACAGAGGCGTTCAGTTCAATATCTTCTTTTGGCCTGGCGCGATCGGAAGAAGCGACTGCATGACGGCGCGCCGGCTCATAACCAAGAAGGCCCGGAGGAATCAGACTGTGCGCCGGAACTGCCAATCTGCCCAGATTCCTTCGGATCAAACCATCAACATCCAGCGATTCGACAAATCGATGCCGCAGCTTTTCATCTTGAAACGGGCCTTTATGAATGTTGAAAACAATAAAATAGGTGGAGAGCCGGGGCGTTTCTCTGTACCGGTTTGCAAATTGCGTCTCATGCTTCAAAGTTTCTACGTCTGAGGGAAGCATGTCCCACGCCAGATGAAACCGGCCATTTCGAAAACCGGACAAAATTTCCTGGGGCGGAACTGCAAAACTGAACATGATTCCTTCATTCCTGGGGTAACCTTCCCGCCAGTAAAACGGATTGGGCTCCAATTCCAGATGCCGTCCGGGATCGAAGCTGACCACACGATAAGGGCCGGTTCCTACGAACCCATCTCGCCACGTCCCGCCAAACTTTTCTAAACCCTCCGGAACGACTGCCGTATTTGCGTAAGAAACAATTGCGGGGAAAAAAGACACCGGCTGATCCAACTCGATCGTAAATTCCTGGGAAGACAGAATGCGGAATCCTGTGAGTTCCTTGCGGTCACCGCTCAATATATCCTTTGCTCCCAGAATCGGTGACAACAAAGCTCGCATCTCACTTTTTTGGCTTTGCAGCAAATGCTCGAAAGAATATCGAACGTCCCTCGCGGTCACGCGTCTGCCATCCTGGAACCGGATATCATTGCGCAGGCGAAAATGAAATTTCTTCCCGCCCTGTTCGGCATCAAAATCCGAAAGCAGCCAGGGAGTAATTCGCGCTCCCTCCACCTGGTATGTCAGACACTCAAAAATCGATAGCAGCACCTGCGTGTGCGCGACAGTCGTTGCCATGGAAGGATCCAGAGTACTGACTTCCCCGCCGATGGGAATCTGAATCACCCCTCCTCCGGACTTTCGCAAAAGTGCAGGAGCTGATGTCTCGCGTTTTTCCAGTCCGAAATAATTTACAAAAGGCGGAGTGCTACGCAGGCTTAATTTCTGTATTTTTGGACTGGCAACACGGTAATCGATTTCATGGAACAAGGGCAGCAAAAGTCCGCTTTCCATCAACAAGGTTTCAATCTTTCGATAAAGCTTTTCCCGAACTGCCGGCCTGTTTTCGGTTCTGGCTTCTTCCACCAACGCATCGAATTCCGGAGAAGAACAATAGTTTCTATAGGCGCCGGTTCGCGAATGAAAAAGTGCATGCGTGAAGTTGTCCGGATCATCGAAATCCGGGGCCCATCTTCCGATCATTAAATCCAGATCTTCATTTTCAGTATTACTATTCAAAAACGCTTCCATGGTTTGTGTCTCAAGCGAGGCTTCGAAACCCAGTTCCAGCCATGTCTTGAACAGGTCCCTGGTGAGTGCGCCAAAACGGTCGGTCATGATCGGATGCACGGCGATTCTCAAACGCGCGGGAAGGCTAATACCCGAAGATTCCAGAAGTGCAACAGCTTTATCTCGATGGATCGGGTAACGCCTTTTGCCTGGATCATGGCCCAGGATGCCCGGCGGAAACAGTCCTTCGGCCGGTTGTGCGAAACGTCCCAGAGTGCTACGCACAAGGTCCTGCGTACGAACAAATCCACAGAGTGCCTGCCGGACCGATTGGATTTGGCCGATTCTGCTGTTCTGATTGAAAAGGATAAAGTATGTATTTTTTCTGGGGGACTCAACAAGTGTAGTTTTCAACCGCCTGTCGCGAAGTATTTCATCCAGATCCTCCGGAAGAAGGTCACGGGCCAGATCAATTTCACCGGAACGGAGTCCGGATGCCATTTCGTTTGCGCTCAACCCCATTCTGAATTCAATGGAATCAAGTGCGCAGGCGCCTTTCCAATACTGCGCATTCGACTCCAGAAGAATTCTGTTATTTTCGAACCGTGTGGCCCGGAAAGGTCCTGTCCCAGCGGGGAGCTCATCTTTATCTGATTGCAGAGCAATTCCAGTCCAGGGGTCCGTCAGCATGGCCGGATAAATGGGAAGCGATTCGGTTAAACGAATCTCCAGAATATTTTCGGAAGGAACAGTAATCCCCTGGACATTCTCCTTTTCGCCGCTGAGAAATTCATGAACGCCCTCGATGGGAGAAAACGCAGCAGGTGGTGCATCTTTGGAAAGCCGAATTGCATCTTCGAGGGATCTTTGTATGTCCTTCGCAGTTAAAATATTCCCGTTGTGCAAGCAGACATCCTTGCGCACAGTCAGGCGAAGCATCTTTCCCTCATCCTGGACGTCCCAGGATTCACACAGCCAGGGAATCAAATTTCCTTTGGCATCCGTTGCCAGAAGAGTTTCGTAAGAATTTTCAAAGATTTCTTGCTCTTCCACTACCTGGCCTTTGGCCGGATGACGTGCGTGGCTGGTAATGCAAAGTCCAACCACAAGTTTGCCGCCGCGGTATATCTCCTCACCCTGTTCCTGGGATTGCGGCTGGAGCCGCTCTGCTTCCTCCAGATATCCTTTTGCCTTGTCGTACTCGCCGCGAAGATTTGCTTCAGTAGCAGCTAAAGAGAGCAACCGGATCAAATTCTGAGTGTCTTCCAGAGCGCGGGCAATCACGAGCCCTTTATCCACCCATCGTTTCATGACATCGACCTTGCGCCATTCCCATGCCATTTCGGCTGCCGATACGATCCATGTAAGCGCTTCAGGCCTCCGGTTTGCGCTTTCGTGGATTTCTACAACCTTCTGCAACTGTTCCAGCGCCTCATGGATGTCACCAAACATTCGATGCGCTTGAGCCAGAAGAGTACGGGCTTCCGCTTCCACCTGTGGATTTCTTGAAGGGCCTTCTTTCATCAGGTCCAGCACAATTCGTATGGACCTCATGGCTTCTTCGGTGCTGAATGCATCCAGCGATTTGCGCGCCAGTTTCAAGCCGTATTCGATTACCTTTTCTGAAACATCTCCGTTCATGAAGTGATGCAACAACTGAGGGTATACGCGATCCAGTTGTCCGCTGTGGCGCTTTTCCAACTGCTCCGCATATTTCCTATGCAGCAATCGGCGCTTTCTTCGTGAAACGCCCGCATACAAAACATCGCGGACCACACCGCTGGAAAATTTCAACTGATCGGAAGAAGAGGTACGGTCTTCTTCGATGAATCCACCCTGCAGAAGCCGCTCCACGGCTTCATCGATGTC
>Ga0210139_1000169_pt1 | contig 12478 bp, 8 predicted proteins | sample Browns_TuleB_D2_FD_184855 | JGI IMG/M metagenome (GOLD analysis project Ga0210139, IMG submission 184855) | Wetland microbial communities from San Francisco Bay, California, USA, that impact long-term carbon sequestration - Browns_TuleB_D2 (SPAdes) | ecosystem: Environmental > Aquatic > Marine >... | reverse complement strand
CTGCATCTGTTCAAGAAAGCCGGCTGGTTCCGCGTAGCGTTGTGTTTGCACGAAGGCAAAGAGCCCCGAAAAGCTTTTGGATTCTTTCGAGTAATGAGCAGTTGGGAATACAGAATACGGAAGGGTACTTGTCGACAAGAATAGTGGCTTATTCACCGGGCTGCCATTTCGCAGCAGTTCTTCCTTGATTCCAAGGACCTGAGGCGTGGAAAGGAAGAGTTCGAGCGATTCGCCGTTTCCAACGCGGAAAGACGCTGAATTCTGTAATCGCACGGAATCGCCGTTCTTGCGGATTGAGAGAAGTTTCAATATGTCTCTATCTTGAATTTGGAAACGGTCCGGAACAGAAGCGCCATTGATCGTCAGTTGCTTCCCGGCTCCGATCAGGAGAACAGCATTCAGTTGCAGCGGATTCCGGCTCGCAGAGAACTGCAAATCTCGCATACTAACAACTGCTTTCGTATTGCAAGACAATCCCATAGCTTCAGCAATTTCCGAAACAGAATAAAGCCGCGAATCCAGGTTCGCTGAAAATACAGGGTCCTTCGCTTTTTCCATCCGCCATTCTTTTCTCGGCCATTTCCATTCTTTACTCTCATGCGTGAATGCACGATTGAAAGCGCCATTACTGCTGAAAACAATTTCCTGATTGCCACATTTCAGTCTGTCCCCTTGCTTCAATAGAACTGCATTCAGCGGCTCGTTATTCCTGTACGCAAAAACCCCTTCCTGCAATACGGAAATCTCTGCTTGTGCTGATGAAAGGGACGGCGAGATACCTACGGCTCCGGCCGGCAGATCGGCAATGAAGACATCATCTGCCTGCTGATCACCTCCGATGCGTACGAATCGCGCAGGTTCGCGAAAGTCGTTCGTTATTTTCTCGAATTGATAGCCGAGCTTTCGCACTTGCAGAATCTGGTAGTTTGATCTGGTTACCCAGAAGAAACAGAACAGGAAAAGGAAGGACTGAACCTGGAGCAGGATCAAAAGCAGTCGTGACTGCTTTTTCAGGGCCGCAAGGCCAAGCAGGAAAACCAATACCGCATAGATGAGTAACGCCATGTATATTCCATAATAATAATACTTACGCTTGCAGCGATTAGTTTCAAAAACCGTGCCACAGCAATGTGAAGCGAGTCATTAAGGGAAAAGGAAGCAGGTCAACGAAAGTTAGGCTACTATTAACCGTATGTCGCGACGAAGAAGGCGGGACCGAGACCCCGAGGTTGACAGGGTTCTCCTGCAGCTATGGAATGTGATCGATGATCTGGAACGTTTGCTGCCTTCACAATCACGCTGGTTCCGAGTAACGATTTTCGGAAGCAGCCGGATTTCAAAAGGCGACGCTCTTTACAATGCGGCAAAAGATCTGGCATTTCAGTTGTCGCAACTTGGTTGCGATATCGTCACCGGCGGTGGCCCCGGTTTGATGGAAGCCGCAAACGAAGGCTCGCAGGAAGGGGATATCTCCGGTAAAACCAAGTCTTACGGATTGCATATTGAACTACCCTGGGAATACAAACCAAATCCCTACATCGATCGGCTTTCCTCTCATCGTACATTCTTTTCTCGCTTGCACCATTTTGTTCGTCTCTCTCATGCTTACATCGTGCTGCCGGGAGGTATAGGAACATCGCTCGAAACGTTCATGATCTGGCAGTTATTACAGGTGGGTTATATCAAAGACCGCCCGTTAATATTACTCGGCGATATGTGGCGTGGCCTGGAAGATTGGATGAAAAAGGAAATGCTTCCCCGCAACTATGTTTCCGCATCCGACTTGCACCACTCCAGGGTCGTTTCCAGCACCGAAGAAGCTTTGAGGATTATCAAATTTGCGAAAGAAAAGTTTGAGCGATCGATCGAGGCGCTTTATTCATCCAGTGGAAATGGATGACTTCGGAAGGTCGGCGCTGCCAAGTTGAGTTATACTAGTACGCTGTAACAAAAATTGTGCGGTGTAGGAGCGCCACTGCGGCGTTTGAAGCGCCCGTCTCTGGCGGGCTCTTGAGCTTGAGGCCGGCCCGCGGGACGCGAGCGATACAAATAGAAATACACGATCCTTTCATGAGTCACAGGATACTAATTAATTTGAGGTCAAATCGCGGATGCCACATCTGGAGGTGAGTTGATGCGCGATTACGAGGAGAAAAGTTACTACGAGATCCAACTGGACAACAAGCAGTTGATCCTTGTCTTTTTAGCCGCCGTAACAGTATGTGTCTTGATTTTTGTTCTCGGTGTCATGATCGGGAAAGGTCAAAAAGAGGCGGAAATTGCAGCCGCAACAAGAAATGAAAAAAATACGGCCGCGTCCGAAGCCGATTCGAACACTCCGCAACAGGCACTGAGCGATATTGCTTCGGAGGCACAGAAGGAAAAGAAATCTTCCAAACCGGTTGGCGAGAAAGACCAATCCGCTGAAAAGACCCGTCCGGATAAAACTGTAAAATCGGAGCCGGTAGCGGAAGAAAAAACCAATAAATTTGCCTATGAAGATCTGGATAAGAAAGAACCAATAAAGGAAAATACGGACGCAGAAACAATTTCTGCCGATGAGACGGCGAATGAAGTACCGGTAGCCAACGATGACATCCCGAAACCCAGCGGTGGAACTCAATATACTGTGCAGATCATGGCAACCTCATCCCGGCCGAAGGCTGAACAGCAAATATCGGCTTTGAAGTCGAAAGGATACAAGCCGTTTCTCGATGAAAAAAAGAGCGGCGATGTCAGTGTTTTCAAAGTCCGTGTAGGGCGTTTTGCGGACACACAGAAGGCGAAAGAACTTGCATCACGCATCAAAAAAGACCTCCGACTGGAAACGTGGGTGGCTGTGCTTGATTAAACATGACGGAAGCAGACTCGGGTAAAAAGGCTCTTGGAGCCCTCCTGGTTGAAAAAGGGCTGGTTACCACGGAACAACTGGAGCGGGCTCTGGCGGATCAAAAAAGAGCCGGTGGTCACCTTGGCTATTGCCTTGTGCGCGCTGGTATTCTCTCAACCTCGGCTCTGGCCTCTTTTTTTGCGGAGAATCCCCATGTAGGAAGGATTCAAGAAGAGGCTACCGAACGCCAGAAAGCCGCGCAATCGTTTCCTCGTTCTCTGGCTCTCTATTACAAAATAGCGCCTATTAAAGTAGAAGGAAATCTGTTAACAGCAGCGCTTTGTGAAATCGGTCATATTCACCTGATACAAACACTCACGGAAATCACCGGTTATCGTATCGACCCATTGATCTGTCCCGAAACGGAAATCCGCTCACTGATTGGGAGCGGATACCGCTTGCCGGCCGATTCCGGGCTTGAATTTTCGTCCTTTGATGACAATACGTTTGTTATCGTCGACTCCAAAAGATCCATCAAGGCTCTGACGGGTGGACAATTGAAGAAGGATGCTCACATCGGAGAAAGACTCAGGAGCATCATTGCCGAAGCCATTAAAGAGAAATGCCGGGAAATCATAATCAAGCCTCAGGCTGAGCGGAGCCTGGTCTTGTTCAAAAAGGATGTTTTCAAACAAAGTGAATTTGTGCTGACATCTGCGCAACAGGATGACCTTGTTTTTTTGTTGTTTCGCCTTTCAAAAATGAATCTTCTGCAGCACAAGAGGGAGCAAAGCGGACGATTTCTTGTAAAGATTAACGACCGAAAAATCATGATGACGGTCGGGGCGGCGCCAACGCTTTACGGAATGCGATTCCGCATGGAAATGTTCGATGAAAAAATCTTGAAGCATACATTCGAAGAGCTCGCCGGGCCTTTTCCCGAAGTGCGCAGGAGTTTTGAAGACTTTCTTGGTTCCCGCAAAGGAATTTTCGCGATTACAGGCCCGGAGTCATCAGGCCGTACCTTGTTCCTTTACAGTTTGATTAGCCGGTGCAAGGAGCGTTTCAAGAACCTTCATACGTTAGAGAACTCGATCCGTTACCCGATTGCGGGCGTGCATCAGGAAGAAGTCAGCCAGGAACAGATGGAATCAGCGTTGGAGGATTTGACCAATCATGAACCGGATTGTCTTGCATTGAGTGTCGTGAAGAGCATTCGCAATGCAGAGCTTGCGTTTTGGCTGGCGGCACGAATTCCGGTTCTTGCTGTCTTTCCGTCATTTGACGCTTACAAGGCCGTTGATTGGCTTTGCAGTCATAATCTGAAATCTCCCGTGAAGGTCGGTTTGCTTCACACGGTGATTTCGCCGCGCGTTGTGCCGCACATTTGTCCATATTGTGCTATGCCTCTGGAATTGGACCCTCAAGCCCTCTCAACTCTGGCCCAGCCCGCGGGAACACAAATGAGAATGAACCAGGGTTGCGATCATTGCCGCGGGCAGGAGAGTGTTCCAGGACAAACATTCTTTGAGACCTTCAGACTGGACCAGGAAGCAATTGGATGGATTCTGAACGATCATTCTGCGGCTTCACTGCGAAAGAACGCGCGCATTGCGGGACGGAAGACTCTGTTTGATGTGATCGCGCAAGACGCCGTTCAGAACCACCTGGACATGCTTTCGGTTGCCAAACTTCAAGCAGCATTGTGACTCTTGATTCTCTGAATCGCCACCGGCTTTTTCCCTGGTTAGCCTCCGTCCTCACCGCGTTGTTTCATATCGCCATTTTTCCAAAGCTACAGCTCTCATGGCTGGCGTTCGTTTCCCTCACCCCTTTGCTTTTATTGCTAAAAACAGAAACTCGCCGCCGCCTCTTTCTTTTCGGCTTTGTTTGCGGATTTCTGTTTGATCTCGGAAACCTGTACTGGATTTACTTTGTCATTCAACACTACTCCAGTGTCCATCCGGTGCTGTGCATTGGAATTTTGTTTTTGCTTTGCCTTTTGCTTGGATTTTTCTGGGCGCTTTTTTTGTATCTCGCCGGGCTTCTTCGCGACCAGGCCGGACTCTCGCGTGCGCTCTTCGTTGCACCGTTCCTGTGGGTGCTGCTGGAATGGACCCGCGGCTATGTCACCCAGTTCCCCTGGTGTCTGTTCGGCTACAGCCAGTCCAACCACTTGAGAATTGCCCAGTTTGCGAGCTTTGCAGGAGTTTTCGGGCTATCCTGGCTGCTCGTTGCCTGGAATGCCGCTCTTGTTACATTTATAGTACTACGAAAGCGCTTGTTCCTTGCCGCGATCGCGACGATTCTCTTGAGCATCGCTATTTACGGCCATTTTCGAATTCAAATGCCGGTCGGCGATCGATCGTCAAAGATCGGGGTTGTCCAGGGCAATGTGCCGCAGGATGTCAAACTGGATTACTCTTTTGGTGAATCGATCCATCGCAAGCATCTTGCAATGACCATGGATCTCGTTGAGCGGGCAAAGCCCGAGATCGTTTTCTGGTCGGAGGCCGCCACGCTCTTTCCTTTGCGGGACGGCGGTATCTGGACGAAACAGATCGGGGAACTTGCCTCGGTCAATAGAATCCCCATCGTTCTTGGTAGCGATACATTTACCGGTGAGGAAGTATTTAACAGCGCTTATCTGGTAAATGAAAGTGGCCAGATCCAGGGACAATACGATAAGGTTTACCTGGTTCCTTTCGGTGAGTTTGTGCCTCTGAAGAAGATATTCTTCTTTGCCGGGAAAATGGTGCCTGAAATTTCAGATTTCACAGCGGGAACGAATTTTGAACCGTTCGTTATCAAGGGAGAAAAGGTTTCGGTGAATATCTGTTTTGAGGTCGTGTTCCCGCAGCTTTCCCGCGAATTTTGTATGCGCGGCGCTACGCTTCTTGCCACGATAACAAATGATGCCTGGTTCGGACGAACCGCGGCGCCCTATCAGCATTTTGCGATGGCAACCATGAGATCGATTGAAAACAGGCGTTACATGGTTCGCGCCGCAAATACCGGAATTTCCGGTTTTGTTGATCCTTATGGAAGGATTTTGCAAGAGACGGAACTGTTTGTGCCTGCCGGCATCACGGGAGATGTCCGATTTGTGAATGAAAAAACGTTTTACACACGCTTTGGCGATTGGATTGTGTATTTGAGTATGTTTGTATGTGCGGCAGCCTTTCTGGCGCGAACGAAACAAGTTCGAAGGTAATTTCTTTTCCTTACATGACAATTTCAACCAACTGGATAACGAATCGTCAATTCGATCTTGCCTGGTACATAGGTGCGTGTCTCTCCAGCTACTTGATGATTTATTTGAGCGTGGGGTGGGGCCTTCCCGCGATGCTTTTGTGGTGGTTCTGGATCTTGTCTGTAGACGGCCCTCACGTTTTCGGGACTCTATCCAGAACGTATCTTGATTCCCAGGAATGGTCCATAAGATACAAGCTGTTTCTCGGCAGCTTGCTCTGGTTTTCTCTTGGCCCGCTTCTATTGTTCGGAAGCATCGCGTCAGGCTCCGGCGTTCCCTACTTCGCCTTTCTCGCGTTTGCAAGTTTGTGGGCCTACTGGCATGTGGTGCGGCAGCACTATGGCTTCATGGTTCTCTATCAAAAAAAGAATGGAGAGGCGGCCGGAAAAGCAAACCCCGTTGATTACTGGGTTTACTATGTTTTGATGCTGGCCCCGTTCGTTTCTTTTCTGATTCGGCATCCGGAGGCCAGGAAGCAGCTGGGTCTGTCGCTGCAAATCAGCAGACTGGAACGGGCGATCGTGTCCTCCGATCATGTTGTGATTGTTGCCGCGCTGGCGTTCTATGTGGCCAAAGAAATCTACTATGCTCGCGAACGAGGCACATGGAATTTGCCAAAGAATTTGTTTTTGCTGGCGTGCGTACCGCTTCATTTGCTGATCTTTCTTCACCCGTACCTTTCTACACGCCTGCCGATTCCGTTATATGTCGTTTTTGTGACGTTCTATCACAATATTCAATACCACGGCATTATCTGGTTTTATAATCGAAATCGTTACGGTAAGGAGAACTCGAACTATGGTCCCGCAGGTTGGATCAGCAAGAATTTTGCAATCTATTACGCCGCGGGCCTCGTTTTTGCAATTGCTTACCGTTATACAAACTGGTATTTCCTGGGATTGAAAGTCCCATTCCTCTCAGGAGCAAGCAGCTTGAGCCAGATACCTCTGGGAATGAATTTCAGGGTATCAGACCTTGCGTTTGCTTTCTGGTGGGGTTTTGCGTTTCAGCATTATTATTTAGATCAGAAAATCTGGAGGTTGAGCAAAGATAAGCGGCTGAATCAGGAATTGAAGTTGGTCACGGCCGTCTAAATGTGCTTTCAAAATCTTCAATCTATAATTCTGATATCTTAAACGTTCCTGTTGTCGCTCGTTGTCGGGCCCTGGCTACGGGCAGATGAACTCCAAAAGGGGGAAGAATGGCAATCGATCCGCATACCTTTGCGAGACCTGATGAAGTCGTTGTGAAACATATCGATCTGGATGTAACTGTAAATTTCAAAGACAAAAAAATTTCCGGAACTGCATCGCTGGAAATCGAAAACAGATCGCTGGCGGAGGAGCTTCACCTGGATACCCGCGGCCTTTCGATAAAGAATGTCACTCTGGACAAGGACAAAGCTCCTGCCTTTTTCGTGCTGGAACCGGAAGTTCCCTATGTCGGAAGCGCTTTGAGGATCAAAGTTCATCGTGACACGAAGGTGGTCCACATTGAATACGCGACAAGCCCGAATGCCGGAGCTCTTCAGTGGCTGGAACCAGACCAGACACGAGACAGGAAAAAGCCATTCCTCTACACACAATCGCAAGCAATTCTGGCGCGATCGTGGATTCCCTGTCAGGATACGCCTTCTGTTCGGATAACTTACAGCGCGCGTGTGCGAGTGCCGTCTGATCTGCTTGCGATTATGAGCGCGGAAAATCCAGTAAAGAAAAACGATTCCGGCCTGTATGAATTCCGCATGTTGCAACCCATACCTTCTTATTTACTTGCCCTTGCTGTCGGCGAGCTGGAGTTCCGCTCAACAAGCGAGAGAACAGGCGTCTACGCTGAGCCTTCGCTGGTCGATCAGGCTGCATGGGAATTTGCAGAAACTCCACGGATGATGGATACGGTTGAGCCGCTGTATGGACCCTACCTGTGGGGCCGTTATGACATTCTGGTGCTTCCACCAAGTTTTCCCTGGGGGGGTATGGAGAATCCGCGGCTTACTTTTGTAACACCAACGCTGTTGACCGGGGACCGATCTCTTGTGGCTACGATCGCGCATGAGCTTGCGCATTCGTGGTCTGGAAATCTTGTGACGAATGCGAGCTGGAACGATTTCTGGCTGAACGAAGGCTTTACGAACTACTTGACGTATCGGATCATGGAGGTTGTCTACAGTAAAGAGTATTCCGATATGCTTTCCGTGATCGGGATGCAGAATTTGCAAAGGGAAGTGAAAGAACTCGGCCCGAAAAGCGCGGATACACATTTGAAATTGAATCTTGCCGGCCGTGATCCGGAGGAGGGTGTATCTTCGATTCCTTACGAGAAAGGGGAATTCTTCCTGCGAACGCTGGAGGCTGCCGTTGGACGAGGGAAATTCGATGCGTTCCTCCATCAGTATTTTAAGACCTTCGCTTTTCAAAGCATGGATACCGAGCACTTTCTGGAGTACTTGAACGAGAACCTTCTTTCCAGGAACCCGGGTGTTTCAGAGAAAGTCAATATCAACGCATGGCTATATGGTCCGGGTATTCCTTCCACAATCATTCCAGTGTCTTCACCGGCTTTTCAGCAAGTGGAAGGACAACTGCGGAATTGGCAACAGGGAAGGCCGGCCGCTCAACTGGATACGAATAACTGGACAACGCATCACTGGATCCATTTCATTCGCAATTTACCGGAATCGCTGAATTTCCAACAGATGGAGGATCTGGATCACTCTTTCCATTTCAACGAGGGCAAGAATGCAGAAATTACCAACGAATGGCTTCTTCAAGTGATTGCCAAGAAATACGAACCGGATTTTCCGGTAATTGAAGAATTCCTGACTTCGCAAGGTCGCAGAAAATACGCAAAGTTCTTGTTTACCGCAATGGCACGTACAGAAGAGGGAAAGAAGTGGGCGCGTGAGATATATCAAAGGATCCGACCTTTGTATCATAATGTAAGCAGGGAAGTTGCGGAACGGATTTTGAAGTAAAGAAACAAGAAAAGTTTGTATCTCCTCATCTCCTTTCTTACATCTTCGGTTATTCAAAATGAAAATTCTTGTCTTGAACCAGGACGAAATCAAAGAACTGCTCACCATGGAAGAATGCATGGCGGCCATGGAGAAAGCTCTACTTGCGCTTAATGCCGGAGATGTGTTGCTTCCTTTACGTCAGGTGATGTGGTTGCCGGGCAAACAGAGCGCGCTGGCAGTCATGCCGGCATTTTCGAACGAATCAAAATCGATGGGTGTAAAAGTGCTCAGCGTTTTCCCCGGCAATCTGGGGACTGAATATGATTCGCATCAGGGCGCGATCTTATTGTTTGAAACGGACAACGGAAAATTATTGTCCGTTCTTGATGCTACCGAAATCACGGCAAGGCGTACCGCTGCCGTGAGCGGGGTTGCGACTCGCGTACTATCACGTCCGGATGCATGCGATTTGACAATCATCGGCTCAGGAGTTCAGGCGCACCAACACCTGGAGGCAATGATGGCGGCACGCAGAATCAAACGCGTCCGCGTTTGGAGCCGAACGGCCGCAAACGCCGAACGTTTCTGCAACCGGGAGTCCGCTCGCTATGGGATTCCAGTGGAGCCGATTGCAGACGCAAAAGAAGCTGTCATCGGCGCAGATATCATTTGTACTGTTACGTCTTCCCGTACCCCGGTCCTTTCTGCGGATTGGATCTGGTCCGGCGCGCATATCAACGCGATCGGGACATATGGTCCGGGTGCAAGAGAGATTGATACCGCAACCGTAGTACGCTCACGGCTATTTGTTGACCGAAGGGAATCCGCGATGAACGAAGCGGGTGATTTCATCATTCCGCGCAATGAAGGAGTGATCACAGAGAATCACATTCTCGGGGAACTTGGCGAAGTGCTTGCAGGGAAAACACCCGGTAGAACATCACCCCAGGAGATCACTCTGTTTAAATCCCTCGGTCTTGCCATCGAAGATCTTGCAACCGCGCAGCATCTTTACGATAAGGCACTGTTGAAAGGTATGGGTACATGGGTAGAACTGGGCGGCAGCCGTCATGGATCTTAAGGCGCCGACCCTTGCTGAAATTCAGGCCGCTCAAAAACGCATTTCTCCTTTTGTTCTTCGTACGCCTCTGGTTCCGCTGAATGAGAACATCTACCTGAAACTCGAGAACCTTCAGCCAATTGGATCCTTTAAAATTCGCGGCGCCGGCAATGCGATGGAAATTGCCGGAATGGAACGTTTGAAGAATGGCGCGTACACTGCCAGCGCGGGAAATATGGCACAGGGCGTGGCCTGGAATGCGAAGCGCCTCGGGATCCGAAGCACGGCGATTGTGCCGGACAATGCCCCGGAAACAAAAGTGGAAGCGATACGAAGATTGAGCGGAGAGGTTATTCGTGTTCCTTTTGATCAGTGGTGGAATGTGCTGGTGACTGGAAAATTTGAAGGAATCAGCGGATTTTTTATTCATCCGGTTTCTAATACAGCAGTGATGGCGGGCAACGGAACAATCGGACTTGAGATCCTCGAAGATATGCCCGATGTGGAGGCGCTCTACATTCCCTACGGCGGTGGTGGATTAAGCTGCGGCATCGCTTCTGCAATCCGCGCATTCAAACCTGAAATCAAGGTTTTTGCTTGCGAAGTAGAGACCGCAGCGCCCTTAAAAGCTTCGCTCTCAGCAGGCCGGGCCTCGGCGTGTAATTACACACCAAGCTTTGTGGATGGCATCGGAGGAAAAACGGTGCTTCCGGAGATGTGGCCGCTGACCAGCGCTTTACTCGATGACTCGATTACGGTTTCGCTTTCACAGATTGCCGACGCCATCCGGATGCTGGCCCTTCGCATTCGTGTGATTGCCGAAGGCGCTGGAGCATCCTCTCTTGCCGCGGCGCTGGCATCGAATGAAAAGAAAAAGACGGTTTGCGTTGTATCCGGTGGAAATTTGAATTTTTCAACACTCATCACGATTCTCAACGGCGGCCTGCCCTGAGGTGAAGCCCCGATGCTTCGCCGGCCAGGTCCACCGATGCCACAACAGATCAACACAGCGCGGTCTTTAGCCTCAACCAAAATTTATTTTGATGCAGAGGTCACACAGATTCGTTTCAGAACAAAAGGAGATAGCGGAGATCCGGGGAGATCAGGAGATTGCGGCAAGCGGCCGGTCGCCAACGGCGGGTCTTTAGCTCCAGCCATTGTTCATCTGTGGTTACGAAGATTCCAACACCGCGCTCGCGCGGCACTTCTCAAGACATGCGTTGGAGAGGCACGGCTACTTAACGGTATCCACTTCTTCGATCAAGGCGTCGTCTGGTTGTGTCGTCTTCTGCAATCCTGCGGCAACTTCCTCCACTCTTTTCATCACTCGCAGCACGTTTAATCCGGCAACTTTTTTCACATCCTCTTTGGAGTAGCCTCTTTTGAGAAGTTCTGCCATCAACGCCGGATATGTGGATACGTCTTCAAGGCCGACCGGAGTTTTGGTGATTCCATCCAGGTCTGATCCGATACCAACATAATCGATGCCCGCGGTTTTCCGGATGTAGTCGATATGATCCGCAACTTGTTGCAGCGTAACTTCAGGTCCGGGATTCTCCTTTTGCCACGCTTCGGTTTGTGCTTTGGTCCCCTCCGGATTGCCCAGATAAAGGTCTTTTATTCGGGCTTTTGCTGCTTCTTCTTCAGCGCTGTACTTTCTGTACTCTTCCGATACGAAACCCGGCGCATAGTTCACCATCACGACTCCACCGTTAGATTCTAGTCGTTTGAGCACATCATCCGGAACATTTCGCGGATGCGCGCAAATCGCGCGCGCGGAGGAATGCGAGAAGATAACCGGAGCGGCAGTAATATCCAGGACGCGATTCATGGTTTGAGCAGCGACGTGGGAAAGGTCGATCAGCATCCCCAGCCGGTTCATTTCTTTTACAACATGCTCGCCAAACGGAGACAGGCCATTGTGCTGCGGATCGGCAGTCGCGGCATCTGCCCATTGCGTATTGTTCCAATGCGTCAATGTCATATAGCGGGCGCCGGCGCGGAACAGTTCCCGCAGGGCCGCGAGAGAATTGTTGATACTATGGCCGCCTTCGATCCCCATTAAGGACGCAACTTTACCTTTTTTGTGAATTCTTTGAATGTCTTCGGCCGTGTAGGCCAGCTCGAATGACTCCGAATACTTGGCCACGAACCGGTGCACGACATCAATCTGTTCCAGAACCGCTTGCACTGCATCCGCGCCTTTCAATTCAACCGGCACATAAACGGACCAGAACTGTCCGCCTACCATACCGGTTTTCAATCGTGGAATATCTGTGTGAAAAGGCGGATTAAGCTTCGTCGTGTTGTTCAGATCGACCTGATTCAAGTGGTTCTTAAACTTATCGCGAATCTGCCACGGTAAGTCATTGTGGCCAT
>Ga0210139_1000165_pt1 | contig 12540 bp, 12 predicted proteins | sample Browns_TuleB_D2_FD_184855 | JGI IMG/M metagenome (GOLD analysis project Ga0210139, IMG submission 184855) | Wetland microbial communities from San Francisco Bay, California, USA, that impact long-term carbon sequestration - Browns_TuleB_D2 (SPAdes) | ecosystem: Environmental > Aquatic > Marine >... | reverse complement strand
AAAACCCTTCATAGCGACCCGCCGCCACGTCGGCCAGATCGAACGGCTTGGTGATATAGTCCATCGCGCCGCGCTGGATGCAGAGCGACGCGGTGGTGGCGTCGTTGGCGGCGCTCAGCATCACGATCGCCAGATCGGGATCGACATCCAGGGCCGCGGAGACGAGCTCGACCCCGCTCATGCCGGGCATGCGGATGTCGGACAGCAGCAGCGCGGTGCGTCGGGCGCGCAGCTGGTCGAGCGCTTCGTGCGCCGACCCGGCGGTGTGCACCGTCATCCCGGCGCGCGCGAGATAGCGCTGCAACGCGCGGCGGATCGACTCCTCGTCATCCACGACGAGCACCACGGGAGGTGCGGCGACCCCGGTCATGCCGTTCCGTCGGCGCCGACGAACGCCAGGGTGGGGACCCCCGGGATCAGGCCGGCCGTGGCCGCGCGCTGCAGCAGCTCCGCCACGGCACGGCGCCCTTCCGGGCCGTAGGACACCGTATGGGCGTTGACGTACATGCCGATGAAGCGATCGGTCCGGGCCTCGTCGAGGCCCCGGCTGTAGCGCCGGGCGTGGGCCAGGCCCGCGGCGCGATGGGCCAGCCCGTACTCGATGCTGGCCTTGAGGTCGCGGGCCACGGCCGCGGTCAGCTCCGGGCCGAGGTCGCGTCGGACGACGTTGCCGCCCAGGGGGAGCGGCAGCGCGGTCTCGCCGTACCACCATTCCCCGAGGTCGGTCCAGAGCGACAGTCCGCGGTCGGCGTAGGTGAGCTGGCCTTCGTGGATGAGCACGCCCAGCTCCACCCGTCCGGCGGCGACGGCCTCCTCGATCTCGTCGAACGGCATGACCACGTGGTGCACCGCCGGCTGGAACAGCTTGAGGGCGAGGAACGCGGTCGTGAGCTCTCCGGGGACCGCCACCGTACGCCCGGCCACGGCCGCGCGCGGGTCGGGGGGCGAGGCGGCGCGGCCCACCAGGCGGGGTCCGTAGCGGTCCCCGACGCTCGCGCCGTGGTCGAGGAGCGCGTAGCGCTCGGCGAGGTAGGCGTAGGCGTGGATCGACACCGCGGTGACCTCGAGCTCGCCGGCGAAGGCACGCCGGTTCAGCGTCTCGATGTCCGCCAGCTCATGGATGTAGCGGCGGTCGCCGGTGTCGATCTTCCCGGCGGCGAGCGCCCAGAACATGAACGCATCGTCCGCGTCGGGGCTGTGGGCCACGCGGATGGTGCGGACGGCGGCGGCCGTCACGACCCGCTCGCGCGTCCCAAGGCTTCCTGCTTGAAGGTGTCCAGGGTGCTCGCGTGGGCGGCGTACTCCGGTCGTCCCCCGGCACGCTCGGCGGCCTCGTACTTGAGGAAGTCGGCGAATGCGGTGCGGACCTTCGTCTGGTCCCCGAGCGCTTCGTAGGCGCGCGCCCGCAGCACCAGGGCGTAGAGGTGGTGCGGGACGGCGGCGATCAGCGTGTCCGCCTGCGCCAGGGCGCCCTGGGGGTTGCCCACGGCGAGCTGCAGCATGCCGACGTCGTACCGGCTGTGGTTGTCGAGGGCGGGGAGCTGGCCGTACGTCTGGATCGCCATCGGGCCGAAGAACATCACACTGTCCTTCTTCCCTTCCTCCGAGAGGCGCATGGTCCGGTCGAACAGCCGCTGGGCCATCTCCTCGGTGGACATCTGGCTGATGTCGGTCGTTCCGGGGGCGCCCCGCATCGGGGCACCGCCCACCGGTGGAGCCGAGCCCGAGCCGCCGCCACTACCCCCACCCCGCAGGGCGAGCACGGTGATGAGCGCGCCGACCGCCAGCCCGGCGAGGATCCAGGGGACTCCGGCGCGCCAGTCGCCCGAGCCGCCCGACCGCGCGGGGGCGCCGACCGCCGCCCCGCACTTGTGACAGAACTTCGCACTCCCGGAGAGCGCCGTACCGCAAGCGTGGCAGTTCATAGGAGGGGGAATCTAACTGGCAGCTTGCCCCGGGGTAGCGTACTGTATGCAGCGTGCCGCACGGGCGTCGGGCCCGGCGGGTGGAGGTATCCAGGTGAGTGCCCCGTTTGCTGGTCACGAGCGCGCGCGCCACATGGGCGAGCTGCGGCGCGGTGACGATCGCTGGGAGGTCTACCTCGAGTTCCAGCCGGACCCGTCGGTCGACGCGGTCCGCGGCCGTCTGCACTTCGTGAACCGCGAGCGCCATCATCAGACCGGGTGGATCTTCCTGGAGCCAGGCGAGGGGGAGATCCGGGAACGGTTCGGGGAATTTTCGGCAGTGGAGCTCTGGCACTTCCTGGAGTCGGTCGAGGAGCGGCCGGGCGCACGAGCCTAGCGTACTCCTGTTGCGCACTTTCCGCATTTTCTGCACGAATCTCGCCACAGTCAGGCGCGTTTTTCCACCTCCATGCACCTTCGACGACCTTCGTGTGCATCTGGCGCACATTTTGCTTGACATCATCGCAAGGCCCGGGTAGCTTGCCCCATGCCATCCGCGACCAGCCGCGCGAGTGGACGGGGAGCCCGGCGCACGAGCCCTGCGCCGGGCTCCCTTCGTTGGTTCCGGTGTCTTCGGCCCTGACCCGCAACGTCCGAGGAGATCTCGCTCCATGACCGCCACGCTCGATCCCACGACCCTGACCGACACCCCGCCGGCCGCCGCCCGGACGCCCGCCGAGGTGATCCGCCGCGCCCGCGAGGCGGGCGTGCAGGTCGTGGACGTGAAGTTCACCGATCTGCCGGGGACCTGGCAGCACTTCTCCCTGCCCCTGAAGGCGCTGACCGAGTCCACGTTCGCCGAGGGCCTGGGGTTCGACGGGTCCTCGATCCGCGGGTTCCAGGCGATCAATGAGAGCGACATGCTCCTGATGCCGGACCCGACGACGGCGTTCGTCGATCCGTGTCTGCAGGTGCCGACGCTGTCGCTCACGTGCGACATCGTCGATCCGGTGTCGGGGGCGCCGTATTCGCGCGACCCGCGGTACGTGGCCCGCAAGGCCGAGGCGTACGTGAAGCAGAGCGGCGTGGCCACGACGGCGTACTTCGGTCCCGAGGCGGAGTTCTACATCTTCAATTCGGTGCGGTTCGACCAGAACGCGCACGAAGGCTACTACCACATCGACTCGGAAGAGGGCATCTGGAATTCGGGCGCCAATGGCGGCCCGAACCTCGGCCATCGCCCGCGGCACAAGGAAGGGTACTTCCCCGTCCCGCCGGTGGACCGGCTCCAGGACCTGCGTTCGAAGATCATGCTGGCGCTGATCGCCGCCGGCATCGAGGTCGAGGTCCAGCACCACGAGGTGGGGACCGCGGGGCAGGCCGAGATCGACATGCGGTTCGGCGCGCTGACGCGGATGGCGGATCAGCTGATGATGTACAAGTACATCGTCAAGAACGTCTGCCACCAGCATGGCTACACGGCCACGTTCATGCCGAAGCCGATGTACGGGGACAACGGCTCGGGGATGCACGTGCACATGAGTCTGTGGAACGAAGGCACGAACCTGTTCTTCGACCCCAACGGCTACGCGCTGCTGTCGGACACCGCCCGGTGGTACATCGGCGGCCTGATCAGGCACGCGGCGGCGCTGCTCGCCCTCGCCGCGCCGACGACGAACAGCTACCGGCGGCTGGTGCCGGGGTACGAGGCGCCGATCAACCTCGTGTACTCCCAGCGGAACCGCTCGGCGATCTGCCGCATCCCCATGTATTCGAAGTCGCCCAAGGCGAAGCGCATCGAGTTCCGGGCGCCCGACGCGTCGAGCAACCCGTATCTGACGTTCGCGGCGCTGCTGATGGCCGGGCTGGACGGCGTGCGCAACAAGATCGAGCCGCCCAAGCCGATGGACGTGGACCTGTACGAGCTCGAGCCGGCCGAGCGGCGTCACGTCAAGAACACGCCGGGGAGTCTCGCGGAGGCGCTCGCCGCACTCGACGCCGACCATGCGTTCCTGCTCGAGGGCGGGGTGTTCACCCAGGACCTGATCGACACCTGGCTCGACTACAAGCGGACGAAGGAAGTGGCGCCGGTCGCCCTGCGGCCGCACCCGTACGAGTTCTTCCTTTACTACGACTGCTGAGCGGTAGGGGTCGCGAGAAGTCGGTAGAGGGTGGCGCAGCGGCCACCTTCTACCGACTTTTCCTGTCGGCAGGTATCCCGTCCCCAACTCGAACGGATCCGATGCGCGAATCGACCGCCGGCGCCACCGTGCGCGACATCCTCGACCTGGCCAAGAAGCAGAAGGTCGATTTCCTCCGCCTCCAGTTCACCGACATCCTCGGCGTCAACAAGAACGTTGAAGTGCCGGAGAGCCAGTTCGAGAAGGCGCTCGACGGCGAGATCATGTTCGATGGCTCGTCGATCGAGGGCTTCGTCCGGATCGAGGAGTCGGACATGATCCTCAAGCCGGACCTCGACACCTTCCGCATCCTGCCGTACGACGACGAGGGCGGCCGCGTCGGGCGCGTGATCTGCGACATCTACCGGCCCGACGGCTCGACGTTCGCGGGGTGCACCCGGCAGGCGCTCAAGCGCCAGATCAGCCAGGCGCGGCAGCTCGGCTACCAGATGATGGCCGGGGTCGAGGCGGAGTTCTTCATCTTCCACCTAGACGCGGACGGCGACCCCACCACCAAGACGCACGACCAGGGTGGGTACTTCGACCTCACGCCGGTGGACCGGGCCGAGGAGATCCGCCGCCTCATCATCAAGGACCTGGTCTCGATGGGCCTCGAGGTCGAGGCCGGCCATCACGAGGTGGCCCAGGGCCAGCACGAGATCGACTTCCGGTATGCCGACGCGCTGGAGACGGCGGACAATCTCGCGACCTTCCGGTTCATCGTGCGCAACGTGGCATTCCGCCACGGGTTCCTGGCCACGTTCATGCCCAAGCCGATCTTCGGGCAGAACGGCTCGGGGATGCACACCCACCAGTCCCTGTTCAAGGGCGGGCAGAATGCGTTCTACGACGCCAAGGCGCCGTACGAGCTGTCGGAGGTGGCGCTGTCGTACATCGCCGGCCTGCTCTCGCACGCGCGGGGGTTCGCGGCGCTGACCAACCCGCTGGTCAACAGCTACAAGCGCCTGGTGCCCGGGTACGAAGCACCGGTCAACGTCGCCTGGTCGATGCGCAACCGATCCCCGCTCATCCGCATTCCCGACCGGCGGGGGACCGGCACACGCTGCGAGCTGCGGATGCCCGATCCGTCGGCCAATCCGTACCTCGCCCTCGCCGTGCAGCTGGCGGCCGGGGTCGACGGCGTGCAGCGCAAGCTCACGCCCCCTGATCCCGTGAACAAGAACATCTTCGAGATGAGTTACCGCGAACGGCGGAAGTACCGCATCGACGAGCTGCCCCGCGACCTGCACGAGGCGCTCGAGTGCCTCGAGAAGGACACCGTGATCCGGGACGCGCTGGGAGACCACATCTACGCGCGATTCGTCGAGGCGAAGCGCGAAGAATGGCAGGACTACATCGGGAAGGTCTCCGAGTGGGAGCTGCAGCGGTACCTGGGGCAGTACTGAGCGCGTCACGATCGGGCGCGTCGGACCGAACGGCGCCGGAGACCCCGGCGCCGTTGCGCCTTGCACGGCTGGGGTTCGCGTGTCTGCTCGTGGCGGCGCCCGCCTGCGACCCCTACCAGCGGGCCGACGACACCACTGGCGAGCAGCTCGCTGCGCACTGGGAATGGAACGGCCGGCTCGTGGTCGAGACGGACAGCACCCTGACGCACACGCGCATCCGCATCGACTCGGGCGCGTCCGAGCGGCACGACGTCATCCTCGCGCGTTTCGACTTCGACCCGGCGTACGGGGCCGGCGACGAGTACTCCCTTACCCTCGGGCTCGATCTCGGCATCGCGCGGGACCTCCCCCTCAACGCACCGATCCCGCTCGGTGGCAGGATCCCCGTCGTCGCGACGGTCACCTGTCTCTGCCGCCCGCTGCGGCCGGACTCGGTCCGCGGGACGCTCACGATTCACCAGCGGGGCCTGCGGCAGATCACGGCCCGGATCGATGCCACCCTGCACTTCACCACCTGGCAGGACACGAGCGCGCACGTCCAGTACGTCCTGCGGCAGCCGCTCTACGGGGTGAAATGACCGCGGCGGAGCCGCGACGCGGCGGGCGCCCGACGCGCCTCGCGGCGCTGCTGTTCGCCCTGGCGGCAGCCACCCGGCTCGCCGGCCAGACGGTGGACACCATCCTCGTGGAGAACGCCAACATCTTCGAGGAGCGGGACCGCCGTTCGGTGGCCCGCTGGGCCAACGCCCTCCACGTCACGACCAGTCCCTGGGTCATCCGGCGCACGATCCTCCTGCGGGCGGACGCCCCGTACGATTCCGCGCGGGCGGTCGAGAGCGCCCGCGCGCTGCGCGAGCTGGGCGTGTTCCGCCGGGTGGCGATCGACACGCTGCGGGTGGACGGGCGGCTCGGGGTGCGCGTGCGCACGGCCGACGGCTGGAGCACCCGCCCGTCGTTCCGGTTCTCGGCGACCGACGGCGACGCCACCTGGGCGCTGGGGGCGCGGGAAAGCAACTTCCTCGGCACCGCCATCAGCCTCGGCATCCAGTACCGCCGCACCCCCGATCACGGCGGGCTGGAGCTCGACTTCCTCAACCCGCACTTCCTGGCCCGCAACACGATCATCGGCCTGGGGTACCGCGACTACACCGATGGCCGGCGCACCGAATGGGTGGGCGGGAAGCCGTTCCGGGAGACCGTGGCGCCGTGGGCGCTCGAGACCTGGGGCGAGGACGGCCGGGAGCGCATGCTGGTCTTCCGCGAAGGCGTGCTCGCATCGACCCAGCGCCGATACCGCACCGTCGTGGGGGTGCGCGGCGGGTTCGCGCTTACGGCCACGACGCGCAACGTGGTCCGGCTGTGGGGAAGTCTGCTGTGGCGCCGGGAGGACTACGCCCCCGACACCGTCAGCGCGATCCCGGGCCGGTCGCTGTTCCTCAGCGCGGGCGGCGGGCTCGAGGCGGTCCACGTCCGCCTGCGAGTCGTCGAACAGTTCGACTCGTACGCGCGCTCCGAGGACATCGACCTGTCCCAGGTGCTGCGTGTCGGGGTCTGGGCCGCCCCCAGCGCCTGGGGGTATCCCGGCGATCGCGCGGGGGTCGGCCCCACCTTCGCCGGTCAACTCAGCACCGTGTGGCACCGCGGGTTCGGGGTGCTCCGGGCCCGCGGTTCTGGCGTGTTCACCGGGGCCGGGCTCGATTCGGGCCGCATCGAGGCCGCGGCCACCGTCGCGAGCCAGTTCCTGCCGCGCCAGACCGTCGTCCTCCACCTGGAAGGCGGCGCGGCGGAGAATCCCGTACCGGGCGGCGAGTACGACCTGTGGGAGACGCGCCGCGGGCCCCGGCTGTTCGGCGCCCACGTCTTCACCGGGACGCGACGGGCCTGGGCCGTGCTCGAGGACCGGATCGTGGTCGCCGACGACTGGCTCGGACTGATGGGCGTCGGCCTGGCCCCGTTCGCCGAGTGGGGCGGCGCGTGGTACGCGGCCGACCCCCGGCGCCTCGCTGGCAACGCCGGGCTCGCGCTGCGCATTGGCCCGACGCGGTCGGCACGCGCGAGCACGGTGGAGATCGCGGGCGGCTGGCGCTTCGGCACCGGCTGGGAAGCCAAACGCTGGGCGCTCGCCATCCGGACCGCCTTCCGCTTCGTCGATCTGGATCCCTGACGGCGGCCCCGAGCTGAGCGCGCGTCGGTGCCGGCCGACTGAGGTATGTGCGGGCCCGCCTTGACCCCCTCACGGGGCGGGCCTGATACTATGGGGTCCGGCACGATCGCTTCTTCCAACGAGGGACGGACCATGCAGACACCGATCCGCGTCATCACACTCGTCACGACGCTCGCGCTGTGCGCGGCGACTGTCGGGGCCGCGCAGAAGCCCCAGACCCGCAAAGGCTTCTGGATCGCGCTCGGTTTCGGGTGGGGCTCGGCCGACGTGACCTGCGACGGCTGCACGGGCTCGCGCGAAGGGGGTGGTACCGGGCATATCCGGCTCGGCGGCACTCTCAATCAGAAGCTGCTGCTGGGCGGCGACATCACCGCATGGGCGAAGGACGAGAATGGGGCCACTGCGTCGCTCGGCAACGTCAGCTTCATCGCCCAGTACTACCCGATGGAGCAGGGCGGGCTGTTCCTCAAGGGCGGGGCCGGGTTCTCGAGCATCATGCTGGAGAACGGTGGCAACACCGCGAGCGGCGAATCGTTCGGCCTCAGCGCGGGCGTCGGCTACGACATCCGCGTCGGTCGCAACATCTCCATCACGCCCATCGCCGACTTCCTGTTCGGTGGTTCGCGCAACCTCCAGTACAGCGGGGCGACCGTCCTGTCGGGCGTGGGCATGAACGTGTTCACGGTCGGGTTGGGCGTCACGTTCCACTAGTCCGTCCGCGTACAGGGAGGCGCGTATGCGGCAGTGACCCGGGTGCTCACCGTGATCGCCGCCCTGGCCGTGCTCGGGGCGGGGTGGGCTGCCGCGCAGCGGCCCCAGACCCGCCAGGGCTTCTGGATGGCCGTCGGGGTCGGCTACGGGTCGACGGACTTCACGTGTGATGGCTGCACCATCGACCGTGAGAGCGGCCTCACCGCTGCTGCGCGGGTGGGTTGGACACTCAGCCAGAAGCTGTTGCTGGGCGGCGACATCACGATGTGGAACAAGGACATCGAGAAGGTCAATTACTGGGTAGGCAACGCCAGCCTCGTGGCGCTGTATTATCCGATGGAGATGGGCGGGCTATTCCTCAAGGGCGGCGCCGGGCTCTCGGCGCTCGAGCTGTCCGGTGGCGGTGAGCCGGCGAATGGAGAGAGCTTCGGGCTGACCGTCGGCATCGGGTACGACCTCCGGTTCGCCCCCAACACCTCGCTCACAGCCCTCTTCGACTTTCTGTTCGGCGGCCCCCGCGACCTGCAGTATCAGGGAACGACCCTCCTTTCAGGGCTCGGTTACAACGCCGCCACCCTAAGCCTCGGGCTGACGATTCACTAGTCCGTCACGGGGGCCGTTCGCGTCGGGGGCGGCGGGGCGGGGTGACTGCACTACTATCAGGCAATATGAAACGGCCCCCCCCCGACGCCGCGGCTGCGCTGTCGCCCGCGCTCCTCGCCCTCGTCGCCCAACGTTTCCAGGCACTGGGCGAGCCGGCCCGACTGGAGATCCTCCAGGCGTTGCGGGAGGGCGAGCGCACCGTGACCGAGGTCGCGGCCGCCACCGGCCTGCGTCAGGCGAACCTGTCCAAGCACCTTCAGCTGCTGCACCGCCTCGGCCTGGTGGCGCGCCGCCGGGAAGGGCTGTACGTCCGCTACCGGCTCGCCGACCCCGCCGTGGTCCGGCTGTGCGACATCATGTGCGGCCGGGTCGCGACCGAAACGCGGCAGCGCCGCCGCCTTCTCGATTCCTGAGGGTCACGCGGACCGGTGGGCACCCACGCTCCGGTTCGGCGTGCAGCCGAACATCCGGACCCGCCCCAGCATCCGCTCGAGCGGACAGAGTCCGGTGAGGCTCGACTGGAACAGGTTGAGGCCGACGAAGGCGGTGAACAGCAGCCACGCCGGATGCACCCACCACCCGAGGGCCAGCGAGGCGAGGACGAAGACGCCGGCGACCCGGCGGATCAGCGATTCACGGCACATCGGTGTTCCTTTCGTCGTATCGGTCAGAAGAACGTCTCGATCGGCAGGACGGCGGCGTGCAGGCGCTCGCCGGGCTTGAGCCCGGCGGCCGCCGCGCGCAGCGCCGCCTCGAGATCGGCCGCGCGCTCGGGGGGCACGACGCTGAACACCAGCGTCGCGTCACCGGGCCAGGCGCGGGTGCCCTCGCGCCGCCCGGTCGTGCCCGCGCCCCGGCCGCGCTCGAGCGTGGTGTAGCCACCGGCGCCGTACCGGTCGAGCAGGTCCGTCACGAGCCGCGGGTCGGACCCGCTGTAGATGATCAACACCATCTTCATCGGTTGCCCTCCCCCGTCGGGGCGGTGGCCGGCGCCTCCCGGCGGCGCAGCTCCCAGTACAGCAGCGGTACGACCACCATCGTGAGCAGGGTGGCGACGACTGCGCCGCTCATCAGTGCCACCGCCAGCCCCTGGAAGATCGGGTCCAGCACCATCACCAGTCCCCCGATCACCACAGCCGCCGCGGTCAGCGCGATCGGCCGGAACCGGACCGCCCCGGCCTCGAGCACGGCCTCGCGCAGGGTGCGCCCACGGGCCTCGGCGAGCTGGATGAAGTCCACCAGCAGGATCGAGTTGCGGACGATGATCCCCGCCAGCGCGATCATGCCGATCATCGACGTGGCCGTGAAAAACGCGCCCGAGAGGGCGTGCCCCGGCAGGATGCCGATCAGCGTCAGCGGGATCGGCGCCATGATGACGAGCGGGATGCGGAACGACTGGAACCAGCCCACCACGAGCACGTAGATCAGCACCAGGACCCCGGCGAACGCGAGCCCGAGGTCGCGGAACACCTCGATCGTCACCTGCCACTCGCCGTCCCACTTGACCGCCGTCTCGTCGAGCCGTGCCGGCTGGACGGCGTTGTAGCGGGCGATGCGCGCGCCCGCGACGCGCACCTCGTCGATCCGGCTGTTCATCGCGACGATCGCGTACACCGGCGACTCGACCGATCCGGCCACGTCCCCCGTCACGTAGATCACGGGCCGCAGGTTCTTCCGCACGCGGACGCTCTCGCGCGTCCCCGGCACCACGGTGACGAACCGCGCCAGGGGCTGTGGGCCCGTGGCCGTCGCCACCGGCAGCGCCAGCAGCCCCTCGACCGTCGAACGGTCGGCCAGGGCCAGGCGGGGCACGATCGCCGTGGGCTCACGGGCGGTGGCCGAGCTCGCCGTCCCCGCGGGCGCGCCGCCCAGCGCCAGCGCGAGGGTCTGGGCGATCTGCTCCACGCTGGCGCCGGCTTGCGCCGCGCGCACCCGGTCCACGCGGAAGGTCCGCTTCGCCTGCGGGGCCTCGACCGTCCAGTCGACGTCCACCACGCCCGGCGTCGTCTCGAAGATCTCCTTCACCCGCCGGGCGGTCTCGAGACGGGTACTGTCGTCGGCGGCGTAGACCTCCGCGACCAGGGTCGACAGGACCGGCGGCCCGGGCGGGATCTCGGCCACCTTGGCCGAGGCGCCGTAGGTGCGGGCGATGGCATCGATCGCCGGACGCACGGCGACGGCGATGACGTGGCTCTGTCGGCCGCGCTCGCCCTTGGGTAGGAGATTGACCTGCACGTCGGCGACGTTGGGCCCGCGGCGCATGAAGTAATGCCGCACCAGTCCGTTGAAGTTGAACGGGGCGGCCGTGCCGGCGTACACCTCGGTGCTGCGGACCTCGGGCACGGTGCGCAGGTAGGCCGCTACGGCCTGGCCGAGCGCCTGTGTCGTCTCCAGCGTCGTCCCTTCGGGGAGATCGAGCACGACCTGGAACTCGCTCTTGTTGTCGAACGGCAGCATCTTGACCGACACCGCCCGCACGAGCACCAGGGCCATCGAGCCGAGGAGCAGGCCTCCGACCGCCACATAGAACGCGCGCCGCCGCCGCGGCAGGTCCATCAGGGGCGTCATGATGCGGCGATAGCGCGCCGCGAACCGGCCCGTCGCCTCGGGCTCGTGCGCCCGGTCGTGCGGGGCCGCGGTCGGCGCCACGTGACCCCGCAGCAGTCGCAGGGCGAGGTACGGGGTGATGATGAAGGCGACGGCGAGCGACGCGAGCATTGCCACCGAGGCGCCGACGGGGATGGGGCGCATGTACGGTCCCATCAGGCCCGATACGAACGCCATCGGGAGGATCGCCGCGATCACGGTGAAGGTGGCGAGGATGGTGGGGTTACCGACCTCGTCCACCGCCTCGACCGCCGCCACCTCCGGCGCCCGGTCTCCCATCTGCAGGTGGCGGTAGATGTTCTCCACCACGACGATCGCGTCGTCCACCAGGATGCCGATCGAGAAGATCAGGGCGAAGAGCGTGATGCGGTTGAGGGTGTAGCCGAAGGCGTAGTAGACGAACAGGGTGAGGGCGAGGGTCACGGGCACCGCGACGAGCACCACCACCGCCTCTCGCCAGCCGAGGAAGAGCCAGATCAGCGCCGTGACCGACAGGGTGGCGATGAGCAGGTGGAGGATGAGCTCGCTCGCCTTCTCGGCCGCCGTCTCGCCGTAATCCCGGGTCACCTCGAGGCCGACGCCGGCCGGGAGCACGCGCCCGCGCGCGGCGTCCACCCGGGCGAGGACCGCATGCGTCACGCGCGTCGCGTTGGCGCCGTGCCGCTTCGCCACGCTGATCGTGACCGCGCTTTCGCTCGGGCCGCCGCCCGCCGCGTGCGACACGTACGTGCTGCGCTCGTCGAAGGCCTCGCGCACCGCGGCCACGCTGCGGAGATACACGGGCTGGCCGCCCCGCGCCGACACGACGACGCTGCCCACGTCGTCCGCGCTACCGAGCGGCGCGCCCACGTCCACGCGATAGACCGCGTTCGCGCTGGCGAACTCGCCGGCCTGCAGGCGGGCATTGGCGCCGCGCAGGGCGAAGGCCACCTCGCTGGGGGTCACGCCGCTCGCGGCGAGGCGGG
>Ga0210139_1000164_pt1 | contig 12573 bp, 13 predicted proteins | sample Browns_TuleB_D2_FD_184855 | JGI IMG/M metagenome (GOLD analysis project Ga0210139, IMG submission 184855) | Wetland microbial communities from San Francisco Bay, California, USA, that impact long-term carbon sequestration - Browns_TuleB_D2 (SPAdes) | ecosystem: Environmental > Aquatic > Marine >... | reverse complement strand
TACAGGTGCAATTTTGACTGGTACATTAGCTAGTCCGCACATTTGGGATACCGGTGACGGTATTGGTGCATGGACTGGTACTCCAGAAGGAATGGAACAGCAAGCAATTAACATCATTGGTGCAGCTATTTCAGTAGGCTATGCATTTGGTGTGACAATTGTAATCCTCAAAATAATGGATGCCGTGTTCCCTGGCGGAATCAGAGTAACTCCTAAAGAAGAGGAGATTGGTCTTGATTTGGCACAGCACGGAGAAAGAGCATACGTTAACGAATAAGGAAAAATCCTTTTCTTTTCTTTTTATTATTCAAATCAAATAAATTTACATCTTTTATCATTAGTATAATCATGTTAATTTCTACGACCAAACTCAATTCGATTCTAAATGATCCAAATATCCTAATAATAGATACACGCTCTTTCAAGGAATATTTCAAAGATCATATTCCAGGATCTGTACACTTGGACTTGTTTGCATTTCACTGGATTGATACCACAAAGCAAGGTATTGAAAATTTTAATAAACAAACTGAAACTCTTTTTTCCTTTCTTGGGATTACTAATGAAAAAAAAATTATTTTTTATGACGATGTATCTGGTATGTTAGCTGCCCGAGGTGCATGGATGTTGATGTATTTTTCACATCCAGATGTATCAATTCTAGATGGAGGAATAACAAAATGGAAACAAGAAAATCTCCCTTTAGAAACAAAATCAAATGGCTTCAAACCAAGTCAATATTTTGGTAAAATTAATTCTGAAATAATATCTGGATTTGAATATATTCAAAAAAATTTAGATCAACTTATAATAATTGATGCAAGATCAGAAGGAGAGTACAATGGAAAAATAATTCGAGCTGCTCATGCTGGACACATTCCTAATGCTATCAACATCGATTGGAATCTTAATCTCAATCAAGATGGAACTTTCAAAAATAACGAGGAATTAGCAAAATTATATGATATTCCAAAAACTTCAGAAATTATAACTTATTGTCAAGGAGCTTACCGTGCTGCAAATACTTTTTTTGCATTAAAAAAACTCGGATATGAAAATGTCCGTGTATATCTTGGTTCATGGGGCGAATGGGGAAATAAATTAGATCTGCCAGTAGAAAAATAATTTTTTTGATCCTGTATTTTTCCAGGCATAATTTATTAGCCATAATTTTTGAAGAGAAAGTTTGAACTACAAAGCTAGGAAAAGAAGAATTATTTCTCAAAAACTAATTTTATTTTTTCTTCCAAACAAATTGATTATAAATCAACTCTGGTCTGATTTGTCTAAATGGTTGAGAACCACCAACATACCATTTGGTAAAGAATTCGTATAGGTGCAATCTGAGTGACTGGATATATACAATCAGTCCTTCAATCATCATAATTCCCAAGTTTCCACCAATAATCATCGCCATTGCCGCAGGTGATGCTGAACCTCCTAATGATGCAAATGCATTATTCACTGTCATTAACAAAGCAGCATGTACAAGTAACATGATTCCAAGTCGAGCATAACTGATTGTATGAGCAAGACTCTCTACAGTTTTTCCTAACAATACTTCCATTAGAACACTGGCTGGATCTCCTCCTTCTTCTGGATGTTTCTTTGCATGCAAAATTCCACCAATCATCATCAAAACCATTGATCCAATTACAATAATTACTGCGATTCTTGTAATAATCCAAACCTGGGCCCAGTCACCAAGGAATACTGTAACCCAAGGAACAGCTTCGGTATGAACTCTTGAATACATGTTCATTACATCGTATTGTGAACCAATCGCGCACATCATAACAACAACAATTCCTCCATAAAGTGTGATATTTGGAATGGCTTCTGTAAACATTACAAGTTTATGACCCTCTTGGGCTAATCTTCTTACGCGCAGAACCATTGCCCAAACTAGATGAATAATTCCAATGAACAAAGACACCTTGAGAATATTTATTACTTGATCAAAAGTAAGCTCTGCAACACTCAGAATTCCCACGATCCAACTAAGAGAATGTAGTGCGCCACCTTCTTCAAATAACCCTTCAAATGGTCCCATATGAGAAATATGATATCCAAACATTTCTCCTGCTCCAACACCTGCAATGGCAGCAGAAGCTCCAGAAATTGCGATTAACATACCCCATCTTGAAAGTTCTCCTTGCCCTTTGAATTTGAATAATAGACCCATTCCCATCAACAATAGTCCATGGCCCATATCTGCAAACATGAGTCCATAAAAAATTGGCCACATCAAAGCAATCATAGGAGTTGGATCTGATTCTCCTTTCTTTGGAATTCCTTGACTTTTTGTAATCACTTCAAAGGTCTTTACAAATTTTTTATTTTCAAATAATGTAGGGGTTTCATCTCGAAGTTTTGGATCTGTAATATCTTCGACTACTGACATCCATTGCTTTGTGGAATTCTTGAATTTTTCTTCCATTTTTTTAGGAATATAACCTTGAATGACTGCAAAATGTTTGGTACCACCAGGTTTTCTCATCATCTCAAGTACATCTTTCGCGACTAGAGCTTTTTCATGAATAACCAGAATTTCTTGGCGTATTTTCTTTTTGATTGCCGCAAGTTCTTTAGTTATTGCATTCTGCTTGGCTGAAAGCTCTTTAATTTTTGACTCTGCTAATGTATAGGCCTCACTTGGAACCTGTGGAAAACCCTCAGGGATTTTAAATGAATTTGAATTAAAACCTCTTAAAACTTTAAGAACTTTTTCAGAATCATCTACAGAGGAAATTATTAAAAGAGCAGATTTATCTTTGCTCTCTAAATCATATTTGTATATTGTAATGCCCTCAAGAACACGACTAATTTCTTGATAGTCAGCAGAATCTATAACAAAAAGATTGGTGAAAAAATATTTCATTAATCCAAATCCAGTAAGATCTATCTTCATTTTTCTAATTATTTCTAACGTGTCTTTAAGCGACTTGTACTCCTCTATTGAAAGTCTGGTGGTTGCTGCATCTTCCAATAGCTGAGCAGGTTTATCAATAATTAAAGGAGTATTTTTCCTGATGTCAGTCACCATATCTTCTATTTCATCAATCTCGTAATTTTTTTTCTTGATTACAGTACCTTTAAAGAGAATTTCCATAATTCCAACATTTAGTGGAATTCCCATTCCTTTGATCACATCGTCAATTGACTGGAATGTTTTTTGAGCCTCTAATAACAGATCATCAATTTCAGGTGTTACCAAATCACTTGCAGAATCTACCTTATGAAACCATTCAAATTCAGTTAACCTTGAAATCGCTTGTGGGGATTCACTTCTCGGTAAAATTACAGTCCCTAGTTTAAGATCCGCTACTGCCAAGACAATCCTTGGATAATTTCATTTAGTTTAATATCTTTCTGAATCTGCTTTTTCCCAAACATTAAAATCTATTATGGATAAATTTGACCCATTGACATCTAATCCAACATTAGAAAATACAATTGACAAAATTCTCAATAAAAATGAAAAAGATATTCTATCTAGTATCCAACTTGCCCTCTCAGAATCTCAAAAAACCATTGATAATGCCATGCCTAAACTAGAACAAGAATACGACAAAATCATCTCAGATGGTAAAAAGGAAGCAGAAAAGATCGAAAAACAGATAATTGGTAGCTCCGACTTGGAGGCAAGAAATAAGCAACTTTTAGCATTAGAAGATGCAATTGATAAAGTCTTCACGAAAGCAATAGATCAGATTTCAAGTGTAGATAGAAGTGGTGATTACTCTAATTTGATAAAAACCCTACTTGAAGAGGCCACCCAAATTTTAGGTACGACCAAAGTTATTGTTAGTACAAATTCCAAGGATAAAGACATTGTACAATCTGCATTATCAAAGTATCCTGGCTCAGAATTATCATCTAAAACAATTAATTGTCTTGGTGGTGTTGTGGTAAAATCAAAAGAGGGTGAAATGAAATTTGATAATACAATTGATGCTAGAATTCAACGTCTGAAGCCTTTATTAAGGAAACAAATTTCATCACAATTCGGAGTAGGTAATTAGAATGGCAGCTAAAGGTACAATTGTTTGGGTTAGTGGACCTGCAGTAAAAGCAGATGGGATGTCCGATGCAAAGATGTACGAGACAGTTGTTGTTGGAAACTCAAAATTAGTTGGCGAAGTTATTCGTTTGACTGGTGATGTTGCATTTATTCAAGTTTACGAGTCTACTAGTGGATTAAAGCCAGGTGAACCCGTAATTGGGACTGGAAATCCACTAAGTGTTTTGTTGGGTCCAGGAATCATTGGTCAGATCTATGATGGAATTCAAAGACCTCTAAAAGAATTATCAAAGGCATCAGGCTCATTTATTGGAAGAGGAATTACAACAACCGCTGTTGATATGACCAAAAATTATCATTTTATTCCAACAGTTAAAAATGGAGATGTAGTCACCCCCGGAGATATTATTGGTACTGTAAAAGAAACAGACTTAATTGAAAATTCTATCATGGTTCCTCCAGACCATCCAGGTGGAAAAATTTCAAACATGGTATCTGAAGGAGATTATGATTTAGAAAAAGTAATAGCAACAACTGAGAATGATGGACAAACAAATTCTCTTAAAATGTATCACAAATGGCCAGTTAGAAAACCAAGACCATACAAAAACCGATACGATCCTACTGTGCCACTTCTTACAGGACAACGTGTTATTGATACATTTTTCCCAATTGCAAAGGGTGGTACTGGATCAATCCCAGGTGCTTTTGGTACAGGAAAAACAGTTACTTTACACCAAATTGCAAAATGGGCAGATTCTCAAGTTGTAGTATACATCGGATGTGGTGAAAGGGGCAATGAAATGACTGAGGTACTTGTTGAATTTCCACATCTTAAAGACCCACGTAGTGGAAAACCACTAATGGATAGAACAGTTTTAGTTGCAAATACAAGTAACATGCCAGTAGCCGCAAGAGAAGCAAGTATCTACACTGGTGTAACCATTGCAGAATATTATCGAGACATGGGCAAAGATGTTGTTCTTGTAGCAGATTCTACTAGTAGATGGGCAGAATCATTAAGAGAAATGAGTGGAAGATTAGAAGAGATGCCTGCAGAGGAAGGTTATCCATCATATCTTGCTTCAAGATTAGCAGAATTTTATGAAAGAGCAGGTCGTGTTAGAGCTTCAGGAGCTCCTAATCGCGATGGTTCAGTTACATTAGTTGGAGCAGTTTCACCATCAGGTGGAGATTTCACAGAACCAGTAACAACCCATACAATGCGATTTATCAAAACGTTTTGGGCTTTGGATGCAAAACTTGCATATTCTAGACACTATCCCTCAATTAATTGGATGAACAGCTATTCTGGTTATCTTGGTGATATCTCAAAATGGTGGGGCGAAAATATCAATGAAGACTGGCTATCTCTTAGAAGTGAAGCCTATGGAGTTTTGCAAAGAGAAGATACATTAAAAGAAATTGTAAGACTCTTAGGACCTGAGGCTTTACCAGACGAAGAAAAAATTATTCTTGAAGTAGCAAGAATGATAAAAATTGGACTTTTACAACAAAACTCCTTTGATGATGTTGATACTTATTGTAGTCCTCAGAAACAATACAAATTACTAAAACTACTTGTCGAATTTTACAGAAGGGGACAACAAGCACTAAAAGAGGGTGCATCACTTGCTGATATTCGTGCAATGCCAATAGTTACTTTATTACTTAAAGCAAGGATGGATATCAAAGACGATGAAATGCCGAAATTAGATAAAATAGATACGGAGATGCAAGAACAATTCAAAGCAATTACTGGAGTGAAAATTAAAAATTGACAGCTCAAGGTGGAATTCAATACAGCAAAATTGCTGAAATTAAAGGTCCTCTGGTTGTTGTAGATGATGTTACAAATGCAGCGTTTGATGAACTTGTAGAAATTGAAACTAATGATGGAGAAAGAAGATTAGGAAAAGTTTTAGAGGTTGGAAACGGCAAAGCGATAGTCCAGGTATTTGAAGGTACAACTGGATTATCTATTTCTGGAACAAATGCTAAATTTGTCGGTAAATTAATGGAAATGCCAGTATCAAAAGAAGTACTTGGGAGAGTTTTTGATGGATTAGGTAGACCAAAAGATGGTCTCCCTGATCCAATTGCAGATAAATTTATTGATATTAACGGAGAACCAATGAATCCAGAGCAACGTGAATATCCAAAGGATTTCATTCAGACTGGTGTTTCTGTTATTGATGGAATGATCACTCTAGTAAGAGGACAAAAACTTCCAATATTTTCTGGTTCAGGAATGTCGCATAACATCCTAGCAGCACAAATTGCTAGACAAGCCAGCGTAGTGGGTACAAAAGATGATTTTGCAGTAGTTTTTGCAGCAATCGGTGTGCAATACAGTGAAGCAGAATACTTTAGAAGAAGTCTTGAAGAATCTGGCGCTTTAAAGAGAAGTGTTCTATTTCTAAACACAGCAGATGATCCTGCAATTGAACGAATTATCACTCCACGTGTTGCATTAACCGTGGCAGAATACTTGGCATTTGATCTTGGAATGCACGTTCTTGTGATTTTAACTGATATGACAAACTATGCAGAAGCATTAAGAGAAATAAGTGCAGCAAGAGAGGAAGTACCAGGAAGAAAAGGTTATCCTGGTTATCTCTATACCGATCTTTCCACAATTTATGAAAGAGCCGGAAAATTGAATGGAAGAAAAGGTAGTGTCACTCAAGTTCCAATCTTATCAATGCCATCTGATGATATCACTCACCCAATTCCAGATCTTACAGGATACATCACAGAAGGTCAAGTTGTACTAGGACGAGATTTATTCAGACAAGGAGTTTATCCACCAATCAATATTCTAATGAGTCTTAGTAGATTAATGAAAGATGGAATTGGCGAAGGAAGCACAAGAGCAGATCACGGCGAAGTTTCCAATCAGGTTTATGATGCATACTCTAGAGCACAAGAAGTTAGAGCATTAGCTGGAATTGTTGGTAAAGCAGGATTAACAGAAATTGATTTAAAATACATGGATGTCGGAGATGTCTTTGAAAAGGAATTTCTTACACAAGCAACTGATGAAAATAGAACTATAGAAGAAACCCTTACTTTGTTATGGAAAATTGTTTCAAAACTTCCAAAGAATGAGATTACAAAGATTAAAGACAAGTACATAGATCAATACTATCAGGGAACCTAGCAGAATGTCATTTGGACAGAATGTAGCTGCAACAAAAATCGAACTCCTCAAATACAAAAAATCAAGTCAAGTCGCCAAAATGGTCCAGAAAATTTTGGATGATAAACGCAAAGTTCTTTTAAAAAATATTGAGGAGATGATTGATGAAGCTTCTAAAGCAAGAGGTGGGATATGGGACCCTTTACAAGACATTTACAAATCAGTCAACGAGGCATATCTAGCATTAGGGACTAACACGGTTGATTCCGTTGCTGAATCAACTCCACCAGTAATGCAAGTTGATGTCCATGTACGAAGAGTTGTGGATGTAAAAATTCCCACCCTTACTGTTACAGAAAAGGACACAAAATCAATGCCTTATGGTTTTGCTGATACAAATTCATCAATAGATAGAGCAGCTAAGCAAATCAAGGAATTGCTTCCTAAAATTTGTAAAGCAGCAGAATATGAAAATTCCATTTTTAGCCTTGCAAAGGCACTTGAAAAGACTCAAAAATTGCTTAACGCCCTAGAAAATGTTATTATTCCCCAGTACCAACAAAAAATTAGATTTATTCTTGCAACACTTGAAGAAAGAGAGCGAGAAGAATTCGCAAAGTTAAAAAAAGTAAAGGCTAAGATGGAAAGTAGAAAATAATGACAAAAGAAGAAATTAAAAAACTAGTTGAAAATTCAAAGAAGATATTAGAACAAGATCATGAAAATTTTACAAAATCAATAAAAGACAATATGAAATCTTTCAAAAAGAAAACAATAGATCAAATTTCAAATTAAAATTTCATCATGATTTAAATATGGACCTAAAGGACCGATTTCATAAATGAAAACTATAGTCTTGCTACTTTTGACAGCAATTGCAATATCTGCAACTGGATTTTCTGGACTTGCTTATGCACAAGAAGGATCAACAGCAGGTAGTGCAGACTCTATGAAACTTCTAGGTGCAGGTTTAGCATTCGGTTTAGCCGCAGCTGGAGCAGGTATAGGTCTAGGTCAAGTCGGTGCAGCAGGTCTTGCAGTAATTAGTGAAAACCCTGCATTACAGTCAAAGGTATTCATCTTCGTTGGTATGGTAGAATCAATTGCCATCTATGGTATTGTAATGATGTTTATCATTCTCGGACAATAAACATCAAAAGATACATTTTTTTAATTTAATTGTATTTTAATTTGTTAACATCTAATACTCTTGCACAATATCTGCACTTTAGAACTCTTCCTTCCTTGTCCATTACATCCATCACAGATTCAATATGTTCAGTACTGTTAGTTATACAATCAGGATTTGAGCAACGAAAAATTCTCTCTATCTCATTTGGAAGTGCAACTCTCCTCTTTTCAACTAATTTGTAATCTTTGATGATGTTGATAGTTGCTTTTGGAGCAATCAACGCAAGCTTGTTTGTATCATCATCCTTTAGAAATTTATTCTCAACTTTGATAATGTCTTTTTTCTTGAATTTTCCACTAGGGACATTTAACGCTATTGTTATGAGACTACCATCTTTTCCATCAATCCTTAAGGCACTTAGAACTTGAAGACCTTTACCTTCATCAATATGATCTAATACCGTACCTTCCTTGATTCGTCGAACCATAAGTTCAGACTCTTGCATCAGAATACTTTGTATAGTCACCTGTATATATTAATGAAAGAATGAACGAGTTCTATCAAAAAGACATCATTTCGATTAAGGATTTTGACAAGATCCAACTAGAACAAATCTTCACAGCCACTGAAAAAATAATGAAATTAGACCCTATACAAAGAAGGGAGATTTGTAAGGGAAAGACCCTAGGTTATTTGTTTTATGAGCCCAGCACTCGGACTCGCCTGAGTTTTGATTCAGCCATGGCATCAATTGGCGGAAATTCACTTGGAATTTCCAATGTTTCATCATCATCTACCCAAAAAGGTGAAAGTTTGGCAGACACTGTAAAAATAATGTCGATTTATTCTGATGTTCTTGTATTACGACATCCCCTTGATGGTTCAAGCAGATTTGCAGCTGAAGTTTCTTTACAACCGATAATTAACGCTGGGAGTGGTACTGAAGAACATCCCACACAGGCAATACAGGATTTATTTACAATCCGAAAAGAAAAGAAAAAAATTGATGGTCTTAAAATTGGAATTATCGGAGATCTAAAATACGGAAGGACAGTTTATTCTCTTCTATATGGTTTGGGAAATTATAATGTAGATGTACACTTGATTTCTCCTGAATCATTGAGAATTAGAAACGATTCTGTTTACGAAATTAAAAAGAAATTATCATTTACTGAATCTACCAATATTGAAGAATACATTGATGATCTTGATGTTTTGTATGTAACACGAATTCAAAAAGAACGATTTCCTGATGAAGAAGAATATCTTAAGGTAAAGGGAAGTTATGTAGTAGGATTAGATTTGCTCAAAAAAATGAAATCTGATTCTATTATTTTACATCCACTGCCAAGATTAGATGAAATTTCACCCGAAGTTGATGAAACAAAAAACGCAAAATATTTTCAACAAGCTGAATATGGAAAACATACACGATCTGCGTTACTTGGATTAATTCTCAACGAAAGTGGCTTTTAGATTTTAACTAAGAATAAAAAACAAATTAGTATTCCATATATTTAACGACATTTCCAATAACAACCATTGTATCAAACAAAGATTATCCCAATTTTTCCATTGGATTTAGTATTGTTCCCTCGTCAAGAATTACCACTTAAAATTTTTGAACCTAGGTATAAACAATTAGTTGATGATTGCATGTTAGGCGATGGGCAATTTGGTGTCTGTCTAATTGATTCAAATAAATCAATTAGCGGTTGGAGTGCTCCAAAATCAATTGGTACAATTGCAAAAATTACCAAATGTGAAGATATTGAAATGAATGGAATGCAATTACAAATTGAGACAGTTGGGCGTAATAAATTCAAAATTAATAAAATAATCCCACCATCAATAGAACAACCATCAAATTATGACCCATATACTCTAGAGGGCCATCAAATTATTTCTACACTACATGAAAAATTTGGGACTGCAGGAAAAATGTATTTGCGTGCTGAAGTTGAATTAATCCCCGAAATTGATGAAAATGTTCCCTTAAACAAGTGGGAAAAATTAGTAAATATGTGGAAAAATAAAATTATTGCGCAAGCCTTGCCACAAATAGTTGAACCTCACTCACTAGATCATGTTTTAGAGCAATACTATCTAAATACAGACACCCCTACAATTGATTATATCTATTCGCTATCTGCTCTAGGAGCAAAGGATCCTTACGAATTACAACCAATTTTAGAAGCGGAAACTATGGATGAATTGATCCAAAAAGTTCAAGAATTACTGACAGTAAAATAACCCCACGTTTTTTGAATGATATGAAACATTCATCAAAAATTATTTTACTAATCATAGCAACGTCCATATTTTTTCCAATAAACAATGTTTTTGGTCATGGATTAGGAATTGATACAATTTCTTCTGTTGATGTCCAAGGGAAAAAAATATCAATTTCGGTTGAACTTCCAACATCTCTTGAAAAAAACGATGATAAACAAATCACTATTACTGCAACTGACGACAAAACAAAAGAACATCCAAAAAATATCACATATCTGATAGGTCTTTTTCATGAAAATAAAATGATATTTAGAAATTATTTTTTTACTCCTGATGGAATTCTTTCAATTAAAGTTAAACCAACACCAAACGGTGAAATCACAATTCATGGACAACAAGATTCATTATTAGGAGCTTGGCATGGAATAGAATCAAATCCAATTGAGATTACGGGTCCTGTCTTTGAATCAGCTGGATTATATCATTTTGAGATTGAGGTTCGAACTATTGACGAACCTGCTAATATAATTACAGAATCAACAGTTTATAATGCAGATTTGAGTATCGTGGAAGATTTTTCCTTTGTACAAAAGGATGTCAATAATCACGATATCCAATTTAAAGTCAAATCCTATTTTGATCAAATTTCTAATTTCAAGTATAATCCTATAGAAAATCAGATAACTTTTGAGATGCCTTTTGATTGGAGTGAAAAACAAATCTCTCATATTCCCTTTGTTCATGAGGAAGTACACATACCAAAGAATTTTTCGGATTTTTTTTCACCTAGTTATACTGGTAAAGTAAACGGAATTGATTTGTTTAAATCATCTGTTACCATTGATGATTATACCGAGAAAGATGAAAGAATAGTACATCTAGTTTTATTGCAGGATCATCTTAAATTTTTAAAGAATCAGCAGACAAAATCTGGTAATCCTTTACCAGATAGAATAGTTTTTACACTTTCTAAAGATGAAAATGTTGAATTTCCACTCACTGCAACAACAAAGAGTGAAGATTTTCTAATAAATCTTTCCTGGGATCCAATACAAATCGTACCTGGACAAAACATAAATTTTATTTTCACAATTAGGGATGGAAAAACTGGAGAACCATTACGAAATTCAGATTATACTTTTGTAATTATCCAAAACGGAAAAGAAATTCATAGAGCAACTGGCACGGCTGAGGTCGGAGGAGAATATGAACAATACAAATTTGCAGAGGATCAAACAGGGCCTACAATTATTAGATTTGAAAATATTAAAAATACTGGTGAAGAAACTGAATTTGGGATTCTTGTTGCACCTGAATTTGGAACCATTGCAATCTTAATTCTATTTTTTGCAGTATTGATAATTGTTTTGGCATCAAGAAGTTATTTAACCAAAAATCAAATTCCAAATTAAATTTATAAAGTTACTAATTTTACGGTATCCATATTTTTATTTATTTGAAAGTCTCTTGTAATGGTAGATACTTTTTCGGCATCTCCGTCGATTACAAACAGCTCCATACATTTCTCTCCTTCGATCTTGCTGTGTAAATGAGTGGTAATCAAATCTTCAAAGTTGTGTTTTATTCCAGAAACAACATGATCAAATTCATCATTGTGCACCACTAAAAGTATAGCATGAATATTTCCTGTAAATTCTAATTTTTGTTTTTCTTCTGAAACAAAGGTTCTGATTCCAGCCCTTATTGCCTCAGATCTTCCTGAAAACCCCATGGTTTTTTGTAGCTTGTCTAATTCTGATAAAATTTCTTGGTTCAATGAAATTGAAATTATGGGCATCTAGATTAATTGTTATTAATTATTTTATAAGTTTAGCAATTAAAGTTATTAACTTTTTATATATTTATTAATAATAATGATCAATTTTTGGCGTGGAAAGACAAACCAAACTAGCAATAATTGCAATAGCTGTGGTTATTCCGTTTGCTTCTTTTGTAGTGTATCAGGGTGGCCAAAATTTACAATCGCCAACTCCAAAACCTAATCCAAAATTAACAGCAATTGCATCATTTTATCCAATT
>Ga0210139_1000161_pt1 | contig 12637 bp, 9 predicted proteins | sample Browns_TuleB_D2_FD_184855 | JGI IMG/M metagenome (GOLD analysis project Ga0210139, IMG submission 184855) | Wetland microbial communities from San Francisco Bay, California, USA, that impact long-term carbon sequestration - Browns_TuleB_D2 (SPAdes) | ecosystem: Environmental > Aquatic > Marine >... | reverse complement strand
TAATTCGAGTGAATGGAAAAACCCTAATCCGGCTTTCAGTCCATGAACTTTACGATATCTGGTATAATTCATTAGCCAATCTACTTCGATGATTACACAAGACGACAAGTTTCATGACGAGTGTGGTGTATTCGGAATTTTTGATCACCCCGAGGCAGCCAAGATGGCATATCTTGGCCTTTACGCATTGCAACATCGCGGCCAGGAAAGCGCAGGAATCGCAATCACAGACGGCGAAAAAATTGTTTGCGAACGGGGCATGGGTCAGGTTGCAGACATCTTCCGCAAAGACCGGCTGGACTCGCTGCGCGGACATTGCGCAATCGGACATGTTCGTTATTCAACAGCAGGCGGCAGCCAGTTAAAAAACGCGCAGCCGATTTATGTTGAATGTCATCGCGGTGAAATTGCCATCGGTCACAACGGAAATCTTGTAAATGCTCCCATCATCCGGAGCGAATTGGAGAAGGAAGGAACCATTTTCACGACAACTTCGGATACGGAAGTCGTTTTGCATATGGTGGCAAAATCCCGCCAATCTCGATTTGTGGACGCGCTGGTCGATGCTCTCGCAGTACTGAAAGGCGCGTATTCATTTGTTTTGCTCACAAAAGATATGCTCATCGGCGCGCGTGATCCCTGGGGGTTCCGCCCGCTTTGCATTGGAAAACTGGGTGGTTCGTTCATCCTCGCTTCGGAAACATGTGCGCTGGATTTGATTGATGCGGATTATGTGCGCGATGTGAAACCGGGCGAGCTCGTTATCATCAGCGAAAAGGGCCTCGAAAGTGTGATGCCTTTTCCACAACAGAGGCAACATAGCTGCATCTTCGAGCTGGTTTATTTCTCGCGCCCCGACAGCAATGTCTTTCAGCGGAATGTATATTCATCTCGGTACAATATGGGACGCCAACTGGCGCGTGAGGCTCCGGTGGAGGCAGATATTGTTGTGCCTGTACCGGATTCCGGACTCGTGGCTGCGCTGGGATATTCTGCCGAGTCGGGTATTCCGATCGGCTTCGGCTTGATCAGAAATCACTATGTCGGCCGGACTTTCATTGAACCGAAAAAGAGCATCCGGCATTTCGGTGTAAAAGTAAAATTAAATCCGGTACGCAGCATTCTGCACGGCAAACGCGTTGTATTGATCGACGATTCCATCGTGCGGGGAAATACAAGTCAGAAAATTGTGAAGATGGTTCGATCTGCGGGAGCAAGCGAAGTGCATTTCCGCATCAGTTGTCCGCCAACAATCGGCTCCTGTTACTACGGAATCGACACACCGACCGAAGAAGAACTCATTGCATCCTACAAAACGGTCCCCGAAATCGCAGAATTTATAGGAGTAAGTTCGCTTCAATATCTCAGCCTGGAAGGCTTGCTGACAGCGACTGAGGATCCGGAAGGCAGTATCTTTTGCACATCTTGCTACACAAAAGACTATCCCGTACCGATGCCCAAAGAATCGTTTGAGCAATTGAAACTCTTTCATAAAGCCGCCGAAGAGCAGGAAGAAAGAGAGAAACGCGAACTGGTTGTCGCCCGAAACTGAAAAACCCTACCGCCAAGGCGCCAGGTGCGCCAAGTCCTGAATAAAAATTTCCTTGGCGTTCTTGGTGACTTGGCGGTTAGAATCTACAATCACATGCAATGAGTGGACGGATTGGAGTACTGATATCAGGGCGCGGAAGCCATCTGCGCAACCTAATCGCGTGTTGCAAACGCGGCGATATTTCCGCGCAGGTGGTCGTTGTCATCAGCAACAGGGCCAATGCGCCGGGTCTGCAATACGCAGCGGAAGCGGGCATTGAATCGATTGTGCTTCAGCATCACTCGTTTCCCAAACGCGAAACCTATGACCAACAGATCGCGAAGCTTCTGACGGACCGCAAAGTAGATCTCGTATGTCTTGCCGGATTTCTCCGGCTTCTATCAGCTGAATTTGTGCGCCGCTTTCCGCAAAAAATCATGAACGTTCACCCTTCCCTGTTGCCGGCATTCCCCGGTCTTCACGCACAACAACAGGCAATTGACTACGGAGTGAAGCTCACCGGATGCACAGTGCACTTCATCGATGAAGGTCTCGACTCCGGACCGATCATCCTTCAAAACACAATCGAATTGATTGCGGAGGATAATGCAGATACGCTGTCCGATCGACTGTTGCCGGTAGAGCACAGGACGTATGCCGAAGCAGTGAAACTATTTTTCGAAAACCGTCTTCAAGTTGACGGACGAAAGGTTATAATTCGCAGGGCGCGATAAATCATTATTGCCCCAAAGTTGTAGGTGTGATAATGGTCGTATTCCTCCCCCTTGATAAAGGGGGAGGTAGGAGGGGGTTGTCATCTCTTCTCTATTGAACAAACGTGAATCGAAGAATAAACGGCGGTATCTGCGTCTGAATTTGACCAGGTGTGAAAAATTACTCTGGGCCCTTCATCAGGAGGGGGAGTCGGCGTGGAAATTCCAATTCAAGAGTTGATGAATAACCTACAACTATGACACCGGAACAGCAAGTTGATTACCTGAAAAAAGGCGTTGAAGAACTCATCAAAGAAGAAGAGCTGCTGGAGAAAATCAAACGCGGCAAGCCTTTGACCGTGAAAGCCGGCTTTGATCCTACCGCGCCGGATCTCCACCTCGGTCATGCTGTGCTCCTCCGAAAAATGAAGCATTTCCAGGATCTCGGCCATAGGGTTGTGTTCCTCATTGGCGATTTCACGGGAATGATCGGCGATCCCACGGGCCGCTCTGTTACGCGAAAACCCTTGACCCGGGAAGAAATTCTGGCGAATGCCGAAACTTTCAAAGCGCAAGTGTTCAAAATTCTCGACCCCGTAAAAACCGTTATCGATTTTAACGGAAGATGGCTCCATGAACTGGGATCCGAAGGCTGGATCCGCCTGGCTGCTAAGTATACGGTCGGACAAATTCTGCAGCGCGAAGATTTCACCAGACGCATGCAAAAATCTCTTCCGATCAGCATCCACGAGCTTCTTTATCCACTTGCTCAGGGGTATGACTCCGTCGTTCTTCATGCCGATGTCGAGCTTGGCGGCACCGACCAAACTTTCAATTTGCTGGTCGGGCGAGAATTGCAACGGCAATACGGTCAAGAACCGCAGGTCATCATGACAACGCCCCTTCTGGAAGGGATCGACGGCGTAGAAAAAATGAGCAAATCGCTCGGGAATTACGTCGGCATTACGGAAACCGCTTCCGCCATGTTCGGCAAAATCATGTCCGTCAGCGATGAGTTGATGTACCGTTATTACCTGCTCCTGACGGACCTGTCCCTGTCCGAAATTGTAGAACTTAAGAAAGCCCATCCGCGCAAATCAAAGGAAGATCTTGCAAAAAGGATCATCAGCGATTTTCACGGACCTCAGGCAGCGGAAGACGCAGCAGCAGAATTTCGAAAAGTGTTCAGCGAAAAACAATTGCCGGACGAAATGGAAGAAATCTCCATTCCCGCCGGATCACAGGATGTGCTCGCTCTCCTTCGAAACACGCAAATGGTTGCGAGCAACAGCGAGGCGCGCAGGTTGATCCGGCAAGGAGCAGTCTCTTTCATCAAAGGAACTGGAAACAGCCAAAAACTTTCTGATGAAACCGCGCAAATCATGCTGGAACCGGATGGTGAATATATACTTAAGGTTGGCGCGAGAAAATTCAAGAAAATCAAAGTGAAGTAGTGGACTGTAAATCTTGTAGGGGCGTGATTCATCACGCCCTGCATGCCCGGATAACAGTGCGCGCAGGCGTCATAAATGACGCCCCTACAAGGATCCGTAGGGAGCTGCCATGAGTAAAATCATCGACTTTGTTCGTGATGTTGCGGAAGACAATCGCATTCCTTTGCAGAACCGGATTGTGCTGGGCGGATTGCTGGTATATCTGGTAACACCGATCGATATCATCCCGGATTTTATTCCCATATTAGGATGGCTCGATGATGCTTTTGTAACCTTGTTGATTCTGGACTACATATTCAATTCCACAGACAGTGATCTCATTCTTCAACACTATCCGTGGAATAAGACAAGCTTCAATAAGATGAAAACACATGTGAGCCGTCTGAGCTGGTTGATCCCGCAACGCGTGAAGAATATCCTTTTCCGCCATGCCTTCAAGCTTGCACTCGAAAACAAAGGCGCGGAAGAACTCCCGGAAACAATGGAATAATGGTGAGTAACCTGTTATTGAGGCTCAGCATTCAGCACCCATAGCTCAGCACTTCTTATGAAGGTCTTACTCATCCATGCCTCCTTTGGCGCGGGGCACAAACGCGCAGCGCAGGCACTATCCGAAGCATTCCAAAGAAGGGGGATTGTGCCTGAGGTTCGGGATCTGCTGGAATTTCTACCCCGGCCGATGGCAACATTCTATTCGTTTGCTTACAACTTCATGGTAACCAAAAGTCGGGCACTTTGGTGGCTGACCTATCATCTTGTAAATCTGCCGAAAAGCCCCTATTCGCCGGCGAAAGGATTCTGGCAGAATTGGCAGTTTGTGCGGCTGAAAAAAATGCTACACGAAAGTGATTTCACGCACATTATTTCCACCCACTTTACTACGTCGGCTCTGTTGACCGACTGGCGGTCAGCCGGAGATCTACATTCGAAAATTTTTTCGGTCATTACAGACCACGAAGCACACCGCTGCTGGAAGCGAACAGGATTCGATCATTATTTTGTCGCTTCGGATACTGTTGCGGATCAAGTTCGGAAGTGCGGAGTCTCTCCAGACGCTGTTACGGTCACTGGAATTCCGATTTCAGCTTCGTTTTGCACCGCTGTTTCGCCGGAATCCGCCAGAGCGGGATTGAATCTACCAATACAGGCAAAGGTAGTGCTCGTTTCCTGCTCAGCACTAACAACCCCGAATAGTGCTCGCCTGCTGGGAGAACTTGCGCAATTTGACCAACCCGTGCGATTCCTGGTAAGCACCGGGCATGACTCAGAAAAAGAGCAGCAACTGAAAAAACAATTCCAGAATGACGATCGTTTCACGATTTTCGGTTTCACAAATCAAATTGCGGAGATGATGAGAGCTTCTGATCTGATTGTCACAAAACCCGGAGGCTTGATCGTTTCGGAAGCACTGGCCATGGGGCTGCCGCAAATCTTGCTGGAACCCATTCCCGGACAGGAAGAGGCCAATGCCCGATATGCTGTAAGTTTGGGAGCGGCAATCTGCCTGCGTAATAAACGGGGCCTCTTCATTCAAACACTGCGAGATGCCCTGGGCAACCGGGAAGACCTCGATCGGATGAGCGCAGCGGCACGGAACGCAGGCAAACCGCAGGCCGCTGAACAGATCGTACAAATTGTTGTGAATTCGTAACCCGTTTAGAGTTTCTTGTAGCGAGCGATTCATCGCGCCCAGCATCCCGTACAGCAGTGCGGATAGGGCGCCCATTGGCTCCCTACGAAGCTCAAGCAACCGTCATATGCGACCGGTTCAAACCTGTTGTATGATCTTGTTGGGGGGAGAACGGCCATTCCCATCACTGCTTATGGAATTCCATCCTGAATTACTCGAGTCGGAAGATCGATACCGCAAGGCGTTTTTCGAAGCTCCCATCGGAATGATCCTCTCCGCCGTCGATGGCCGCTGCCTGCGTGTCAATCAAACATTCTGCCGATGGCTCGGCTTTACGGAAGAGGAACTTCTTGAAACGGACATCATCTCTCTCAGCCATCCGGAGGACAGGGAAATGAACATCCGGTTTCTAGAAGAAATACTCTCCGGAAACGAGGCAACCGCAGAAACTGAAAGCAGGTTTACAGGCAAGAACGGCGGAACTCTCTGGATTCATTTGACTGCCGCACTCATCCGCGATGACAGAGCAAATCCCAGGTATCTTCTGGCCTATGTGCAAGACCTCTCTGTTCGCAAGCGAGTAGAACAGGAGCTTCACGAAAACAGCCTCACCCAGGAACGGTTGCGCTTTCTTGTGGAGCAAATGCCGGCCGTTCTATGGACCACGAATCAGGATTTTGTAATCACCTCATGCCAGGGAGCAGGACTTGCAAAGATGGGATTGGAACCCAACCAGCTTTCGGGCCTGAACGTTCTCGAATACATCGGCGTGCACAGCACGGATCAAACTCCGATCGATGCAATAACGCGCGCACTGCACGGCGACAACAGAACGTACGAGAGCATCTGGATGGGAAGACACTATCAGGTGCACGTGGCCCCCATGAGACAGGCAAATGGCGAGATCTGCGGCACCATTGGAGTTGCTTTTGACATCACGGAAGGAAAAGCTGCCGAAACGGAACTCGAAATGTCCCTCTCCCTCCTTCGGGCCACACTCGAATCCACAGCGGATGGACTTCTGGTCGTGGATCGAGAAGGCAAGTGGATGACTTATAACCAGCATTTTGTGGATATGTGGCGCATTCCTGAACCGATTGTCAATTCACGCGATGAAGCTCTGATGCTTGCTTTCGTTCTGGATCAACTGAAGGACCCCGATCGCTTCATTCATAAACTCAAAGAACTTTATCAATCCAACGATGACAGTTTCGACAGTCTCGAATTCAAAGACGGCCGGGTCATGGAAAGATATTCCAGACCGCAGCGCATAGCCGGAATCAGCGTTGGGCGAGTGTGGAGTTTTAGCGATGTTACCGAACGAGCGCGTTCAGCCAAAGTGCAATCGGCTCTCTACCGTATTGCTGAAAAAACAGCATCGTCTCAGGATATGGAAGATCTGTATGCGGCAATCCATGAAATTATCGGCGAGCTGATGTACGCAAAGAATTTTTACATCGCGCTTTATGACGCTGCGACGGAAATGGTCACCTTTCCCTACTTTCGCGACGAGTTTGATCCTACGCCACCGCCTATGAAGTTGACAAAAGGCCTTACCGAATACGTGCTTCGAACGGGAAAACCGATTCTGGTAACGCCGGAAAAGTTCGATGAGCTGGAAACCGCAGGTGAAGTCGTCAGCATCGGCGCAAGCTCGATCGATTGGCTGGGCGTTCCGCTTCAATCGGGCGGAAAGTCGTTTGGAGTTCTCGTAGTTCAAAGCTATTCAAAAAATGTACGTTTCGGAGAGCACGAAAAAGAACTCCTTACTTTCGTTTGCCAGCACATCGCAACAGCTCTGGAAAGGAAACAAGCGTCGCAAGCGCTTCAGCAAAGCGAAGAACGTTATCGCGCTTTTATCGAACAAAGCACGGAAGCGATCTGGCGCCTGGAATTCACAATACCCATGCCCGTAAACCTGCCGGAAGACGAGCAAATCGAGTATACATATGCCCATTGCGTACTCGCAGAATGCAACGACACGATGGCGAAAATGTATGGATTCAGCCGTGCTGAAGAAATCGCCGGAAAACCTCTGGGTGATCTTATTCCTCCAGACGATCCGCACAACCGCCAGATGATGAAACGCTTTATCCGCTCCGAATACCGTCTCATCGACATGGAATCGCACGAACTGGATAGACACGGAAACGCGAAAATCTTTTCTAATAATTTAGTAGGAATCGTTGATAACGGCTGCGTACTCAGAATCTGGGGAACCCAGAGCGACATCACGGTCCGAAAAAATGCAGAGCTTCAACTTGCTTCATCGTTGTCCCTCCTGGTCGCGACCCTGGAATCGACCGCAGATGGCATCCTGGTTGTTGATAACAACGGAAAGATGGCCAGTTACAACCGCAAGTTTGCCGAACTATGGCGGATCCCGAAAGACATTATCGATTCACGAGATGACAATCAGGCGCTGTCGTATGTGCTGGATCAACTCATCGATCCGGAAGGCTTTTTGAAAAAAGTTCGTGACCTTTACAGCAATCCGGATGCAGAAAGTTTTGACATTCTGGAATTCAAGGATGGCCGCGTGTTCGAGCGGTTTTCCAGACCGCAAAACATTGAAGGAAGGAGCGCCGGGCGGGTCTGGAGCTTTCGCGACGTCACGGAGCAACGAAAAGCGGAGGAGGCGCTTCGGCGAAGTGAAGAGCGCTATTCGCTTGCGGTCCGAGGCGCGAACGACGGATTGTGGGACTGGGACCTCCGGACAGGCCATATCTACTTTTCTCCGCGGTGGAAGCAGATGCTCGGCTTTCAGGAAGATGAGATCGGCGATTCGATTGACGAATGGTTCAACAGGGTTCATCCCGATGATCTACAGCGATTGAAAGCCGAAATTGCTGCTCACCTTGAAGTTCTCGTGCCGCATTTTGAAAATGAACACCGCATGAAGCATCGTGATGGAAGCTATTTGTGGATTCTCAGCCGGGCCCTTGCGGTTCGTGACCCGGAGGGAAAAGGAATCCGCCTGGTCGGATCTCAAACCGACATCACGGATCGTAAGCTTGTAGAAGAACGACTGATGCATGAAGCCATCCATGATGTTTTAACGGGATTGCCGAATCGTGCCCTCTTTACAGACTTACTGGGGCGAGCCCTGGGTCGCGCCAAGCGTCGCGATGATTTTCTTTTTGCAATTTTGTTCCTGGATATCGATCGTTTCAAAATGATCAATGACAGTCTGGGCCACATGATCGGTGATCAGCTTTTGATTGCTATTGCCCGACGGTTGGAAGCCTGTTTACGCCCCGGCGATACGGTGGCAAGACTCGGCGGAGATGAATTCACAATCCTGCTGGAAGATATTCAGGACGTAAAGGACACAACAGTTGTCGCCGAACGGATTCATCAAGAACTGTCGCAACCATTTACCATAGGAGAACAAGAAGTCTTCATTTCGGCAAGCATCGGAATTGCATTGAGTGCCACGGGTTACAACCGTCCGGAAGAATTACTGCGCGACGCGGATACGGCAATGTACCGCGCCAAGGCGGCAGGCAAGGCCACGCATCAACTTTTTGATCAGGGTATGCATTCCCGCGCTGTCGCCCAATTACAAATGGAAACAAGCCTGAGGCGAGCTTTGGAACGGCATGAATTCCGTTTGTACTATCAGCCGACCGTTTCGCTAAAAACCGGCAAACTTACCGGATTCGAAGCGCTGCTCCGATGGCAGCATCCGGAACGCGGACTCATTCTGCCTATGGAATTTGTGCCCCATGTGGAGGAAACCGGACTCATTGTTCCGATCGGAAAATGGGTCTTTCAGGAAGCTTGCCGGCAGCTCCGAATCTGGCAAAAAGAATTTCGGGAAAATCTAACCATTAGTGTAAATCTTTCCGGCAAACAGTTCCTTCAATCAGAACTGGTTCAGGATATCAGTCTTGTTCTTGAAGAGACGAACCTCACTCCGAATACTCTGATGCTTGAAATTACGGAAAGCGTGCTCATGGAAAGACCGGAATCCATGACGTTCACCCTGGAAAAATTGCGCGCATTAAACGTGCAACTGCACATTGACGATTTTGGCACAGGTTATTCCTCTCTCAGCTATCTGCATCGATTCCCCATTAACGTCTTGAAAATTGATCATTCGTTTGTGAGTCGCATGGGAATCGATGAAAACCTGGAGATAGTGGGAACGATAATGAACCTCGCGCGCAATCTCGGGCTTGAAGTTATAGCGGAAGGAGTTGAAACCAAAGAACAGGTCGCTAAGTTGAAAGCGCTTCAGTGTGACTTTGCTCAGGGTTACTTCTTTTCACATCCCGTCGAACGTCAGGTCGCACAACTACTGATTACTACCGACCCCGTCTGGTAAGGATTTATTATTACAAATTGTTGATAGCAAATAGCAAATTGTAGACCGGCCGGTCGCATCTTACGCGTAGACGCTCGACGCGCAGACGCGCTTATCCGTGTTTTACTACGATACCTTCGATGATATTCGCGATATCTTCACACTTATCTATGGCCTGCTCAGTGGAATCATAAATTTCTTTCCACTTTAATACTTCCATAGGATCCTTGCTCGTATCAAAAAGGCTTCCAATGGCGCGTTCCGACGTGCGATCGCCGCGATTCTCCAGACGGTTAATCTCGATACAGTAATCGAGAATTCGGCGCGGGCGGTTCAGTTCACGAATAGCGGTAACAGCCTTGGACACATTGGCTACAGCTTCTTCGAGAGTTTTTGCCAGTTCAAGAAGATCTTCGGTGGTCTTCGTGATGTTATATAGCAGCAATCTTTCACTGACGGCCTGAATAATATCCACTACATCATCCAACTCCTTTGCAAGTTGATGGATATCTTCGCGATCGATCGGCGTGACGAATGTGCGATTCAGTTTATCCATAATTTCATGGGTTGTGATATCGCATTCATGCTCCAGATCTCTCAGGCGAGCTATGCCCGGGTGTTTATCGCTCCAATTCGTCACCAGATCCACGAACACTCGGGCTGCGTCTTCGATGGCCTTTGCCTGCTGTTCGAAAAGATCGTAGAACTTTTCTTCTCTTGGAATGAATGAAAACAGCATCAGCGAGATTGCTCCTTATCCGGAAGTTCAGTGAATAGTAACGGCAAATCGTGAAATATGCAATCGAGGCAAATCGAGAGTAGCGGCTCAAGTTTGTTGGCTCCAGCTATTTATAACGCTCGCCTCCAGCGAGCTCTTGAGCTCGAACTCAGCCCGTGGGACGCAGCCTCTACAGCGGCAAACCAACCTTTAAGCCACTAACAAAGCGAGGTACAATTGCCCTCATGCTGCAAAAATCCTATCTGGACGACGTGGTTGCCAGATTCGAAGAACTTCGCAAGCTGGCCGACGGCGCAGTCGCGCAACTGCAGCAAGAACAGCTCTTCCAAACCCTGGACCCGGAGAGCAATTCCATCGCCACTACTATGAAACACGTCTCGGGAAACATGCGGTCGCGCTGGCGCGACTTCCTGACAACCGACGGAGAAAAGCCCGATCGCCGTCGTGACACGGAATTTGAAATTTCATCCTCAGACACTCTTGAGTCGCTAAACAAGAACTGGCAGGCCGGCTGGAATTATCTGTTTGAAGCGTTAAAAGGTTTGACGCCGGAGGATTTGAACGGGACGGTTTTGATTCGAAATGAACCCCATTTTGTATATCAGGCTATCAACCGCCAATTGTTGCACTATGGAATGCACGTCGGCCAGATCGTTTTTATGGCGAAACATCTCGCGTCGGACCACTGGAAATCGTTAAGCGTCCCGCGCGGACGCTCGCAGGCTTTCAATCGCGATCGCGGGCTGCTTTAACCGCCAGAAACCTCAGGCGAGAACTGGCGTTCTTTGCGTCTTGGCGGTTCAACTAAAAATATTACGCAAAACGAAAAGGACGTTCGCGGGACGCTCGGCAAGCCTGCGCATGTACCACGGAAACCAGAAAGTCCCGTAGCTGATCAATACGCGCACCCGGCAGCCTTCTTTGACGAACTGCAACTGATCATCTCTTCGAATTCCGTAGAGCATCTGGATCTCAAACTGATGGCGCGGAACGTTCATCGAATGTGCTAGATCCAGAATGCGATGAAGCAGCTTTTGGTCGTGAGTGCCCAGGCCAATCTTAATCCCCGTTTGCTTTGCATGGAGCAACAGGATGCGGGACAGGTTGAAGTAGTTTTCGTCGTTTTCTGATTTCGAAGCGAACGCAATCGTGGCCGGCTCAGCATAAGCTCCTTTTACAAGACGAATTCCAGGAGATACCGGCAGTAGTTTTTCCAGATCCTCTTTCGTGCGGTAAAGATAAGATTGCAAACAAAGCCCGGTATTTTCAAATGTCTCGCGCGCGTGATAGTAAAGATCCAGAGTGGATGTTGTATACTTGCTGCCTTCCATATCCACCCAGACGTAATTTGATTTTTCTGCGGCCGAAGTAAGCAGAGCTTTCAGGTTAAGCAGACAAAGTTCGAGATCCTGATCCAGGCCAAGCTCGGTAAGCTTTACCGATATCTGAGCTTCAAGGCCGCGACGCTGAATTTCATCCAGTACCTTCAGATAATGATCTCTAACCTGATGAGTTTCTTCTTCCGTTGTGACGTTCTCACCAAGGTGAGTCACAACCGTTGAAATGCCGAGTTTTTGAAGTTCCGCAGCTGCATTCAATGCATCTTCAATCTGCTCGCCGGGCATGAAACGGGAAACGGATTTTCGTACAAACCCGTAACGCGGAAGGCTTTCACGAAGCTTCTGGTTTCGGGAGGCCCATAGAAGGATGTTTCTGGAGAGTCCCATCGTTATACAACCGAGCGGATTACACCACCATCCATCTGCAGCACTGCACCGGTGATATACGACGCAGCGCTCGAAAGCAGAAAGACAACACCGCGGGCAAATTCATCGGGCGATCCGTAACGTCCCATGGGGATGTTGACAATCATTCGATGACGCTGCTCTTCCACGCTGATGTTTTGCTTCTTAGCGTTTGCCGCGTCCAGTTCTTTCACACGATCCGTATCGATTCGGCCCGGGATCGCCTGATTGACGCGAATATTTTCCGCGACAAATTCGCGAGCCAGTGTTTTTGCCAGCGCGGAAACGGATCCGCGAAGCACATTCGATAGCGTTAGGTTCGGAATCGGTTCTTTCACAGAAGATGAGGTAGAGAACACAATGCTGCCCCCTCCACGTTTTTGCATGATTGGAAGAACACACCTGGACAGTCGAACAAAGCTCAGCACCAGAACCTCGAAAGCGTCGTTCCATGCACGGTCATCAAAATTCAAAAAGGCGCCTGCCGGGGGGCCCGGTGAATTTGCAAATAATAAA
>Ga0210139_1000159_pt1 | contig 12684 bp, 14 predicted proteins | sample Browns_TuleB_D2_FD_184855 | JGI IMG/M metagenome (GOLD analysis project Ga0210139, IMG submission 184855) | Wetland microbial communities from San Francisco Bay, California, USA, that impact long-term carbon sequestration - Browns_TuleB_D2 (SPAdes) | ecosystem: Environmental > Aquatic > Marine >... | reverse complement strand
AGATGATCCTCGAATGTACAAAATGCCATCAATTAACCTGACTGCTATCTTGTCTTCTGGTCCTGGTACTTCTGCAACAAAGACAAAATCTCCTTCTCCCTTAATGAGATCGTATACCCAATTTTTTGTTTCTTGTTCTCTTGCATTGTAAACTGGTTTTTGTTCTTTAGTCATTTTCTTTAAAACTCTGACCCAGTAAAACATTGTAATTGCTGCCAATCCAACCAAAATAAAACTAACAAAGCCTGAACCTGCTCTCTGAGTCATAACATAAATAATTCCAAGAAACAAAATTACCATTATTGGAATCACAAAATTTAGTGCCTGTTCGTTTGAATAGGCTCCCTTATAAGTTGCCAAGCAGTTGGATTTGATTCTGACCAAATATAAAGTCTCTTTGGGAATAGTGCCATTTTATTAAATAAAATTTCATTTAATCAAAAAATGAACTTATTAAATTTTAGAATCTAGTTATTACAAGTTGATGTGTCGAAGAATATTCTCCAAAAAAAGTTCGTCTATTAACTGGAATGCCTCATAACTGAGTGCTCTTTTTGAACATCAGAGTTCCGACAGATATCAATCCAACCGCAATTCCAAACAACACCAAAAAATCTATGACGAGTCCTGTATTGGTGATTCCTACAAGTGAACCTCTTATTCCGTCAATACCATAACTGAGTGGATCTAAATAGGAAATCACTCTCATTGCATCTGGTACATTACTAAGTGGAAAAAGTGCACCTGAAAGAAGAAAGATTGGCATCACAAGAAAAGACATGATCATCTGGAATCCTTCCATGCTTTTCATTCTTGATGCTATTATCAGGCCCATTGCCACAAAAGAGATTGCAATTAGGATCATGAAAGAAATTGCAAGAAAAGTTCCAATTCCAAATCCTGTGAAACCTAGTATACTTGATATTCCAAGTACTATGAGGCCATTGATTGTTCCAATAGTAGCTCCCCCAAAAGTTTTTCCAAGAACTATGCTTGATCTTGAAACTGGAGCAACTAAAATTTCTTTTAGAAAACCAAACTGTCTATCGTAGATAACTGAAATTCCAGAGAATACGGATGTAAATAAAATTATCATCCCGATTATTCCGGGTGCAAGGAATCCAATATACGGTAAACCTGGTATGGTTATCGAAGAAGAAAACCCAAATCCTAAAATGAACAACCAGATAAACGGCATTGCCAAACTGCTAACAATTCTTGAACGTGCTCTGACAAATTTTACCATCTCTCTTAGCCAAATTGTGTAAATATCCTGAAACATTATTTTCTACCCCACTGGTTCATCATTTTCTTCATTTGATCAGCTGTGTCAGCTTCTTGCTCTCTAATGGTTCTACCAGTATAGTGTATGAACACATCCTCAAGTGAAGGCCTAATCATTTGTACAGAATCTATCTTTATCCCAGCTTTAGAAGCTATATTGAGAATATTTGGAATTGAGGCGCCTCCGTCTTCAACAGTAACATTCAGGTAACCCTCAAAAAGATTCTTTTGCTTTATCCAATCAAATGTTAGAATTTTAATTAGATTCTCAGGTTCTCTAGTTTCTAGTTTAAGTATATCTCCACCCATCTCATTTTTCATCATTTCAGGAGTATCCAGTGCAATAATTTTTCCATGATCTATTATGGCAATTCTATCACACAAATAGTCAGCTTCCTCCATATAGTGAGTTGTGAGAATGATTGTAAGACCTTCATCTTTGTTCAACTTTTGAATATAATCCCAAATGCCTCTTCTTGTTTGTGGATCTAGTCCAAGAGTAGGCTCATCCAAAAAAAGAATTTTGGGATGGTGCATCAAACCGCGCGCAATCTCTAATCTTCTTTTCATACCTCCAGAATAAGTTTTGATCTGAAATTTTGCCTTGTCTCCAAGTCCCACCAACTCTAAAACTTCATCAATTCTTTTAGCTCTCAAGTTCTTTTGCATATGGTACATTCTTCCATGAAATTCTAAGTTCTCTTTACCTGTTAGTTCATCATCTAGACTTGGATCCTGGAAGACCATTCCTATTGATCTTCTGACAGAATCTTGGTTAGAAATCTCCATATTGTTGACCATTGCGCTTCCAGATGTGGGCGTCATCATTGTAGCTAACATGTTTAAGGTAGTTGATTTGCCAGCACCATTGGGACCTAAGAGTCCGAATAGCTCACCTTCCTTAATCTCCAAATTAATGCAATCAACTGCAGTAAATTTCCCAAATTTTTTTGTTAAATCTTTTATCTTAATTGCTGACATGATAAAAAATACTATTTCCTACTTATAATCAATAGCAAACCATGCTCATTTGAAAAATTTGTTGGCATCTGAAGCCTGATATTTATTACCATTTTTTGAAATTGATCAATATTGACTAATAATAAAATCAATAACCTAACTTTGAAGGAAATTTTGTTAAAAGGTACAATTATTGCAATCATTATCGCCATTCCATCTCTTGTATCTTTCATGATTGCATGGGCTCTTCTTGATAATTTGTTGATTGCTGCATTGATTGGTGTAGTTATTCATTTTATTGCAATGGGATTTGCACTAAAGATATCCAAGAAACTATTGGTAAAAAGAAATCTATGATTATGCTTTATTTAATTGGAATTTCTTTTGAAAATAATGGATACAACTAAAATTGAAAAAGATCTAATTTCAGAAATCAAATTAAATCCATTACAAGCCAAGGTATTTCTTTTAGTTACATGTTCTGGAAAAATGTCTCCTAGTTTAATGGCAGAAAAGCTCAAAATCTCAACTGAAGATGCTCTAAAAATTTCCAAGGACCTAATGACTTTGGGTGCCTTCATAGATATCTCTGATACTGAATTTGAAGCTATGCATCCTAGATTTACAGCAGTAAACATGTATCGAAAGCTATGTGCTAGAGAAAATATAGAGTTTAAACGGAATAAAATCGTTGATAACATAGGAGTAATTTTAGAAAAATCCTATGATGATGCAAGAACTAAATAATGCTAATGAGAGGTGAACAACATTGAGCATTGATACTGAATCATGTAAACATCAGCCAGTATACTTTGGAGTAGTTAACATTAACATAGATCAGAGAACAATAGGTTCAGTTGATGTGTGGCGTTGCGGCGTTTGCAAGAAACGATTTTGTGAAGAGAAACAGCTTGGGATTGAGGAACTTGCAGATTTGGTGGGAATGCCAAAAATTGATTCTGATGCAAAATGGGCAGTAACTGTTTGTAAATTACAGCAAGGAAAATACAAATGGAAATTAGTAAGGATGAAGGAAAATTCTGAAATCAAGCATGAGTGTTTAAATGAAACAGTTGTGCTTCTCAAAGTAAATAATTTCAAAGTGGAAGACGATAATCATTGGAGTTTTTTGATAGATGATAATATCAACAGGGCAGTAGAAATTTAATTTCCAAAATGGACCTCAAAGTTCACATTAATAATGTTCATGGAAGCCAAATGGCAGCAAAAATTACTGGCACATTTACAATAGATTCTCATTCCTTTCGATTCAATGCAATTGCTTTTGGACGAATTGGAGGTCAAAATGTTGGAGCAAAAATTTCAAAATCAACAGAAAAGGAATTAGTTAGATTGGGTTATGATGTTGATCAAGTGATCATGACGTTGCAATCAAGTTTACTCCAAGGTGATCTTACTTTGCCTGAAGGTCTAAAAAGAGAATCTTTTGTTGATGACTAGAATTCAGCTTCTTCTAATGCCTTTGAACAGGAGCATCCTCTAGTTTTTGGAATTTTATCAATCAAATTGCTTAGAACTAGTTTCATTCTCTCTACATTTTTTGATAGTGTTTCCAAAACTTCTTTGGCAGTAACCGGTTTTTCAGCCCACACATCATAATCAGTTACAGTTGAAATCGATGCATAACAGATTTGGGCTTCTCTTGCAAGCTGACATTCAGGAACTAAGGTCATCCCAATTATGTCTGCATTCAGAGTTCTGTAAAATTTTGATTCTGCTTTTGTAGAAAATCTTGGACCTTCTATGCAAACATAGGTGCAATTTTTGTGCGTATTGAAATTTTGTTCCTTTACAACATTGAGAATAGTTAATTGTAATTCTGAACAAAATGGGTCTGCTACAGAAATGTGAATTACCCTTCCAATCTCTGAAAATGAACCATTTCTGGATTTGGTAAAATCGATAAATTGTGTTGGTAAAGCAAAGTGACCTGGTTCTATCTCTTCCTTTAAACTTCCAACCGCTGAGGGTGCAATTATTCTTGTTACTCCTAATTCCTTGAATGCCCAGATATTTGCTTGGTAATTTATCATGTGTGGTGGAATTGTATGTTTTTTTCCATGCCTTGGCAGAAATGCAATTTTTCTTCCTTTGAAAATTCCTACGGTTATCAAATCTGAAGGGTTTCCAAAAGGTGTATCTACTTTAATTTCTTGAGCATCTTGGAGTAATCCTGAATCATAAATCCCAGTTCCACCAAAAATTCCAATCTCTACATCTTTTTCCACTAGTATCTCACCAGTGATTTACAATTGTATTGATTAATTCCTTTCATACCATTTAGTTCAGTTAATTCAATTATGAAGGCAAATCCTGTAATTTTTCCTCCGACTTTTTCAATCAATTTTGCGGATGCTTTTGCAGTTCCTCCAGTGGCAAGCAAATCATCACAAATTAAGACTCTTTCACCTTTTTTGATCAAATCTTTTTGAATTTCAATTGTGTCTTGACCATATTCAATTTTGTAAGAGGTCTTGATAGTTTTTCCTGGCAACTTGCCTTCCTTTCTAATCATAACAAGTCCTTTGTTGTATCTGGATGCCAATACGCAGGCAAGGATGAATCCTCTAGATTCTATGCCTGCAAATACATCGATGTCTTTTGGATGAAAATATTTTTCAAATTCATCTGCTATGAATGATAATGCAGATGGATCCTTTAGAATCGGACTAAAGTCTCGAAATAATATGCCCTTTTTTGGGAAATTTGGAAATTCCAGAATTTTTTCTTTAAGATTCATACGCTGATTTTAGATAGGTGGAATAAAATTGTTTTAGATTTTTGGAATTACAAACGATGTTTCTGCATGACTGTGTCCATCTTTTGCATTGATAGTGTAATTTCCTGGTATCAAATCTGGTGGGATTGACCATGGTAACTTTACTACCCCATTACTACTGGCAGGAAATGATAGCTCTGCAACTAATTCTTTATTTGGTCCTAAGATTTGAATATTTACAGTTTGAGCCGCGTTTATCACTTTGATTTCAACAAATCTTCCCAAACTTGTATTCTTTTTAATCCCATCACCGATACTTACAACCATCCCTTCTTCTTTTGCTGCATTTACAGTAAATTCTATGGTCTTAAAATTTGAACCACTTTTTGCATTAATCTTCCATGTTCCTGCTTCTGCATCTGCTGGTACTCTAAATCCACCCACTGAAATTTTTCCTTCCTTGTCAGTGAATGATTCAATCTCTTTAATTTTTTTGCCCTGTGGATCAAATAAAGAAAATACAATTATTACATTTTTGTTAGCATTACCTAAGATCAAAATTGGATCATTAGGTGAATATTCTAATTTTGTAGTGGATATTGTTATGTCACCTGATCCTGTTTGTAATCCTACGGCAAAAATCTGTGAACTTTTGGCATTTCCTTTATTTATAACTGCAGTATAGATTCCTGAGGAATATCCCTTCAAGGGCAAGGAATATGTCGTTTTTCCATCATCTTCTATCTTAATTTGAACTGAATCGCCTTTTGGTTTGTCTGCAGGATCGATAATCAACATGCTTAATGTATCACCTGGAATTCCTGTCAATGAGATTACTGCAGTGTCAGTAGCTTTGTAAATTATTTTATCAAATTCAATGTCAATTGGAATAGACGGCAATTCGCCAAGGCCTGCATAGATTAGTTCTTTGTTGTTTTCCTGAATTGCAACCAGTTTCCATGTACCTTCCTTGTCTACATTTGCTGTTGTGGGATACTCAAATTCCACAACTCCAGAATCTGGCACTGTGATAATTTTTGATAATTTTTCTACTCCAAAAGGATCCTCTAAACTGAGATCCAAAGAGATATTTGGTAAGGCAGTTCCGTTAAACTTCAGAGTTTCTCCAGGATCGAATTTTAATTTTAATGGTGTTATTGTGATTACTTTGGTTGATTCTATTGCCCAACTTTTGGAAATTGTCTCCCTGCCATCTGTAATATCTGCACTATATCTCCCTAATTTTGAATCCAAAGCAACTAAAATAGGTTCTAGTTTCCACTCTCCTTTTGCATCTACTTGAGCAGTTCTAGTGTTGATAATTACTCCATCAGGATTTTTAATTGTTCCAGTAACTACGCCATTTGGTGTGGCAGTGCCAGAGACCTCTAACATATCCCCGACTTGAATAACTGCTGGAACTCCCTTTATTGTAAGTTGAACGTCTTCAGACGCAGGTATTTTTGTTCCCAGAGTTCCAATTCTTATGCTAATTTTCTTTTCATTTCCTTGTGAATCTTTAACAATAAAATCAGATCTTTCCTGTGATTGGGTTTCTGGAATTATCATGGTTGTCATAAAAAACCCTTTATCGTCAGTCTGAAAAGTTCCAAGTTTGTGTGTATCGATAGAAAAATCAAAATCTTGTGATGGTCCAAAGTTATTTCCTGTAACCCTGATTGTAGAACCTGCATTAGGTTTTTCTGGAATTATTCTAAATGCTGAATTCTCTAAAATCCCAGAGCCAGAATTTTTTAAAGTAGGTGTAGATTTGGTTATCTCTTCCTGAACTGATATTCCACTTTGAACTTCTTTATTTTTATCAAATGCCTTCCAGTTAATTCCTGGATTTGGGACATCTGTCTTAATCCCAATTTTTACAGATTCACCTGGTTTTACCACCTTTGAAGATGTCAAAATCATCACTCCTTGAGGGGATTTTTCCCCAATCCAACCGCTTTCTGTTTTAAATGATTTAATTGTGACTCCTTCATTTAACCAAATTCTAAAAGAGCTAACATCTTTTTTTCCATCATTTGTAAATTCAATAATCGTAGTTTCTTCAAAAGAGTGACTTTTTACATTAATTGAGAATTCTCCACCAGCTGATTCTACTGAAGAGGTACTTGAAGTGGTCAGAGATTCTGCAAAAATATTGGAAGGAAGAGTTATAGCTATTATTGCAAACAACAAAACTAATGAAAGGACAATTCCTCCATTAGAGGATATATGCATATTCTTATTTTTCGACATCTCTCAATTAAACCTTAAAGAATTTTTCTTACCTTCATATTTCTTTTTGAAGTATTTTTCATAAGGAAACTTTTTTAATCTCTAGCTCTGAGCCTCTGAAATTTGGCCAAATCTGATTTTGAAACAACGTTTTGATGTTGTCTTATTCTTTCAGCAATTAATCTATAAAGTGATCTAAATTGGTCTTTTGTTTTATCGGATAAGAAACTAGTCTCCTCTAGAGTAATTTTTTCACAGATATACCTGGTGATTTCTTCATTATCGAAATTACCCCAATTTTGTTCCCTGTGATCTTCCCAGATTGCTTTTAAATTATCTAAAACTCCTTTCTTATCTTTTTGAGCCACATCCTTGGATGTGAGATTTGAAAAACCTTCTCGCCTCAATTGTATTTCATAAGTTTGATTGACCGCATGGAGATAATCCTCCAAAACCATATAGTCTTCAATTGATTCAAGATTTCTTCCCTCTCTTTCATAAAATATTGTTTGTATTGGAGAAAATTCATTTGACATCAGCTGGGATGCGATCTGTTTTGATTCGTCTGAATTATCCAATAAAATGAATGTCTTGTATCCATGGTTTCTGTAGAAAATCGCCAAAGGTAAAACAGAGTTTTTACTGTATGCTGCTACAACATTTAGGGGGTTCATTGAGATATTTGGATCTTGTAAAAATTTATCAAATGCGTTAAGGTACATTGCATCTGACATTGTTTCTACAATAATCACAGGTCTGGAGTTAGTTCCAATCTCTCTGTCTACAATTGATTCTACTAAGCCTCGTGACAAACCATAAAGAATTGGAGTCAATGTTTTGTCGTCTGCATTCCAATAATCGTAAAAGATTTTACTGAGATGTTTTCGTTTATCCAATTCAACTACCAACAAATTCCCAGGGGTATAGTCAAAAATCATGAATGGTGAATGTGTAGCATACAATACTTGGTTTGAACCTGCCAAACTCTTGAGCAAGTCTGATATTCCCATTTGTTGCGTTGGGTGAAGATTTCTTGCAGGTTCATCAAGAAGCAATATGGCCTCTTTTAATTCTGCTCTTTGGGTTTCAGCAGCAAAATTTACAATAAAAGAAAATGTCCATTTGAAACCCTCTGCTCTTCTATTTAACAAACCCGTATTGGTTACAGTTCCATCTCGGTGTACATCAGAGATTACTACACTCAAAATATTTCCTGGATTGTATCTCAAATCAACATGTATTGGGTCTCCTTTCCAAGCTGGATTTAGCTTCTTGGTTAGTCTATTGCTTGCAGTGTTTAGAACTTTGATGCATTTTGATGGACTCTCTTTTACCTCATCTAATATCCTGATGTCTAGTTCTGCTAGATAGAATAGATTTCTTACAGTCTCTGCTCGATCAAACTCTTCAACAAATTCAATTGAACCTTCACGTTCGCCTTTCTCTTCTCTTAGAAATTCATTTAGATTGATGCTTCCATAGATTTTTTTGTAATCTGAAAAATATACAAATCTTGGATGAATTTGTGATGAAATAAAATTCTCCAAGGCAGATTTTTCACTTTCACCGCTAAGAAATTTTGAAAACTGGTTCTCTGGACTTTCATAAATTTTCTCCCACTCTTCAATTATCTGCGGCTCTTGTACTGCTATTACATGAAATTGATTGCTGAATTCTGCCATCCCACTATCAAATGTTTCTTGATTTTTTGGTACTTTGCCTTCAAAAAAATCTGTGTCTATTTGAATCCTAAGATGATTTGGTATTGTATCTAAAAAATTTAATATTTGCTTTGAAAAATTTTCCCAAGAATTTATTCTGTCACTTTCGGCCTCGCTAATTTTAACTCCTTCAAATTCATATTGAACTTTGGGTTTTTTGTTACTTCTAAATAATTTAATTCTTCTAACTTCGGGCAATCCTGGAAATGACTGTTTGAGTAATTGGATCTCATTTGAGCTCAAATCAAAATCACCCTCTACTAATCTAATTTCGTCTTTGAGTTCTTCAGTCATTTCATCACAAAGATCTAATTCTGAAATCTTTTCATCTCTGTTTAGCAAAGTTAAGGCTTGCAGGATTGTAGTTTTCCCACTTTCGTTTCTGCCAACAAAAGCTGCCAAATCACCGACTGTAATTTCTCCTGAATCGTGAATGCAACGATATGCTCTAACCCTAAATTTTCTAAGTCGCATCAAGCAATATTCAGATCTCTACGATTTAACTCATTCGTCAAATTTATCATAAATCGCAAAATTTTGCTAAATAGATATAAGGGATTTGTAGGTGTAAAATCAAAATGGTAACTAAACTAGTTTATGTTGTATATGTTTTGCCAATTTTACTTTCAATTATTTTTGGGTCGGTAGTTTTAGCAGAAGTTCTTCAAGAACCTGGACGAAAATTAAGCATGTGGCCAAGTGACTTTAATGGCATGGATTCCACTCTGACTGCTATTGAAATAATTGGATTGGAAAAACAGTATACATCCTCCACTCCAGTTCAAATACAGGTACAGGTAAATGATCCTACTTTTGACTGTGGAGATCTTTACATTACAATTTATTCTTCAAGAACAACTACTGCTCCAATTACCCAAAGTGGGTTCCTTGATCAGTGTTTTGCTAAAAATGGGAAATTATTACCTGTAGATGACCAATTTTCTGAAATTATTACTAAACCCGGCCAATACGAGTTGTTAGTGAAGATGAACGATCCAAATCAGGATAATAGTATAACCACAAGTGAGAAATTTACCATTAAATAGGAATGATATATTGTATTATTAGGAGTAATGTTAAAAAATTAAGGTGATTTGATGGCAACAAAAAAAGATAAACCAGCAGAAGATGCATCAAAAGAGGAATCTATAAAATTAAAGGAAAAAAAGAAAGCCTCAGAAATTCCTAAACCCATAAAAAAAGAACTTACTAAAGAGGTCAAACTATCTAAGAAAGAAATTTCCAAAGAAACGAAACCAGCCAAAAAGGAAGTACCATCAAAAGAAAAGAAACCAGCCAAAAAGGAAATACAAGAAAGTAAACTCATTAAAAAAATGCCAGCTAAAGAAAGCAAATCTTCCAAAAAAGAAACTCCAGCTCCTAAAGTAAAAAAACTTACAAAAAAGGAACTAGAGGAAATTAAAAAAGAAGAAGAAAAAACACTGGAGGAGGAATTAGAAGAACAATTAACAGATGAGGAGATTGAGAATTTCCAAATTGAAAAAGTCGACATGGAGAGACTCACAAACAAAATTTGCGATATTTTAGCTGAACACGAATCTGAAGGAATGTTTCAAAGTGAGTTGTGGAAAAAACTAAAACTTTCCAGCAGAGATGGTTCTAGACTTGCACTAAAATTAGAAAGAATGGGAACAATTTACAGAGAAAAACTTTTAGAAAAAGGTCGTTGGACATACAAATTAATTCTCAAGAAAACTCCTATTAGCACCATGTCGATTGAAAATGCACCTTGCCTTGTTTGTCCTGTAGAACAAAAATGTTCACTGGAAGGGGAGATCAGTCCTCGCACATGTCAATTTATTGAGGACTGGGTACTTGCTGACATGAAAAAATCTTCGAAGGATAAATGAAATTAATAGATGCACGACGAGATCAATATAGAAAATTAGCTCATGAACAAGGATTTCGAAGCAGGGCAGCGTACAAACTCAAGGAACTAAATCAGTCGTATAGAATTATTGGACCTGGATTTTATGTTCTTGATTTGGGTTGTGCTCCAGGTGGTTGGACTCAAATGGCAGTCAAATTAGCTGGCAACAAGGGAAAGGTCATGGGAATTGATACCTCATATGTTGAGGAAATTCCTGGCGCCTATATTCTTAGAGAAGATATCTCAAATGAATTTGTAATTGACGAAATTTTATCTTATTTTGAAAGAAAAGTGAATGCAGTTATTTGTGATCTTTCACCTCAAGTAACTGGGAACTGGTCTGTTGATCATGCAATTCAAATTTCACTAAACTATGATTGTACAAAAATAATGGACAAAGTGTTAATGCATAAAGGAAATGCGATCTTCAAAGTTTTTGATGGCGAATACTCTATGGAATTTAGGGATTACATAAAGAAAAAATTTGCAAGAATAAATCTTACAAAACCAAAAGCAAGCAGAAAACAAAGCAGCGAATTGTACTATGTCTGTTTAGGATTTACTGGCTGAGCCAAAAACACCAATTATTTGATCTATGTTGGCATTTGTTCTAAATCCAGTAGGACAAAACGAAGTGGGGCTTGCAACGTATCCGTTTTTTTGCAGATTTTTTATTGCTTCCTCTAGCTTTGGTGGCGATGATCTCATTTTTGATGCAATTTCATCAAGTGTGAAATAAGTTCCCGGCATCTCTGATTCTAAAAGACACTTTTGCAATGTTTTTTCGCAAACTTTGTCTATTGCCAATTCTGGTATCTTCAAAATCATATCTTCTACAAATTGCTTGTCAAATATTTTATCAATCCATAATGGTCCTGCAACATCAATTTTTGATTTGCAGAGTTCACATTCATTACTTTGCTCAAATGATATTTTTCTATAGCCGCAATTTTTACAATGTAAAATGTATCCCATATTCTCTTTTTGGTCCTGTCTGATGAGAACACGTACATATGTTCTATAGTAATGCATGTTGCTTTCAGAAAATAGTGGGACAATATCTACTCCTATTCTTCCTGCGACAATTCTAAGACATCCTAAAACCAGTCTAATTGCCAACTCATTGCCATACTCTGCCCTTACTGTAACTCCTCCGTATTTTCTCTTGCATGCACTTTGGTAAAGCCCATTTAACACTTGCAAGTCTGTAGCTGTTGTGGATAAAATTCCACCATGCATCGTGGCCCTTAATCCACAATCAAAAAACTCTGCTGGGGAACCAAAAGGATCTATATCCACAATGGAGCCACGTTCTCCTTTTGTGGAATGCTTGCTAAGAAATCTGCAGACCTCCATCTCAGAATATTCTATATTTTTTAAATTGTTTAGTTGTGCAGAATATTTTGCTAATTTTAGTGCAGTTGGATTTAGATCATTAACTACAACTTTGTCAAAGGATAATTCATTTGCAGCTCGCAATCCTCTGATGCCGACGCCTGATAAACCCTCCAAGAATATTTTTGGTCCTGCAAATTTTTTTAGAAAAGCTCCGTATGCAATCATTGAATAGTCTCTTGTCAATCTTGCTTTTGGATTAAAGAATGCGGGTTCTTTTGGTGGAACTTTGTCTGTAAGTGATTTTTTTGGAACAGCTATTTTTGTTTGACCTTCTGTAATCACTTCTATTGTTTCATCTGGAATTTGCAATTACTATTCTGTATTTTCTGAGCCTATAATGGTTTAATACATGTGTTCAGAGACAAAATTTGTGCAAGTTTGCGGAGTGGATGACGCTGGACGTGGTTCCATGCTTGGACCACTAGTCATTGCAGGGATTTCTATAAACAAAACTAAAA
>Ga0210139_1000155_pt1 | contig 12765 bp, 7 predicted proteins | sample Browns_TuleB_D2_FD_184855 | JGI IMG/M metagenome (GOLD analysis project Ga0210139, IMG submission 184855) | Wetland microbial communities from San Francisco Bay, California, USA, that impact long-term carbon sequestration - Browns_TuleB_D2 (SPAdes) | ecosystem: Environmental > Aquatic > Marine >... | reverse complement strand
ACCTCCCCCTTACCAAGGATCAATCGCGACTGGTCGAAGTCGGTTTCACCGGCTACGACCAGTGGCAGGTGACGAACGACACCGGAAGCGAGGCCGAAAACGGAAACGTGCACGATCAGGCCCATGCCATCGGTTTCCAGGCCGGATTGACGATCGTACCGTCCAGCACCGCGATCAACTTCCGTTTCCTTCACGAATACGGATCCCGGGACCGGTTCATGGGCGACTGGTACAGCATCAGCTATGCGGTGAAGGCGTTTTAATCGAGACGGATTCGAGAACGGCTGAAAATCCGCGCAGCGGCACCCCAAATCAAGGAGGAATAATATGAGGTTCATTCCACACCTATCGCTGATCATGATTTTTGCATTCATAATCACCGTGACCGGACCGGCGGGAGCCCAGCAGGTCACCGGCAAACTCGGCTCTCCGAGCGCGACCACCACCGTCAGCCCTAAACAGCTCCCCCCGCCCGATCCGAAATTCGGCGGTGTGATTAAGAATGACGCGCTGCAGTCGAAATACTGGTGGCCGCCGCGCATCGTCCCGCCCAAGGGCGCCCCGAACATTCTGCTCATCATGACCGACGACGCCGGCTTCGGCGTGCCGAGCACCTTCGGCGGCGTTATCCCGTCGCCGACCATGGACCGCGTCGCGAAGAACGGCCTGCGCTACACTCGCGTCTTCTCCACCGCGCTCTGCTCGCCGACGCGTGCGTCGCTGATCACCGGCCGTAATCATCACTCGGCCGGCTTCGGCGTGATCTCGGAAATGTCAACCGGCTTCCCCGGCTACAACAGCATTATCCCGAAGGACAAGGCCACGATCGGGCGGATCCTGCTCGAGAATGGCTACGCCACCTCCTGGTTCGGAAAGGACCACAACACGCCGGCCTTCGCGGCCAGCCAGGTCGGCCCGTTCGATCAGTGGCCGACCGGAATGGGCTTCGAGTACTTCTACGGCTTCGTGGGCGGCGACGCCAATCAATGGCAGCCAAACCTGTTCCGCAACACGACACAGATCTACCCGTTCGAGGGCAAACCGGGCTGGAACCTCATCACCGGAATGGCCGACGACGCCATCGACTGGATCTCGCGGATCGATCAGACCGCCCCGAGCAAGCCGTTCTTCGTCTATTACGTGCCGGGCGCCACGCACGCGCCGCACCATCCGACGAAGGAATGGGTGGACAAGATCAGCGCCATGCACCTTTTCGACGACGGCTACGAGAAGGTGCGCGAACGGATCTTCGAGAACCAGAAAAAGATGGGCATCATCCCGAAGGACACCCAGCTGGCGCCCTGGCCGAAGGAGCACTTGAAACCCTGGGATGAGCTGCCGGCAGAAGAGAAGAAGCTGTTCATCAAGCAGGTCGAGGTCTTCGCCGCCTACTCCGCATACGATGACCACGAGATCGGCCGTATCATTCAGGCGATTGACGACATGGGCAAGCTCGACAACACGCTGGTCATCTACATCAACGGCGACAACGGCACGAGCGCCGAGGGCGGTCCGCTGGGGACGCCCAATGAAGTCGCCTTCTTCAACGGCCTGAACATGCTGCCCGTGGATGTGCAAATGAAGTTCTATGACGTCTGGGGCACCGAGCAGACCTACAACCACATGTCGGCCGGCTGGTCGTGGGCCTTTGACACGCCGTTCGACTGGTTCAAACAAAACGCGTCGCGCTTGGGCGGTGTCAACCAGAACATGGTCGTGTCGTGGCCGGCGCGCATCAAGGATCAAGGCGGCCTGAGAGACCAGTTCATTCACGTCATCGACGTGGTGCCCACGATCCTTGAGGAGGCCAAGATCCATGCGCCTCAGTACGTGGATGGGTTCAAGCAGGCGCCGATCGAAGGCACCAGCTTCGGCTACACCTTCGACAAGAAGAATGCCAACGTCTCGTCGCATCACCACACGCAGTACTTCGAGATGTTCGGCCAGTGGGCGGTCTATCACGACGGCTGGATGCTGAGCACCAAGGTGAATCGCGCGCCCTGGGAGGCCTTCGGTCCGGCCAACACGGATCCGTTGAACAACCAGGTGCTGCAGCTCTACGACCTGAACAAGGACTTCAGTCAATCCCAGGACATCGCGGCCAAGAACCCGGCGAAGGTGAAGGAAATGAAGAAGCTGTTCATTGAGCAGGCCAAGAAATACCAAGTCTTTCCGATGGACGCCTCCGTGGCGGCGCGCATCGTGGCCCCGCGCCCGAATATCACCGCCGGCCGTACGGAGTTCGTCTACACCCGTCCGATGGTCGGGCTGCCGCAGGGAGACTCGCCATCGCTGCTCAACGCATCCTACACGATCGCGGCCGATATCGATGTGCCGCAGGGCGGGGCCGAGGGGATGATCCTGACCTCCGGCGGCCGGTTTGCGGGCTACGGCTTCTACCTCCTCAAGGGCAAACCGGTTTTTCTCTGGAACATGGTCGACCTCGAGCGCCTCAAGTGGGAGGGACCCGATGCATTGTCGCCGGGTCACCATACGGTGGAGTTCGATTTCAAATATACCGGCCTCGGCGCCGGGACGCTCGCGTTCAATAACTTTAGCGGCCTCGGTCGGCCCGGCACCGGAACATTGAAGGTGGATGGCAAGACCGTCGATACAAAGGAGATGCCGAAAACATTACCGATGATCCTTCAGTGGGACGAGAGCTTCGACGTCGGCTCGGACACGCTGACCGGCGTGAACGACACGGACTACAAGCCGCCGTTCCCGTTGACGGCCAAGCTGAACAAGCTGACGATCAAGGTGGATCGTCCGAAGCTGTCGCCGGCGGATATTAAAAAGCTCGAATCGGCGATGCGCAACAATAAAATGAGCGAGTAACGGCTTCGAGATGCGAGATGGGGAAAATACGATACGGGATGCAAGATACGAGATGCGGGATGAAGAATATTTTGCGAAAACGGGGTCAGAGAACAAATTCGCTTATTATTCGGAAGAATTGTACTCTGACCCCAATTCACCATGAGCACCATGGGGAGGCATCTAAAATGAACCGATACATCCTGACGGCGGTGCTGCTCATCGCCGCGTTCGCAACGAAGACCGAGGCCCAGGAAATCACCGGCACGCCGGGTTCACCCAGCGCCACAACGACCATTGACGGGAAATATATTCCGAACCCAGCGCCGCCCTTCGGCGGCAAGATCAACTTGAGCGCGGCGGACTCCAAACCGGCCTGGCCACCGACGGTGGTGCCGCCCAAGGGCGCGCCCAACGTGCTGCTGATCATGACCGACGATGCCGGCTACGGTGTCAGCAGCACCTTTGGCGGCGTCATCCCCACGCCGGCCATGGATCGGCTCGCGAAGACGGGCTTGCGTTACACCCAGTTCCATTCCACTGCGCTCTGCTCGCCGACACGCGCCGCGCTCATCACCGGCCGCAACCACCATTCGGTGGGCTTCGGCGTCATCGGCGAAATGTCCACAGGGTATCCGGGCTACGACAGCGTCATCGACAAGGACAAAGCCACCATCGGCACCATTCTGCGCGACAACGGCTACGCGACCTCGTGGTTCGGCAAGAATCACAACACGCCCACCTACCTGTACAGTCAGGCCGGCCCGTTCGATCAATGGCCCAGCGGGATGGGGTTCGATTATTTCTACGGGTTCATGGGCGGCGAGACCGACCAGTGGACGCCGTGGCTGTTCCGCGATCACACGCAGATTTTTCCGTGGATCGGCAAGCCCGGCTACAACCTGACCACCGATATGGCGGATGAGGCGATCAACTACATGAAGGGCTTGAACGCGGCCGCACCGAACAAACCGTTTTTCCTCTACTACGTCCCCGGCGGCACGCACGCGCCGCATCAGCCGACGGCGGAGTGGATCAAGAAGATCGGCGAGATGCACCTGTTCGACAAAGGCTGGGATAATCTGCGAGACACCATATTCGCGAACCAGAAAAAGCTCGGCGTCATCCCGCCGGGCACCCAGCTTACCCCCTGGCCTGACAGCCTGCCGAAGTGGGACACGCTTGATGCCGATTCAAAGAAACTGTTCGTCCGCCAGGCGGATGTGTTCGCCGCGTATGTGGCCTATACAGACCACGAAATCGGCCGTGTCATCCAGGAGGTCGAAGACGAGGGAAAGCTGGATAATACGCTCATCATCTATATCACCGGTGATAACGGCACCAGCGCGGAAGGGTCCACCATCGGCACGCCGTTCGATCTCGCCGCGATCCAGGCGATCAATATCCCGGTCAAAGAGCAGTTGAAGTTTTTTGACGTGTGGGGCTCGGCGGTGACGCAACCGCACATGTCGGTGGCCTGGTCGTGGGCCTTTGACACGCCCTTCAAATGGACCAAGCAGGTGGCGTCGTTCTTCGGCGGGACCCGGCAGGGCATGGTCATGTCGTGGCCCGGCCACATCAAGGACCAAGGCGGGATCCGCACGCAGTTTCACCACGTCATCGATGTCGTCCCCACGATCCTCGAAGCCACCGGCGTCCAGGCGCCGGTTCAGGTCAATGGGATCGCGCAGAGTCCCATCGAAGGCGTGAGCATGGCGTACACGTGGGACAAGGCGAATTCAAAGGCTCCGTCCAGGCGCGAGACGCAATACTTCGAGATGTTCGGCAACCGCGCGATCTACCACGACGGCTGGGTCGCCGCCACGCCGCCGCCGGCCCCCCCATGGCTCATGGGCACGGAGAAGATGCCCGAGGTGCTCAACGGTTACAAATGGGAACTCTACAACATTGCCGATGATTACTCGGAGAACACCGACCTCTCGGCAAAGCATCCCGACAAGCTGAGGGAGCTGCAGGAGCTCTTCCTCGTGGAAGCGCAGAAATACCAGGTGTTTCCGCTCGATAATTCCATCCTCGAGCGTTTGCTGGTCCCGCGACCGAGTTCGACCGCCGGCCGGACCGAGTTCACCTACTCGGGTGAAATGGCCGGCCTGCCGGACGGCAGCGCACCGAACATCCTCGCCAAGTCCTACACCATCAGCGCCGTCGTGGAGATTCCCCAGGGCGGCGGCGACGGCATGATCAACACGCTCGGCGGCCGATTCGGCGGCTACGGCCTCTACCTGCTCAAGGGCCGGCCGGTATTCACCTACAATCTCCTGGCGCTGGAAAAATTCCGATGGGAAGGCAAGGCTGCGCTCGCGCCGGGGAAACACACGATCGTGTTTGACTTCAAATACGACGGCCCCGGCATGGCCAAGGGCGGCACGGGCGTCCTCTCGGTGGACGGCAAGGAAGTCGCCCGCTCGACGATTCCGCATACCATCCCGGCCCTCATGACGATCGACGAGTCGTTCGACGTCGGGGTGGACACCCGCACCGGGGTGGATGATAAAGACTACCAGGTGCCGTTCCGCTTTACCGGTAAAATCGACAAACTGACGATCAAGCTCGAGGAACCGAAGCGGGCCGCCGCCGAGCAGGAGCTTCTCGATCAAAAGATTCAGGAGGCGAAGAACGCGGCCCAGTAAATCCCGCCGTTCGATGGTGAACCGCGCGGGCCGCATTGCCAGCGATGCGGTTCGAGGCCTACCACCCTACTCAAGGTGGCCGGCGGTCGAACTGCACGTGATCCTCGGCACTTCTGGCTCGGGCATCAACAAGCGACAAGCAGACCAAAACATCAACGAGAAGAAACGAATGGAGGGAATGCGCGCGATAAAGTTGCAGGGGTAACAGCCGCGCACCAACATTAACGCAAAAGGAGGAAGGAAATGAAAAGGCTTATCATCCTGTTCGTTGGATCGGCGCTTTTAGCGGCGTGTGCCACGGCCAAACCGAAATACGAAGGGGTTTTCATACCCCAAGAGTACGTGCATCAATTGAAGCCCGGGGCAAAAGGCCAGGCCCAATTGCGTTGGCTTAGGCCGGGAGTGGATTTTGCCAAGTATGACAAGTTCATGGTCGACTATGTCGTCTTCGCGCTGGCGCCCAATTCGCAGTACAAAGGCATCAATGCGGACGAAATGAAACAACTGGCGGATGAGGCCAGCCTGGCCCTTGTGAATTCCATCAAGGAAAAATATGAGGTCGTCTCCGAACCCGGCCCCGACGTCGCGCGGGTTCGCTTCGCGATCGTGGATCTCGAACAGAGCCGACCGGCCGTTAGTGTCATCACGACCGTCATCCCTGTGGGGTTGGGCATCAGCCTCGTCAAGAAAGGCGCCACGGGGGAATGGACCGGGGGCGGCCTCACGAAGGCCGAAGCGTTGGTCCTCGACTCCCAGACGAATGAAGTCATCGCGGCCGGCTACGACGATTATGCATCCGGCTTTACGGAAAGGTACACCAAATGGGCTTCTTTTGACGACGCCTTCAAGCACTGGGGAGAGAATATTACGAATGCGCTCACGGAACTGAGGAAAGGCAATCCGTAGCGACGCATGGGTAGACCAGGGAAGGGAAAAGCCGTGGACGACGGCTCCATCGACTGGGGAGAGACGGTTTCGAGTGCGTCAACAAATATGAGGGATCATAAGGGATCGCACGGCACGGGAAGCCCGGGCAAGGAAGGATGGCACGAGGATTAAAAATTATTCATGGCCGGCCAAGATGCCGTCGGGCCTGATGACCTTTGCGTTGTGCGCCACGGCGATGAGCGGGAAAGAAGAGGTCGCCATAAAGAAAACCAGGACCGGCGAGATCGTTGATGAAGGAGGGCGCTTTAAACAAAACCAGGGAGATAGGACATGAAAAAAATATTCGTCGTGTTCTTGGGATCGATGTTTTTGGCGGCGTGTGCCACCACGCCGAAGTACGATGGGGTGTTCATCCCCAAAGAGTACGTTAAGGATTTGAAACCCGGGACAAAGGGCCAGGCCCAATTGCGGTGGCTTAAGCCGGGAGTGGATTTTGCCAAGTATGACAAGTTCATGGTCGACTATGTCGTCTTCGCCCTGGCACCCGATTCGTCTTACAAAGGCATCAATGCGATTGAAATGAAAAAATTGGCGGACGGCGCCAGTCTGGCGCTCGTGAACGCCATCAAGGAAAAATACGAAGTCGTTTCCGAGCCGGGACCCGATGTCGCGCGCGTTCGCTTCGCGATTGACGATCTTAAACAGAGCCACCCGGTCGAAAGTGAGGTCACGTCCGTCGTCCCCGTGGGGCTAGGCATCAGCCTCGTCGAGAAAGGGGCCGAGGGAGAGTGGACGGGGGGAGGCCTCACAAAGGGCGAAGCGATGATTCTGGACTCACAGACCAATGAAGTGATCGCGGCCGGGTACGACGATTATGCCGCCAGCTTTACGGAAAGATTCTCAAAATGGGGTTCGCTTGATGACGCCTTCAAGCATTGGGGTGAGACGATTACGGATACATTGACGAAACTGAAGGAACATAAAGAATAGCGCGGCCCGCGTGATCCGGGTCTAGGAGAATGACATGAAGATTAAAAACTTATTTTGGTCGGCGCTGATGCCGGTGGTCCTGATGTCGCTCTCGTCGTGCGCCACGACGATGAGCGGAGAGGAAGACGTCGCCGTCATGGAAACCAAAACCGGAGCGATCGTGGTGGATACCTTCACCACGGACGCCACGGTCGTGGCGATTGACGGCGTGAAACGCAAAGTGACACTGGAAACTCCGGACGGGAGAAAGACGAACTTCAAGGCCGGCCCCGAGATGGTCAACTTCGATCAGCTCCTGATCGGCGATCAGGTCCACGCAACGGTAACCGAGGAGTTGGCCCTCTCTCTGCGGCCCAGCGACGCGCCGCCGAGCGAAGGGGAAGCCGCTACGGTGGCCCTTTCTCCGGTGGGAGCGAAGCCGGGCATGCTGATGGCCGATACGATCGAAATCACGGCCAAGATCACAGCGGTTGATGATAAAAACCGAAAAGTCACCTTCGAATTCGCGGACGGCACCACCAAAGAATTGAAGGTCGGCAAGGACGCCGATCTTTCCCGCGTAAAACCGGGCGACGACGTAACGATCCGGATGACCGAGGGCATCGCGATTCGGGTGGAGAAGGCCTAGGGGTCCGTCGCATCCGTCCACGAGAGCCGTATATTTCGGGCAACAGGGAGTCCGTTCGTGGAGTTACAAGCCGTTAGGCCATGGCCCATTACGGATGTCACCGGATAGATCCGGGTGATTCGCTTTATTCATTTAGCAAGGAGGTCCGGTTATGATCACACGAAGTCTTGTCGTCGCCGCCGTCGTGGCACTCCTCATGCTGGGCGCCTGTCAGAAAAAAGAGGTCCAGTCGAAGAAATCTGAACCGGGAAATGCCGCCAAGAATGCGGCCGAAGCCCCGGCACCGGCGCCCGCGGCGGTACTGCAGCCCAATCCGGAGCGCAACGCCTACTTCGGCGAGACGCACATCCACACCAGCTGGTCGGTGGACGCCTGGGTCATCGGCAACCGCCTCACCGGCCCGGACGACGCGTACAAGTACGCCCAGGGCGAAACCATCAAGCACCCGCTCGGCTACGACATCAAGATCGAAACGCCGATGGACTTCATGGGCGTGACCGACCACTCGGAATACGTCGGGATCACCAAGGAGGCGAACAAGCCGGGGTCGTTCGTGAGCAAGCTGCCGCAGGCGCAACCCATGATCATGAAGAACCCCAACGACCCGGCCGAGGTGCAGAGAGTCTTTCTCTATCTCCTTTCCCTCACCAGCAAGCCCCCGATCAAGGCCTTCATGAGCCCCGAGGTGGCGGGGAGCATCTGGAAGGAAAACACCCGGATCGCCGACGAGAACAACCATCCGGGCCAGTTCACGGCCTTCTGTTCTTATGAATACACGTCCCAATTCAATAACAGGAACCTGCACCGCAATATCTTCTTCCGCGATTGCGCCAAGATGCCGGCGTTGCCCTACAGCATGCTCGACTCCTGGCATCCCGAGGATCTCTGGAAATGGATGGACACGCAGCGCAAGGCGGGCAATGAACTGCTGGCCATCTCGCACAACGCCAACCTGAGCGACGGCTGGATGTATCCCGTCGATCTGGACAGTTACGGACGGCCGATTGATGCGGCTTGGGCGGCCGCGCGCGACCGCAACGAGCGACTGATTGAGATCAAGCAGCTCAAGGGCGCCTCGGAAACCCACCCCCTGCTCTCGCCGAACGACGAGTATGCCGGCTACGAGCTCTTCAGCGGCCTGCTCGGACTTCCGACGGACAACGGCCGCATCGATCACATCACCGGCAGCTTCGCCCGCCAGGCCTTGAAGGACGGCATCGCGATGCAGGACGTGCGCGGCTACAACCCGTACAAGTTCGGCATCGGTGCGGCTTCGGACTCGCACAACACCGGCAGCCCCTACCGCCAGGACAATTTCTTCGGCGGACACGCCGAGATCGACGGGACGGTGGAAAGGCGTCTGGCCGGGGTGATGCTCGGCAAGACGATCGACGGTCGCCTGGAAAACCCGGCCGGGCTTACGGGCGTGTGGGCGGAGGAAAACACGCGGGGCTCGATCTGGGACGCGATGTACCGAAAGGAAACCTTCGGCGTAAGCGGTCCGCACATCAAGGTGCGCTTCTTCGGAGGCTGGGGTTATGGCAAGGACATCGTGGACGCCAAGGACTGGGTGAAACAGTCCTACACGGGCGGCGTTCCGATGGGCGCGGACCTGCCCCCGATGCCATCCGGCGGAAAGGGGACGGCCCCGAAGTTCGTCGTCTGGGCGGTGAAGGATCCGACCTCCGCCAATCTCGACCGCATCCAGATCGTCAAGGGCTGGACGAAAAACGGCCAGAGCTTCGAAAAGATTTTCGACGTCGCCTGGTCGGGCGATCGCAAACCCGACAAGTGGTCGGGCCGTGTTCCGGCGATCCAGAGCACGGTGGACCTCGAGAAAGCCACCTACACCAACAGCGTCGGCTCAACGGAGCTTAAAACGCTGTGGACGGATCCCGAGTTTGACGCCAGCCTCCACGCGTTCTACTACGCCCGCGTCCTGGAAATTCCCACGCCACGCTGGACGCTCATTCAGGCCGTGAAAGCCGGGCTTCCGCCGCCCGACGTGGTGCCGCTCACGGGGCAGGAACGCGCCTGGGCCTCGCCGATCTGGTACACACCCTCGGCCGAGGCCCGCAAGGCCGCGCCGGCGGGGATGACGGTTGCCGAGCTGAAACAGAAAGGCGCGACAGTACTGAACAACGCGCAGCTGAAGGCACTCATCGTCGGCAAGGCCTTCTGGGTCCGTAACAACGTGACCGGCGACGAGTTCAGCGAGAGCTTCACCGCCGAAGGTCATACGACCCTGTTCCACGTCGGCAAGTATACCAACATGCCCAGCGGCTACGCCGACGTCGTGCGCAACGGCTACCAGGGGACGACCCTCCCCTACAAGGTCGAGGGCGGCAAGCTCATCACCTTCCTCTCGCAGGACGCATACGCGCTCACCTTCTACAAACTCGGCAGCACCTATTACGGCGCGCGCAGCAACGAGTTCGGCTACGCCAACTACGAGATTATACCGACGCCGCAAATCGCGGCCGACCCGCTCGGGGACCTGGCCAACCAGTTCTCGGTCGGGCTGGGCCTGACGGCAGAACAGAGGCAGCAGATCATCCCCATCCTGAAGGAGGAGATCAAGCAGCTGCAGGCGCTGAAGAAGAACACCGCGCTCGACGGACCGAAGAAGCTTGAGGAGCTGCGGCAGATGGGCGTCTCCTTCGACGAGAAACTCAAGCCGCTGATCAACGCAGACCAGCAGGAGAAGTTCCAGGCCATGCGCGAAGCGCTGCGCAAGCGGCTCATCGAGGAGATGGGGAGCGGCGCGATCCATAAGCTGGAAAGGGAGTTTCGCTGGGATGGATGATCGGCTGGACGAATCGGGCACTGCGCCCGGCGCAACGCGTCGGCTATTGCGAGCCGCGATGCATCAATCGCGGCTCGCGCCGTCATATCGAATACGATGAAACGCTTTCTTCGTGAACCTCTCGTCCATTTCCTGCTCATCGGCGCCGTGCTGTTCGGCGTCTACAGCTTCACGCAGGAAGGGCGCACGGCATCCGCGTCGTCGAAGGAGATTCGGCTGACCCTCGACGAGCTCGCGCAGCTCACCCTGCTTTTTCAGTCGCAGTGGCGGCGCGAGCCGACGGAGGAGGAATTCAGCCGGATGGTCGAGAACAAGGTCCAGGGCGAGATCCTCTACCGCGAGGCACTCGCGATGGGCCTCGACAAGGACGACGAGATCGTCAAACGCCGCATGGCGCAGAAGATGCAGTTCCTCTCCGAGGACGTGGCCGCCGCACGCGAGCCGACGACAGCCGAGCTCAGGGCTTGGTACGAAAAGAACAGGGCCTCATTCGCCGAGCCGCCCCGTTTGAGCTTCCGGCATCTCTACTTCTCGCCCGACCGGCGCGGGGCCCGCGCGCGAGAAGATGCGGCGAAGGCGCTCGCGAAGATCGCCGGCCGGCCCGAGGACACCAAGGTCGCCGGCTCACTCGCCGATCCGTTCATGTTCCAGGACTACTACCGCGATCGCGCGCCCGATTATCTCGGCAAAGAATTCGGACCGCAGTTCGCGCTGGCGGTCGAAAAGCTCACTCCCGGCTCTTGGCAGGGGCCGATCGAGTCCGGATTCGGCTGGCACCTCGTTTTTGTCGACACCGTGATTCCCGGCCGCGTGCCGCCCTTCGAAGAAATCGAGGCCGACGTAAAGACGGCGTGGTTGAACGAGCAGAAGTCAATCGCCTGGCAGAAGGCTTATAAAGACATGCGCACAAAGTACACGGTGCTGCTGCCCGTACCTTCCGACAATAAGTCGCCCGCTCTGCCCACGCCGCCGGCCGTGACGCAGATTCCCGCTCCGTTGGGCGAGGGGGGGCTATGAGCCGCGGGGAGAACTGGATCGGGTGGGTGCTGGCGGCACTCGCACTCGTCGTTGGATCGGCCGCTTCACCCGCTCTGGCCCACGAGTCACGGCCGGCGTATCTCGCCATTAACGAGACGGCGCCGGGTCAATTCAGCGTGCTCTGGCGCACCCCCGTGCTCGCGGGCCGGCGGCTGCCCATCGTGCTGAAGATTCCGGAAGATGTGCGGAACATAAAACCACCCCTTGTCCAAGAATTGGCGGATTCGGTCGTCGAGCGCCGCTGGATTGACGCCGGACCGAACGGCCTGCCCGGCCGGCGCATCGAGTTTATCGGGCTCCCGCTGACGATCACCGACGTCCTGGTCCGCATTGAGATGCTGGACGGCCGGACATGGACCACCATCGCCCGTCCTTCGCAGCCCTGGGTCGAAATTTCCGCCTCGCAAAGCGGATGGAAGGTCGCAGGCGCGTACTTGCGGCTCGGTGTCGAGCATATCCTGGGCGGTGTTGACCACTTACTCTTCGTGCTGGCATTGCTGTTGCTCGTGCGGGGCTGGCGGCGTGTGGTGGCCACCGTCACGGCCTTCACCGCGGCGCACAGCCTCACGCTCGCCGCAGCCACGCTTGGCTTCGTTCATGTGCCTCAAAAGCCCGTGGAGGCCGCGATTGCCCTGAGCATCGCTTTTGTGGCGGGGGAAATCGTGCATTCCGGGCAGGGCCACACGGGGTTGACGGCTCGCTGGCCCTGGGTGATTGCATTCTCGTTCGGGTTGCTTCATGGATTCGGGTTTGCCGGCGCCCTGAGCGAGGTGGGACTGCCGCAAAATTCCATACCGCTTGCGCTCCTGTTTTTCAACCTCGGTGTGGAGATGGGACAGCTCCTTTTCATCGCCTTCGTGGTAGCGGTGACAGCGGCGTCGCGGCTGATTGCGACGCGCTTCGCGCTCACAACGCCAGAGTGGGCCAAGCCATTGCCGCCCTATGTC
>Ga0210139_1000154_pt1 | contig 12784 bp, 12 predicted proteins | sample Browns_TuleB_D2_FD_184855 | JGI IMG/M metagenome (GOLD analysis project Ga0210139, IMG submission 184855) | Wetland microbial communities from San Francisco Bay, California, USA, that impact long-term carbon sequestration - Browns_TuleB_D2 (SPAdes) | ecosystem: Environmental > Aquatic > Marine >... | reverse complement strand
GACGGCGGTGGTCATGCCCAAGGGCGTCCTCTCAGGTCTCGGCCAGGGCTACGACCCGTTTGCCACGACCATCAACCGATTCGGCGCGGTGGGCGAGGGGCGCGACCTGCGGACGCTGTTCATTCGCAACGGGATCCCCATCCTGGAGGAGCATCCGTGGCTGGGAGTGGGCCCGGGGCGATATGGCGGGGCGGCGGCCTCCCTGTTCCGCTCGCCGGTCCACTACGAGTACCACACCGACAAGCTGCTCACGAACCAGAAGACGGTCGACAACTTCTGGCTCCACCTCACGGTGGAAGGCGGCGTGGTTGGCCTGCTCGCCTTCCTGGCGATGATCGGGGCGGCCGTCCTGACCCCGATCCGAGCGCTGCGCGGCGCGAAGGGCAGCCACTTCACGGTGCCGGCGGGGGTGGTCTCTGCCACCGCGGTGGTGTGCGTGGCGACGGTCACCACCATGCTGCTCGAGGGCAACACGGCCGCCTTCCTGTTCTGGTTCCTGCTCGGGCTCGGCTCGCTGAGCGTGCCCGCGATCAGAACTGGCGCCCGCGAAGGATCTGCCACCCCGTCCGCAGGATGATCCGGACGTCGAGCCCAAACGATCGGCGCTCGACGTACTCGAGGTCGAGCTTGACCCCCTCGGCAAAGGTCAACTGCCCCCACCCGCGGGACTGCCACAGCCCGGTCAGTCCCGGGAGGACCGAGAGGCGCTGAAGCTGCCACGGTTCGTACAGCTCGACCTCGTAGGGGATGGGCGGACGCGGGCCGACCAGGCTCATGTCGCCCCGGATCACGTTCAGCAGCTGCGGGAGCTCGTCGAGGTGCGATCGGCGCAGGAAACCGCCGATCCGCGTGACACGCGGGTCAGCGGCAATCGGCCGCCACACGGCTTCGTCGGTCGTCCGACCGGCTCGCATGAGCTCCTCGATGTGGGCCTGGTGCCGGCGCTCGTCGGCACTGAGATGCATCGTCCGGAACTTGAGGACGGTGAACGGGCGGGCGCCCAGGCCCAACCGCATCTGACGGAAGAGCACCGGCCCCGGGGAGTCGGCCTTCACGGACAGGGCCACGATCAGCATCGCCGGGGACACGATCACGAGGCTGATGAGGCCAACCACGACGTCGAGCGCCCGCTTGGCCAGCCGGTAGCCTCCGGGCGTGGCCGCAACGGGGACGACCGGGACGCCCGTCGGATGGCTCGTCGGGTCGGCCGGGGTCATCGGTGCGGGTCGATCCTCCATGCGACGCCGAGGGTAGTGGTCGGGGTGGACGGATTCGAACCGTCGACCTCCTGCTCCCAAAGCAGGTGCGCTACCAGGCTGCGCTACACCCCGCCGGACGCGGCGAGTCTACCGCGCCCCAACAGGCCATCGACAACGGTGAGGTAGGCAGCCGATTGGATGGCCCACCCGTATGGCTCGGCCTGGCGGGTGGCGGCATCGGCCTGGGCGGCCGCTGCCCCGGGGTTGGTGGCAAGCGCCGCGATGGCGGCGGTCAGCGCGGCCGGATCCCCGCCGGGCACGTAGGTGACGGCCGTGTCGTCGAAGTGGGACCGGACGGTGCGCAGGTCCGAAGCGATGACCGGCACGCCCATGGCCACGTACTCGAGCAGTTTGGTCGAGAGCGAATAGGCCATGTACGGCTCGGGTCGGGTAGGCACGAGGCCGATGTCGGACGCGGCCAGCACGGCCGGCAGGTCATCGAGCGGCACGCGGCCGTAGAGCGTGACCCGCTCACCGGCACCATGCTCCGCGATGGCCGCCTCCAGCTCCGCACGAAATGGCCCGTCGCCGTACACGTCGAGATGGGCGTCGAGGGTGTCCGGCAGCCGAGACACGGCGGCGGCGGCGACGTCTGCGCCGTAGATGCGCTGCAGGTTGCTGTGGTGGACGAGCCGAAGACGGCCATCGGCCATGAACGCCCGCCGAGGGTGGCGCGACCGGTCGAACACGCGAGCGTCGGCGCTGTTCATGACGACCGAGATGCGCTGCGGGGGGACGCCGCGGGCAATCGCCAGCTGGCGGAGGGGCTCGTGGACGGTGATCACCGCATCGGCGACCGCCGCGCTGGCCCGGGCGGCGCCGGACACGAGCGGGAAGAGTGGCGCGAGGCCCGGGCTCGCAAATCGGTCGCGGAAGAACTCCGGCATGTCCTCGTGGAGGTCAAGCAGGACCGGGACGCCAGTCAGCCGCACCGGCAGCGCGGCGAAGGTCAGGAAATCGGGGAGCGTGGCAACCTGGACGAGCCGATAGCGCCGGTGGCGATGCTCGGCCGCCAGCCGAACCGAGGCGACCGCGGCGAAGGCGAGGTACTCCGCGAGGTGACCGGCAAAGCCGGTGAAACGGCGCCGGACCGGCAGCCGGATGAGGCGGATCCCGTTCCAGGACTCCTCGGCCCGCTGCCCGGGCTCGCGGAGGCCGAACAGGTCGACCTCGTGGCCCGCATCGCGCAGCGCCTCGGCCTGGCGGCGGAGTCGGGGGTCGTCCGGGATATCGGCATGGACCACGAGAGCGATCCGGGCGGACGTCATCGTCGCTTGACCTCGTTCCACAGGACGTCCTTGGCATCCGCGTCGAGCGTCGCCAGGTCGAGGCCCCGTTCGGCGGCAATGGCTTCGACGGCCGCGTAGCGCTCGACCCAGCGCCGGTTCGCCAGTCGCAGGGCCTCCTCGGGATCGACGCCCATCCAGCGTGCGAGGTTCGCCAACGCGAAGAGGACGTCGCCCAGCTCGTGCAGCCGTTCCGCGGGCTCGGATGTCTCCGTGGCGGCGGTCCGCAGCTCGTCCAGCTCCTCGCCGACTTTCTCCCATACGCCTTCGATCACCGGCCAATCCCAGCCCAGCGCCGAGGCGCGTTCCTGGATCTCCCGGCTGGCCGGCAGCGCGGGCAGGGTGCGGGCCACGTCCGCGAACGAGGCGCCGGGGCGGCCGGCGTCCTCGCGCTCGGCGGACTTGATGGTCTCCCAGTTGGCGACGACCTGGTCCACGCCGCTCACCGCCACGTCCCCGAAGACGTGTGGGTGCCGGCGGACGATCTTCGTTCCCAGGGTCCGGTACACGTCGGTCAGGTCGAAGGTGCCCTCCTCCGCGGCCAGCTGGGCATGGAGCACGACCTGCAGGTACAGGTCGCCGAGCTCCTCAGCCAGGTCCATCGGGGCTCCGTGCTCGATGGCGTCCAGCGTCTCGTAGGCCTCCTCCAGCAGGTACGGCCGCAGGCTGCGGTGATCCTGGCGCCGATCCCAGGGGCACCCATCCGGCGCCCGGAGGCGCGCACTGATGGCAGCCATGCCGTGGGGTGAGGCCAGGTTTTCCTCCGGCGGAAGGGCCGGAACGAGCCAATCCCCGGCCGATAGCATGGCGTCGTCCAGCGCATCGACGGTCGTCGGTTGGCCATCGGGGAGCGGCCGGACCTCGTGCCCGGGCGGGTAGAGCGCCGCGAGAACCGCCGCCGGGCCCGAGCGGGCGTGGCGACCGGGGAGGGCAGAGCCGGGCTCCGCCTCGCCAGGGCGTGCCGCCAGGACGAGGAGCGGGGTGCCCGGGTCGAAGGGAGTGGACGCCAGGCGGTCAGCCGAGACGGCCTGGATGCCGGTTGCGGGATCGAGCTCCGCGGCTGCCAGGAGCCGATCGAGCGAGCGGGGTGGTGTCATCGACCCACCGCTCAGGCGGCCGGGGCCGAGTCCAGTTGCAGCTGGGTGTCGATCCAGATCTGGGCGTCCTTCTGAAGGCTGGAGTACCAGCGCTCATATCCGGTGCTGCGGATCGTGTCGAGCCGAGCGTTCTCGATGATGCGGTCCTCCTTGGAGTCGAGCAGCTGGAAGATCCAGATCTGGTTGCCATCCTCGACCGGCTCGGCGCTGACCTGACCGATATCGGTGAGTCCGAAGATTGCCTCCTCGCGGATGGCATCGGTCTCGTAGTGGGCGACCCAGCCGAGGTGCCCTCCATCGGCACGGGTCGCCGAATCCTCGCTGTTGGCGGTCGCCTCGTCCGCGAACGTGTCCGGGTTGGCTTGCAGGTCCGCGATCAGGTTCGTGGCGAAGTCCAGCGCAGACAGGCGCTGGTCCGTCACCTGGATGACGTGGTAGCCGAAATCGGTTTTCACCGGCTCGCTGACCTGGCCCACTCCCAGCTGTGCCACGGCGGCTTCGAACTCGGGCACGAAGTTGCCCGACGTCGGGTCATACCAGCCCAGGTCGCCACCCCGGTTCCGCGAACCGGGGTCGTCACTTTCGGTGGCGATCGTGAACCAGTCGGCGTTCGGATCCTGGACCTCGTCGTACCACGCCTGGGCGCGCGCCAGCGCCGCGTCCCACTGCTCCTGGGTGGCGACCGACTGGTCGTCGGCCCCCGGGATGGGCTGGGCCAACAGGTGCCGGATGCGCTGCTTGGGCACCGGAACCCCCTGGTCGTTAAGGACGAGGATCTGCGCGACGTCGCGCTGGGGTGCCGGCGACACGACGATCTCGTCCTCGAAGTAGCCGCGGAACGCGCGGCGCATGAGCTCGTCACCGATGTAGGCGCGGTAATCCGCATCGGTGACCCGAGCACCGCTCAGCAGGTCGAGCAGGGTCGTGAACGGGCCCGCCGGCGTGCGGTCCTCGACCCGGATGATGACCCACCCGTCATCGGTCTTCTCGGGGCCGGACAGGTCGCCGTTCGCGACACCGTCGGCAAACGGGAAGAGGTAGCCATATTGGACGTCGTCCGCTGACACCCAGCCGACGAGGCCGTCTGCCTGGGCCGATGCGGCATCGTCAGACTGGCCCGTGGCAATCGTCGCGAAGTCGCCGCCGGCGTCGAGGTCGGCGCGCGCCTGGTCCGCTTCGGTCTTGGCGAGGGCGAAGTCGGCATCGGTTGGCGTGGCGCCAGTGGCCGCATCGGCGGGGAGTGCGTGGAACGCGATCAGGGACAGCTTCACGCGCTCGGGGAGGTTCTGGCGGGCCGCAACCTCGGCATCGATCTGCGCGTCGGTGACCGAGAGCCCCAGCCCGTCGGCCCGCGTGGCCTGGAAGAGACCGTCCTCGAGCGACCCGACGGCGGAGGACGTCAGGTTCTTGAACTGGTCCGAGACGACGGACAGCTGCTGCTGCAGCAGGGCATCGCGGGCGCCACCCAGCTGGCTGTTCAGGTCGAAGCCTGTCGCCTGGAGCTCGGACCCGATGATCGTCTGGCGGAGGTCGAGCGCCTCCCGGCTGACCGCCGTGCCCTCGACGAGCATGACCTGGCGCAGATGCCCGTCGTAATAGGCGCTCCAGGCGCTGATGCCGAACAGGCCGAGAGCAACGGCGATGGCCACCGCAAACCCGCCGACCAGCAGGCGCTGGGTCCGAAGCTCGTCCTGCCAGCGCGCACGGTGCCGTCGACGCGGGGCGGGACGGCTGCGATAGGTCATCGTGCTCCTGTCAGCGCGGGGCAGGCGCCATGAAGAGGGTCAAGAGGGCCGGGCGAGGGCGCATCGTACCCGAAGCCCTCAGCGGTCGCCACGCGACCCCCCGATGGAGCGCACGATCGCGTGCCAGCGCAGGCGCAGCACCAGGCCGACGGCCTCGATCACGATCGCCCCGCGCATCTTCGATCGCCCGGCCTCGCGCTCCCGGAAGATGATCGGGATCTCGCGAATGGACGCCCCGCGGCGATGGGCCCACCAGGTCGTCTCGATCTGGAAGCCGTAGCCCTGCGCATCGGCCTCGCGCAGGCGAATGGCTTCCAGCAGCTCGTGCCGCCAGGCCTTGTACCCGCCGGTGAGATCGCGATACGGCAGGAGGAGGACGACGCGCGCGAAGACCGTTCCGCCACGGCTCACGATCCGGCGGTGAAGCGGCCAGCCGCGGGTCCCACCCCCGGGCATCCAACGGGTTCCGAGCACGAGGTCGGCGTCACGCATGAGCGGCGCCACGAGGCGCGGCAGGTCGGCCGGGTCGTGGCTGAGGTCCGCGTCCATCTGGACCACCGCGATCGTCCCCGGCTTGTCGAGGACGCGCCGAAACCCGTCTCGATAGGCGATGCCCAGCCCTTCCTTGCGCGATCGATGGAGGACCTCGATCCGCGGGTTGGCCGCCGCCATCGTGTCGGCAAGGGCACCGGTCCCGTCGGGCGAATGGTCGTCAACCACCAGGACGTTGCACTCGGGCAGGGCGTCCAGGATGGCCTCGGTGACCCGGGCCAGGTTCTCGCGCTCGTTGTAGGTGGGAACCACCACCCACACGCCGCGCCCGGCGGCGAGGCCGACACGCGGGGTCGGCTCGCGATCAGCCTCCGTCACTCAGCGCCCGACTCCGATGTAGCGCAGGCCGGCCGCCTCGACGCGGCCACGATCCAGGGCGTTGCGACCGTCGAGCACGATCTCCAGGCCCGGGATTGCTCGAAAGTCGAGGTCGCGGTATGCGCCGTGGGCCGCCTGCAGGATCGCCGCGCGGACGGGCACGGGGGCCGCGAGATCGTACGGTTCGAAGCCACGACGCCGAATGTGCTCGTCGTCGAAGTACGGGTCGTGCCCGAAGACCCGCGCGCCTCGCGCAACGAGCGCGTCGCGAAGTCCAAACGCGCTGCTGAAGAAGTCCTCGTGAACATCCCCGCGGTACCCGATCCCGAGGACCAGCACGTCGACGCCGGCGAGCGAGCCGAGGGCATCACCCAGGAGCCCGACCGCAAAGGCTGCCATGCCGTCATTCACGGCGCGAGCGGCGGGCGGGATGTGCATGTCCGGCTCGGCGCTGAACAGGAGGTGGGGGTAGACCGGAATGCAGTGGCCACCGACGCCGACGCCCGGCTGGTGAATGTGGCTGTACGGCTGCGAGTTCGCCGCGGCGATGATCTCGGTCACGTCGATCCCCCGCCGGGCCGCCACCTGGGCGAACTCGTTGGCGAGGGCGATGTTCACGTCGCGGTACGTCGTCTCGGCCAGCTTCGTCATCTCGGCCGCCTCGGCGCTGGCCAGGGCGCGGATCTCGGTCCCCGGCTCCAGGGCGGATTCGTAGAACGCGACGGCCCGGCGCGTGGCTTCCTCGGTGGTCCCGCCCACGATCTTGGGGTACCGCGCGAGGTCCAGGAGGACGCGCCCCACGAGGACTCGTTCCGGTGAGAAGGCGAGGTGGAAGTCCTCCCCTGCGCGAAGGCCCGATCCCTCCTCGAGCATCGGTCCCAGCCGCGTCCGGGTGGTGCCGATGGGCAGCGTGGTCTCGTAGATGACGAGCGTCCCCGGCTGCAGGCCGCGTGCCAGCTCGCGCGTGGCCGCATCGATGTGCGAGAAGTCGACCCGTCGGGCCTCGTCCACGACGACCGGGACGATGATCACCACGACCTCCGACTCGCGGACCCCTGCCGCGTCATCGGTGGTGGCTCGCAGCCGACCGTCCGCCACGAGCTGCGGGACCCGTTCCACGAGGGCGGCCTCGTCCTCGTGCGGGGACTGGCCACGATTCAGCGTCTCGACGATTCGGGCGTCCACGTCACAGCCGACGACCGTGTGGCCGCGACTCGCGTACTGGACCGCGAGGGGCAGCCCGATGTGCCCCAGGCCCACCACGGCGACCTTCATGCCACGATCTCCGCCAGCTCGTCGGCCCCGATCACGGCTCCGCGCGCGGCGGCGTCGACCATGGCCCGGGCCAGGAGCATGGCCACCAGGGCGTCATGGGGAGCCACCGGGGGCGGCCCACCTTCGCGAACCGCCGCCACGAACTCGGACAGCTCCACGGCCAGAGGCTCCCGTCGCTGGACGGCGCGCCGGGTCATCTCCCCCTCGGAGACGAGCTCCTTGTCGGGGTTGGCGTAGAACACGAGGTCCTGGGTGAGGTAGTCGGCCTCGTACATCCCCCGCTCACCGGTCACCGTGAGCCTGCGCACCTTGGTCGGGGTCAGCCAGTTGATCTCGAGCAGACCGATGGCGCCGGAGTCGAACTTGATGAGCCCGGTGAACAGGTCTTCGTGGTCGGTGTGGATCCGCTGCTCGGTCTCGGCGTAGAGGCGGATCGGCTCCGAGCGGAGGAGGTAGCGCATGACGTCGAGGTCGTGCGGCGCGAGGTCCACGACCACCCCCACGTCGCGGACACGGGCCGGAAATGGGCCGAGGCGCGCCGCACGGATCTGGAAGATCCGGCCGATCTCCCCGGCGTCGAGACGGCGGCTGAGCTCACGGATGGCCGGGTTGAAGCGTTCGATATGACCCACGGTCAGGATCCGCCCCGCTTTCTCCGCGGCGGCGATCATCTCCTCGGCCTCGGCCCGGTCGGGGGCGATGGGCTTCTCGACGAGGACGTGCGCCCCGGCGCCGAAGGCCTCCAGGACGGTGGGCAGGTGGAGTGAGGTCGGAACCGCGACCACCACCAGGTCGGGCTTCTCGGCGGCGAAGAGCTCGCCCGCGGTCGCGTAGCCACGAGCGGTTCGACCGGCAGTCGCGCGCTGCACGGCCGCGGCGTCGGGGTCGGCGACGCCGACGAGCTCCACTCCGCTCAGCTCGTTCAGCACGCGGGCGTGATTGGCGCCCATCATGCCGAGGCCGATGACCGCGCCGCGCAGGTCGCCTGCGCTCATGCCGCGACTCGGCTCTCGGGGTGGGCTCCGAGCTCGGCGGCGGTGGCGTTCACCGCCTCGATGACCGTGTCGACGTCCGCGTCGCTGAGACCGGGGTGGACCGGGATGGAGAGGACCTCTTCGGTCAGCTGCTCGCTCACCGGGAACGACTCGTCGCCGTAGCCCAGGTCGAGGAGCGGCTTCTGGCGGTGGACCGGGATCGGGTAGTACACGCCCGTCCCCACTCCACGCTCACGCAGCCGCTCGGCGAACGCGTCGCGTTTGAGGACCCGCAGGGTGTACTGGTGGAAGACGTGCGTTACGCCGGGACGGAGTGACGGTACGACGACGCCCCGCAGCGCGTCGCTGTAGCGGGCGGCAATCTCCGTCCGGCGCGCGTTGAAGGCGGGGAGCTTGGCCAGCTGGGCCAGACCGATGGCGGCGTGGACATCGGTCATCCGGAAGTTGTAACCCAGCACGTCGTGGTGATACCGAACCTTCATCCCGTGCTCGCGCCGAAGGCGTGCCCAGTCGGCGAGGTCGGAGTCGGCAGTCGTGATCATCCCGCCTTCACCGGTCGTCATGTTCTTCGTGGGATAGAAGCTGAACACGCCCTGCCCCCAGGTCCCCGATCGGCGGCCGTCGATGGCCGCACCGTGACTCTGGGCCGCGTCCTCGATGACGGCGATTCCGTGCCGCTCGGCGATCTCGCTGATCGCCGGCATGTCGGCGGGCTGCCCATACAGGCTGACGGGCATGACCGCCTTGGTTCGCGGCGTGATGGCCGCCTCCAGCAGCCCGGGGTCCATGCAGAAGTCGGGCGCGTTCACGTCGACGAAGGTCGGCCGGGCTCCGGTGTACAGGATGCTTGTCGCGCTGGCAATGAATGTGAACGGGACGGTGATGACCTCGCTGCCGGGGCCAACCCCGGCGGCGAGCAGGGCAAGGTGAAGCGCCGTCGTGCCCGACGAGGTCGCCACCGCGTGCGGGACGCCGATGAACGCGGCGAAGCGCTCCTCGAGCTCCCGGACGCGGGGGCCCTGGGCCAGGGATCCGGACATGAGGGTTTCGGCGACCCCGGCCTGCTCCTCGGGGCCCATGAGCGGGCGGGCGATGGGAATCACGAGGCCACCCCGGCAGGCGAGGGTGTCATGACCAGGCGTTCGAGCGCAGCCACGATCCGGTCCGCCGCGTGGCCGTCCCCGAACAGCGGCGGACGGGGCGTCTCGTGGGGCAGGTGAGCCGCGGCCAGGACGGCATCCGCCAGGCTGCCTGGCTCGGGGGACAGTCTGTTCCAGCCGGTTTCGAGTGTCTCCACCCACTCGGTCTCATGGCGCAGCGTGACGCAGGGTACCCCTGACAGATACGCCTCCTTCTGGACCCCGCCGGAGTCGGTCGCGATGACCCGGGCCTGCGACTCGAGCGCGACCATATCCCGGTACCCAGCCGGCTCCAGGAGCACGACCCCGTCGGGGACCGTGGCCTCGGTGCCGGCAAGGACCGCCTTCGTCCGAGGATGGACGGGGAAGAGCACCGGCCCGACCGCGGCCGCGGCCGACAGCCAGGCGTGCAGTCGATCCGGGTCGTCAACGTTGGATGGTCGATGCAGTGTCAAGAGCATGTATCCCTCGTGCGTGCGGCCCGCCTCGGGCAGCGGTGGATCGGTGGCGGTGACTGCCTGGTGGGCGTCCACCATGACGTCACCGACCATGGTCGCGCGTTCCGCCAGCCCCTCGCGGGCCAGGTTTGTCATGGCCGCGGGGGTCGGAGCCAGGAGGAGGTCCGACAGGTGGTCGGCCACGATCCGGTTCCGCTCCTCCGGCATGTCGCGGTTGAATGAGCGCAGACCCGCCTCGACATGGGCAAGCTGCGGCCTCCGCCCGTGGGTGGGAACGAGCTTGGCGGTGGTCACCGCGCCGGCAAGGGTCGAATTCGTGTCGCCGTAGATGACGACCACGTCGGGCGCCTCGTCGAGCAGGACGGGCTCCAGCCGGCGAAGAATCTCGGCCGTCTGCGCCGCGTGGCTTCCGCTCCCGACTTCGAGGTCGCGCTCAGGTGGCGGCAGGTCGAGGTCGCGGAAGAACACCGCGCTCATCGCGTCGTCGTAGTGCTGCCCGGTGTGAACCAGGATCTCGTGGTGGCCGAGCCCGCGCAGGGCCCGACTGACGGGCGCGGCCTTGATGAACTGGGGACGAGCACCGACGATCGAGAGGACCTTCATTCCGCCTCCGCATCGGGCGGGAAGGGTCGTCCGCAGTTTGGACACGGGCCCCTGAAGGACGACCCGTCCGCGGCGTCGCGGAGCGGCTCACCGCAGGGACAGGCGTGACCAATGGGCCGCGCCGGGTTGCCCACCACCAGGCTGTAATCGGCCACGTCACGGGTCACCACGCTGCCGGCGCCGACCAGCGCCCATCGGCCAACGGTCACGCCGGGGACCACGACTGACGCCGCACCGACTGAGGCGCCGGTCCGGATCCGGATGGGACCGACCTCCCAGTCGTCATCGGTCTTCAGGTCGCCCTCGGGCGTCACCGCCCGAGGCAATCGGTCATTGGTGAGGCAGACATGCGGACCGATGAATACGCCGTCCTCCACGGTCACGCCGTGGAACAGCGATGCGTTGTTCTGGATCTTGACCCGGTTCCCGACGACCACGTCGAAGTCGACGTAGACGTTCTTGCCGATCACGCAGTCCGACCCGATCCGGGCACGCTCTCGGATCTGGGCCTGGTTCCAGATGCTGGTGCCGGTGCCGATGACCGCTTCGGGCGAGACGTCGGCCGTGGGGTGGATGCGCACGGACGAGGCTTCGTTCATGCGTCCTCCACTGTCGGCGGCATTCTATCGCGGCCGCCGGTGATCTCTCGCAGGTAGGGCAGAGCCGCGGCCACGGCGCGTCCCCGGTGCGAACGGGCGTCCTTCTCGGCCTCTGCCAGCTGTGCAGTGGTGCGCCCATCATCCAGCTCGAAGATCGGGTCGTAGCCAAAGCCACCGGTTCCCCGACGCTCGGTCGCGAGCTGCCCCTCCACGACGCCCTCGAACAGTCGGACGGACGGCTCGCTCACGCCGGGCACCGCCACCGCGAGCCAGCACACCATCCGCGCTCGCCGATCGTCGGCGCCAGCCAGGCGCTCGAGCACCAGGTCCGGTCCGGCATCCGGGCCGCCGGGCGCAAACCGCGCCGATCGGACCCCGGGGCCGCCGTCCAGCGCCGCCACCTCGATCCCCGAGTCGTCCGCCAGGGTGACCAGCCCGGTCGCCGCGGCAAACGCGCGAGCCTTCTCGCCGGCGTTCTCTTCGTACGTTGCGTGCGGTTCCGGAACGTCGAGCGTCAGGCCGATGTCGCCTGGACTCACGACCTCGGCGTCAAGCGGTGCCAGGAGGCGCCGGAACTCGGCCAGCTTCCCGGGGTTGTTGGTGCCGACCAGGAGCCGAGTCACTCCGCGGCGGCGGCGGCGATGGCCTCGCGCTGCAGCTCGTACAGCTGGCGGATCCCCGCCGAGGCAAGGGAGACCATCTCGCCCATCTGCTCGCCGGTGAACGGCGTGTGCTCGGCCGTGCCCTGGATCTCCACGAAGCGCCCATCGTCGAGCATCACGACGTTGAAGTCCACGCCCGCCGTCGAGTCCTCCGCGTAGTCCAGGTCGAGCAGCAGCGTGCCGGACGCGAGCCCCACGCTCACCGCCGCCACCTGCGACGTGAGCAGGTGCCCGAGGCCGAACTTGTTGAGCGCCCGCGCCAGGGCCACGTAGGCACCGGTGATGGATGCGGTCCGCGTCCCCCCGTCGGCCTGGAGGACGTCGCAGTCGAGCGTCACGCTCCGCTCCCCAAGTCCGGGCAGGTCAACCACCGAGCGGAGCGAGCGACCAATCAGGCGCTGGATCTCGTGCGTCCGGCCTCCGATCTTGCCGGTCGCCGCTTCACGGGCTGAGCGCTCGGTGCCAGCGCGCGGCAGCATGCTGTACTCGGCCGTGACCCAGCCGGTGCCTTTCCCGCGCAGGAACGGCGGCACCCGGTCCTCCAGGGTGGCCGCGCACAGGACCCGCGTGTCCCCCACCCGGATGAGCGCGGAGCCCTCCGCGAACTTCAGGTAGTCGGGAACGATCTTGATCGGGCGCATCTGGTTGGGCAGCCGTCCGTCGGCGCGGCGTGGGGCGGCGATGGTCGACATTGCCCGCGATTCTACCCGTGCTACCGTCGGCCCCATGCGCCTGCTCGTGGTGACCGCCCGCTACCCGACCGAAGACCGGCCCGCGGCGGGGATGTTCGTCAAGG
>Ga0210139_1000153_pt1 | contig 12832 bp, 12 predicted proteins | sample Browns_TuleB_D2_FD_184855 | JGI IMG/M metagenome (GOLD analysis project Ga0210139, IMG submission 184855) | Wetland microbial communities from San Francisco Bay, California, USA, that impact long-term carbon sequestration - Browns_TuleB_D2 (SPAdes) | ecosystem: Environmental > Aquatic > Marine >... | reverse complement strand
GGAACAAACGCAAGATTGCCGGGTGGAATCTCGGTTGGATAATTGCGAACCGTTATTTTGAGGGCTCCCTCATCCGGGCCTCCTCGATAACCATCGATGCTGATTGGATAGTACCAGGTTTGACGGGCAAGCGCGGCCTTCAGAAAATAATTTCCAGGGGGTAGCCAGAACCTCTGCGGAACCTCAGCCCATATCCACTCTGCGCCGCTCGAGTTTTCGCCTGCTTTGTATAAATGAAGCTGTATACCGGGAATATTTGCGACGATGACTTCTGTTTCCTGCCGCTCAAAATGCGTCTGCTCGATGTGTTCGCCGAGAAGGTAGGATCGTGCCGTAATGATTGTAATCAGAATGGCGGTTGCTGTGATCGAAAGAATAATCCGGATTTTCACATTCTAAATGTCCTGCCGCTTGAGCAGTTTTTGCGAAACTAAAACCGGCAAAACAATCCATGCGGAAAGCGTTGCTGTCAGAAGAACCAGTGCAGAAGCCGTTCCTCCAAAAAACTTTAGGAGGGCTGCTCCGGCCGCACCAAAAATTTGGTGACCATCCAGAATGATCAGGCTGCTTACACGCACAATATCCACAGGGTTGCCGAAAAGTGAAAAGAATAAAAACAGATTGGCTGTATGCTCCTTAAGTACAAAGGTAAGACCAATCACGATCAGGTCGTAAAAAAGCACGAAGAAAAACCAGAGGAAGAGCACAATACCAAATGCCTTGGATTTGCGCCGGCAGATCGCGGAAACAAGTGTTGCGATGCTAAGGAATACAAGAGCCAAAAGCAGCGCCAGCCCGACAAAAAGAGGATATCGCAGTGCCCCTTCGGTTCCGGTATTTGCTGATATCACGAGACCTGACATCCCGAAGCCAATCAGAGTTGCGAGCGTCATGGTAAGAAAATCACCGGACAGTTTTCCGAGCAAGATGTCCGTGCGGCTAACGGGTTGCGAAAATAAAAATTCACCCGCGCTTTTCTCACTGTTAAAACTTAGCGTTCCGATCGATAGCGCAATCAACGGAATCAGGTACAGTACCAGATTTAAGAGGCTTGCAGAGGTTCTCGTAAATCCCTGAAATCCTGTTTGTCCCGAAGTGACCATCCCAAAGTAGGAGATTCCCAGCGTGATCAGCGCAAACACGCTGGAAAAGACAAGCACCCATTTATTCCTGATATGAATGACTAATTCCTGGCGCGCCACAGTCTTGATTGCGTGAATATCCATTAGCTCACCACAGCGGAACAGTCGTTCCGCGATATTTGCCGGCCGCTTCCGCCGCAGCCGATTGATCAGAAAAGGCTACGATTCCTCCGCCCATCGGTGTTTGAAATTCGGTGGAATGAACGAAAAAGGCCTCTCCGGATTGTAGCCATTTTCTTGATTGGTAATCCTTTACGAAATAGATGGCATCACGGATTGAGTGTTTTTTAACGTATGCTTTCATGCATCCGATTTCATCGAACTTGTGCGCGTCACCGTCTTTGTCAATGAATTCAGCCGCATAGCGTTGCTCAGAAACTGCCATTCTGCAAAATTCACACATGTCGCCATCCGCAATTTCCACTGGCTGAATCGCATTTCCACCGCATGCTGTCGCAAGAACGATAAGGAACAAGAAGATTACAAGTCGGCGGCGATTTTCCCCCGTTATGAAAAAAGGAGTTAGTGGGGAATGGTGGCGACCATTCTCCCCCCTTATGAAGGGGGGAGTTAGTGGGGGGTTGGAACTGTTGTTGAGACAACCCCCTCCCAACCTCCCCCTGGATAAGGGGGAGGAGTCTCCGGCCAGTGCTTTAATGTTTTGTGCGATGTTCATGGATGTACTTGATGTAAACATCTTCGAGCGAAGAATTCTCAAGCTCGGTTTTCAGTTCAGTAGCAGATCTCAGCGCGACAAGTTTTCCTTCCACAAGGATCGCGACACGATCCGCGAGTGTTTCCACATCTGCTAATAAATGCGAGGAGAACAGAATGGTCTTTCCTGCGGCTTTCATGGATTGCAAAAACACGCGAAATTGTCTGGCGCCCTCAGGATCCAGGCTTACCGTTGGTTCATCGAGCATCAGCAAGGGGGCATTGGGCAAGCACGCTACGGCGAGCCCCAGCCGTTGAGTCATACCTCCCGAGAATTCGCCGATTCTCCTGTCGGCAAATCCATCGAAATCGAATTCCGACTGAGTCAGGAGCTGCTCGATTCGGTCGACAGGAATTCGTCTCAGATCGCAGTAGAATTCCATTACTTCCCGCGCCGTAAGACTTTCCGGGAAAGAGATCTGCTGCGGAAGGTAGCTGAACAATTTCCGCGCATTGCATCCAGACTTCCACACGTCGTTTCCGCTGACTGAAATCTCTCCGCTATCAGGCACCGTTAGACCGGCAATGCACTTCAATGTAGTGCTTTTCCCGCTCCCGTTGGGCCCGAGTAAAGCAAACGTTTCGCCCCGGTGGACGTCAAAAGAAAGTGAATGAATTGCCTGAAACTGCCGAAAAGTTTTCGTGAGGTTTCGCACACGAATCATTTCTGTGCCCTCCAAACAATCAATGCCGCAATCCAGGAAAAAGCTGTGTAGAGGAAACCGAGCGGAACGTTCGTTTGTTTTGTTTCCGGATGAATGTTTGAAGGAAGGCTCACAGAAACGGCTCGCATCAATGGCGCCCGGTCGATTTCTTTAGACCCAATCAAAACGGGAAATGCTTTTTCGGCGGAAGCAATTGCTGTCGATGCAGGGCTGTAGAGATAAAGCCTCAGACGCGGGTGATTTCCCTCCATGTATTCGAATATATTTTGAACACTGTGCTGCACATCTCCAATGCCGTTCTCATCCAGGTCGTATCCGTCGTAATCGCTCCAGAAATTGCCTTTCCCCGAAACTTGCCAGCGCGTAGTAGTTTCATTCCCAACAAGTTGAACAGGGCTAAGGTTATCCACAAAATTATTTTCTGCAATCGTGTTTTCAGCCGAGCTGCTGAAAATCTCCAGCGCGGTGTCATTTTCGGCGACGACGTTCCTGCGGAATTCGCTATTGCGCACGCCTTCCATGAAAATTCCTGTGACATTATCGATGATCCAGTTTTCTTCAGCCACGCACGAATGGCATTCCTGAAGAAGAATCCCAAAAGAACTGAAGCCGCGATTGTGAAGAAAGAGATTACGACGGAATGTGATATCGTCCGAATACATGACTGCGGCGCCTGCTACATTATTCGTAAATAGATTCGATTCGAAATGGTTTCGGTCTGAGAACATGTAGTGGACGCCGTACCGCAGGTCGGAGATGTTGTTTCCCAGAATAAGATTGTCGCTACTGTCTTGAATGAACAGTCCGTCGCGCGCCTGGGTGATGGCGTTTCGTTCGATGCGATTGTTTGACGAATTCCATATATGGATGCCCGAACCGCGCTCCCCCTGATCCAACTCTGGGCGCCCCCTGATCTGGTTGTTACGCACAAGGCTGCCTTCGGAATGGAAGAGATATATGCCGTAAAGCGTATCGCTAATCTCGTTGTTCTCAATGACGTTGAAATTTGATTTCGCCAGAATTCCGGAGTCTTCGTCCTGGAGCTCTCCGCCGCTCCCTGCGATTCGAAATCCCCGGATTGTGCAGTGGTCCGCAAGCAGAGTCACAACGCTCCCATTGCGCGATCCGTGCAAAACCGGCCGGCCAATTCCTTCCAACGTGATCGGTGTCCTGATGATGATATTTCCGTGATAGTCGCCTGCCTTTACGTGAATGATTTGGCCCGCTTTCGCGGCGTCTATTTGATTTTGCAGCGTGCTTGCGTTGAGATGTGCGGTCACGAACAGCAAGAGCAGAAGAGGAAGGAATAGGGCGCCATTTGTAGCGCCCGCGTCCCGCGGGCTCCTGCGCTTGAGCTCTGCCTTCGAGACGCCGGCGTTACAAATAGTCATTTTGATTTTCTCGAAAGGAAGATTCCTAGCAGAACTAGAAAAGAAAACGCGAACAACGCATACGAAGCTATATCCGGATAACTGTAAACCGTAAAATTGGCGATTACCTTTTCGCCAAAAACCGGCGGAGTAAAGGGTTTTACTTTGATTGCTGCCAGCGGATCAAGATTGTGACCGTACGTATAAAGCCGGTGATAGAAGCTCCACAGGGAATAGAGCCCAAAATACGTAAACAAAACAAACACATCTACAACGTTGGACATCTTGCCAAGAACAGCTGCGCGAAGAGTTAGCAGCATGAGACCTCCGATCGCAAATGGAATCCAGCCAAACTCACTGAAATCGCTTTCCAGTAACGGACGCATGCCGATGTAATGATTCAAGGAATTGATTTCCCGGAGATCATCGCGATCGTGGGTTTTTCCTCCTTCCAACTGATACACGTAAATGTGCATCTGCAACCCATCGGTATACTGATTGGAATAGAAACTCATGTTCCACAAAGGAAAGAGGAAGGCTGGAATCAGCGATGCCACTGCAAGCAAAAGTGCAACGCGGCTTTTAATAGATAAAGGCAACTCAAAAAAGGCCGTCTCTTTTTTCAGAAATTGTTTTACTGTTTTTTTATCCTTAGTTCCTTCCTCGTTGGTTGACATCATTTATCTCCTATGAAACCAGGGGCGGGAGATGCCCGCCCCTTTGGGAAACAGTTTTCAAGATTTAGGCTTTACAAGTAAGTAACCTTGCATCTCCTGATGCAGAGCCGAGCAGAAATTTGTGCAATAGTACGGATACACTCCCGGTTTATCCGCTACAAATTCAATGGTTTTCGTTTCGCCCGGATCCACAACCACGTTAATGTTGTATTCACTGAGGCCGAGACCATGCAATTCATCGGTCGTCTGTTCTATGTTCGTCAAGTAGATCGTCACCCTGTCACCCTGATTCACCTCAATCTTATTTGGCTCAAAACTGCTTCGAACCGCCAACATTTTCACAGTGACATCAGAACCTGTTGCTTTCACAGAGGCATCTTTCACGTCCCAGATTGCGTTCGGATCTTTGTTCTCTTCTTTTGTGTAGACTTCGATCGGATGCAGCTTATCGGCCTTGATAACCTGAGCGTAATGAGGCTCCGGTTCTGTGAATGCGTCATAAAGCAAGCGCATTTTCTCACCGGTAATATCGATCAGTTGCGACGATTCCGGCTGAGACGGCCCGACATTCAAATGGCGGCCGTGAGACAATTTGTTCAATGCGACCAGATATCTTCCATCCGGATGCATTGTGTCGCCTCCGGCTGCTGCCAGGTGACCGATATTGTAGGTAACTGGAATTTTGTCAACTACTTCCCATGTTCCCAGTTTCCATTTCGCAATCGCGCTTTCTACAAACAAACTGGTGTATGCAAAGCCCTTGTCGTCAAACTGAGTATGGAGAGGACCAAGACCAACATTCACTTCCGCATCCTTTACGTGATCGTAGTTGAGAACAGGAATGCCGTCTTCATCGCCCTTAAAATCTTTATTCTGTATGGCTGTCAGGACTTTTTCCATGTTAAATACCGTAGTAATCGAGGCGAGCTTTCCGCTCCCCACGATGTACTTACCGTCGGGGCTGACATCCACACCATGCGGACTTTTTCCACAAGGAATTAAATAGACAACACCCGGCGCGTCTTTTGGATCAATGACTTTGGTCCCTCCGACCATCTTGAAATTTCCATCGGCGATGGCCTTTTCGGCCGCGTGCCAGTTCACTGCTGCAATGTAATCGCGGTCTTTTTGTGTTGCTGTGACTTCCAGCTTGCCTGTCGCGCGCTCGGAATTGTAGGATGACCAGAATCCCCATCCGTCGCTTACGCCCTTACCGGCATCGCCAAGGTCGTAATCAAACGGCGGCATCATGACTTCCCATCCGAGATTCATTTCTCCAGTGTTTGGATCTACTTTGATTCCGGCGACAATACCCTTGTAAGTTGTGGCGTAATTTTCGATCCCGGAATAGCTGCCCTTCGGAAGAGGGACTGAAAAACGCGAACCGGCTAGAACGTATTCCGTATTGGGCGTTACAAACGAGGAACAGTGATTTCCTGATACGTTCGAAATCGGTCCCAGTATTTGCTTTGTCTTGAAATCACGGAGATCAATCCGCGCCATGCGGTTATTGGCATTGTCGCTGACGAACAACCAGCGGCCATCGTAATCACCATTCGTTTCACTGAGTGATGGATGGTGCGCGTCGCCCCAGTTGAAGCCACCGAGCATTGCTTTTGTTTCTTTGTCAAAACCGTATCCGGTAGAAGGATAAGGAGAAAAAACAGGAATCGTCGCGAGATGACGCATTGAAGGCATACCGGCAACGAAAATCTGGCCCGAGTGACCGCCGGAATAAAACAGGTAGTATTCATCCAGATCGCCTGGAGCAACATAAGTTGCAATTGCGGCCTCCGCAGCTCCCGCTCGTGCGGCCACTTTGGGTTTTTGTCTGCAACTCATCAGCACCAGTGAAATCGCAAAAACAAATAAAATTCCGATGCTGATCCATGTCCATTGAGTTCTTTTAGTCTTCATGATTTGAAGCCCTCCATAATTGCAAGATTAGTAGCGCCGGCGTCCCGCCGGCACCTGTCATAAGCATTACTGTTTCGGTTCCTGCTGCTTTTTTTCATATGCTATTTTTAACTTTTCGATCGCTTCTCGCCGTTCAGCGTCCGTGAGTTGAATCTGTGTGGATAAGACGACTGCCATGGTCCCTGTTGGGTGATTCAAGAAATCTTCCAGCGTCCTGCCGAAACGGCTTTGCACATCGACAACCGCTATGGAAAGATCCGGACCAATCTTGGTAGCAGAATCGATTCCGAGCGAATTTACGGAATGACAAATGAAGCAACCTTTCTTTACAAAAAATGCGCCTTCACCGGACAGCATTTGACGCTCCCGCTCCGCTTCTTCAGGGGACGGGCGGTCCACCGGCTGTGCGCCCGGGAAATACTGAACCGGCAAATCCCTCTTTTTCCAGCTCATGACCAGAAGCGCAAGAGATTGAGCTTCCTGGCTGGAAAAAGCGAAGTTGGGCATCACGGTTTCAGGTACGAGGGCCTTTGGATTTTGAAGGTGTGCGACATGCCAGGCGAACGCAGACTTCACCCCGTACATGCGCGAGTAATCGTATTGCTCCGGTGATTTGTCACCAACCGTTGTAAGGTCGGGACCAATCACTCCACCTCGACCGTTAATCGCGTGACAGGCGCGGCATCCTTTTTGTTGAATCAGCTGCTTCGCAAGATTGATTGCGTTAGCACCTTTTGTTTCCCGTTCGTAGCGGTGACATGCGTTGCAGTTCATTTCCATTAACGCTTTTTTGTCCCGAACCAGATAAAGATCGGCCAGATCTTTTCCCATGAGCGGCTCTTCCCAGTGTTCGACTGTGCCGTGGGCCGATGCCATATCGGTCGCATAACCCTGTCCGCCGTGACAAGTTACACATCCGAATTTATCGATGGGGTGCCTCAGAAGAATTTCTCTTGGATGAGATCGGAAGGGATTGGATTCGTTTTCGAGGCCTTTCCATTCCAAACCCTGGTGGCACGTAGTGCAACGGTCCACGCGATGCAGATCGGGAATCCAGATCTGCTGTAGCCCCGATGGAATTTGTGCGGCTCGTTCTTCGCCGAATTTTTCGGCAATCAGGCTGCGGAATTCTTCCTGATAAGCTTTCCATTCCGGTTGCTCATAGCTCCAGATAAGATAACCGCTGATCAGGAGGAGTAAGATTCCAAAACCGTATAACCACCACAAATCTTTTCTATACACGGCGCTCCTCCATTAGAATTTCGTTGGCGTTTCCTGCCAGGTTTCCCAGGGCCAGTAGAGCCCCCAGTACGGTCCGCGCATGAAAGTGCCGATGAATGTCAAAGCCGCAATTGCCAGTACGATGATTAGAAAAATGATGTTTTGTTTCCGACGTTGTTTTGCAAACCAGATTCCAACAGAATCCACACTGCTCCTGTCGAAGTAAGGCCAGAGAATCGCCGCAAGAATGAGAACTGCCGGAAGGATGATTCCTCCGATCAAAGCTCCATTCACAGTGAATCCTCCAACGGTAAACGTCGTATCCGTAACAAGCTCCTGGAGCCACAGAAAATACCAGGGCGCCTTGGCGGGATTTGGCGTAATGCTGGGGTTGGCCGCTTCTTCCAGCGGCGCCTGGAAAATGAATGTGAGAATGGACGCGACCACCATAGTCGCAAGAATGACAACCATCAATCTTCTCGTTAGATTGGGCGAGGAATCCACCGTGTGCCGCTCGTGATCTACAAGCGCTGTTTGCACATGAACAGTGGAACCGCTTGTGATTCCAAGCAGGGAATATGTCTTCTTTTTGTTTGGCGCGACAGCTTCTTTCTTTTCGGAAAGAGAAAGCCGGTCAACGCAGGCAAGGCCGCCGTCTTTGCGCACTCGCCACATGTGATACGAAAAAAGTACAATTACAAAAAGGGGCAGGAAAAAGCAGTGAAGAACATAAAAGCGGATCAATGCTCCCTGTTCGATCGTCGAGCCGCCCAGCAGGATAAAGCGGATCCAGTCGCCAACGACGGGTGCCGCGCTGGCAATGTTGGTTCCCACAGTAATCGCCCAGAACGCAAGCTGATCCCAGGGTAGTAGATACCCGGTAAAAGACAACAACAGAGTAAGCAGGAGGAGTATCACTCCAACGATCCAATTCAACGGGCGATTTTGATTGGCTGCCGTTCCATTCTTGTATGCGCCGGTCAAAAATACGCGCACCAGATGGAGGAAAACGAAAGCAACCATCAGATGGGCCGAAATTCTGTGCAGTCCGCGGATAAACGAGCCAAACGAAATTACGAATTCGAGATCCTTCACGGAAAGGTATGCGCGCTCCACCGATGGCACGTACAGAAACATCAGGAAAACTCCTGTAATTGTAAGGATCAGGAACAGCACGGCGGTAATGGTTCCCAGCCAGAAGGAGTATCCCCAGGACATACTGGGCCTTGTGATTTTTGCAGGAAACCAGTGCAGCAAAAAGTTTCGTACAACTGAATCTCCCGCTTCACGGGAGGATTCCGGCTGCCAGGTCCATTTCAATTTCTTGAGTAGTGACTTTGCGTTGCTCATGGTCATACCGTTAAGCGAAAATCTTTTTCTACTTTCTTCGACAAATCCACGATCAATTGCCCGTCTTCAGGTGCAACTTCGAGTTTGTAAAAGAAGAGCGGTTTTGGCGCAGGTCCGGAATAATTCGTTCCGTCTCCGTAGTATCGGGAACCGTGACACGGACAATGAAACTCAGCAACTTCCTCAATTTCACGGCTTCCGACTTTTACTTTTTTGGATTGATTCAGCCGTTCCATCTTTACAGTGCATCCAAGGTGTGTGCAGATCGCGGACATGGCATAAAAAGTATTTTTGTTTCTAAAGATGAAGAGTTTTTTATCTTCCAGGAATTTCGCGCCTTCCCCAAACTGCTCCGCAGTTCCGACTTTGAATCGTTGCGGCGGTTCGTACAATACGTTCGGAACAAGCGAGCGGAAGAAAGCAAATGCCTGTCCCGCGACACCAAGCAGAGTCGCGGTCAAACCGATCTTGCCCAGGAAGGAACGTCGCGTAGTTAAACCTTCAGGCGAGGATTTCACGTTCTTCATATTGAATAACCTCCATCGTCATGGCATCGGTTGGACACCGAATGGCGCACAATCCGCATCGGATGCATTTTTCATCGTCTTTGATCATTGCGGAAAGGGGAGCGCCGAAATCGAGTTGGCCCTGATCAAGCAGTTTTCTCTTTGTTGCTTCGTCCAGTTCCAGATCTTCGAACGGCACAAGCTTTAAACAGTATTCAGGACAAATATCCACACATCGGTTGCACAACACGCATTTGTCGGGATCGTAAATTGTTTGAATATGACAGGCCAGACACCGTTCGGCCTGCCGCCGGGCTTCTTCTTCGCCGTACCCGGTTTCGACTTCCGAAATACCCGTGCGGCGCTCGAGAGAAATTGAGGGGGGCGCCTTTCGTTCACACTTTTCGTACTGATCAGGCATGCGGTAACTGTGCGTGGAAAGCTTTTCGATTCTTAAATCGACTTCGGGAAGCCCTTGCACGCCGCGTAGATGATCATCGATGGAAAGCGCTGCGCGTTTACCGTTCGCGACAGCTTCGATCAGATTGCGCGGACCGAAGGCGACATCTCCGCCGGCGAAAATCCCTGCAGCTGATGTAGCGAGTGTTTCCGGGTTTACCTGGATAGTCTTTTGGGGTGTCAGTTCAATCCCGTCTTCCGGTTTGAGGAAAGACAGATCGGGCTGCTGTCCGATGGCCAGAATCACTGAATCGGATGGAAACGTTTCGGTGAAGTCCTGGTCGTATTGAGGATTAAATCTTCCGTCATCATCGTAGGTGCGTTTCACCCCAATGAATTCGACTGCCCTTAGTTTGCCGTTTTCACCAATGAAACGCCTGGCGCTGCGTTGCGGATGAAATTGAATCCCTTCTTTTCGAGCCTCTTCAAATTCTTCTTTACCCTGAGTCGTGCGAAGCACCGGCATTTCGGCAAAAGATTCCAGACTGGCGAGATGCACTTCAGCCGCCCCCGCGCGAATTGCCGCGCGCGCGGCATCAAAAGCCGCTTGAACCTCGTGTCCCTCCAATCCTTCACGAAGAGCCATGCGAGCGGCATCGAAAGCGACAAAGCCGCCGCCGATAATCAAAACCTTCTTTCCGAGTTCCATCCGGAACCCGTTGTTGATATTGATTAGATAATCGATGGCTTTCACAACGCCATCGAGATCGGATCCTTCGATGTTTAAGTCACGTCCCTTCTGAACTCCAACGCACAGAAACACAGCTTTGTATCCGCTGGATTTCAGTTCGTGAATTCCAAAATTCTTTGTGAGCGGTGTTTGAAAGCGGATCTCCACACCAAGCCGTGTTATTTTCTCAATTTCCTTCTGTATGATCGCGCGGGATAAACGAAATTCCGGAATGCCATGGAAGATCATTCCGCCAGGCTGCCCCGTGGCCTCAAAAACTGTCACTTTGTAACCCATCATCGCGAGATCGTGCGCGCAAGAAATCCCGGCCGGACCAGCTCCAATCACGGCAACCATTTGTCCGCGCGCAACGTTCTTGCGGCATTCGGTCATCAGAGGAAGATGCCAGCGCCATTTGTTGCCCGGTTCTGTGCCGCCTTCCTTCAATGCATCCTGAGCATCGGGCTCCATCGATTCCACACCGTAGCGTTCGGTTACAAAGCGCTTTAGGGCGCGAATGCTGACAGGAGCATCAATCTTTCCCCTGCGGCATCGATCTTCACAGGGCGCCGCACAGATTCTTCCGCAAACGGATGCAAAAGGGTTCGGAGAGCGAGCCGTCAGGTAGGATTCACGGTATTTTCCCTCCGCGATCAACTGTACGTATCGTCCCGCGTCTGTATGAACGGGACAGCCCGTCTGACAGGGAATCATCTGTTTCCAGAACTCGACGTCCGGGACTATGGTTTTATATTTTCCGTTTGTCATGCTTTTCCTTCTTGCTCCCAGTTGCGTACGCGAGGTCTGCTATCGTAATTTCATTTAGGAATTCAAGTTGCTGGGCCCGTAACTTTGCCCAGCTATCGTGCAGCGGGCAACTCCTTGTTTCGCTGCAGGTCTTGTTCCCCATGATACAATCCGTCAGAGTTACCGATAGATCGTCGATAGCTTCGACAATCAGATAGAGAGAGAGAGACTCCGGCGACGCGCTGAGCGAAAATCCTCCGTTCACTCCCTTCACAGATTTTACGAATCGCTTTCTAGCGAGGCGCTGCAGGATCTTTGCAAGAAAGTAATGCGGGATCTCCTCTTGCATTGCGATCTCTTCTATCCGATGAAAACTTCCCCTCGGTTGTAAAGCAAGATGAACTAGAGACCGGATTGCATATTGGCTTGACTTCGAGTAAAGCATTATTTTCTTTAAAAGACCTGCGGGTCTCGGTTGTCTTGATGGCAAGTTCCATGCCAGTAAACGTTGGGGGAAGAGTGAACAAACGATAGACAACTTGTCAGGTGCTTGCCAGCTTGACGCTTACACCGTCCGCTTCCATCAGGTGAGAAGGGCACTGAATCTATCACTGCATCTCATGCCGTGCCGTGTACACCGGAGAACAAACCCATCGGTAGTATCATGAAGTGATCGCTAACAAAAAGGAGTTGTTATGTCTCAGCTTCCCTCGTTTTACAAGGATGTGAAGAAACGTTACCCTCAATTATTTTCCGCTTACGAGAGTCTGGGTGAAGAATGCCAAAAGGCCGGGACCCTCAATGCAAAGGAACGGGCACTCGCGAAGCTCGCCATAGCAGTAGGTGCCGGACTTGAAGGTGGAGTGCACGCTCACGCGCGCCGAGCGTTGGATGCCGGTCTTAATTCTGCAGAAATCCGGCACACGGTGGTGCTTGCACTTACAACGATCGGCTTTCCTTCCATGATGAAAGCTCTGTCCTGGGTGGAGGACGTGCTGAGAGATTCCCCGGCGTAACTCGTCGTCTGTACCACCCCCGAAAAGCGGTGATTACAACATTTTTTCGAATTCAATAAATCGTTTCAAGAATTCACCTGCAGCCTTATAGAATGGCGACACCGTTTGCCGGATCAGGTTTTCGGCAAGGTGGCAGGTCCATAAAAAAAAGTGTTGCTCTGAAAAATCTTTGCACGCTTGATGGCATACTTCTACACTCTCGAATGGTAGATTGTTTTCGAGCGCCAGAGCCTCCTTTAGCATCAAGAACGAGAGAAATTCGGCCTCAACTCCAAGGTGGTCGGATCTTTCTCCGGTTTCCACCTGAAGTCCGAATGCGGAATAAAATCCTGTGATATCCGCGAGCGCCTGTGTAAGTGAAAAGACCTCCTTGTTTTT
>Ga0210139_1000152_pt1 | contig 12894 bp, 18 predicted proteins | sample Browns_TuleB_D2_FD_184855 | JGI IMG/M metagenome (GOLD analysis project Ga0210139, IMG submission 184855) | Wetland microbial communities from San Francisco Bay, California, USA, that impact long-term carbon sequestration - Browns_TuleB_D2 (SPAdes) | ecosystem: Environmental > Aquatic > Marine >... | reverse complement strand
GCCTGTCCGGCACCCATCTCCCGCCGAGCGACCTGACGGGGCGAGCGGCGATAGCCCGGGTGCTCCACCACTGGCGTGAACCGGCCTCGCGATTGATCTGGATCTACGCCGTCGCCATCGGAGCCTTCTACGGGACCATCCAGATCGTGCCCCTGCTCCTGATGCAGCGGTTCTCCGTCACCGAGGTCAACGTCGGCTATTTCGTGATGTACCTGGGCGCCATGGGTGTGGTGATCCGAGCCCTGGTTCTGGGGCGGGCGGTGGACTGGCTGGGAGAAGCGAAGCTCTCGCGCTGGGGAATCGTCATCCTCGCCGCCGGCTTGATCGCGACCGGACTGGCGACCAATGGCCCGGCTCTAGCGCTGGCGTTCACGTTGATGCCGATCGGGACCGCATTTCTCTTTCCCTGCGTGACCGGCCTGCTGTCCCGCATCGTGATTTCCGGCGACCGAGGACTGTACATGGGGGTCCAGCACACCTTCGGTGGCATCTCGAGAGTGGCATTTCCGGTGAGCGCCGGCCTGCTCATGGATCATTTCGCGGTCGGAGTCCCCTTCTGGATCGCGGGCCTCCTGGTGCTGGGAACCCTGCCCTTGAGCGCTGCCCTGGACGTACGGCTGCCTGAACCGGCGGAGGCCATTGCCGCCCGGCGGATCTCCGCTGCCGACGTCACCGCGGAGCTGCCGGTGGAGCCGGTGAATCCGGCATGATTGTGACACCGGTACTGGCCCAGGAGCTCGCGACGGAAGCCGCCTCGGAGGCGACCGGGCGGATGCTGAGGCTCGGGCTGCTGGTCATCCTCGCAGTCTTCCTCCTCTACTTCCTCGTCGTCTGGCTGACCGGGCTGAGGCGCCGATCGCGATCGCAGGGTCAGGGCCTGGCGCGGCCGGCCGCCCCGGAGCTGGCCACCGGCTTCGTGACCGTCTTCTTCGATACCTTCGGCATCGGCTCCTTTGCCACCACCACCTCGATCTTCCGGGCCTGGAAGCTGGTCCCCGACGAGCTGATCCCCGGGACGCTCAACGTGGGCCACGCGGTGACCTCAGTGATGTCCGCCTTCGTGTTCATCGAACTGGTGCCGGTCGCCCCGGCCACCCTGCTCTCGATGATCGCGGCTTCGGGCGTGGGGGCCTGGTTGGGGGCGGGAGTCGTGGCGCGGCTCTCCCGTTATCGGGTGCGCCTCGGGATGGGCAGCGCGCTCCTGGTGGCCGCCTCGATCATGCTGGCGACCCAACTGGGCCTGCTGCCCGGTGGAGGCGATGCGCTGGCGCTCTCGGGAATGGCCCTGGTCACGGCCGTTCTCGGGAACCTCGTGTTGGGCGCCCTGATGACCCTGGGGATCGGCCTCTACGCCCCCTGCATGATGATGGTCTTCCTCCTCGGGATGAATCCCAAGGCGGCGTTTCCGATCATGATGGGGTCCTGCGCCCTGTTGCTCCCGGTGAGCGGAATCCGGTTCGTCCGAAAGGACAAGTTCCACCCAACCGCCGCTCTGGGCCTGACCTTGGGCGGCATTCCGGCACTGCTGATCGCCGCGTACGTAGTCAAGGCGCTCCCGATCGGGGCGGTGCGATGGGCGGTGATCGTGGTGGTGGTGTACACGGCGATTACGCTGCTTCGGGCGGCGCTCCAGGAACGACGCACCTTTGCCGATCGGGCCTCAACGATGGCGGCTCCCGCTGCGATGGAACCCTGATCGGACCGGGGTGGACCTCGTGGATACCTTCTTTGCCCCGATGAGCTGGTGGCGCGCGACCTATCGACCTCAGACCCCGCCCCCGTGACGGCCTACGACACCCTGCCCGACCATCCCATCGACGACGAACGGGGAGAGTTCTCCCTGTCCACCCATCGGGAGCGGCTCGACTTCGAGACGACATATCGACTGCTGGCGAACACCCACTGGGGTGGCTGCATTACGCCCGAGCTGCTGGCACGCTCCATCGCCAACTCGATCTGCTTCGGGATCTACCATGGGAAGCGACAGGTGGGGTTCGGACGCGTGGTCACCGATCTGGCCACTTACGGCTACCTCACCGACGTGGTGATCGACGCGGAATATCGGGGGCGGGGACTCGGCAACTGGATGGTCGAGCGGATCGTGGATCACCCCGATCTTCAGGGGTTCCGGCGCCTGGCGCTCCTCACCCTCGATGCGCAGGAGCTCTACGGTCGTCATGGCTTCGGGACCGACCTGGGGACCCACACCTACATGGAGCGCCGTGGCTCCGTGATGGACGTCATTGTGAATCAGGAGTAGGTGACGTGACCGACCGCATGGCGGAGCGCTACCGGCGCTGGTTCCGCTACGAGGAGGAGAGCCACGCCAGGGTTCTCGCCTCTCTGGAGGCGGTGCCGCCGGATCGACGCGGACCGTCGCTCCAGAAGGCGGTGGACCTGTTCGCCCACGTCGTGGCGGCCCGAATGCTTTGGCTGTCGCGCCTCGCACCGGGGGTCCAGCGTCCGGCCGAGATCTTCCCCCGCGAGGTTCGGCTCTCGGATCTGACCCGAAGCATCACGGAAATGCAAGCCGCCTGGTCGGAGTATCTGGCCCGGCTCGATGCCGCGGAGTTAGAGCGGGTGTTCCAGTATCGAAGCCTGGAGGGGGCCGAGTTTCGCAACAGCGTAGAGGACGTGCTCACTCAGCTCTTTGGGCATTCGCTGTATCATCGGGGCCAGATCGCGGCCCTGGTACGGTCGATGGGCGGCCAGCCCGCCACGACCGACTTCGTCTTCTGGGCTCGGGCGCCCGTCACCTAGCTTTCCTTATAGCAGCATAACACCGCATCGGGGCGAAACACTCACCCCGCGTCACCCTTGCCGACCGAATCTCCGGCCTGCACCTTGATGCGGCTCAACCCGAATCGGTGAGGGACGGACTGCCATGCCTTTTCCCATCAGCTGCACCGCGCGCAGCCCCTTGCCCCGTCGCCGGCTCTTGCCGGCCCAGGAGGCGAAGGTGCTGCGCCAACTGGAACAGACCATGCGCGAGGAAGGCGCCGGAGAAATACAACGAACCAGCGACAGTTTCTTGTTTGCGGTCGAGCCGATTCCATCGATGGTGACCCGCTGGAGCCTTTTTGCGGGGGTGGAGGCGGGAGAGGTGCGCCTGGCCTGGAGCGCTGACGAGCCGGCCGCCTGGGCTCGGTTCCGGCTCTCCCGCGCCTTTCTGGTGCTCACCGCGCTTCTGCTCCTTGCCTTCGGGATCGCGAGTCCCGCCGACACCTTTTCCGCCACCGCGCTTCGGGTCGCCGCACTCTGGTGCACGCTGTGCGGGCTCGCATACAGTCTCGATCTGCTGCGCCTGCGCAGCTTTTTCCGGGACGCTGTCAGTCAGGCCCTGACCGAGGCGGTCCCTCCATCGGCGACGGGGGTCGAGACCGCGGCAGGCTGAGCGCGGCATGCCGCCCCGGACTCGCGCGGCTCGATCCGCCCTGCCTCGTATCCGGTTGATTCACTGGGCCCCCGACGAGGCGCGGGCCCGGGCGGCACAGCTGAGACGTAGCGGGTATCGAGTGGAGCAGGGCGGGTTCGCTCCGCAGGTACTCGAGACGCTGAGACGGACGCCGCCGGACGCGGTCGTGATCGATCTCTCCCGGCTTCCGATCACCGGCCGCGACGTGGGCGTGGCGCTTCGGACCACCAAGGCCACGCGACACATTCCGGTCGTCTTCGTCGAAGGAGACCCGGACAAGGTCACCCGGGTCAGGGCCCAGCTCCCTGACGCCGTCTATACCACCTGGAACGCCATCGTGTCGCCACTCAAGCGAGCCATTGCCGCTCCGCCAAGGTCTCCGCTGGTGCCGGCCTCACGGCTGGCCGGTTACAGCGGAACTCCGCTTCCCCGGAAGCTCGGTATCAAGCCGGGCTGGGTGGTGGCCCTGCTGGGCGCCCCGGACAAGTTCGCCGAGACGCTGGGCGCGCTTCCCGAAGGCGCCAGGCTGCGGGCCGGCGCCCGGGGGCGTTGCGATCAGGCGATCTGGTTCGTGCGCTCGAGCCGCGAGCTCCGACAAGGCATCGAGCGGGTTGCCAGGCTCCCGGGAGAAGGCGGCTTGTGGATCGCGTGGGTCAAGCAGGCCTCGGAGCTCCGCACCGACGTGACCGAGGCCATGGTGCGTGCGGCCGGTCTGGCGAACGGGCTGGTGGATTTCAAGATCTGCGCGATCGACGGCGACTGGTCGGGACTGCGATTTGCGCGGAGAGGCACGCGGTGACCGCCATGATCCACACCGGCGCCTCTCCGCTTCCGGGACAACTGAGGCCCTCTCGGGGGGAACGAGGGGGCCCCTCGCGGAGGCTGGGGATCGGAGTCTCGGGACTGGTCTACGCCGTCTTTTCGCGCCTCTCGCGCCTGGCCTTGCCGCACCTCCCCGAAGTGGACGGCCTTCCGGTCTTGCTCGGAAGTGGCGCGGGCCCCGTGGACCGCGGCCATCTGGAGGCCGCAGTCCAGGTGCTCCGGGAGCATGCCCCCAGTCGCCTCGCGCGGCTGCACCGCCATGTTCTCGCCATCTTCGTCGCTCGCCAGCCGGGCGTTCATGGCCACTATTCCCGGATGACCGGCACCTGCACCCTCGATGCCACCCGGCTCGAATCGGACGATCCCCGCGTGACGGCGGCGGCGATGGTCCGGGCCGCGACCGAGGCCTGGCTGTGGCGCGCCGGCCGGGGCCGGGATCTGGAAGACGAGAGCCGCCTGCTCGTCCTCAGCGACCTGGACCGGCTGCAGCTGTTGCGCCGGGTTTCGGCCCCGACCCGATCGTGATCGCCCGCACCTGGCACGGCCGCGTGCCCGCCGACAAGGCGGAGGACTACCACGAGTTCCTGCTCCGGACCGGCGTCCCCGACTATCGTGCGACTCCCGGGAATCTCGGCGTCCTGGTGTTCCGCCGCCGTGAGGATCGGGTCGAACACTTCCTGCTCGTTTCTTTCTGGCAGTCGCTGGAACACATCAAGGCGTTCGCGGGGCCCGAGCCCGAGCGAGCGCGGTATTACCCGGAAGACCAGGGCTTTCTTCTCGAATTCGAGCCGACGGTAACCCACTACGAGGTCTATCCACCGCCGGCGCAAGGTGCCCCATGACCGCAACCCTCAAGACACCGTATCGACCCCGACAGCGTGAGATTCCGGCGGACGTCCTGACCCCGGGCGGCTGGATGGCGGGGACCTTCATCGTTCCGCAGGCGCAGAACCTTCTCGACTTCCTGAACACCTCCGGGCGTTTTCTCAAACTCACCGCGGTGAGACGTCCGGGAAGAATCGAGCAGCTGCCGTTCTTCGCCCTCTCGGAGGAGTCGGCGCTGCTGATCGTCCCCCAGGACCGACACCGGGTGGTGATGGAGCTGCTGCCCGCGACCGTGACACCGCTCCAGATCTCCTGCGTCCTCCCGGCGGGACTGCTGGAGGGACGGCTCGAGTTCCTGAAAAACCTCCGGCTTTCGGATTTTCTCAGGCAGCACGAGGGATTCCTCATGCTTCGAGAAGCGATCTGGCAGCCCGACGCAGAGCGCTCGCCGTCGGATGGGCGGCGCGAGGTGCCGACCGTCATGGTCAACGCCAATCGCCTGACCGGGATCGAGGAAAGTCTGAGCCAGCCGGTCGAGGGTCACCCCAGGGCACTGCCCCGGACCTGACCAGCCCTTCCTCGGAATCGATGGCGCTCCGCTGCATCCCGGTGACCCCGGCCCGGTGGCGGGATCTCGAGCAGCTCTTCGGCGAGCGAGGCGCCTGCGGCGGTTGCTGGTGCATGGCGTGGCGTCTGCCACCGAAGGCGTATCAGGCCGGGAGAGGTCGCGGGAATCGGCTGGCGCTCAAGCGCCTGGTGGCCTCCGGACGCCGGCCAGGGGTGCTCGCCTACCTGGACGGTGAGCCAGTCGGCTGGTGCGCGGTGGCGCCCCGATCGGAATACTCGTTCCTGGAGCGGTCCCGGGTGCTGCGCCCCGTCGACGAGCAGGAGGTCTGGTCGGTCTCCTGCTTCTTCGTGCTCAGGCCCTTTCGCCGCCAGGGGATCTCGGTCGCCCTGCTCAAGGCGGCGCTGGCGCTGGCGCGCCGCCAGGGCGCCAGGGTGGTCGAGGGTTATCCGGTGGTTCCCCCCGGTCCCTCCCTGCCCGACGTGTTTCTCTGGACCGGCGCCCCTCAGGCGTTTCGTCGCGCCGGTTTTCGCACCGTGGCCCGGCGGTCCAGGTCGCGGCCGATCGTTCGACATCTGCTCCCTCGTGGAGGCTGAATGCCCGTTCCTCATTTGCTCGCAGTACTCGCCGCAGCGGCCGCCACCATGATCCTGGGCGGGCTCTGGTATTCTCCGTTTCTCCTGGGACGCCAGTGGATTCGGGCGCACGGATATAGCGCGGATCAGGTGGCCCAGATGAGGGCCAACGCGAACCGCGCCTACCTGGCCTCGTTCCTCTGCTATCTGCTGATGGCGATCGTGTTCGGCGTCCTGCTGGGTACGGTCGGAGCGACCGGCGCCCTGCCCGGCCTGCACTGGGGCGCGCTGGCCTGGCTCGGCTTCGCTTTGCCCCTGGGTCTGACGGCGCATCTCTTCTCCAACAAACCGCTCTCGGCGTTTCTCATCGACAGCGGGTACCAGCTCGCCTACCTGATCCTCATGGGCGTCATCCTCGCCCTCTGGCGCTAACCTGGAGCCCTCATGTCCGAGCCGCCTCCACCGATCGGGACGATCTCCTGGGTCGACCTCACGGTGCCCGACGCCAGGAGCCTACGCGATTTCTACCAGCTGGTCGTCGGCTGGGAGTGGAGCGAAGTCCCCATGGGCGGGTACGACGACTACTGCATGAATCCCCCGGGCGCTCCCGGCCCGATTGCGGGAATCTGTCACGCGCAGGGCGGCAACGCCGATCTCCCGCCAGTCTGGCTGGTTTATATCACCGTCGCCGATCTGGATCAGAGTCTGGCCGAATGCATCGAGCTAGGCGGGACGCTCGTGAGCGGGCCCAAGAGCATGCCGCAGGGTCGTTACGCGGTGATCCGCGATCCGGCCGGTGCCGCCGCGGCACTCTTCGAGCCGAGGCCGTGATCCCCGGTTGGGCGCGAGGAGGGATCCCATCGTCACCCCTGTCGCTTTGCTCGAGGCATTGAGCTTCGCCGCCGACCGGCATCGCAATCAGCGCCGGAAGGACGTCGAGGCCTCTCCCTATATCAATCATCCGATCGCGGTGGCCACGGTGCTCGCGGTGGACGGTGGCGTGACCGATCCGACCCTTCTGGTCGGGGCCGTTCTCCACGACACGCTCGAGGATACCGAGACCAGCGTGGCCGAGCTGGAGAGTCGCTTCGGCCCCGAGGTGGCGCGGCTGGTGGAGGAAGTGACCGACGACAAGCGGCTTCCGGCACCGGAGCGCAAGCGACTCCAGGTGGAACGCGCGCCTCACGCCACGGCGGCGGCCAAGCAGCTCAAGGTGGCGGACAAGATCTGCAATGTCCGGGACGTCACGCTCGCCCCGCCGGCCCGCTGGAGCAGAGATCGGCGCCGCGCCTATCTGGAGTGGACCGCACAGGTGGTGGCCGGATGCCGCGGCGTGAACCCCGCGCTGGAACGGGTGTATGACGAGGCCCTGGCTCAGGGGCGACGCCGGCTGGAGGAGGAAGGGCCGCTGAGCTAGCCGGCGGCCACCACTTGGCAGAAATGGATCCCCTGGTACGCGCTGCCCGCGTTATCTCCGTCGACGACCGGGCAGAAGTTTGCATCAGGATTCTCGGCAGGATCTTCCGGATCCGTTTCCACGTCGGACAGGGGATCAAGGGAGGAGCATGGGAGTGGGGCGGGTCTTGTCCCTGCCCGGCGGATCGTTACCATACCCGAGAGCCGGCCACGCTCCCCATTCGAGAGTCCGTCGATGACCGAGTATCGCAAGCGCGCCGAAGCGTATCGCCTGGCGCTGATGGCCGGGTTGGTGGAGCCCAGTGAGGTCATTGCCTGGGCCCGTGAGGCCACCACCGGGGACAAGAAGGGCGATCCTGCTCTCAAGCAGATCGCTGGCGGCGACTCGCTTTCGGCTGCGGACCTGGGGGAGCTACTGGGCAAGGTGAAGGGCACGGTCGACACCCAGGCCCTGCTCCGCGACCTCTTTGGCGCCATGCATCGCGCGCTTCAGGCGGACCCTGCCAAGGCAGCCCACATCACCCAGGTCCTGGAGCGTCTGGCTCATGCGGGGATCGCCCCCGACTCGGCGGCGGAAGTCCGGATGTGGGCCTACGAAGAACTCCGCCGGCTGGCGGAGGGTGGCCCCGCGGGCACTATGGAGAAACTGCACGAAGAGTTGGAACAGTTCCTCAAGACCTACGCTCCCTTCGGGGACGACTGACCCTGTGGTGGACGCCAACACCGCGTTCGTCGGTTCGATCCCGGAGAACTACGACCGCTACCTGGACTTCGAGGTAATGGGGACCGCCCTTGCGGCACGCCTCGCCGCCTCCTTCGGAGACCACCCGCTTCGCGCCCCCCAGCAGGCAATCGTCATCACCGCGGGCAAGTAGACCCCATCTCCGACCGATCCTGAAGGGTTTCGATCAACCGGGAGACGGGCATGGACTTGACCTGGAGCCTTGCTACAGGCGAGAATGCGGCGCGATTTCAGAGCGAAACCGCAGGCCTGTCAGGGGAGGAGTGCGAGCGTGAGCGGGATGCGCTGGACCAGTTGGACGACGTTGGGCCTCCTGTTGCCACTTGGGGCAATCGGTTGCGGCCGGGCCTCAGCCAGCCCGGGCGAAACTGCCCACGTCAGCTTGGCCAACCTTCCCGAGGGCAGGTCGGTCTACGACCCCAACCGGGGCGAGATGATTCTGGAGATCGCGCCCATCGACATTCCCACCGCCATGCCGGGGATGGACGGCATGATCGTCACTCCCGCCACCCGGGTGACGGTACCCAAGAGTGGCTACGTCAGCAGCGCATATGTCGAGGTGGTCGATCCTCAGGGCAATCCGCTTCCCTCCAATAAGCTTCACCACTTCAACGTCATCGATCCGGGGCGTCGCGAGCTGTTCGGGCCGATCGCGCTCCGGCTCTTCGCCGCAAGCAAGGAGACGGGGAACGCGAAGGTGCCCAAACTGCTGTTTGGCGTCCCGCTCGTCGCCGGCCAGCAACTGATCCTCAAGGCCATGCTCCACAACACCGAGAGTGCACCAGTCAAGGGCGCGCGAGCGCGCGTGGTGTTCGGGTTCTCGGAGGGAGGATTGGCCTGGCCCGTCTGGCAGGTCTTCCCGACCCAGCTGGATGTGTTGTTCCCGCTCGGAGGTCCTGACGGTGAGAAGTCGTTCGACCTGCCCCCGGGGCGCTCGGAGCAGCACCACGAGGCCTCTCCAGCGGTACCCGGGACGCTGATCGGACTGGGCGGCCACGTGCACGACTACGCCCAGTACCTCGAGTTCCGGGACCTGACCGCCAATCGGGTCATCTGGCGGGGGGTCCCCTACGAGGATGAGGACGGCTCCGTGATCTCCATGCCTCAGGCCCTGTTCTATCGGTGGCATCGGCTGGGCATCCATATCGAGCCCAGCCATACCTACCAGGTTCGCGTGATCTACGACAACCCCACGGCGGACACCATCAAATGGGGCGGCATGGGGGCCGTGGGCGGGCTCTTCTCCCCCGATCGAGGCGTCCGCTGGCCCGCGATCGATACGACCGACGCGGCGTACCGCCAGGACATCGCCACTCAGCTGCGTGACGGGAACACTGTCGGTGAAATGCGCATGATGCGAGATCACGCCGCGCACGATGCGGCTTCGCGGGGTCCGGCGGCCAAGACGGTCCAGCAGCCGGCGCACGATCACGGCGGCGGGCACCACCACCAGCACTAGGGCCGAAGAGGGAGTGGGGCACCGTCTCCACTCCCGCCCGGGCTTCGCGCTTCCTTCCCGACACGCTCCAAACCAAATTGAAGGTCAGCGATTCACCATTTGCCCTGACTCCAGGGAGATTTCGTCATGACCGAGATGCCGCTCAGTCAGCGGGTCAGCACCATCCGCACCATGCTGGACCAGCTGGATGCGCAGCTGTCGGAGGCCAAGGCGCCCCCGGAGGGGCTGGAAGACCTCAAGCATACGGTGGACACACTCCGGACCAGCGTGTGGGCCGTCCTCTCCGCCTCGAAGTCCACCAACTACCACGCCCTGGTCGAACGGTTCCGGTTGCGCCGGGCCCTGGATCTTACCCGGAGCATGCTGGCCGACATGGAGAGCGGTAAAACGAACGCCCTGCAACCGGAGCACGTCGAGCTGCAGATCCTGTCGCAACAGCTGATCGAGCGGATCGGTCGCCTCAAGCGGGCCTGACCCAGCCGCTCCGCCCGACCATCTTCATGCCCGTGCCGCCGCCTGCGCTCGCCGCCATCGCTGAAGCCATCGAGCGGTACCTGTCCCGGCCGGGCCCTGATCCGCTGGGGATCCGGGAGGCCGCGCGGCGCCTCGATCTCCTCCCGGTCGTGAGAAACTGGGATGAATGCCTGGCCCTCACGCGGGCCGGCGAGGTGGCGAGTTTCGGCTACGCCGCCGATGCCGCCGCCCGGCCAGTGGCGGAAGGACGGAAGATCAATCAGGTGTGTCTGCAGGCGAGCCTCCGGGTCCCCGGCTTGCGGGTACTCGCTCCAGTGCGCCCGGCCGGAGCGCTCGACTGTCCCTTCTGCGGCGGCACCGGCACCGCGACCGAAGTCACCCAGAACGATCCGGAGCTCGGGTTCTGCTACTGTGGTGGCGTCGGCTGGCTCCCCGCCGATGACCCTCAGGCCCGCCACGGTGAGGCCAGTGCTTCATAGCCCCCGGACCGGCCTCGCGCTGGCGAGCCTGATCGCGCTGGCCTCGTGTGCCACGGCCTTCAACTACCCTGCCGAAGGCCCCCGCTTCAGCGGAGTGGCGCCCACCGCGTCGCCACAGGATACCCTGCGCATCGTCACCTTCAATACCCACTTCGCCAGAAAGGTCGAGGAGCAGATCGAGCTGTTCCGGTCCGACCCCGAGCTGAGTCAGGCCGACGTCGTGGTGCTTCAGGAGATGGATGACGCCAGCGTGGCGCGGATCGCCGAGGCGCTGGGACTCAACTATGTCTATTACCCGGCGGCCCTGCACCCCAAGTCCAAGACCAACTTCGGGAACGCGATCCTGGCTCGATGGCCGATCGAGGATGACCGGAAAATCCTGTTGCCTCACATCGCAGGGACCACCAAGGAGCAACGGGAAGCGGTCGTGGGCACCTTACGGATCGGAAGCCAGGCGATCCGGGTGTACGCGGTGCACTTCGGCACCCTATTCGAGGTCGGGTTCGGCGGACAGGAGGAGCAGGCCCGGGCGGTAATGGCCGATGCCGATACCAGCTCGATTCCCGTGATCATCGCGGGAGATCTCAACAGCCATCGGACCGGGCGAGTCTTCGCGCAAGAGGGGTTCACCTGGCCCACCAGGAGCCTGGGACGCACCTACTCGCTCTTCGACTTCGACCACATCTTCCTGCGGGGGACAGGGCTCCAGTGGATCTCCGCCGGCATCGTTCGCGATAGTGCGACCACCAGTGACCACCGCCCGGTATGGGCCAAGGTGACCGTCGTGCCCGAGGGGGCCGCCGATCTCGGGGCCGCAGAGGACTCTTCGCACGGCCTTCCCTGACCTCGGGTGATGGCTATATTGGCAAAATCCGTTGAGCCCGATCCCGTAGCTGCACTTCGCCGATCAAACCGGAACCCATGGTGAGCCTCAAGCGCCTGGCAATCGCGGGTCTGAGCGTTGGACTCCTGCTCCGGACCGCGCCGGGCCTGTCCGCCCAGGACGCGGTGGAGGCGGACTCACAGGTGGCCGCGCCCGCGGTGTCGATGCTCCAACTCGAGGTCCCGCAGCCCTCGAACCCCGATCCCCGGATCCTGCCTCCGCAGATCTTTCGCTGGGTTCCCCGGGAACAGGCCCTCCCCTGCCCCGACTGCAATCCTCCAAAGCATTTCTGGGTCGCCGCCGGTGAGTTGATGGTGGTCCAGTTGATTCCCTGGACCGTCAACTCGGTGATCCGGGACGCGAAGTGGGCCAAGATCTCGCCCCATACCTGGGAGGAGAATCTCGAGAACCCCTGGGTCTGGGACAACAACGCCTTCAAGAACAACCAGTTCTCCCATCCCTATCACGGGAGCCTGTATTTCAATACCGCGCGCACCAACGGCTACAACTTCTGGCAATCGGCGCCCTGGGCATTCGCCGGGAGCCTGATGTGGGAGCTGTTCTTCGAGGCCTGGCCTCCGGCGCCCAACGACTGGATCGCGACCAGCATGGGAGGGATCACGCTGGGTGAGACGCTGTATCGCCTCTCGTCCCTGACCCTCGACAACACCGCGGGGCAGCTGGCATTCGACCTCGCCGACGTCACCATCACCCGCCGCCTGTTCCGGGATGGCACCAGCGAGTACGAGATCAACGGCAGTGCGTGCCGCCTGCTCGACATCCAGGAGTTGCTCAGTGACAGCGGAGTGGGCAGGCACCAGCACGTGATCGTGGGTCAGGGGCGCGTCGACGGTGTGCTCAATGCGGGACCGGAGGAGCATCGGGCCGTGATCGAGGAGGCCGCCGGCGTCGTCAAGCATCGGGCGCGGCGGGATCGGGCGTTGCGCAGGCTGGAGGCGACCGCGGTCGACCTGGAGCGACTCAAAGAGATGCACGCCGACCAGGACCGTCGCCTGCGCCCCCTGAGGCGCCAGGCGAATGCCGCCGCCCGTCACGACGCCGTCCGCGCCGAGTGGCGGGCGTTGCGGTTGTGGTCCGGCGGAGATCGGCTCCGGGCGGTCCGCGCCCGGCGATCCGGGCTGCAGGCATCCGAGGCGACGCTCAAGGCGTCGCTGGCGGCGTGGGCCGCCGAACGCGAGGGAATCTCGGCCGCACTCGCCGAACTCCAGGCCGCCGCCG
>Ga0210139_1000150_pt1 | contig 12929 bp, 9 predicted proteins | sample Browns_TuleB_D2_FD_184855 | JGI IMG/M metagenome (GOLD analysis project Ga0210139, IMG submission 184855) | Wetland microbial communities from San Francisco Bay, California, USA, that impact long-term carbon sequestration - Browns_TuleB_D2 (SPAdes) | ecosystem: Environmental > Aquatic > Marine >... | reverse complement strand
ATCCACAGATAGCTTCTTGTGATACCACGCGGTGGCCGTGTAACTCGGAAGAATGAGAAGATACGGAAGATCATTTCCTGGAGCGAATTCGTCCGTTTCAAAATTCAGAATGGACGACACCAGCATGATCCCATTCAGGTAGAGGCCGTAGCGGTCCTGGAGAAAACCGGAGAGTCCGGCCGCCCTGGTCGTGCCATAACTTTCACCGATCAGGAATTTGGGTGATGACCATCGCTGATTGCGCGTGGTATAAAGGCGAATAAACTCGCCTACTGTCTCGACATCTTCCTGAAAACCGTGAAACTGTTTTGGATCTTCACCAGGAACTGCGCGACTGTACCCGGTTGTTACAGGATCGATAAAAACCAGATCCGTGTTGTCGAGCATGGAGCAATCATTGTCAACAACTTTGTACGGTGGTGGAGTTGCCTGTCCTTCATCGGTCATGAGAGTTCTGCGTGGTCCAAGCAAACCAAGATGCAGCCAGACCGAGGATGATCCCGGGCCCCCATTGAACGAAAATGTCAGGGGCCTTCGAGAGTAATCGGTGGTGCCTTCCTTAATGTACGCGATGTAGAAAATATTTGCGCGTGGCTTACCGTTTTCCGCTTTAAGAACCATATTCGCAGCAACCGCTTTATAGGCGATGGGCTTTCCGTCAATCGTTATGGAATGCTTCGTCTCCGAAACAATTTCCCTGGGGAATTCAGCTTTGAATTCCGGCAGGCTCTTGTCGGTAGGCTCGTCGGCATAAAGAACGGCTGTCATGAAAAACAGCAAGATGAAAATTTTTCGCATGGTATCTTCTCCCTAAACGCCCCGAACTCTATGACCGCCAAGGCCGCCAAGCACGCCGAGTTATGAAGGAGTTTTAAATTCCTGCCCTGGCGTCCTTGGTGTCCTGGCGGTTATAGGAATCTCGCCCCTACAGGTTAGCATGGAGCGGTGGTTTTCACGTATGTTATACTCTTTTGCTTTCTTATGAGAATTACACTAGCTCCAGTTGGAACGGCGAGCGATGTCCTCCCGGTGCTTGCGCTGGCGAAAGCCCTGCATGCCAGAGGTCATCTTGTCACCCTTTGCGCGGCAGAAGAATTCCGGTCACTAATCTACAAAACTGGATTTCAGCTCTTTTCCAACGGCAAAAGTTACAGGAATTATCTGGAAGCGGAGAGCACATCCGAAGACTCTTCGGGGGAACTAGCCAGAATCCTGGGTGAAGATATCGCAACACATTTCGTGGCTTTGCGGGACGCTACTCGTCACGCGGATGTAATTGTTGGCGCACGGCTTCAGCTAGCAGGCCCATCGCTGGCGGAGCAACTGAAGATTCCCTATCTGTATCTTGTGACAACGCCAGGGGCAACAGATTATGACCTTTTTCCGATTTTCGGCGTGGCCCAGGACCGGCTGCAAAAACGGCGCAGTAAACGTCTGAAAGATTGGGACGAACTTGTGCTGACTTCCCTGAATCGAGAACGGAAATTAACGCATCTCCCCCCGGTAACCAGTCTGTTCGAACACCTGTACCGCTCAGGAGAAATTATAATGGCGCTTGATCCGGCCATCGTGCCCGTAAAGCAAGCTATGCATCAGAGTGTGACCGGTTTCTGCTTTTTCGATGAGGAATTCGATGTTGACGATGCGTTGGCTGCATTTCTAAACGAGGGCGCGGCGCCAATCTACATTGCGCCATTTCGAATGAAGAATCCGCTTCAGATTACTGCACTCTGCGATTCGCTCACCAAGGCCGGGCATCGTGTGGTTCTTGGTTATGGCTGGCCCGAAACAAAACTACCAGCGGGTTGTCACGGGTCCTCATCATTTTCTTACACGCAGATTTTTCCGCGGGTATCTGTAGTTGTTCATGGCGGCGCCTCGGATGTAGCCGTTCATGCCATTCGCGCTCGAGTGCCTCAAGTGGTTGCGCCCTACACGGCCGAACAAGCCTATTGGGCGTTGAAAGTCTCTACCCTCGGGGCAAGTCCGGCTCCGGTTCCTTTTGGCGATGCCACAAAAATGCTGGAGTCCATCGAACAAGCACTGCAGATGACTGACGGTGTGAAAGCTGCGGCTCCGGCAGAAAACGGCGCAGAAGCAACGGCAAGCATCATCGAACATGTAGTCGAACGACACCGTGCAACTACCGAATCGCGGTAACGGTAAAGGGGCGCGATTCATCGCGCCCTGTCATAGTCAGACAACGGGGCGCGCAGGGCGCGATGAATCGCGCCCCTACAAAGATGTTCGGTGAACAAGAATGAGATGGCTAATATTGGTCGGAACCGTACTGACGGTTGCAGGAATCCTATGGCTTGTCCGGCTTCGACGGCGAAGTATCGTCGGGATCAAACAACAACGCCAACATTTCCGACGCCTTGGACAGTCCTTTCATTTTGAGTTTGTATCGGATGAGTACTTCGTGCAACTTGAAGGCGTCTGGAACGGCCTGGAGGTCATCATCCTGCCGTATAATTTCGAAGGGCCTGGGTCTGTAACTCTTATCTACATGAAAACAAAAATGCCTGCCCTGGAACGGAACTGGATTGAGCCGAATCTCAGCATGGGAAGGGCTCTTGTCGAAAGGAAGCGCAAATCTCCCTACGGTTACGAAATTTCCGGCGCATACCTGCCATCCGAAAGAATTCTTGAACAAATGAAACTTGCTCCTTATCCGTATGTTGCAGTTACGCTGCCATCCCGATTTAGCTATTCGCCGCTGCTTCAAGCATCGCTCTCTTCCTGGAAGAATTTTATTGTGCTGATCGCCCTGGATGTAGGCAGAAAACCCTCCGCTACCCAAATTACAGATGCTTTAAAGACAGCAGAAAGAATTGCGCTGGTTTGCTAGTATCCTATTTGAATACTGTCCGTTTGTGGGATAGCTCCGTTCCATAATCGGTCGCCCGGATTTTCACCATTCCTCGACACAAAAACGGCATGTGCCTTGCATCTTTCCGCATTGTGGACAAACTTCTGAAGGATTTGAAATTTGGTTTCCGGAGTTTGATAAACAAACCCGGCCTTACTGTGGTCGCACTATTGACCCTGGCATTGGGAATCGGCGCAAACACTGCATTATTCAGCATTCTTTACGCAACGTTCTGGAAACCGCTTCCCTATCGAAATGCGAATCAACTGGCGATCATCTGGGAAACGAAACCGGAGCAAGGGAGATTTCAAAACGTGGCCAATCCCGCCGACTACATGGATTGGAAAGAACAGAACACTGTTTTCGAGGACATCGCGGCGTTTGCTCAAACAGGCAACGTAAATATCAGCGGCACGGACGAGCCGGAGCAGGTTGCGATTCAATACGCAACTCCGAATCTTTTTGAGGTGCTGGGTGTCAGGCCAATCTTAGGACGGACGTTTACAAATCGCGATGGGGTTGGAGAGGATCGCACAGTGATTTTGTCGCACGGTTTGTGGCTGCGGCGATTTGGCGGTGATCCAACACTCGCGGGAAAATACATAGTGGTCAATGGCCGTCAAGCTCTTGTTGCCGGCATCATGCCGGAGGGATGGACATGGTTCATTAAGGAAGGATCCATGTTTGGAAAGCCCCCGGATATCTGGATGGCGTTTCCGATTACACCGGAGTACAGAACGCGCCGTGGCCGTTACCTAACGACTGTAGGAAGGTTGAAACCTGACGTCACATTCCGGCAAGCGCAAGCCAACATCGAACAGTTGGCTCGACGATTCGAAAAGCAATATCCGGATTTCAACAAGGGATGGGGCGTTAACGTAGTCCCCTTGCGCGAACAACTTTCCGGCAACTTGCGTAAGCCGCTCTGGATTCTCGCCGGCGCGGTCGGTTTTGTTCTTCTGATTGCATGCACGAATGTCGCGAATGTAATGCTGGCTCGAACGATTTCCAGAAGAAGAGAAATGGCGCTCCGTTCCGCTCTGGGGGCTAACCGGATCCGGTTGATTCGCCAGTTGCTCACGGAGAGTGTGTTGCTTTCGATTTTCGGTGGATTTATGGGGTTGATCGTCGCGGTCTGGGGAACGCAATCACTCACCCTTCTCGGACAACGCGCGAACATTGATTTTCACTCGGTTCAGATGAATTGGATCGTCTGGCTGTTCGCCTTCGCGCTATCAGTAATCACCGGGCTGTTTTTTGGTATTGTCCCTTCCGTAATTGCTTCCGGAGGAGATTCCCACGAGCAGTTGAAGGATGGCGGCAGAACATCTACGGATTTGAGCACTGGAAAGCTTAGGAACATTCTCGTTTCGTCACAACTCGCAATCGCGGTTATCCTTCTTTCCGGCGCCGCCCTGCTGATTCAAAGCTTCTGGCGTCTTTCTGCGGTAGATCCTGGTTTTGATTCGAAGAATGTTTTGACCTTCCGGCTGGTTCTGCCTGGTGCTAAGTATCCGGATGACTCAAGCAAGATTCAAATGTTTCGAAGAGTACTCGAAAACATTCAAGCGCAGCCGGGGGTAAAGTCCGTGGGGATGTCCAACTTCTCACCGTTTGCCGGACAGGCCGCTGGAACTTCGTTTCACATAGAGGGACGCCCCGATCCCCCAACAGGCCAGGATCGTACAACGGATGTTATCGTCACGGACGACGGATTCTTTCACGTCTTGAATATTCCACTCAAGCAGGGCCGTCTCTATCAGCGACCGGAAATGCTGGAGCGTAAGAATGTAGTTCTGATTAACGAAGCTCTCGCACGTCAATACTTCCCTGGAGAAAATCCCCTGGGAAAGCGAATTACTATCGACATGCGAGACGTCGACGTGCCTTCGGAAATCATCGGTATCGTAGGCGATATTAAGCGAACAGGTCTGGATGTTGCGCCCTTGCCGGCGGTCTACTGGCCCCACCCGGAGCTAGCTTATTCCTTTATGACCTTCGCGGTTCGAACGACTGGGAATCCCCTGGATTTCGCTCCGGCAGCCATCACAACCGTTCAGCAACTGGATCACGAACAACCGCTGGCGGAAATTCGTACGCTCAGCGACTGGATCGGCGATTCCACTGCGCGCGCGCAATTCAATATGATTCTGCTTTCGATTCTGGCGGGGGTCGCTCTTGTTCTGGCAATTGCCGGAATCTACGGTGTAATGTCCCATGCTGTTTTCCAAAGAATGCAGGAAATGGGAATCCGCATGGCGCTGGGAGCCAGTAACCTGGATGTCTTCAAGCTCGTTTTCAAAGAAGGCTCGCGCATTCTGGCGACCGGTGCAATCGCCGGCTGCATGGCGACAGTTCTGCTGACCCGGTTGATGAAGAGCTTGTTGTTTGAGACGAGTACGACAGATCCTTTTGCTATGATTGCAGTTGTTGGGGCATTGCTACTCGCCGGATTTCTTGCGTGCTGGTTTCCATCCAGGCGCGCATCCGGCATCAGCCCGATCGAAGCACTGCGCTATGAATAGAAAGCTTGCCTACACAAGAACAGGTTGTTTGGGCGAAGGACACGGATAACCTTCTCGCAGCTATCGGTAAAGTCTGAAGAAATCGTTATACAATAGTCCTCCGTTGGAACCGCGCCGTTGATACCGCAAAAAATTTCCCACTATCAGATCCGGTCCAAACTGGGGTCCGGTGGAATGGGCGAAGTGTATCTTGCCGAAGATACAAACCTGGGCCGAACCGTTGCCATTAAAATTCTGCCGGTCGAGGTTGCTTCGGATCCGGAAAGGCTGCGCCGGTTCGTTCAGGAAGCGAAAGCGGCATCCGCGTTGAAACACGCCAACGTCGCGAGTATCTACGAGCTTGGGGAATTCGAAAATACCCGATTCATCGCCATGGAGCATGTGGAAGGCGAAACGCTGGAAGCGAAGCTCAAAGGAATCCCGCTGGAACTCAATAAGCTTCTCGACACCGCGATTCAGACAACGGACGCGCTGGATGAAGCGCATTCGAAAGGAATCGTGCACCGTGATCTGAAACCGGGAAACATCATGATCACCAATCGCGGGCAGGTAAAGGTCCTGGATTTCGGTCTCGCCAAAGTATCGCAACCCGTTGGACCGCATTCCGAGGCCAGCAAACTCAACACCCAGACCGGCACCGAACCCGGACTGGTCATGGGCACCGTCCAATACATGAGTCCCGAACAAGCGCTCGGAAAACAGGTCGATCACCGTTCCGATATTTTTTCGCTGGGGATTCTGCTGTATCAAATGGCTTCCGGACGCCTTCCGTTTGCCGGCAATGCCGTGACGGAAACCATTAACAAGATTATCAACAGTCCGCCGGACGCGCTCGCCCGCTTGAATTACGCAATCCCGCCGGAGCTCGATCACATCGTCCGCAAATGCCTGGAAAAAGATCCGGACAACCGTTACCAATCGGCACATGATCTGCTGATCGATTTGCGGAACCTCAAACGGGACACCGATTCCGGCTCCCTTGCGTCCAGATCGGTGGCTACAGTTCCGGAAGCTCGCCCGGCAAAGTCGTGGAAAATTCCTGCAGCCGTGGCACTGATCGTGCTGATTGCTGTTACAGCATTCACCTACATGCAATTCAAAAAGAAAATGCCGGCCACCGGCGCGAAGCAGGCTACCTCGGAGCAGCGCAAAATGCTTGCGGTCCTGCCTTTCGAGAATCTTGGATCGCCGGACGATCAGTATTTCGCCACAGGGATGACGGATGAAATTACGAGCCGCCTTTCCACAATCAAAGATCTGGGTGTGATTTCACGTACCAGCGCCATGCAGTATCAAAAGACAAACAAGAGCATCAAACAGATCGGACAGGAGCTTGGTGTGGACTACATCCTGGAGGGGAGCATCCGCTGGAGTCATTCGGGTGCCTCGAGCAAGGTTCGGGTCACCCCGCAGCTCGTGCGTGTTTCCGATGATACACAGATCTGGTCCGATAACTTCGATCGCGTGATCGATGACGTTTTCAGTGTCCAGTCGCAAATCGCCCAGTCATTGATTGCGCAGCTCGGCATCAACCTGGTTCCAAAGCAGCAGGAGTCTCTCAAGGCCGCGCCCACGCAAAACATTGAGGCGTACCAGGCCTATCTGAGAGGGAATCAAGTATTCAATTTTTCAACCTATGATGAAAAAGTGATTCGAGAATCGGTCGAACAGTACCTGCGCGCAACTCAATTGGATCCAGGCTTTGCGCTCGCGTATGCCCAGCTTGCGCGAGCTCACCTGTTTTTATTTCACGAGGGCTATGAACCCGCCCAGGAGCGCTTGCTACTGGCCAAACAAGCGGCAGACAAGGCGCTCCAGTTGAATCCCGATTTGCCCGAAGCCATCACAGCGATGGGTTATTACTACTATCATGGTCTTTCCGACTTTGATCAGGGCATGCAGTACTTTAACAAGGCGGCGGCGATCGGACCCAACAACGTGGAACCGATTGCGGGCATGGCTTTCATTGAACGGCGTCAGGGGAAGTTCGAAGAATCACTTCGTCACTTCGATCAGATTTTGGAGCTTGACCCCCGCAGCGCGGATTTTCGATCGGAAGAAGCCGCAGTTCTGCTTCGATTGCGGCGATATCCGGAAGCGGAGCGATTGTTGAATCAATCCATCGAGCTCCGGCCGGCCGTTTACGTATATGGAGAGAAATGGGACCTGGCGATTCTCTGGAAAGGTGATCTGAAAGAGGCGCGGAAAGTTTTAGAGAAAATGCCGGATGAGGAACCGGCGTTTTCCCAGCGTTTTTGGGTCGAGCAGGAAATCCTGGAGCGGAACTACTCCGCCGCCCTCACGAGACTGGATCGAATTGCAGTCGAGGTTTTTCAGGAAGAAGGTTTGTTCCTTCCCAAGGTCTTAAGGCGGGCTGAGGTTTCCTTTCTGAAACAGGAAGGTCAGGATCGGGAAGATTATGAAAAAGCGCGGATCTTCCTGGAAGAAAAAGTGAAGGAAAGACCAAAGGACTCGGGGGTGCATTCTTCCCTGGGGATTGCTTATGCCGGATTGGGTCGAAAGGAAGACGCGATCCGCGAGGGGAATCTAGCCGTTGGCCTGCGTCCCATATCTCGCGACGCTTTCACGGGTCCGGGCCCTTTGTTGGATCTGGCGGCTATCTATACGAGGCTCGGTGAATCGGAAAAGGCGCTGGATCAGATCGAACATGTGCTTTCGATCCCATCCTGGTTTTCCGTAAATTCGCTGAAACTGCAACCGTATTGGGATCCTCTTCGAAGTCATCCAAGGTACAAACAGATCGTGGGAAAATACTCCCATTAGTACTAGGCGAAGCGGGCGGAAATCGCGTTTTCGCTAGGCGCCACTCCGCATTCTCTGGGAAAAAAAGAGTTGGCGGGACGCCGGCGTTACAAAGTTACGTTTTCGGATTCAACCGGATGGCCCAGAAAAACTTCAGCAAGGCGGTCGAAACCTTCCGTGTGATCCGTTGTAAGAAAACGCTGAGAACCGCCACGGCTCAAGTGTGATTCGATTTCCGGATGACGATTCAAGTAATTCATCAGACTTGGAGCAACAAAATCTCCCTGAACAAGGATTCGCACCTGAGACGGCAAAATCACGCGGATGCGCGGCAACAGCAGTGGATAATGAGTGCACGCGAGCAGCAAAACATCGATATCAGAAGAATATCGATAGGTCTGTTCCCAGTATTTGCGAGCAAAATGATCGACGCCTTCGCCGCTAAGTTCACCAGCCTCAACAAGCGGGACCAGCATCGGACAAGCGGTTTGGATCAGGCGAACTCCCGGCGCATATTTGCTGATTTCAATTGCAAAACTTTCAGACTTTACCGTCCCTTCCGTAGCCCAGAGCGCAACGATTTTCGTTCTCGTATCCCGTCCAATCTCTTCCACCGAAGGGCGAATGATTCCCAGTACTCTCCGATCGGGATAGGTCACGGGCAAGACTTTCTGTTGGATGCTTCGAAGAGCTTTTGCAGAAGCCGTGTTGCATGCAACGATGATCAGCTTGCAATCAAGCGAGAACAGGTATCGCACTGATTCAGTTGTGAACTTAAAAATTGCATCGAACGAACGATTCCCGTACGGAGTCCGCGCGTTGTCGCCCAGATAAATGTAATCGTATTGGGGCAGCATCTCGCGGATGGATCGGAAAATGGTTAGGCCGCCGAAACCCGAATCAAAAACGCCTATGTTCATAGAAATTCAACGCAAAGAACGCCGAGTTCGCTGAGAAAAAAACTGAACTCTTTCTGGCTCTGCGCTCTCGGCGTTCTCTGCGTTGATATCAGAAACGTTCGGCAACCCAGAACTCCAGAACCTGATCAATGCAGATTCTTAGCCAGTAGCTGTAAATTTGGGGATTTTTCTTCACATCGACGATCAAGCTTTCCAGATCCATCCATTTCCAGTCATCGACTTCATCGGGATTGGGTTTCGGCGTGCCGTCAAATCGTCCAATAAAAACATGATCGATTTCGTTTTCGATCAGGTTGTTCTTCAGTTCCGTTTTATAGGCGAAATGGAAAATACGTTGAAGATCACATTCGAAACCCATTTCTTGTATTAGCTTGCGCCTGATTTCTGTTTCGAAGGGTTCCCCGGGTCTCGGATGGCTGCAGCATGTATTGGTCCATAAACCGTCGGAATGATATTTTTTCGTGGATCGCTTTTGAAGGAGAAGCTGGCCTTCGGGATTAAAAACAAAGATTGAAAACGCCCGGTGTAGCTTGCCCTGCCGGTGGGCTTCTAACTTTTCTTCTGAGCCGATTTCGTTGTCGGATTCATCGACCAGAATGACCCTTTCTTCCATAGACGCGATGTTCAAGATATATGTGCCCGGCGCGTAATGTCAAGCTTTGCGCCACTCATAAGAAAGGTTTCACATCTTTCTCTGCGGCTCTGCTGAGTCTGCGGTAAAATGAGCTATGCGAAAAATCATCCGCGTAGCCCTTATTCTTGGTGTCGCTGCCTTCGCGTTTGCGCAGCAGCATCCCTTTAACGTGATCCAGGAAGAAGTGAAAATCCCGATGCGGGACGGCGTGAAACTGGGCGCTACAGTATTTCGTCCGGAACAAGATGGAAAATATCCTGCTCTTGTGTTTCGCACGCCGTATAACAAAGCGACGGAATCAAAGGATTTACCGTTGAAAGCTGCGAAGTCAGGCTACACCGTTTTCCTGGTTGATGTGCGTGGGCGTTATACAAGCGAAGGCCAGTTCACAGCGTACAAGAACGAAAAACAGGATGGCTACGATACCATTGAGTGGATTGCTCATTCCCCGTATTGCAATGGGAAAGTAGGCACGTGGGGCCGCTCGTATCGCGGATACGATCAGTGGCTTGCCCTCTCGCAGGCTCCGCCCTCCTTGAAAGCCGCCGTTCCCGAAATGACTCCGATTCACAGCCATCAATTTTTCTACGTAGGCGGCGCATTTTCGTATAGCTGGTTGGACTGGTTTGTTCCCTTGATTCTGCCCGACCTGAGGCGCAGAGCAAATGACACCTCAGGAACGTGGGATGTAGACGAGGCCTATAAAGACTGGCAAAAGACAAAAATGGATTCGTATAAATTCCGTCCGCTAGCGGAAAACCCGGACCTGAAGAAATATGCGCCCGAGTATTTCGAGTGGCTTACGCATCCGGAAAAATCCGATTTCTGGAAATTTGCCGATGTCGATCAGGATTTTCCAAAAATGAAAACACCGGTGCTGCTGATCAGCGGCTGGTATGACAACGTATACGGAACACTTGGCGCAACGGAAGCATTTCAGCGAATGCGGAGCGAAGGCGGAAGCCGGGAAGCGCGTGCGGAAACGCGGTTAATGTTGGGGCCATGGCAACACGGCGCCATTAGCGCTTCAAAAACAAGACTTGGCATAGCGGATTTTGGAGCTTCGGCTGGAGTGGATTATGATTCAGTCCTGCTTCGATGGTTCGATCATCTCCTGAAAAACAAACCGCAGCCGCCTTCACCGCCGGTCAGCATTTTCATCATGGGAGCAAACCGTTGGCGTTATGAAAATGAATGGCCGTTGGCGCGTCAAAAGGAAACAAGCTTTTACCTTCAGAATGGCGGAAACCTGAAACAAGCAAGCCCTCAAGAAGGCAAAGCGGACCAGTATGTGTTTGATCCGGCGAATCCCATCTGGGATCCGACCAATGAAGGATCGGAGCCGTTCGATCAAAAAGAAATTGAAGCGCGCAAAGATGTTCTGGTTTACACTACCGAACCTTTGACTGAAGACCTGGAAGCGACCGGACGAATCATTGCAGAACTTTACGTTTCTTCATCAGCCAAAGACACCGATTTCGCGATTACTTTCTGCGATGTGTCACCGGATGGGATTTCCAGGAACTTGACCAGTATGGATGCAGGCTTCTTGCGGATGCGTTACCGGAACAGTTTTGAAAAACAGGAATTGATGAATCCAGGATCCATCTACAAGATTAGAATCGACAACCTGATCACATCCAATCGATTCAAAAAAGGGCACCGGATCCGGCTACAAATCACCAGCAGCAAAACGCCCCATTACGACCCCAACACGAATACCGGTGGAAATCTTGCGATGGAAACGGAATTGCTAAAAGCGACCCAGACGATCTATCACGATCGCGAACATCCATCGCGATTGATCCTACCCGTGATTTGGTAATTTTAATCGACCAGGGGGCAAAACTTCTCAAATTTCAGAGCCGCTGAGCGCGCAGAGGTCTCGCAGAGAATAAGGAGATAAGGAGATATCCCGGACGTGGATATGCCTCGGCGAATCCCCTCATCTCCTTTATCCCCCTGATCTCCCTTCTCTTTTTGTATCTTCTGAATGCAAAATTCAGGATCGGTTTTATTCATGGCCGTAGTATTCATAAGCGGACATCGGCTTATCTGTCTTTGATTTCCATTCGCGTTCGGCCGCCGGCAATTTACCAAGCGCGCGCGCCATTTCTCGCACGTGAATTGCAACCGAACCGCAGCAAGAACCTATGTAATTAATTCCCATGCTGTGCGCTTCAGATGCGTATTTTCCCATTTCTTCACGTGTGAGCTGCAGCGGATCCAGAGAAAACGGAAAATCAGGCAATGAAGTGAAATCCGGTTTCCCGGCAGTAGTCCGGTATGCCGTAGGCTGGCAGGCGACAAAGCCGGACACGGACTGGCGCATCTGTTGTACCAGCGGTAGGGTGTATTCCGGATTGCGCAAGCAGTTGATTCCGACAATATCGGCGCCGGCATCCACTAACCTTTTCGCACATTCGGCCGGTGGATATCCCTCGTAGCAAAACGGCGACAGCTCGTAAGCCATGGTAACCATGGCCGGCAACCCTGCTTTCTTGATGCGCTCTACACACAGGATCGCTTCCCCGAGCCATGTAAAAGTTTCACCGATGATAAAATCCAGACCACCTTCCATTTGTACTTCAATCTGCCGGTCAAACAGTGCGCGAACGTGGTCGGCCGACTTCGGATCTTTCGGATCGTAAGCCCAGGTCAAACTCAGGTTGCCCGCGACCAGAACATCGGTACCCGCTACCGCTTCCTGTGCGACGCTAACGGCAGCGCGGTTGATATCGCTGACTTTTCCGGCCAAACCGACGGTCGCAAGCTTGTCTTCGCTTGCGTAAAACGTCAGCGTTTGAATCACTTCTGCGCCGGCGCGAATGAATTCACGATGAAGTTGCAACAACGCCTCCGGATGAGTCAAACTGACTTCCGGTGTAAAAGGCCCGGCCTGTACATAACCGCGTTTCTCCAATTCCAAAAGATAACCGCCATCACCTAAAACAGGTCCCTCTGCGAGTCTTTGCAAAATATTTTTTTTCAAGAGTCCTCCTTATAAATTCCACTGCAGATCCCGCAGAGAAAAAGAAGTTTCAGCTTCTGCGATCTCTGAGTAATCTGCGGCGAAAAGCGTCGCGAACCAGGATTCGTCGAAACATGATATAGTTTTTTCAAGCCATGATCCAAGCGAAGATCTGCATGTTGGGTGCATTTGCCGTCGGCAAAACCAGTCTTGTTTCACGATACGTTAAGAGCATTTTCTCCGA
>Ga0210139_1000148_pt1 | contig 13026 bp, 11 predicted proteins | sample Browns_TuleB_D2_FD_184855 | JGI IMG/M metagenome (GOLD analysis project Ga0210139, IMG submission 184855) | Wetland microbial communities from San Francisco Bay, California, USA, that impact long-term carbon sequestration - Browns_TuleB_D2 (SPAdes) | ecosystem: Environmental > Aquatic > Marine >... | reverse complement strand
TCGGGATGAAAACCCCCATCCATCATGGTTCAAACCAAAGCTTACCATCCTTCTCATTGTTATCAATGTGATAGTATTTTTTTATGAGGTAGCATTTACTGGACAATTTTGGGAGTTTTCAAATCAACAATCTGCGGTATTATTCTTTGAATGGGGATCTGTACCTACATGCATTACTGGTTCTAGCTATATCATTCAACCAGGAATGCAAATTCCATGTCCTGACATGCCATATGTTTCGTTATTAAGTTCCATGTTTCTTCATGGAGGATTAATGCATTTAGGTGGGAATATGTTGTTCCTATGGATTTTTGGGGATAACATTGAATTCAAATTTGGTCGAGCAAAATTTCTTGGAATCTATCTTTTTTGGGGAATTGTTGCTGGTTTAGCTCATATAGTAATTGATCCATTAAGCTCTACTCCTGCTGTTGGAGCTTCTGGAGCAATCTCTGGAGTTTTAGGAGCATATCTTATCCTATTTCCAAGAGCAAAAATTATGACTTTCATGATGATGGGATTTTTTTGGAGAATGATTCACATACAGGCAAAATGGTTTTTACCTTTTTGGCTTATTTTTCAAAATTTACTTCCATTCTTTATAGGAGGTTTTGGGATTGCAGGAGGTGGAGTAGCATACATGGCGCATATTGGTGGTTTTCTCGTAGGATTAGCTTCAGGATATTTATACAAAAAAACTCATAGTACTGAATTTACTTATGGTACAAGATATGGTTGGAAAGGAGATCGTTAATTTCTTTTTAAGGAATAAATCAAAGGAATTTTCAGAATAATTAATGCCTCTAATAACCGTCTCACTATATCCTGGCAGAACTCAACAACAAAAAGACGACTATGTTAAAGCAATTACTAAGTCTGCAGTTGAGATTCTAAAAACCAAAGAAAATCATGTAATTGTGGTTTTTGATGAAAAACCAAAAGAAAATTGGTTTATGGCAGGAAAACAACTCTAATTCACTTTTTTATTTTTACATGAAATTTTTAAACTAAAATTTTTGTCAACTTTAGCTAAACACTGGGACTTCTTAATAATAGAATTAAACTAGAATATCTGTTCTGAGTTGACCACATGCAGCTGAGATTTCCGATCCTTTTTCCACACGTACTGTACAGTTTACACCAGAATTAACAAGTATTTTTTCAAATTCAATGACATCTCGTCGAGCAGGACGATTAAAATCTCTAGCTGTAGGATTTATTGGAATTAAATTAACATGAGATCCATTCCCTTCCAACAGATTTGCTAGCTCAGTTGCAATCTCTGGAGAATCATTAATACCTTCTATAAGAGCATATTCAAATGTCACACGTCGTCCAGTTTTCTTAAAGTAACGTCTACCTGCTGAGATCAAATCATCTACAGAATGTGGTCCTGCAGTAGGTACTAGTTTTTTACGTAGTTTGTCATTTGGTGCGTGTAATGAAATTGCAAGTCCAACTTGAAGATCCTCATCTGCAAGACGATCTATTCCATCAATGACACCTATTGTCGAAATTGTAATGTGTCGTTGCCCAAGTCCAAAGCATCGACTGTTTGTCAATAAATGGACAGCTCGTATTGTCTCATCATAATTTGAAAGTGGTTCACCCATACCCATAAAGACCAAGTTAGTAACATGCTGACCTCGTTTTTGAAGAATACGAGCAAAATGAATAACTTGTGCCACAATTTCTTCAGCTTTTAAGTTTCGTTCAAATCCCATCTGTCCAGTGGCACAAAATATGCAACCCATTGCACAACCAACTTGTGTAGAAACACAAATTGTTGATCTCGGATGACCGTTGATCTTTGATGGTGGATATTGTATTAGAACTGTCTCAACAGGGGTTCCATCAACAAGATTAAGAAGTATTTTTGTCGTGTCACCATCATCACTTACAACACGCTTAACTTCAGTCGCGGAACCAATTGTAAAATCTTCTGCAACTAGTTTATCTCGAAAAGATGTTGGAAGCTGTAATATTTCTGATATACAGTTTGGAAATTTGTTGTATATGGGATATAGAATCTGATCTGCACGATAACGTGGTTGTCCTAATTCGATAACCATCTTTTCCATTTCCTCTGGTAATAAGCGATATAGATCAGTCATGATATGTTCATTTTTTCTTTACAATTTATATCGTAAAGTCCATACAAAGTTTGAGGTAAGGGTTATTTGAAGATAAACCACGATATTCGGATGTTTTCCAATCTATTTTTGATATAATTAGAATCTATTCTTATTTTGTTAGATGACTTTACCATAATCTTTTATTTTAATTGTTTTTACAAAATTCATGCCAAAGATTGCTCTAGTTCAGTTTAAAGCTTCTACAAATAAAAATCAAAATCTTAAACGTATCTTAAACTACATAGAAAAATCATCAAACTGTGGGGCAGAACTTTGTGCGTTTCCAGAGTTTATGATGTTTTATACCACTTCTTCACAAAGTCCAGCAAAGCTTGCATCATTAGCGGAAACTATACACGGACCATTTGTAAGTTCAATTGTTAAAGCTGCCAAAAAAAATACTATACAAGTAATAGGAACATTTTATGAAAAAAGTAAGAAAAAAAATCATGTATATGATACATCTTTTCTTGTTTCCAAAACTGGGAAAATAATTTCTACATACAGAAAAATACATCTCTATGATGCATTAGGATTTCGAGAATCTGACAAAATGACACCAGGTTCAAAAATTTCCTTACCAACACAGACTAGTATAGGAAAATTAGGCATGCTTATTTGCTATGATTTAAGATTTCCTGAAATGTCACGTAGTCTTGCATCAGCTGGTTCCGAAATCTTAGTTGCACCTTCAGCATGGGTTAAGGGCAAAATGAAAGAGGACCACTGGATAACCATAAACAAAACTCGTGCAATAGAAAATGGATGTTACATCATTGCTCCTGATCAAGTTGGTAACATTTACTGTGGACGCAGTATTGTTGTAGACCCATTTGGAAAAATATTACTTGATATGAAAAAACGACAAGGTATTGGAATAGTAAATATCTCTCTTAATAAAGTAAAACAAACAAGACGAATATTACCTCTTCTTAAGAATAGAAGAACAGATATTTATTCAAACTTTAAAATTTCTACTTTGGCATCTTAAATTTGAACACTGTCTAATCCATTTTTGCCTTCTACTATATCGAAATATGATTATTGGCCACGAACAGAAATTACACGGAATCTTTGTTGCACGTAATTTTGCCTTTTGTAAAAGAGGTGATGATGCCTTACACCCATTATAATAATTGGAACAACCTAGGAAACGCTTTTTTGTTTTATAGGATCTAATAACCATTAATTCCCCGATATTACATTCTGGACATTTTACTAGTCCATTTTGAGGTGAATTTGTTCCTAAAATCATATACATTTTTTTCTTTGAAGACCAAGATAGGTATCCATTATTATCAAAATATTGTTTAATTTCATTTTTTAAAACAATGATTTTGTTTTTTGTTGGTTTTACAACATTTCTTGATGCTAGAACTTTTTTAGTTTTCAAAATTTGTTCTACATTTTTTTGAAAAACCATTTACTAATTTGTTAGACCATCTTAATGAAAACATATGAACAATTTTTATAGGGATTCTTGTCAGTGTCTTTTGTGGAAAAGGTTTGTGTTATTGGTGCTGGCAGCACAAAATATGGAAAACTAGCTGATAGTATTTCTGATATTACTATTCAAGCATCAATTGAAGCTATTGATAACGCAGGAATTGACCCAAAAGAAATTAAGGCTGGTTACATTTCCAACGTTTTTGGTGTAGCTGATAAACAAGTTCATCTAGGTCCAGTTCTAATGAGTAATCTTGGAATTTCTGAACGACCATCATTATCAATTGAATCCGCATGTGGAAGTGGTTCAGTTTCATTTAGAGAAGCTTTTGCAAATGTTGCTGCTGGATTTTATGATGTAGTTTTAGTAACAGGTGTTGAAAAAGTAACACATACTGGAACAGAATGGACTACAACTTATTTTTCTTATTGTTCAGATTTTTTTTATGAAGGACAGGCAGGTGCATCCTTTCCTGGATTATTTGCATCAATGGCAAGAGCTTATCTTACAGAGTTTAAAGCTACAGAAGAAGATCTTGCAATGGTAGCAATAAAAAATCATGAAAACGGTTTCTTGAATCCAAAAGCTCACTTGAGAAAAAAAATTACTATTGATGATGTAATGAATTCAGCTGTAGTTGCAAGTCCGCTTAAACTTTATGATTGTTGTCCTTTCTCAGATGGTGCAAGTTCTGTTATATTATGTAGTGAAAAATTTGCAAAAGATCACACCAAAGATTACATAAGAGTTATTGGTTCAGGTAGAGGTGGTTCCCCTGCTGCACTACAAGGACGTGAACATTTAACAACAATACCAAGTACAAAGATTGCAGCTGAAGCTGCTTATAAAATGGCAGGAATTACGCCAAAAGACATTGATTTTGCTGAAGTTCATGATTGCTTTACTATTGCTGAAATAGTTGATACTGAAGACTTGGGTTTCTTTGAAAAAGGTAAAGGTGTTGAAGGTGTGCGTGAAGGACAAACTGCACGAAATGGCAGTATTCCAATCAATCCATCAGGGGGATTAAAATCAAAAGGTCATCCGATTGGTGCTACAGGAGTCGGACAAGTTGTTGAAGTATTTGATCAACTTTCAGGAAAAGCCGCTGAACGTACAATAAAAGATGCAAAAATTGGTTTAACCCAGAATTTCGGTGCAACAGGAGCAAGTTGTGCCGTACATATATTCCAAAGTGTGTAAATTGTCTTCTAAACAGGAATTCGTAGATGCAGTCAAGTTAGGTAAAGTTCTTGCAAGAAAATGTAAAAAATGTGGGGAACTGCATTTAGCAACTGTTTATTATTGTCAAAAATGTGGAAATAAGGAATTTGAAGATGCCTTACTTGAAGGTCAAGGTACTATTGCGACTTTTACAATAATTACAGTTCCACCAGCAGGATTTGAAAAATATACCCCATATGCTTGGGTGGTGCTTAATCTTGATAATTCTGACCTTAGAATTTCGGGTTTTATGGCTAGAATTTCAAAACCAGCAGATCTTCCAGTTGGAGCAAAAGCTAAAATTGTTGGATATGACGAACGTGGAATTTTGATTGAAAAACAGTGAATCTATTTTATTGAAATTATGAAATAAAATCAAAAAGGATTTTTAATAATTTTGAAATATACCAAATCATATGTCCGTTGAAATAATTTGTGGCAAATGTGGGAAAAAGATCGCCAACATGAAAATGTTAAAGTCTGTAAAAGATGTAATTAGGCCATACAATAATAAATGTCCAGAATGTGGACAGACTCTTTCAACATCAGAATTTACATTGGATGTTAGAGAAAACTGATCTAAAAACTCTATCATTATTTCGTCACAAATCTTAATTACCCCATGATCTTTTAGACATGAATATGGAACTGAGCGAGGAGTTAGAGGAACCAAAGCGTGGAGGAATTCTACAATCTACATCAAAACGTGTAAGAATGATCTTTTCCGTTATGGCAAGCCCTAACCGAATTGATATTTTAAGAATTCTAAACTCAAAAGGACCGTTAACTTATTCTGAATTAAAATCACTAGCTGGATTTAAGTCAAAAAAAGAGAGTGGGAAATTTGCCTACCATCTGAGGAAATTATTGAGACAATCACTTGTGGCGCTTAACAAATCAGAAAGACGTTATACAATTACAAATCTCGGAAAACTAGTTTTGAGTCTTGCAAGACAGATTGAAGAACGTTCAATCATAGAAAGTGGTAAAATGTATGTACGTACTTCACATGAATCAATTGAAGAGTTTAACTCTCACAAAATAATTCAATCTTTGGTACGTGAAGGAAGTCTTCCTTTGGAATTGGCCCAAAAGATTACAGAAGAAGTAGAAAATCGAATTTACAAATATCAAACAACATATCTTACTGGTTCACTTATTCGTGAGATGGTAAATTCTGTTCTTTTAGAACACGGTCATGAAGAATATAGAAACAAACTAGCAAGACTTGGAATGCCAGTATTTGAGGTAAAAGAAATGATTTCAAATGTAGAAAATGTAAACAATGGAGCAGAGAGTCTCTTGTATAAGACAGGACAAACCGTGTTTGCAGAACACCTTCTTTTAAATACCCTGCCAAAAGATGTGGCAGATTCTCATCTATCTGGGGACCTCCATATAGCAAATCCAGGAATATGGTCTCTCCTACCTGATACAATTTTTGTGAATCTCAAAGAACTAATCGAAGATGGAATTGATTTACGCGGCAAAGCCCTTGACGTAACTAGAATTCCGTCAATTAAAACTCTGGAAAATCTGACCTCAGCACTATCGATGATAATCTCTTTGATCTCAAAGGAAGTATCACAAGAGGTAGTAATGGAAGGACTAGTCCAATTCTTGATCAAACATACCAAAAATTCATCAGATTTAGAACAAAAATTAACAGATGCCTTTGCTATATCTTCAGCAACATCACAATATGGTCCTAATCCAACTCTTGTTTCATTTATAATTCAACTAGGTTCAGACAATAAAATTGTAAAATCAATCCTCACAGCTTACAAAAACTATGTGAAACTCACACCAATCCCAAAAATTGGTCTTATCATTGATTACGAAAAGGCAAAATTAACTGATTCATCTGATGTATTAGCAGATATAATTGCACTTGGTGGAAAAATAATCTTCTCTAAAGGAAGTGTTTCAAATCAGGGAATTTTAAAAGATGATACAAAAAACACAGGGACTACTTCAATTAAACTTCAATCTCTATCAATTAATTTACCTCGACTTGCATTTGAATCAAACAAAGATGAAACTTACTTTAGAGCACGACTAGCACTATTGATGAAACCAGCTCTTTCTTCTATGTCATTAAGGAAGAAAGATATTTCTGATCTTACAAGACGTGGACTAAATCCAATTCTTGCTGGAAATACTCAGTACATGCAACGAAGCACCAGTACACTTATTGTTAATCTAGTGGGTTTACATGAAGCTGTCTTTAACATTCTAGGATTTGAAGACAACAAAGAGGGAAGAGAGATTTTACATAAAGTAATTGAAACTGCAGTAGATGTTGCAAAGAAGAAAGGAAAAGAAATTGGAGATAACGTTAGTATATGTATGACTAAAAGTGAAGGCTCTGCAAGATTTGCAACATTGGATGGAGAGAAATATGGTAAAAATTCTGTTTTACAATCTCTCCAAGGAAAACCTTACACAGAAGGTATTTCATTTAATGCAACCGAAATTCTTCAACTTTCAGGCAAGAATGAAAAAATTGTTGAATGTAATAAAATTGCAAAGATGCTTACTGGTGGATTATTAACACAAATTCATTTTGATAAAGATGCTAAAGTTGCTGAAATTAAAAAAACAATTGAAAAGGTAGCCGATCTGACTACCTCCTTTAAACCGATCAAACAGGTATCAATTTGTGGAAATTGTGGTATGAAAGATGAGAAATTGGTCGAAAAATGCCCTAACTGCAAATCCTCATATATCATTTAACAACGAAATTCGTAAGTCTGATCTCATTAGATAAAAATTATTTTGTAATTCAAAACATTTCTTCAAAAGGAATTTGCTAATTTCGTTTTAATTAGGAAAATTAAACCGGTATGAAATTCATACTACTGGTGTAAAATATGTTGAGCTAAATCTGATCTGGATAAATTTTTTTTTGCCACAGCAGATATAAGCACATGTTTCATACCTATCGCGGGGGAGATGTTATAATGGTTGAAAATTCACAGATTGAAAGTGGTATCGTTGAGATCCGTAAAAGAAACGGAAAAGTAACCAGCTTTAATAAAGACAAGATCACAAACGCGATTTCCAAAGCGTTAGATGCAACAGGTCAAACTGATCATAACGTTGCAGTACAATTAACCGATGGTGTACTTGAAAAATTGTATAAACAGGGTTTCTCAGCAGCTAGTCCACCAAGCGTTGAAGACATCCAAGATATGGTTGAATCTACTTTGATTGACAAAGGATACAGTGAGATCGCTAAAGCTTATATTCTATACAGACACGAACGCCGTAAATTAAGAGATGATAAGATTAAAGTACTTAACCTTAAGATCCTCGATCCGGTATCAAAGAACTTTGATCTTAATTGTTTGAGAGTTTTAGCATCAAGATATCTTGTTAGAAACAACAAAAGTGAAATTATTGAAAGCCCATCTCAAATGTTTGAAAGAGTTGCTCTTCTTGTAGCAATTGCTGATCTATTACGTGACAGCACAATCTTTTCAAAAGAAGGTGGAATAAAACAAAACGTAGAAGAGGCACGAAGTTATTTAAGTAAACTTGCTGACTTTGATTACAAATTCAAATTAGGTGAACATTATCTTAACAAGTGGCACTTTAGAGGTTTAATTAATCACTACATAGATCTGGCAATGAAAAGTCAGATGAAAGTAAGCTTCAAAGAACTTTTGACTATGATTGCTGCTAAGAAATTTGATAATTATGCAGATAAAGTTTCAGAATATTATGATTTAATGACAGAACAAATCTTCTTACCAAATTCCCCTACAATGATGAATGCTGGTGGTCGCTTAGGACAGCTTTCTGCATGTTTCGTATTAGCCATGCCAGATGATATGGCAGGGATTATGAAATCAACCTCAGACGCTGCACTAATATTCAAATCAGGTGGTGGGGTGGGAATTAATTACTCGGATTTACGTCAAGAAGGAGATATTGTAGCCTCCACCTCTGGAGTTGCTTCAGGTCCTGTCTCCTTTATGAATATCATTAACACAGTAACTGAGGTAGTCAAACAGGGCGGAAAACGAAGAGGTGCTAATATGGGCATTATAGAGGCATGGCATCCAGATGTTGAAAAATTCATAACAAATAAGACTCAGCCTGGAATTCTTGAGAATTTCAATGTAAGTGTAGGCATATGGGAAGATTTCTGGAATGCTCTTGTAAATACTGAGGATGGTAAATTCATGTTACGTTCTCCAAATGGAAGAGAACCAATTAGAGAAATTAATGCACACCAGCTAATTGATCTAATTGCTCTATCTGCATGGAAAAGTGCTGAACCTGGACTGATATTCTTTGATAAAATAAATCAATACAATGTCTTTGCAAAAGCTAGAGGAGAACCACTTCGAGCTACAAATCCATGTGGAGAACAAAGCTTGTATCCATATGAGTCATGTAACTTAGGCTCAATCAATTTAGCTAATCTTGTCAAGCGAAAAGCAGATGGACAGTATGAGTTTGATTGGCAAAGATATGAGGAGACAATTAGAAAGACAACCAGATTCTTAGATAATATTATTGACGTGAATCATTATCCAGTTCATGAAATAGATGTAGCATCTAAAGAGTCTAGAAGAATTGGTCTTGGTGTTATGGGTGTAGCTGATCTTCTTTACAAATTAAGAATCCCTTACAATTCAAAAGAAGGTTATGAAATGCAATCCAAACTATCTGAAGCATTGACTTATTATTCAATGGAAGAAAGTGTTGCCCTTGCAAAAACAAGAGGCGAATTCCCACTGTGTGCAAAAACTGAATTTCCAGAAGGAAAAATCCCTATTGCAGGATATTATGAAAAACCAAAGAGTCAACATTCTTACGATTGGGATGCACTAATTTCAAAAATTAAAAAACATGGAATTAGAAACGTGTTGACAACAACTGTTGCACCAACTGGTACACTTTCAATGATCGCAGATTGTTCTAATGGTATGGAACCAACGTTTGCACTTGTCTTTGAAAAGAGAGTTACAGTTGGTAGATTCTTCTACACAAATAAAATATTTGAACAAGTTCTAAAAGAAAACGGACTATACAGTGAAGAACTACTTGCAAAAGTTGCAGATAACTATGGTTCTGTTAGCGGCATTCCTGAAATTCCAGAATGGATGCAAAAGATTTTCGTTACTGCAATGGACATACATTGGGCTGATCATCTTTGTGCTCAAGCGGTTTGGCAAGATTGGATTGGAAATGCAATAGCCAAAACCATTAACATGCCTTATGACGTTTCTGCTGATGACGTTAAAGCAGCATATCTACTTGCACACGAGATGGGTCTCAAAGGAATTACCGTTTATAGAGATAGTTCTAGACATGAACAAGTTTTACACATGACAAACGAAAATGCCAAAAAAACATTTGATACAAGACCCAGTGAAGTTGTTACAGATTATGTTAACACAAAAATCACAAATCCCTATGTAAGAAAACAGGTAGATAATGCATTGCGACTTATAGTTCCTCAAGAAGTAACTCACACTCCACAGATAATGGAGGAAGAAAAAGAAGAGGATCTTTGTCCTACATGCAAAAACAATCTGGTATTCGTAGAAGGATGCAGTCTTTGTATAGAATGCGGCTTTAGTGGTTGTACTTCTGGCTAGAGGATCTTATCACATAAAACAACATCCTGTATTGGAAAAACTGGGAAATCACAGTTACCGAATTAAAAACGGTAATCGATAGGTGGTTAAATTCAGGCGTGGAAATGCCGGCATGCCGGAAGTCTGAACATCCTCTCGAGGGGGCCACCTACCGTTATCTTATCCTTATAATTATTAGAATGAAAATAGACATAATAAAAGTATCAATGATTTCTAGATCACAATAATCACAACTTTTTTAGACTAAATTCTAATTGTCAACATCATTGAATAAGGCAATAATTGTTGGAATTGTAGCTGCTGTTGTCATTACTGCAATAGCCTCAGCATTATTATTTTCATCAAATCCTCACTTTATACAACCTTCATTTCAAAATGAAAAGCTTGGGCTTATCATTAATCCTTCATCAAATAAAATCACTCTTGATGATTTGAAAAACTATTATGCGCAAGCTTCTTCTACAGGAATTGGTAGAACTAATCTCTATCTTTTTTGGAATTTAATTGAACCAGAAAAAGGAAATTATGATTGGAAACAATCCGATCTCTGGATGAACTTAAACAGACAAAATAATCTTAAAGTGACTCTTTACTTTTCTATAATTAATGGTAAAACATTAGGTCCATTTCCAGATTGGATAGGAAAACCAAGCTTGGATTCAATTTCCAAAGATAATCTTATCACAGTTCTTGATGCTATACTAACACGCTATGATATCATAGACTCTGTTATTATTGCAGGGGATACAGAAGAATATTTCAGGTATTCTGAACAAAACATTCCAGTTTACAAAGAACTCTTTGATGGTATATACGGACCATTAAAAGAAAAACATCCCAATGTCAAATTTGGAAATGCATTTTCATTACATGGGGTAATTAACAAAGATCTTAGTCACATAGTTAAAGAACTTAATATTGGCGATTTTGATGCTTTTAGTTATTTTCCAGTTGATGCTCTTAATGAAATTAACAAAAATCCTCAAGAGGCAAGAGATGATCTAGAAAAAATGATAGAACTTGTTCCTGATAAAAATGTGGGAATTTTTGAAATAAGTTGGAGCACAGCCGATTTTGTTAATGGCAATGAAATGACTCAATCTGATTTTGTCAAAACAGTATTTGATTTTTACAAAGATAATGAATCAAAAATAGAATTTGTTACCTGGTATAGGCAATATGATAGACCGGAGGGAACATGTGTTATAGATCCAGAGACTGTTACAGGACCTGTCAGTATAGGTGACTCTTCAGGTCTTGGAAGTAGTGAATATGTGGCTGAACGACTAAGTCATTATATTTGTAATGCCGGTTTAATTGATACAGATGGAAATCCAAAACCTGCATGGAATGAATTCAAAAGACAAGTACAAATGAGTACAAATTCTTAAAAATCATTCAGATAAATCATGATACTTTTGAATTTATTTATTTTACTACTTGTTCCACTGGTTTCTGGAAGTTTTGATTCCTTTGATGACAAGTTTATTGCTCCATCTATAGAAGAACAAAAAATATTCAAAAATCTTTTAGATGAATTTCTAAAACTCAATATTGAAAAAAAAGATGTTTCTGGTATTTTAAATACATTTGAAAAACCCAAAATTGTTAGTTTTCCATGTAACATTGAAGATGTTAATGACTTTGTAGTAAATGTAGTTGAAACTCGACTTGCTGGTTTTACTGCACCTGAAGAAGAGGAAGGAGGAGTTATAGTTGGTGGAACTTATTCATGGCAGTGTAAAATTACCACAAGCTCTAAAGGTATTATTACAATGGACTGTGATAATACTATAAAGCTTAATCCATCTGTAATTAATCCTACTGAAGAAAAAGATCCGCGTTCTCAAAAAGTAGATAATCTTGTCATTCTATATCATGAACTACTTCATGGTCAACTAATGCTTGATGCAATTTCTTCATCACAAGAATGGCGTAATGACGTTTGTAATAAAACACCAAGTGATAAAATTGATTATTCTTACTCTGATAAACAACATATTATAATTAATCCACTACAGGAACAATTTGCATCTAAACTAATCAATAAAGAAGGTGGAGTATTTTTTCTTGAAAAAATAAAACCTATAGAAACTAACAATGGTGAATTTATTAAGAAAATAACTAGTAGGTTTGATCATCCACAGCTGGTTAATTCAGGAATTAAAGTCACTTATCGTGGAATAAACACTAATGAATTATCTGTCTCCTTTATTCAAGAAGATATTGTTATTTCAGGTAGTCTTAAAGATAAAACAAAGTCTGGAACTGTTTGGTTATACGCCTTTCCAGAAAATAATCAAAAAACTACTGAGACTAAAATCCCACAATGGATTAAAAATAATGCCGCTTGGTGGTCTAACGATACAATCGCAGATTCAGATTTTCTAAATGGAATTGAATTTTTAATTCAAAATGGTATAATGAAAATTCAGAAAGTTGATAAAAATTTTGAATCACCAGAAACAATTCCATCCTGGATTAAAAATAACGCAGGATGGTGGTCATTAGGATTAATCTCTGATGAGGATTTTGTCTCGGGAATAAAATATCTTATTGAAGCTGGAATTATTGCATATCAATAATGCTTTCATTAATACTAGCT
>Ga0210139_1000146_pt1 | contig 13050 bp, 10 predicted proteins | sample Browns_TuleB_D2_FD_184855 | JGI IMG/M metagenome (GOLD analysis project Ga0210139, IMG submission 184855) | Wetland microbial communities from San Francisco Bay, California, USA, that impact long-term carbon sequestration - Browns_TuleB_D2 (SPAdes) | ecosystem: Environmental > Aquatic > Marine >... | reverse complement strand
CCCGATCTCGACGTCATCCTCCAGGACGCAGCGACCGATATGGGGGATCCGAGTGTGCCCTTCGGAACCCGTGGCGTAGCCGAACCCGATCCCGCCGAAAACGGATGCCGCCTTGATGATCACCCGGGAGCCGATCTCCACGCCGCGATAACAGACGACGTACGGGCCGATCCGGCAGTCCTCGCCGACCGTCACTTCGTCTTCGAGAACCACGCCGGGACCCAGCTGGGTTCGGGCGCCGACCCGCACTTTCCGCCCCAGGACGACATGGGGCCCGACATGGACGTCGGGCCCCAACTCGACCCCGGCTCCCAGGCGGGCGGTGGGATCCACGCCGGGCGGCGTCGGCTCGACCGGATACAGCGCCGGCACCACCTGTTGCAGCGCCCGATAGGGCTCGGGCACTACGATCCGGGTAACGGGACCCTCGGGTTCCGTGACGAGGTATTCCGGCAGGAGCACCGCCCCAGCCGAAGAGGCACGAAAATACGGGAGATACTTGCCCGAAACAAGAAATGAGAGGGTCGTCGGCCCTGCCCGATCGAGCGGTCCGACCGAGTCGAGCGCGACCGCCCCGTCGCCTACCAGGCGGCCGCCGACCAGATCGGCCACCGCCTGGGCGGAGAGTCGGTTGCGGGCCACCAGCGCTACGGTGCCGCCTTGAGCTTCTCGAGCACCTTGGGGGTGATGTCGAGGGCCCGGTCGGCGAAGAGGATCCCGCTGTTGGCTGCGCTCACGTCGAGGATCAGGGTATAGCCGGCCTCGGTACGAATGCCGTCGATCACGCCGTTCACCTTGTTCTGAATGGGGGCCAGCAGCTCCTGCTCCCGGGCGGCCGCCTTCTGCTGCAGCTCGGAGGCGCGCTGTTCCATCCGGGCCTGCCGGGCGTCCAGTTCCTTCTGCTTGGCGGCCCGCGCGCTGGGGCTCATCACGACCGACGACTTCTCGAAATCCTTCTGCGCGGTCACCAGGGAGTCCTGCATCCGGTTCATCTCCACGCGATACCCTTCGACTTCCTTGGTGAAGGTGGATTCCGCCTGGGAGTAGCCGGGCGACTGCTGCAGGACGCTGCGCAGGTCGATTACTGCGACCTTCAAGGGACCCGCCGAGGGAGTCCCGCCCCCACCTGCCTGGGCCGCGGCGACACCCGCCGTCGCCACGCCCGCCGCCGCCAGCACCAACCCCAACCAATGAGCCTTCATCATGCGACTCCTGAGAGAAAGGGCGAAAGAGAGAATCCGGCCTAGAAGAAATTGCCGAGTTTGAAGTGCACTTTCCAGCCGGGCGCCTTTCGCCCGAACTGGTCCACCTTGTCGAAGCCGTAGGCGATGTCGAGCCCCAGGGGCCCCAGCGGCGAAATCAGCGCCAACCCGAAGCCCGCCCCGCGGAACAGCCGGGTCGGATCATACTGAGTCGGCGTCCGGTAGACGTTGCCGGCGTCGAGAAAGGTATTCACGTAAAAGATGCTGCTGATCCGGGCGCCGATTTCGGTGGTGAACGAGGCGTAGGACTTCCCGAACGAATTCGGACTGGCCGCGGCACTCGAGTTGGCGAAGGGGTCGAACCCGTTGGGCGTGATCGAGAACTCGTCGTAGCCCCGGAGGGGTACGCCGTAGTAGGTGCCACCCATGGCGTACAGCTCGGTGAAGAAGGGGCCGGCGTCGCCGAAGATGAACCCCGACCGCGCGGTGAACCCGATCAGGAATCTCACGGTCTTGGAATAGGGATCGGTGCCCAGGGAGCCCAGCGGCGCGAACCACTTCCCCTGCAGATCCAGCTTGCGATAATCCCCGGTGCCACCCAACGGCCCGCCGTTGAACTCGAAGGACCCGCTGGTGTAGGCGCCCGAGGTGGGGAACGGCATGTCGATCCGGGTATCGCGGACCAGCTGGAAGCCCAGGGTGGATCGGGTACAGTTGGTGCATTGATACTGGGCCTGGAGATCGACCGATCCCTCCTTGTACGTGATCCACTGGAAGCCGTAGGAGGTGAAGAGCCTGGTGTAGCGGGAGCCGAAGAAGGGGAAGCCCAGCTGGATGCTCCCACCCCGCTGGTACCGGCGGCCCAGGTCGCCGACGATGTAGCGCTGCCGCGAGTTGTAGATCGAGAGGGTACCCGAGATCCGGCTCTCGCGAATGGCCGGGTCGGTATAGCTCAGGGTCAGATCGAAGATGTTCCGCCCGAACTGGAAGTTGACCATCCCCTTCTTGCCGCGTCCGAAGAGATTGGGCTCCTGGAGTCCAACGAAGGCGCCCAGCCCGGTCCCCTGCCCGATCGAGGCACCGAAGTTGATGCTCCCGGTCCGCTTCTCCTGGACGCGGAACACCACGTCCACGTCCACGTTGTTGGCGGTCGGCTTGATGTCGGGCGGCGGCATCGGCTGCTGGAAATAGCCGAGGTTCGAAATGTTCTGGTAGGACCGAAGCAGCCGATCCCGGCTGAACAGCTCCCCGGGCAGGATCACGATCGCTTCGCGAATCACCCGCTCGTGAGTGATGTCGTTTCCCACGATGTCGATCCGGTTCACCGTCGCCGGGGAGCCTTCCCGGATGTTCCACCGCAGGTCGATCAAGGGTACTCCCCCGGGGCCCGTCCGCCGATTCTCCTCGGCTTCGATCTGTGCGTAGATGTATCCGTTGTTGGCGTAGAGATCGCGGACGCGCTCGGTGGCGGCATCCCACTCGGACTGATTGAACACCTGCTTGACCGAGGTGGCTTCGACCACGCTGAAGGGATACAAGGCCGCCAGCTCATCGGTGGAGAAGCGGCGGTTGCCATTCACCTCGAAGGTCCCGATCTGGTATTGGGCGCCCTCGTCCACCTCCACGTGGAGGGTAGCCTTGCCGCTCGTCGAGTCGACCGAGAGGGAGTCGTTCAGTACCTGGAAGTCGATGAACCCGTGATTGCCGTAGAACTTGGGAAGGCCTTCGCGGAGGTCCCGTTCCAGCTTGAGGTCGTCGAACTGACCTTTCCGAAACCACCAGAACCCCTCGGGGCGCACCGCCATTTCGGAGACGATGTCCTGGTCCGAGTACCTGGTGTTTCCGTCGACGACGACCTCGCTGATCGCGACCGGCTTGCCCTCATCGATCTCGAAGATCACGACGACCTTGTTGTCGGGCTGCATGGTCTGCTGGGCCGTCACCCGGGCGGCGTAATAGCCGCGGTTCCGGTACAGCGAATCGATCCCGGCCACGCTCCGGGCCAGGGCCGAGCGATCGAGGGCCCGCCCGCTCACAATCCTGATCCGGTCCGCGACCGATTTCTCCGAGATCCGTTCGACCCCCCTCACGTTCCAGCGCACCAGCAGGGGCCGCTCGACCACCCGGAACTTGAGACCGAGCCGGCCGTCGCCGAGGTCTACCTGCTCGGCCTGCACGTCGTCGAACTGCTGGGTGCCGAAGAGGGCGGTGATGGCCCGCTGGATTTCCCGGTAGTTGGTGGGCTGATGCAGCGCGATTCCCGCGGTGCCGATGATCTGCCCGGCGCTGAGGCGCTGGTTTCCCTCGACCAGGATGGTGTCGACCGCGGGACCGGTCGGCACGTCCTGCGCGGACAGAGCGGCAGCTCCCGCCGCAAGCGCGAAGGGGACCGCCACCGAAGCTCGTAACCACAGCTGACGCATGAAGGGCAACCAGAACTCGAAGCGCCGTCCGGAGAGTCCGGACGGCGCTGAAGGCTTAGGCCTTGGAGGCGCTCAGAGCACGGAAGACCAGCGAATTGCGGTCGGGGGCCACGTCCACTTCGATCTCGTCTCCCCGCCCGAAGTCTCCCACCAGCACCCGTTCGCTGAGGGGATCTTCGATGTACTTCTGGATCGCCCGCTTCAGGGGACGGGCGCCGTAGTTCTGGTCGTATCCGTGCTCGACCAGGAAGTCCACCGCGGCGGGCGTCAGCTTCACCTCGTCGCCAAGGCGCTGCTGGACCTCGCGGAGCATGATGGTCACGATCAGTGCGATATGCTCCTTGGTCAGCGGATGGAAGACGATGACGTCATCGATCCGATTCAGGAATTCGGGGTTGAAGACCTTGGTGATCTCGTCCCGGATCTTCTCCGACATCTTGTCGAAGGAGGTCTTGCTGTCGGCGCCGTGGAAGCCCAGCGTCTTCCCCTGCATGATGTCCCGCGCGCCGACGTTCGAGGTCATGATCACGACCGTATTCTTGAAGTCGATGAGCCGCCCGTAGTTGTCGGTCAGGTGCCCTTCGTCCAGCACCTGGAGCAGGATGTTGAACACGTCGGGGTGCGCCTTTTCGATTTCGTCGAGCAGCACCACCGAGTAGGGCTTCCGGCGGATCGCCTTGGTCAGCGACCCGGAGTCTTCGTAGCCGACGTATCCGGGAGGCGCCCCGATCAGGCGGGACACCGAGAACTTCTCCATGTACTCCGACATGTCGACCCGGATCAGGGCCGACGCGTCCGCGAAGAGGAACTTGGCCAGCGCCCGCGCCAGCTCGGTCTTCCCGACCCCGGTGGGACCGCAGAAGATGAACGACCCGATGGGACGCTTGGGGTCCTTGAGGCCGGCCCGCGAGCGCCGGATGGCCCGCGAGATCGCCTTGATCGCCTCGTCCTGCCCGACCACGGTGCTGTGGAGCTCGTCTTCCATGCGAAGCAGCCGCGCCGCCTCCGCCTCCTGGAGCCGCGAGACCGGGATACCCGTCCAGCGCGACACGATGAAGGCGATCGCCTCTTCGTCGATCACCGGGCGGCGGGTCTGCCGCTCCCGCTCCCAGTCCTCCTGCTTCTGGCGAATCTGGTTCTGGAGATCCCGCTCCTGGTCGCGGAGCGCAGCCGCCCGCTCGAAGTTCTGGTCGCGGACCGCCTCCTCCTTGTGGAGGTTGACCTGTTCCAGCGCCCCCTTGAGGCTGGACACCTCGGTGGGGGGGACCTGGGACGCCAGCCGCGCCCGCGCCCCCGCCTCGTCGATCACGTCGATCGCCTTGTCGGGCAGGAACCGGTCGGTGATGTAGCGATCCGAGAGCTTGGCCGCCGCCCAGAGGGTCTCGTCGGGGATCGAAATCCGGTGGTGATCCTCGTACTTCTTCCGGAGACCGCGCAGGATCTCGACCGTCTCGTCCAGCGTGGGCGGCTCGACCATGACGGTCTGGAACCGCCGCTCCAGCGCCCCGTCCTTCTCGATGTACTTGCGGTACTCGTTCAGGGTGCTGGCGCCGACGCACTGCAACTCGCCGCGAGCCAGGGCTGGCTTCAGCATGTTGGAGGCGTCAATGGCGCCTTCCGCCGCTCCGGCCCCGACCAGCGTATGCAGCTCGTCGATGAAGAGCACGATGTTCTTGTTCTGGGCGATCTCGTTCATGACCGCCTTGAGCCGCTCCTCGAACTGGCCGCGGTACTTGGTGCCCGCGATCACCGCCGCCATGTCCAGGGAGAGCACCCGGTGGTCGCGCAGCACATCGGGGCACAGACCGTTGGCGATCATCAGGGCCAGGCCCTCGACGATCGCGGTCTTCCCCACCCCCGGCTCGCCGATCAGGACCGGGTTGTTCTTCTTCCGCCGGGCCAGGATCTCCATGACCCGCTCGATCTCTTTCGCTCGCCCGATGGTGGGGTCGAGCTGGCCTTCCGCCGCCAGCTGGGTCAGATCGCGGCAGAAGTGGTCGAGCGCCGGGGTCTTGGACTTCTTGTCGGACTTGGGCGCCGCGGCCGGTGTGGGGGCGCTGGCGGTCGGCTGCGGCATGTCGCTCCCCAGCAGGCGCAGCGTCTCCGCCCGCGACTGCTCGAGATTGACGCCCGCATCGGTCAGGACCTGCGCCGCGATCCCCTTCTCCTCGCGCAGCAGCCCCAGCAGCAGGTGCTCGGTGCCGACGTAGGAGTGATTCAGCTCGCGCGCCTCGGTCATGGCCAGCTCGAGCACCTTCTTCGCCCGCGAGGTGTACGGCAGGTCGGGGCCGGCGGCCGCGGCCGCTTTCCCCTTTTTGACCGTCTCCTCGATCTTCTGCTGGATCTCTTCCAGGTCGACGTTCAGGTTGGTGAGCACCGCCGCGGCCACCCCTTCGCCTTCCCGGATCAGCCCGAGGAGAATGTGCTCGGTGCCGACGTACTCGTGATGCAGCCTGGCCGCCTCCTCGCGCGCCATCTGCAGGACTTTCCGTACCCGATCCGTGAAGTTGTAACCGTTCATGATGTCACCCTCGACGTCCCGCCTCGTCCTCCAGAACCTTGCGAACTTCGCGAGCCCGCCGCACGCCCAGCTCAGGATCGTCGGGGGCAATGCCCTCGGCCACGGCTAGGTGCGTCGGCTGGGTGTAGATCAACAGCTTGTTGAGCGCGTACATCCCGACGCTCTTGATCAGGCCGAGCCCGACGCCCAGCCGGATCCCGCTCAACAGGTTCATCGTCTCATCGAAGGAGATCGTGCGAGCGTACCTGAGCAGTCCGTAGGCGCGCCAGACCCGGTCTTCGACGATGGCGGGCACATCCCTGAGGAGCACCCGCCGCGCTTCCTCTTCGTACTCGATCACCTGCTGGACCATCTTGCCCAGATACTCCAGCAATTCCTGCTCCGACTTCCCCAGGGTGGTCTGATTGGACAACTGGAAGAAGTTGCCCACCACCTCGCTCCCCTCGCCGTACAGACCCCGGTAGGTGAGACCGACCTGGGCCAGACCCTGCAGGACCTTCGAGATTTCCTTGGTTAAGACCAAGCCCGGCAAGTGGATGAGCACCGAGGCCCGAAGCCCGGTCCCCACGTTGGTGGGGCAGGAGGTAAGGTAACCAAACTCCGGGTGAAATGCGAAAGGAAGCCGTTGCCCCAGTTCACTATCGAGGCGGTCGACCTCCTGATAGGTGGCCTCCAAAGCCAATCCGGAGCGCAACGCCTGCAGTCTGAGGTGGTCTTCCTCGTTCAGCATGGCGCCCACCTGGCCCTGGACCATGAGGGCCGAGCCGGGACGGACCCCCGGATCGCCGTCCAGGCCGGCCAACTCCTTACTCACCAGGTGCCGCTCGTGCAGTAGGGAACGGTCAACCTTGTCCAGGTGCTCCAGCCGGAACAGCGTGGCCTGGCCAAGTGAGCCGGTTTCCCGCGCGGCGACCTCGACTTGAGAGAGGATGTCGAGCCGGATCGGGCTGGTGGTCCGGGTGCCGAACACCTGCCCCGCCAGATTGCGGGCCAGCCGCACTCGGGTCGAGAGAACCAGGTGGCTATGGGGGCCGCTCGCGTCCAGCCAGCCCATTCCACCGTCGGCCAAGAGGCTGAAATCGATCATGAGACGGAGCGCCCCCGCCCGGTACCCTGGCTCTCCTCGTGGACCTTGAGCCGGTCTCGGATTTCGGCCGCCAACTCGAAGTTCTCAGCCGCGATGGCACGGCGTAGTTGCTCACGCAGCTCCTGCTCTAGCAGAGCGGCTTGAGCTCCCTCCGGAGACGCCCGGTAGCGCTTCCCGACGTGCCGGCTGGAGCCGTGGAGACGCCGCAGCAGCTCCCGGAGGGGCTCCTCGAAGCTGGTATAGCAGTGAGGGCAGCCCAGCCGGCCTAATTCCCGGAAGTCCACCAGGGTCGCCCCGCAGCCGCTGCAGGCGGGAATGACCGCGTCCTCGGTGCCTGACTCCCCGACCGCCATCGTGGCCAGGAAACTCCCGATCGGCGTCTTCCCCAGGTTCGAAGAGGTCTCCACCCCCTTCTCCGCTGCGCACTTCTCGCACAGGTGCAGGGTCTGCACCTGCTCGTTGGCGATCTGGGTCAGGTGGATCACCGCTTCCCGCTCGTGGCACTGGGTGCACTGCATCAGGGCACCGCCTCCGCTCGGGGCAAGGGAACCAGGTGGCCGTCCTCCAGAGAGAGCACCCGGTCGGCCCGATCGGCCAGCTGCCGGTTGTGCGTCACCACAATCAAAGCGGTTTCGAACTGCTGAGACAAACCGGCGAACAGATCGTGGAGTCGCTCGCTGTTGGCGTGATCGAGGTTTCCGGTCGGCTCGTCGGCCAGCACCACCATCGGCTCCATCGCCAGCGCCCGGGCCACGGCTACGCGTTGCTGTTCACCCCCCGACAGCTCGGCCGGACGGTGGGTCATCCGACCCGCCAGCCCCATCGAGGCCAACAGCACCTCCGCCCGGGACCGGGCCGCGGTGTCAGTGGCGCCGTGAATCAGCAGGGGCATCATCACGTTCTCGATCGCAGTGAACTCGCGCAGCAGATGATGAAACTGGAACACGAACCCCAGTTTCCGATTCCTGAGTTCGGCCAGCGTGTCGGGACTGCAGTCGGCATAGCCTTGTCCGTCCAGCTGCACCGTGCCGTCGGTCGGATCGTCCAGGGCGCCCAGGAGATGCAGGAGAGTGCTCTTCCCCGAACCACTGGCGCCGACCACCGCGACGAACTCTCCACGCCGCACCGAGAGGTCGAGGCCAGCCAGAATCTCCAACGGTTGGCCGTCTCCACCCTGGTAGACCTTGCGCAACTTCCGCGCCTCGAGAACCGCCGTCATTCGTGCCGAATGGCCTCGACCGGGGTGAGCCTTCCCGCCGATCGTGAAGGATGAAGGGTGGCCGTGATCGCGAGAAGGAGACTGACCAGGACCACGATCATCACGTCCAGCAGCTCGACGTGCACCGGCAGATGATCAATGAAATACACCGCCGGATTGATGGGGATCCAGTGCCAGCGGTCCACCGCGACCGCCACCAGAAGCCCGCCCGCCAATCCCAGCACGACCCCCACGCCCCCGATCACCGCGCCCTGGAGCAGGAAGATCCGGCCGATCGCCGAAGACGTGACTCCCATGGCTCGAAGGATGCCGATCTCCCGGGTCTTGTCGGCGACCACCATGGTGAGGGTCCCGACGATGTTAAAGGCCGCAACGATCATGATGAAGAAAATGATCAGACCCATCGCCACCTTTTCCAGCTGGAGAGCGCTGAACAGCGTAGCGTTCTGCGCCTGCCAGTCGAGGGCGCGATAGGGGTAGCCGAGCCGGTCCTCGAGCCGCTTCCCGACTTCCGGCGCCTTCCAGGGATCTTCCAGTCTGACCTGGAGCCCGGACACCGCGTCCCCCAGGCCGGAAAACCGCTGGGCCACCTCCCGCGACATCACCACGAACTGGTTGTCGTATTGGAACATTCCCGTGTTGAACAGCCCCGTTACCTCGAACCGCCAGTACTTGGGGACGGCCACTCCCAGCGCCGGATTCACTTTTCCCTCTGTCGGCGGCACCAGGGTGACGACGTCGCCGGGAAAAGCGGACATCCGCTGGGCCAGGCGATACCCCAGGACGATGCCCCCGTCCACGTCGTGGCGAGTGGCCCGGAAGGTGAGATCCCCCTGGGTGACCGACTTGGGGAGCGAAGTCACTGCCCGGGTACCGGTGTCGGGATCGAAGCCGAAGATCTGCACCCCCTCGCTGTAGTCGTGTCCGGCGGAAATCAGCGACTGGGTGATCACCTCGGGGGCCACCGCCACCACTCCCGGTTCCCGGGCGACTTGTTTCATCACCGACTGCCAGTTGTCCAGCCGGAGCCCGGCGCCAAAGGTGAGCACCCTCAGGTGTGGATTGGCGATCAGAATCCGTTCCCGAAGGTCGTTCCGAAGGCCGTTCATCACGCCCAGCACCACGACCAGCGCCATCACACCCACGGCGACGCCGCCGATGGAGATCACCGTGTTGAGGGATGCAGCCCGGGTGGAACGCCGGCTCTGGAGATAGCGCACCGCGATCCGCCACTCGAGGCGGGAAGGCCACCGGAGGAGGCTCCCGAAACTGGCGCCGGTTCCCGCGGGGCCTATCATCAGGCCTCCGGCCGCATGGCCGGGAAAAGAATCACGTCCCGGATCGAGGGTTGGTTGGCGATGATCATCATCAATCGGTCCACGCCCACGCCGAGGCCGCCGGTGGGCGGCATCCCGTACTCGAGGGCCCGGACGTAATCGGCGTCGAACTGCTGGGCTTCCTCGTCTCCCTTGGCGCGCTCGCGGGCTTGCTCCTCGAAGCGCTGCCGCTGCTCCTCGGGGTCGTTGAGCTCGCTGAAGGCGTTGGCGATTTCCCTGCCCTGGACGAACAACTCGAAACGCTCGGCCAGCCAGGGATCGGTTCGGTGCGCCTTGGCCAGCGGCGAAAGTACGCGGGGGTAGTCCAGCACGAAGGTCGGTTGGACCAGGGTGGGCTCAACGTATGCCTTGTACAGGGCATCCATCAGCCTGCCTCCCGAGAGGGTGGCGGCCTCCTCGGCGGTGGTCCCCCGGCGTTCCAGCGCCTTCCGCATCTCTCCCTCCGAGGCACGGCGCAGATCGAGCTTGGCGGTGGTCTCGACGCATTCGAGAAACTGTCGTCGGGGCCAGGGTGGGGTGAAATCCAGGACCGAGCCCTCTCGTTCGACCTTGATGGAGCCGCAGCATTCCATGACCAGGCCCGAAATCATCGACTGGGTCAGTTCCAGGATGTCGAGGTAGTCGGCGTAGGCCTGGTAGCACTCCAGCATGGTGAACTCGGGGTTGTGAGTCCGATCCATCCCCTCGTTCCGGAAATCGTGGCCGATCTCGTAGACCCGTTCCAGGTTCCCCACTACCAGCCGCTTGAGATAGAGCTCGTCCGCGATGCGGAGATAGAGCGTGGTATCCAGCGTATTGTGGTGGGTGACGAAGGGCCGGGCCGCCGCACCACCGTAGAGCGGCTGGAGGATCGGGGTCTCCACCTCGAGAAATCCCCGGTCGTCCAGGAAGCGCCGCAACCAGCGGATCGCCCGGGCGCGAAGCTGGAAGGTCTCTCGCACCGCCGGATGGACCGCCAGGTCGGCGTAGCGTTGCCGGTAGCGGGTCTCGGGATCGGCCAGGCCGCCGTAGGTCACCTCGCCCTCTTCCCCGGCCTGCGATTTCCCGAGGGGAAGTGGACGGAGCGACTTGGCCAGGAGCTCCACCTTTTGAGCCCGCACCGTGACCTCGCCGGCCTTGGTGCGAAACAGCGGGCCCCTGGCTCCGACGTAATCGCCCAGATCGAGCAGCTTCACCAGAGGGTAACGGTCGCCGAGCTGATCCGCTCGGAAGTAGACCTGAATCCGACCGCTCACGTCCTCGACATGGCCGAAGGTGGTCTTCCCCTGGCTCCGGTAAGAGACCAATCGGCCAGCCACCGAGACCTCCGGGCCGGACTCCTCCATGGCGTCCGAATAGGCGGCGAGCGCCTCCGCGGCGCTGTGGGTGCGCTGGTACCCATAGGCATACGGCGCTACGCCGATGGCGGCGAGCTCCGCCAGCTTGGCGCGGCGAGCCTCCTCGACGAACGATCGGGGCGGCGCGACACTCACGCGGCCTTCCCTCCAAACCGCTTAAGGTAGGCCTGGATGAAGGCGTCCAGGTCGCCGTCCATGACCCGCTGCACGTCGCTGACTTTGACCTCGGTCCGATGGTCGTTGACCATCGTGTACGGTTGAAAGACGTAGGAGCGAATCTGATTACCCCAGGAGATGTCGGTCTTGGTGGCCTCCAGCTTGGCACGCTCCGCCTCCTGCTCCTCCAGCTTCCGCTGGTAGAGTGCGGCGCGGAGCATCTTCATCGCGGTTTCCTTGTTCTTGTGCTGGCTTCGCTCCTGTTGGCAGGAGACCACGATGCCGGTCGGGATGTGGGTCAGGCGTACCGCCGAGGAGGTCTTGTTCACGTGCTGCCCGCCGGCACCCGAGGCCCGGAAGACATCCATCTTGATGTCTTCGTCGCGCAGCTCTACCTCGATGGTGTCGTCGATGTCGGCATAGACGAACACCGAGGCAAAGGAGGTGTGGCGGCGGGCCTGTGAATCGAACGGAGAGATGCGGACGAGGCGATGAACGCCTTTCTCCGCTTTGAGATAACCGTAGGCGTACTCACCCTTGATTTCGATGGACGCCGATTTGATCCCTGCCTCCTCGCCGGGGACTAGGTCCAGGATGGTCACGGTGAAGCCGTGCCGTTCCGCCCACCGCACGTACATCCGCATCAGCATCTCGGCCCAGTCCTGGGACTCGGTACCGCCCGCCCCGGGGTGGATGGTCAGGAGGGCATCCCGCGAGTCATCCGGTCCCCTCAGCATGGTCTGGAGCTCGTAGCTCTCCACGGCCGCGTCCAGGCTGTCGACCTCCTGCTGCAGCTCGGTGGCAAGCGCCGGGTCCGGCTCCGCCTCAAGCAGCTCTGCCAGAGCACGGCCGTCCTCCAGTCTCCGCAGGATGCCGTCGTACGGAGCGACCCACCGCTTGAGGTCCTTGATCTCCTGCACCGCCTGGCGGGCCCGGTCAGGATTGATCCAGAACCCCGCTTCCGCCTGCTGTGCCTCGAGCTCGCTCAGACGCCGGGTCTTTCCGCCCAGGTCAAAGAAAGTCTCGCAGCTCAGAGACGCGGCGATGGAGATCCTCGAGTCGTTCGGTTGTTTCGGACATCGCGGCCCTTTTTGGTCCAAGGGGTAACGTTGACTGGAAATATAGACGGAAAGAGAAGCGGCGAGAGCGAGCGGCGACCTTCCCGCTCACCCCTCGCCGCCGGAGTTCGCACCCTCAGAAGACCTTCTGGCCGCTCGCGAGGATTTCGTTGAGGGCGTCGGTAAAAAACGTGGTCGACTCCGCCAGATCCTTGCCGACCTGGTCCGTGTACTCCTCCCAGCTCTTCTTGATTTCCTCCTCGAACAGCTGTTTCAGGGTCCCGGCGCGGAGCCCCTCCTTGCGGCGGTCGGGGTAGTAAACCGCCAGATCGGAGATGAGGGCGCGGGCCAGTCGCTTGGCCTTCGCGGAGGGATCCTGGGAGAGGAAGGGGTTGCCCGGTCGTGCGGGCCCCTTGGGGGCCGGTGCGGGCGGCGCCTCGGCCATCGGTGGCGGAGCGGGCGGCTCCACCCTGGGGGTGACCACCGTCGGCCCTCCCGTCGGGCGAGCCGGTGGCGGGGTCGCTGGCGGCGACGGGATGGTGGGCCGCACGGCGGGCGGAGCCCCCTGGCTCGGCGCGTATGGCACCGTTGGCCGCACCGGCGGAGCACCGAGTGGAGCGCCAGGGCCTGACGGCACGATCGGGCGCATCGGCGGTGGCATCACCGGACCGCCTCCCGGACCCACGGTGGGTCTCACCGGCGGCGGGAAC
>Ga0210139_1000145_pt1 | contig 13065 bp, 9 predicted proteins | sample Browns_TuleB_D2_FD_184855 | JGI IMG/M metagenome (GOLD analysis project Ga0210139, IMG submission 184855) | Wetland microbial communities from San Francisco Bay, California, USA, that impact long-term carbon sequestration - Browns_TuleB_D2 (SPAdes) | ecosystem: Environmental > Aquatic > Marine >... | reverse complement strand
GCGTGTCGTGGCCTTCTGCACGATCGATGTCATAACCTTTCAGGAAGACAGCGACTCGCTCCGGAAAAAGTGATCTGCTGATGGTCACCGTTACCAGATGCAGCAGCTCGGCCGGTTTTCCAGCGAGACGTCCGACGGCCTGACTCAGCTCGGTCAGGATGAGGCGCGCATCATAAACCTGTCTGAAAAATCGCCGATCTATTGCGCGCATTACCGGCTGATTCAAGCGAACCATGAGGAAGTACGTCATGAGTGTCAGCGTGGAGATCAGGATTGTGATTGCCATCGGATGCATCGAAGGCAAAATCCGCTGCAAAATTGGCCGCACCAGAAAAAAGAGCGCAAAGAAAATCAGAATGCTTTCCAAAATCCAGAAGCCTCGCGAAATCAGCAGGTACTGCAGGCCGCGTCGCACGATCAATCTGATTCCGAGCACACGATGTTTGACAACGGCATAAGCAAATGCAGCAGGAAAAGTAGAGAGGGCAACAGCGATTACCGTCATCACCCAGACCGACGGCCCCTGCCGGACAAGAACTGCGAAGATCAGAATCGCCGGAATGATGATCCCGGCAACAACACCCGAAAGGAGAATCATCATGCGGCGGCGTTCATCGCTGCTCTGCTTCCGCAGGGTATTCATTACCAGCGAAATCACACCTATCACCATCATCGTAAGAAGGGAAAAGTTAAAAACAACGGTCAGCGGACCGGCCGATTTCTGCAGAGAGGAGTAAAACCGAAACGAATGCAGAATCGACAAAGCCAGCAGCAGATTGAACAGCCACAGAGTTGCGGTAATGATGCCGAACACTTTTTTGATCCATGGCATTTTGAGATCCAGAATCGAAGGAGACGGGAACAAGAGGAAAAATCTCATGAACAGATACGGCATGAGGGTCGTACAAGTTGTCTTATAAATGGTCGCAAACTCTCGCAGTCCCTCCGGCAGCAAGTACAGAGAGGTATTGATTAAAGTGGAGATAGATAAGAACAGAAAACATGCCAGAAGCGCATGGTTGTCTTCCGTTTTCGTGAAGCCGATAAAAAAAGCCGTGATTGTAGCGACAAGCGGTAGAAGGCCGATCCAGAACAACGTAAAAAACCATTCTTCTCCGCTTCTAGTTTCGGTTTCACGATTTACAGTCAGGCGGACTTCTTTTGAGCCTCCCGGTTCCGATTCTCGACGAACCACAACATACCAGCCTTCTTCATCTCTTGCATGGCAGATTGCGTTGCTGAACTGGACGATGCTCTCTACAGGTAGAGTTCCCGCGCTTGGATTTTCAAACTGGATCACCTGATCGCCGACATGCAAACCCGTCTTAGCAGCCAGAGTTTCGCGCCGAAAAGGATCCTCCTCCCTTAACGACTGCACGGTTAAACGCGAATTCCGCACAATCCATGAAATTCCTGAATAAAGCGTATAGCGGCTGAAAATCTCGTAAAGAAACGATCCGCGGTAAACGAGCGTGGCGAGCAGCAGCAGATACAATAGCTTTTTACGGTCCATCTGCCGACCATTATGACTTGAATTCGCTTTGGATTGAAGAGACTTCAACGGCGAAGAGCAAGAGTCTTCGATCGAATGATCAGGTTTTATTTGCGATTGGGAGTAAATTTAATTTCGCCATCGCCGCTCTGTACGTATTCACCTTCCTTCGCATGAACAACCAGAGAGACTTGCAATTCATCTCCGCCTTCCTTTAGCGTCAATTCGCCAACCTTTTTGCCGCCTTTATCGTAAATCTCCAAGCCGCCGCCTGGCGTTTGCACCACTTTACCGCCCGGCGGGGGTTGAACTTTGGCAGATACGACCCCCTTTTTGTTTCCATCGGCTTCAATGTATGACTCTGTTTTGATACCCACGCCGTTGGGAAATCTGGTTGTGCTTGTTTCCTTACCATCCTCAAAGCCTACAAGATGATTGATAGGATTCTTCTCATGCCCTACATACTCTTTAACATATTTCTGTTTTGGTGGAGTGGTGTGAACCTCTCGTTGTACGTGGATCTTCGCCAGCTTGTCATTCCCGGCATCTTTTTCGAAAGTCATGGCACCACTCGGAACATTGCCGATGTGTTTTCCGAGCTCCTGTTGGAGCAGTTTGGCCGTAATGTGTTGCTGACTTTTGACTTCGTTGCCACGCCGTCTGAGAGCTCCGGCTGATTTGGAATCGGATTGGGGGTGGTCTTCAGTTTTTGGTGGAGTACCGGTCGCACCGCTGGATTTACCTGCAACATCTCCAACACTCTGATTGGATGTCGTGATTGGAGGTCGACCTGCGGGATTGTCAATACGGACGTTTGACATAGTTAGCACCTCATTGACCTAGTATCCTGTAACACAAGGTTCTAAAGTGTTTCCTCCCCCTTATGAAGGGGGAGGTTAGGTGGGGGTTGGCATGTTTTGTCTCGATCAATTTCCAACCCTCCCCTAACCCCTCCCTTCATAAGGGAGGGGAAATACTAAATATTCATGTGTTACAGGACACTAGTATATAACGCATCAGAATGCTTTCCACACCGTAACGGGAAGGTGGTAGACCCCATCATGGCAGTCACGGCTGCGCACGAAAGGTTGACAATAAAAAGATGTTCCTGGTTGACAAATTGGTGGACGAAGACCATGATTAAGGAAGTTGCATGGTTGACAATAGAAAAATACATTCGGTTGACACAAGAGGAACAAAACCCACCGTCGACAAAATCCGGGATCTTCTGCGACGAAAGGGTATTGCTACGGGCGCCTCACTGGCGGCTGAACTAGACATTTCCCGGCAAGCGCTGCACAAACACCTGAAAAAGATGATTTCCGGAGGTGAAGTTCTGCGATCGGGAAGCACTCGGGGGACATCTTACCGCTTACGCCAACCGGGAGAGTCTCCGGCAATTCAAAAGCTGAAAAGAAAATACAAGCTAAGGGGCCTGGAAGAAGATCGTGTTTTCGAGGACTGTGCATTGTGGCTGAATCTCAAGCGCGACCTCACACAATCTGCATATGACGTTGTGAAGTATGCGTTCTCGGAACTGTTGAACAATGCAATCGATCACTCCCGTTCCAAAGAGTGCGATGTCCAATGGTTGGTTGGAAGCCACGATATCCGTTTCAGCATCCGTGATTTTGGAATTGGTCTTTTTTACTCCATAGAAACAAAACTGGGACTTAAAAGCGAAGGAGAGGCCCTGAGTGAATTGCTCAAAGGCAAGACGACAACCATGAAGAGGAGGCACACAGGGGAAGGGATCTATTTCACTTCCCGCGCCGGAGATCTCTTTACCATTGATTCCCACAGGATCTACCTCAATTTTGACAATCGCAAAAAAGATGTTTCGGTAGCGGAGAGAAAACTTCTGAAAGGAACAAATGTCCATTTCGAAATCAGTAAGAAGAGCAAAAGAGATCTCGGAGCGGTCTTTTCTGAATATGCGCCGGAACAGTACAACTATCGTTTCGAGAAGACGCGTGTCCGTGTTGAGCTGCTGGCTAACGATTTTGTATCAAGGTCGGAAGCACGACGGCTCCTCCGAGGACTCGAAAAATTCCAGGAAGTGATTCTCGATTTTAGAAAAGTGAAGTCGATTGGACAGGCTTTTGCGGATGAAGTTTTTCGCGTCTTTTCTTCTCAGCATCCATCGACCTCGATGCGCGCGGAAAATCCCAACCCCGTAATCGCTACGATGATCCAGCACGTTCAGAGACGTACCGGCAGGGAGTAAAGAAAAGCGCTGCCTAGTACCGTGTAGCACTTGAATGTGAAGTGATTCCTCCCCTTTATTAAGGGGGAGGCGCCGGCTAGATGAGCGCCGCCGTCCCGGCGGCATAAACGTGCGCCGGCCTCTGGCCGGCAATTGTGTACTGTCCCCTCTAGTTTATTTTCTCATCGAATGTACTAATCATTGAACCCCTTTCCGTTGAGAATTTGCTGCAAACATTTTTCAATCCTTGACTCCCGAGTTTTGGATTGTTTGGGTGCCGAAAAATAAAGAAGGTATGCTCTTTGCCGTCCCGGCGTCAATGCATCAAAAGCAGTCTTCAAGGCAGGGGTTCCATCTATTTTGTTTTGAAATTCCGCGGGAACCATGAATTCTGCAGTCTTTTTCAAATTCACTTTCAAACCGGCTTTTTCCACTTTCATGGCATCATAAATATACGCTTTCAAGTGGGTTTCCATCTCAACTATTTCTCGAATATTGGTGAACCGAATCTGACGCGCAGCCTGCGTGTTCTTCGTTTGTTGGATAAGAATACCATTGGCATCCTTCAACAAGGCGCCTTTGAAAAACAAAAGCGCACAGTATTCTTTAAATACATGTATTAAAACTATGTTGCTTTTCTGAAGCGTGTAACAAGGAACACCCCACTTCAATTCTTCGGTCAGACGACAGTCAAGAATGATCATTCTCAATTTCTCCAATTCTTTCTGCCATTTTTTGGATTTTCTTATATATCCATCAACCTTAGGATTCATTCTATTCACGGCCGATCACTTTGAATTTCGCGCACGCATCACCAACCATGTCTTCCGGGCGATGAATAGCGCGACCTGACTCAGGACAGCTGCCCCAATTCCAGACAGTTGGTATGCGCCGATCCATACCGCAACGCCAATGATTGCGAAGAATACGCCTGAATACATCCAAAATCCGGAAAGGATCATGATTGGAACGAAGACAAACCGAACAACGGGGGCGTACGTCGGAATTTCTTCAAACGGACTGTAAATATAACCGAGTATCGGAATGCTAAAGATAAGGTGAATCCAGCGGACAATCGAACGTTTGGTGGCATTTTTCATGATTGGTTAAATTCTTTCATCGGCGAAACCCTGAGGCTGAAGGATATGCCCCACAAAATGCGGTATTTATGGGGTGAGATTGGTTGCAGGCGAGCCGGCACTACCCGCAATGGAAAGAAGATAAAAAGTGATGCGCAGAAAAGAACGGCCGCAATGTCGTTTTTCAAATTCAATTGCCCCAAAAAAATACTAACCGCCCAGCCGGTGCGAACCAACGGTTTTGACACAAACGCCCGTGAAACGGAAACAAACGGGAGAAACACGACCTGTGCGGCACTTTGATGTCACTGCAATGACCTTCCCGCGGACAAAATCTCGCAGTGGTTCCCAAATTCTTGTCTTTTATGCCAATTCGCTTGTCTGTCGTCTCTCGCGGCCTGTACTCTTGGTTTGGAGGCCGGGATTCAACCCGGCAGGAGGTTTTTTTGAAACTGAAATGGTATTCTGCTGAAACTATCTTCTTTCTGCTGATTTTCATCCTTCCCTGCCGCGCACACGCCGGCGAAACAATCACTCCCGAGGAACTGCTCCGCCGTACACAGAACCTGTTTAACGCAATTGCCGCTTCGGACATTGCTCCGTGGGAAAAATACCTCGCAGCGGACTGTATGTACTTCGATGAAAAGGGACGAGCCTTGAATAAATCGGACCTGGTTAAGGAAGCGGCCCAGCTTCCCAAAGGTTACTGGTTGAAATTCACAATTGAGAAAACTCAGGTCCGCATTTTTGATGCAACCGCGATTCTTTCCTATGACATCGTAGAGGACCTTAAGATCTACGGGCAGCAATTGGGCGCCAAATATCATATGACCGACACGTGGATTCGACGAAACGGAGAATGGCAACTCACGGCGGCCCAGGCGTTTCGATATTATGGAGATCCCGCCACAGGAGATGCAGACGTTTCGAAGTTTGCAGACTACGCCGGGACTTATGAATTGGCTCCGGGGTTAACAGCCATAGTGAGCGTTGAAGAAGAAACTTTGTATTATCAGCGCGGAGACAACCCGAGGGAAGTTCTGTATGCGGAAGTACCCGGCTTATTTTATCGCAAGGGTGTCGAAGGCCGCATTCTCTTCAGGATGGATACGAACGGCAAAGTGGATGCGCTGATCAGCCGCAGAAATCACGAGGATCTCATTTGGAAAAAAGTGCTGCAGCAGGAAGAATGAAGTGGCAGTCACGGCTCTTCACGCAATTCCCAGTCCGGTCATTTGGTCATATTTTGTCGGCGGAGTTGTTCTTGCAATCGGACTGGTCACGATTTTTCTTCGTGGCGACTGGAAAAAGGCGCGTGGATTCGACAAGCTGATTCTGTTTGGGCCGCTTTTCTATGCGGCGCCAGTCGCGGCCTTCGGCGCCGAACATTTCACAGTAACGATGGCCATCGCGTCGATCATGCCCGCGTGGATTCCCTGGCATCAGTTTTGGGCGTACTTCGTAGGCGCTTGTTTTATCGCAGCCGGGCTGAGCCTGGCGACGAAAATTCAGGCGCGACTCTCGGCGAGTTTGCTCGGCTTGACGTTTTTCCTTTTCGTAGCGCTGATGCACGCCCCCGTCTGGGCACAAAATCCGCGAAATAGGTTTGCGCTGGCGGTCGTGCTCCGGGAAATATCCTTCAGCGGCGGCGCTCTGGCGCTGGCCGGCAGTCTCACAGAGCAGTGGAGTCGGCGCGGCCGGCACGTCGTTGCAACGATTGGGCGATATTTCGTCGCAATTCCCGTGCTGTTTTTCAGCTTCGAGCAATTCATGCACGGCAATTACGTTCCCGGCATTCCGCTGAAGCTGGTGACTCCGGAGTATGTCTACGGACACGCCATTTGGACGTACCTGACGGCCGTGGTTTACGCAGTCGCGGGAATCCTGTTGCTCGTTGGTAAGAAAACCCGCGCAGCCGCGATTTCGCTGGGCTTAACTGTGCTCTTCATAGAGTTGGTGGTTTACGTGCCGATCGGAGTGATGGAGCGTGCCAGTCTCAATGGCATTAATTTCGCGGCGGATACACTGATGTTCTGTGGCGCCGTTCTTCTGCTGGCGGGCGCCATGCCGCGCGAAGCGTGGGCCCCGGCGAATTTAGATACTTACCATTAAAATTTTGAGTGAACTGCCGTTGACAGTGGTAAGGTGCTTTCGATATTGAAGTTGCCTTCGGAATCGTCACTGGTGAGTTCGGGAAACGCTCTGGAAAACGCGCCCTGCCGGCGCTGCAACAAGTAGTAAAAGATTGGAACCGCTGCGCGGGACAAAAGCAGCGACGCCACTTCGCCTGCCATCAACGAAACGGCCAGTCCCTGAAAAATGGGATCGAAAACGATCACTGCCGAGCCCACAATTACGGCTGCAGCCGTTAGCGCCATCGGCCGAAACCGGACAGCGCCTGCATCTACGATCGCCTCTTCCAGCGGCATTCCCTGAGCCAATCGAAGCTGTATGAAGTCCACAAGAATGATGGAATTTCGTACCACAATTCCGGCACCCGCGATAAATCCGATCATGGAAGTTGCCGTAAAAAAGGCGCCCAGCATTGCGTGCGCCGGAAGGATACCGATTAGCGAAAAAGGAATGGCGGCCATAATTACGAGCGGCATGGTAAAGGATTGAAACCAGGAAACGAGGAGGATGTATATCAGCAAAAGTACGATTGCAAATGCCAGACCGAGATCACGAAAGAATTCATAGGTAATGTACCATTCGCCGTCCCATTTCATGGAGTATTCCGCAGTGCTGAACGGCTGGTGAGTGCTGTACTGCTGAAATACGATCCTTTCCTTCTGCATTTCCTCCGCGATTTGTTTCTTCAATTTGAGAATTGCATAAACCGGACTTTCCTCGCGTCCGTTAACATCGGCGGTCACATAAACGACAGGCATCAAATTTTTGTGGTAAATGCTTTGCTCTCGCTTTGCTTCTTCCATGCTGCCGAGTTCACTGAGCGAAATCAGTTGTCCGGTAGCGGATCGAACTTTCAGCCGCAGCAAGTTTTCAACACTGGAACGCTCGGCGCTCGGAATTTGCGCAATTACATGGACGTCTTCCGGTTCATTCTTACGGTGGAACAGGCCAACCGTGCGCGGAGTCAGCGCAAGCTGCATCGTGTCCGCAATGTCCTTAGCGTTAACACCCATCATGGAAGCTTTCTGCTGGTCGATTACGAGACGGTAGCCGGGGCTCTGTTCTTCGATGTAAGAATCGACATCCACCACGCCATCGGTTTGCCGAAAAATCGATTCAATTTTCTTTGCAATTTGAATCTGCCTTTGGTAGTCAGGGCCATACACCTCCGCCACCAATGTTTCCAGAACCGGCGGTCCGGGCGGCACTTCCGCGATCTTGATGTTGGCTCCATAAAGCTCAGCTACTTTATTGAGCGGTTCTCTTAATGAGGAAGCAATTTCGTGGCTCTGGCGGGATCTCTCCGCTTTAGATAAGAAATTGACTTGAATATCCGCCACATTGGGAGCCTGTCTTAAAAAGTAATGCCGAACCAATCCGTTGAAATTGTACGGAGCCGCCGTCCCGGCATAGGTCTGATAATTGATGACCTCAGGAACAGACTGCAGCATTGAAGCGATATGTTCCGTCGCCCGCGCCGTTTCTTCCAGCGTAGTTCCTTCGGGCATATCGATGATGACTTGCAATTCACTCTTGTTATCGAAGGGAAGCATCTTCACGGTGACCACCTTTAAGGGCACCAGACTCACTGAAAGAAGAAGCAGCAAAACAATCGTTAGGATGAAGGCGTTCCGCTTTGCCGGAGTTGCAACCAGAGACTTCATCCATTTCCGGTATAAGTGCGTTAGCTTTCCTTCTGCCGTGTCGTGATGAACCTTGTTGGTTTTCAGCACACGCTTGGAAGCCCAGGGTGTCACAACGAAAGCGACCATCAGGGAAAAGAACATCGCCGCGCTGGCGCCTACAGGAATCGGACGCACGTAGGGTCCCGACAATCCTCCGACAAAAGCCATGGGGAGGATGGCCGCGATTACAGCCAGAGTTGCCAGTATGGTTGGATTCCCAACTTCGTCTACCGCTTCGGCGGCAACCTTGGAAAAGGATCTGCCGGCATTTTCCGGCAAGTTGCGATGCCGGGCAATATTTTCAACCACGACGATCGCGTCATCTACCAGAATACCGATGGAAAAGATGAGGGCAAACAACGTTACACGGTTCAACGTATAGCCATACAGGTAAAACACAGCGAGCGTGAGGGCCAGCGTCACTGGAATCGCGATAGCGACAATCATTGCTTCCCGCCGGCCGAGCGCAAATGCAATCAAGAGAGTTACCGAAAGAACGGCGATCATCATGTGTAGCAGCAATTCGTTCGATTTTTCCTTCGCAGTGTCGCCGTAATTGCGGGTCACGGTCATTTTGATATCCGAAGGTAGAACCTGTTTTTGCCATTTCTGCAGTCCTTTGAGCACTGCTTCTCCGATGGTCACAGCGTTTTTGCTTTTGCGCTTTGCTACGCTGATCGTGACGGCATCAGTTTCCTTCGATTGTGATCGATCCCAGTGGAAAACATAATCATGGGGCTCTTCGGCCGTATCGCTAATCGTTGCGATGTTACGGAGATATACGGGTCGATCCTGAAATGTGCCGACGACCAGGCTCCCGAGATCTTCCGGTGATGCGATAAATCCGGACGTCTCCAGGAAATATTGCGTGTTGCCGGAAGCAAATTCGCCGCTTCGAGTTTGATAATTTGCGCCGCCGATTACCGGCAGTATCTGCAGCGCTGAAATCTGATAGGACTCCATGTTCCCCGGATCCAGATCAACGCGAAGAATTCGTTTTCGGCCTCCAATAATCTTGACTTCCGATACATCCGGAATCTGCTTTATCTCTGTTGTGGCGGCGGCCGCTACTTTGCGGAGCGCAGCCGAATCGTAAGTTGGACTGGATAGAGTTATCGCAAGAATGGGAACATCATCAATCGAGCGAGGCTTCACCAGCGGCATGGATGCGCCGGGAGGAATCAGGTCAAAATTGCTTTGCAGTTTCTGATTCAATCGAACCAGACTCTTTTCTTCGTCCTGTCCTACATAAAAACGCACCACGGCCATCGAAAAGCCCGGGGATGATGTCGAGTAGATGTATTCCACACCGGGAATTTCCCACAGCAATTTTTCCATTGGTCGCGTCACGCGTTCTTCCACTTCTTTTGCAGAGGCGCCGGGCATTTGAACAAAGACATCGATCATCGGAACGATGATTTGCGGCTCTTCCTCGCGCGGTAGCGCCAGGACGGCGATTAGACCGAATATCAAGGAAGTCAAAATCACCAGGGAAGTAAGTTTTGAATCTAAAAAGTAGGCGGCAATTCGCCCCGCCGGCCCCATGCGCTTCATAGTCCTACCTCCTCCCCTTGATTCAGTCCTGCAAGAATCTCCACCTTACGGTTTTTGCTGGTTCCGGATTTTACGAGAACCCGGCGCCACTCACCGGCTTTTTTGACAAGCACCGTTTCGATGTCGTCATTTCGTGACACGAACTCTGCGGGAATCCACAAACTCTGATTGGCCTCGCTGGAAAGTGAAACTCGAGCGGAAAGCCCTGAGCGCAATTCGGGGTTCGGCTCCAGAGTTGCTTTTACTTGAAACGTGCGTGTACCTGCATCGAGAGCTGCATTGACCTCTTTAATTCTTGCGGGATGCTTGTCCAGTGACAAAGCCGGGATGGAAACCATGACTTCACTTCCCCTGGATAAAGCGTTCAGTAAATTTTCTTCTATCGCAAAAGTGACTTCGTAGCTGGATGGATTTTCTACAGAAACAATTGTCTGCCCTGGATTGATAAAAGTGCCGGCATCTACCGACACAGAAGTAACAATGCCGTTAAATGGCGCGCCGATGCGCAAATATTCGGAATTTGCCTGAACTTCGCGCATATCGGATTCCGCCTGTACTATTCGTTGCAGCGCTGCTTGATAGGCAGCTTCTGAAGCTTCTTTTTTGGTTTTGGCTTCATCAAATTCCTGCTGACTGGCCGACTGTCTTTCGTAAAGTTCCCGAATTCGATTGAAAGTTGTAGTCGCCAGTCGCATCTGTGCTTCCGCAGCCTGCGCCGAAAGCTGTGCTTCTACTCGTGCCGCTGTGATTTTGGATCGCTGCGCCTGCACATTCCGATCATCAAGAAGAACCAGCAGGTCACCCTGGCTCACACGCGTTCCTGCCTGTACCTGCACGCGGGTCACGAATGCGGCAAACCGGCTGGCTAGTTGCGCGACATCAGTTGCTCGCACTGTGCCCGCTATTTCCAGAGTCCGCTTTTCGCGTTCTACGACTGCTGTGCGTGAAGGGGCTTGAAGTGAAGCCCGCTCCGGCTGCATTTCTTTCTTGCCGCATGCAACCGCGAAGAGCAGTAATCCTGATAAAACGATTGCTCCGTATTGGTTCGTCATCATTGCACCCCGATTTCGAACATCTCCTGCACTGCCCGCTGAAATGAGACTTCCTTCGCAACGACAGTCCCGGCAACGAGTGTGAGAATCAACGCCATATTCTTTGTCATCATCTGATTCATAATTCCTCGTCCTTTGCAAGCACATTGCCAACCTTCAGAAGAGGTGTAACGCATTTGTTTCAAATGAGTTAGTAAGAGTGGTAGCAATGTGAGTTGAAACGAGATTTTGCGATTTATGCGAGATCTCGTGACCGTGACACGGGATTACGTGGTGCCTCAGTTGCGATCTGAGTTCTGATTCAGCGGTAGTCTTCCGGCGGGAATCGTTGTGATTCCTTACCCGTGATTAAAGGTTTTTGGAAGTATCATCTGCCGAAGGGCCGTAGATCGATGGAACTTTTCCGCCTGCCATGCGGACATAAACGCTGAGTTGACCGCGGTGGTGTATTTGATCGTGAATCATCATCATCGCAAACTCATCCGCAACAAAATCGTGTCCCGCAAAATTCACGGTTTTTTTCAGGTCCTCTTCATTCATTGTTTCGATGCGATGAATGACAGTCGAAGATTCTTTTTCAAAGTCATCCGCGACTGCCTGAACGCTCTCCGGTTTGTAATTCTGGAACCTGGATCGATCCAATGGCTCGCCAAACAGATGCATTCCAAACAGGTACATTTCAAAAACAAACGTTGAGGTTAGCTTTCTTGCATCGCTGGATCTCTCATGCGGTTTGAAGTCGTTCTGATTCGTCGGGTATGCTCGCAAAACTTTCAATGTTGTGGCTGTTTCTTTCTTGAGGATTTTTAGCATATCTTCTTTCGGGATCATGATTACCTCCGTTTGCCACCGTCTGAAGCCGCAGACATCTCCTAATCTTAATTCATTTTGGCGGCTAAGGCTTGCGGTTGCTCGCGCTGCACCTGCGCGATTTTTAAGTAAAATTTGTGTCTTGGTATCTATTGACGTGAGCGTTAAGCAAATCCGCTGCGTTTTGTGTCCGGAATTTAAACACAGGAACGAAAAATACACATTGTCAAAAATCAGAAAATCGTTAAACTGTTTCACGATGAAAGGGAGGCTTGCCGCTTTAATTCTGCTATTTGTGCTCCTCTTTTCGGCCGGCTGTTCTTCCAAGAAGCCTGGGAAAGGCACGCCGGCAAAGCCGTCTTCGAATGAGGAGTTAATCGTTGTAGCAACAACGGATTTTCATGCCGAGCTTGATAGAGCCGAAGGGATGGCTTCTTTGCTGCGAGATTTGAAAACGCGGTACGGGGACCGGATGCTTTATCTGGATGGAGGAGATCTATTTCAGGGATCGCTCGAAGGCAACATGAGCAAAGGAAAGTCGGTGGTTGAATTTTACAATCAATTGCCGATCGATGCTGCAGCAATCGGGAACCATGAATTGGATTTTGGTCCCGATGTTCCGGACCGCGTTGAAGTGCATCCCGGAGAAGACGGTATGGGAAATCTGAAGGCAAGGGTCAAAGAAGCAATATTTCCCTGGCTCTCCTCCAACATTGTTCTCCAGCCGATCATCTCTTGCCTACCTTCCGGTGAAAAATGCAACGCACTGGGACAAAAAACGGTATTTGAACCGAGAGCCATCGTCGAACGAGCTGGGAAAAAGATAGGGATCATCGGAGGAACAACCACGGAGACTCCGGATATTACCGATCGAGACTTCATAACAGGGACGAAATTCGAACCGCTGGGACCGATCGTTGCTGCTGAAGCGAAATACCTTCGTGAAAAGCAACGTTGTGATTATGTCTTGTTGGTTGCACACGAAGGACTGCATTTGGACCCGCAGGGGAAATACATGCGCGGTTTTGGAATCGCGGCAGTGATCCAGAATTTG
>Ga0210139_1000144_pt1 | contig 13113 bp, 16 predicted proteins | sample Browns_TuleB_D2_FD_184855 | JGI IMG/M metagenome (GOLD analysis project Ga0210139, IMG submission 184855) | Wetland microbial communities from San Francisco Bay, California, USA, that impact long-term carbon sequestration - Browns_TuleB_D2 (SPAdes) | ecosystem: Environmental > Aquatic > Marine >... | reverse complement strand
CATCGGGATTCCGAGCTTGTGAAAGGCGCGTCCCATCATCCGCTGATCACCATAGCGGCCTTTAAGAAACGGACTCATGAGGATTGCGCCGCCACAAAAAACAGTTGCGAGATCGCGCGTGTAAGTCATATTCGGACGCAGACTGATGTAGTGGAGTGAATCAGGATCGTCCTTCAGAACTTCTGCAAGGAGCAAAACATCCACGCCGTGCTTTTGAAATAATGAAAGCATTTGATCGTATTCCTGAACGAACTTTTCGCGGCTAACGGGTCTAGTGAAATGAAATTCCTGCAAATTGCTATCTCGGACCTGATCAAGTTCGACTCCAGGCCGATGCATGAGTACTCGCGCCAGATCTCCGTAGGCATTGGAAACGCCAAAGGATTTCATACGATCTCCGGATCGTGTGGTTCCCCTCCCTTATAAAGGGAGGGGTTAGGGGAGGGTTGTTTTTGAGTTCCAGTCCCCTCCAATCTTTCAGCCATTGCGTACCTCCGCGCGGCGCATACGTAAATAAACAGGAATTCCAGTGGCTGTCAACAGGATCCCCAGGAGGCAATCGATGGGATGATACAGGAGCGCGCTGACAAGAAAAGCGCTCAGCACAAGAATGTAGATCCATGGAATCCACGGATAACCTGGAGTCCGGTAGGCTGTGTTCGAACGTTTATGGAAACGGAAGATTGCCGAAATCAAAAGAATGTTTACTGTCTGCACGGGCAAAACAAAAAAATTCACGATGTGTGAAAAAGACTGAAAGAAAAACAAAACCAATATGGACACAAGGGAACAATACATGATGGAACCTGCGGGAACTGAAGTTCTCGCAGGAACGAAGGAAAGCATATTAAAGAATGGATTCATCTTATAACGGACCGCCGCCGCGTAATATAGCCTTGGAAGAGTAAGTACAAGGCCGCCGAGGGCGCCCATGATTGAAACCAGGATCGCCGCATTCAGGAAGTTACCGCCTGCAGCGCCAAACGTAGCTTCAGAAACGTGAGTTGCAACAAGTCGCGGTTCCGCACGCATTGCTGAAAGCGGAACGATCCGTAAAAAGGCAAAGTTTACCAAAAGATAAATGATGGTTATAAACAGGACTCCGTATCCCAGAGCGCGCGGTAAATTCTTTTCGGGTCTCACAACTTCGCCCGCCACGTGCGAAACATCAATCCAGCCATCATACGTAAAGAGCACAACCGCGATTCCGAGACCCATAAAGCGAAAGAAGTTCACATTTTCAGGGATTGCGCTGGAATGGAGAGGTTTTGCGAAAATGAAACTTCCGCAAACCAGCGCAAGCAATGCAAGAATTTTGAAAAGTGTCAGGAGAATTTGCGTGCGCCCTCCCCATTGAACGCCCGAAAGATTAATGACGGCAAAAAACAGGATGCTGAATGCTCCCCAGTAAAGCGGATTTCCACCGATAAGTCGAACGGTAAATTCCCCAAGAACAATGGCGATCCCGGCAACGGAGCCCGGGCCGCTGACGAGCATCTCGATCCAGATTTTCAAGAAACCCCAGAACGGTCCGAACCCTTCACGAATAATGTGATAAGACGCTCCGGGTTCAGGGAAGATTGTTGTGAGCTCCGCCAAAGTCAGAGCGCCAAACAGGGTGATCACGCCGCAAAGCGCCCAGAGGATATAGACATACCTGCCTGAAGTTGCGAGGGAAGCAAGTTCTCCGGGCGTAAAGAAGATCCCGGAGCCAAGCATGTCACCGACAACAACAGCAATGGCGGCAAAAAGTCCTAGTTTTCGTTGAAGCTCACGCGGCATACGTCACCACCGTTGTAGGGGCGCGATTCATCGCGCCCCTCTGGCTCGCACAACGCGAACACAGGGCGCCATGAATGGCGCCCCTACAGATTTCCGTGGTGATTTGATTTATTCGAAACTGCCGCTGACTCCCTGGAATCCGCGCATCGCCTGTTTTGCAAGCCATTTCATGACGCGGGTGTTGTCATAGCAATACGAAAGAATGTAGTTGCAAGTCGACAAGCAATGCTGTGAACATTCTTTCTTCATTTCATCCAATTGCGATTTCTCAAACTTGTGGTCTGCAACCGTTCCCCAATCATAGGTTGAGGAATACATGGGGAAGCAGGGAGCAAGCGAGCCATCCGTGCGGATGATGCAGGAATTCTCTCCTGCGCGGCAAGGCCATGCGTCAACTTTCCCACGCATCAGCTTTTTCATCTCACGGAGATGGAACACAGGGTTCGGCATCTTGTAGCCGTCCTTGTGTTTTGCAATGACCCACTCGATGAGGTCGTCCACTTTCGGATGATCTTCAGGCAGCAGATAGGTCGTGTTCCCGTCCAGATGCTTGAAATGATCCTGTTGCAGCATCGGCGCCTCGTTGATGTGATAATCGGTAGCCAGATCGTTGTCATGCGCGATCTGAGTCAACTCTTTTACATCATCCATGTTTATATGGGTGATGTTGATGTTGATCATTGCGGTGTATCCGTAGTAATGCTTCTTTTTCACCATGTAATCGAAATACGATTGAATTCGATTCAGTGCCTTTGGAAGCCCCGGTTTCTCATTTACCGCATCGATGGCAAGATTCACATTCGCTACCCCTGCATCTCCCAAACGGTCCAGTACATCTTGGGTCATAAGACGGCCGTTGGTTGGCAGATAAACAAAGAAATCTTTCTTCGATGCGTAGTAAACGATTTTGTGAATGAAGTCCGGACGCAGAAGCGGCTCGCCACCCATCAACGCAAGGACTCGGCATCCGATATCATGGAGCCAGTCAATGGAGCGTTTGGCCATATCTTCTGTCATGCCTTTTACTTTGTTGTTGTAAGACCAGCAGTAGTGGCAGTCCACGTTGCACTTAAATTCCGTAAACAGATACGCGATGATCGGTCTGAGCTCTTTGCTGTGCCAGCGGGACTTGAAATACGGTACTGCCCAACCTTTCCATCCGCGAATTGCGTTGAGCTTGTTATATTCCCGATCTGTGTAGTCCGGTCCAGGTTGGCGTTGAGGATACACGGGTTCGGGTAGCGTTAAAATTTCCACTCCAACTCCTGGCTGATCCTTTGGTTTGGGACCATTCATTAACAACTGGTGCAAGGGGACATCGATTCGAAACTGATGTTGGTCACTGCCATTTTGTCCGGCCTTCGGTTCAACTTCCATGGGGAAATCCTCCTTCATCTAGACGAAAAGTTAACCCCTTTAGAATAGCTTGAATTTATGATTTTTTCAAAGTTTTTCGCAGCGCCGGAGTCCCGTCTGAATCTTTTGAAAGGAAACCACCGGGATCAATGGGTTCCGTTAAGGAGACATGCTGCATGACCGAGGATACGATCTCCTTCTTTCAGAGCAGAAGCCGTTGGATGCCATCCCTCGTTGACTCGAGCGCTCAGTAATTCATCAGGAGTAGGCGCGTGATCCCAGACGGCAACCGCCGTCACTGCGCCCAGTCAAGTTGAGCCGTAGACGAAGTAGAATTCCTTCCATGGAATTACAAGGTCATGGGTGAATTCATCCTGGACAACGAGGTCTGAAATGATTTCAGGCCGGAGGATGCCGGCGGGCTGGTTGCTCGCCCATTTGAGGATATCGAGCAAAGAATGGTGGGACTGCAGATCTTTCGCTATCGGCTCAAAGCTTTCCGGCGGAAGATTTGCTCGATTAACAACTTTCATTTCGAACCTTCATTGTTTATTATCGCTTTTTGCACTGCAAAAGTTGCTTTAGAACTGCTCATTTGAAACCAACAGATAAATGAAATCGATAAAAGGAAAAGAACGAGGAGATAGGGGGATATTACAGATGCTGGAGATGTCGCCGCAAGCGGCCGGCCGCTTGCCGAATCCCCTCATCTCCTTAAATCTCCCAGATCCCCCTTCTCTTTTGTGTCTTCGGAATTCACGTGACTTTGGTTGCGCCCGTAGGCTGCTCTAGGTTGATCTGTGGTTAAGAAAAAGCTAAACCGGAATTTCGAGCGTCAGGGCGTTACGGCCATCAGGGCTATGAGCGGCATCCAGATAGAAATCGTCACCGTAGAGTTCGCGCAATCGATTCCGCATTTCGTTTAGTGAGTGATTTTCATCTGAAGCATGATTGTGGCCGCACGTATCGGTAATTTGCACGCGAAGATTTCCATTTTGCCTTCGTGCCGAAATCTGAACATGAGCAGGAGCATCCTGCACCTGCATGACTGCCGATTCGATTAACGGCTGCAACAAAAGATTCGGGACCTGGGCGGTCATTGATTCCTGATCTACATCCATGTCGAAGCTCAGCTTGTTGTGCGTTCGAATTCTTTCAATTTCCAGGTAACAACGGAGGAATGTCAACTCCCGCTGCAACGCGACAACCTGTGTCCCGATGTTCTCCATAGAGATTCGCAAAAAATCTCCAAGACGCGCAATCATTCGATCTGCTTCCTCGACATCGTTTTTCATCAAGCGGGAAATTTCACGCAGAGTGTTGAACAAAAAATGCGGATAGACTTGCATCTTCATTGCGTGAAAACGAGTTTGTGAAAGTTGCGTTTCCAGCCGCGATGCTTTCAATTCCTCCTGCTGGTAGATATTGTAGTAATTGAGCGCAGAGGCGATGCCAACCATCACTGCATAGAAAAACATTCCGAGTTGAAAAGGTTCTCCCAGGCCCGTTTTCATGACCATCTCCAAGAACCCCGGGGAATCTCCCTTCACGACCGTCGTGCACCAGTTAAGAAACGCAAAGATGGATGTGTGAGCAAGAGCCAGCACAATTGCGGCAGGGATGTGTACCAGCAGATTCCGGGTTCCGCCTGGTCGCGTTACTGGAAATTTTCGCGCGAGCAAAAGGATTACCGGGGCAAGCAACAGCCAAAGGTACCACCATTCCATTTGCCAGGTAATGGATTGGCGAAGGGTCATCGGATTTTTATCACCGTGCAACGATTCCACATAACCCTGGTAACCAAAAATGATGGCGAGCAAGGACACAACGATCAGAGCGACAAGCCAGGGAAACCAGCGGTTCATGAAAAAAGACTTGCGCGTCGACATTTTATTTCTGGTAGGGTAGTTCGACTGTAGCGATTACGCCGCCGCCGGGAGCATTCGTTAAATCAAAACGATACGTTTCGCCGTAAATTTGCTGCAATCGCAAACGGGTATTGCTGAGGCCGACACCTTCGTGGATTTCATTATTCTCTGTGTCCAACCCGGGGCCATTATCTTGCACCTGAAGCTGGATTACGCCGTTGGTCCGGTTTGCGCGGATTTCAATACGGCCCTGACCTGCCCGTGTAGCAACTCCATGACGGATTGCGTTTTCCACGATCGGCTGCATGATGAGATTGGGAACGCGGGCGTCGAGCGTTGCCGGATCAATACTCAACTGCACGGCGAGACGATCCTGAAACCGGATCTGTTCAATCTGCAAATAGTAACTGAGGAAGTCCAGCTCTTTTTGGAGTGTTACTTCCTGGGAGCTGGAACTCTCCAGGGTCATATGCAGGAAGTTTTCCAGTTTTTGAATCATCTCCTCTGCAGCATTTGTGTCTTTGTACATCAATGCAGATACGGAATTAAGCGTGTTGAACAAAAAATGCGGGTGCAATTGCATTTTCAGAGCCTGTAGTTGCGCGTCAGCAAGCTGTTTTTCCAGCTTGGTCAGTTCCAACTCGCGTCGTTGCAACCGGTCATAATAATCAAGAGTCAGACTGACCAGCACTGTGACTGCATAAATCAATAAGCGCAAACGGAAGTTGACCTGAAACGGAGATGTGTAAAGGCGATACAGCGTTGCAAAAAAACTTTCACCCGGTGTTTCTGCAACTTTTAGCCACAGGCCTCCACCTAAAATGTGAGCTACTGACACATACAAAGTGAGGTGTACCAGCGAAAAAACAATGCATAGGCCCGCGTGAATCAACAAACTTCGTAACCACTTTTGCTTATCAACAGGAAACAGTTGAGCGGCTCTGACAATCATGGGAACAAGCAGAATCCAGGGAGACCACCAGACTATCTGCCACTCCAACAGATCGATATAAGACTTCGATTCGTTCTGGTAATGCTTGTAGGTTTCGTAAAAGAGGGTTGCTGACAGGCACGCAACCAGGATGACAACGCCCGTGACGAGCAGCCATTGTCGTCTGCCGAAACGTATGCCTTTCATATTTTTAAGCATCATATCAAGAAAACGGTGGACGGGCTCGCAGGGCGCGATGAATCGCACTCCTACAAACCCAATATTGCGTCAATGTTTGTCAAAAGGCAAAGTAAATGGGATGGAACAGCAGGGATTGGGGATCAAAGGCCCGAAACGCCGCTCAGATTACAACATCCTCGAAGGTCTGGGCGATGGGGTGTGCCGATTCCCGCACGGTTCCTTCGCGATCAAGATGAAAAGTGGACATCCCGACTGCTCGCGCTGCGTTCAGTTCCTCTGCAACATCGGAGAGAAAGAGGACTTCCTCAGCCTTGAGTTTGAGCGCTGCTGCGATTTTGTCATACGTAGCGCGGTCTTTTTTCGGTCCCGTAGTTGTATCAAAGTACCCGTCGATCAGGGGTGTGAGGTCGCCTGCTCCAGAATATTGAAATAGAAGCTTTTGTGCTTCAACGGAACCAGAGCTGAAAATGTAAATGCGGAGTCCTCGCTGCTTCCAGTCGATCCACTTCCTGGGAACATCGGGATACACAGGAGCCTGAATCCTACCGCTTTCAAACGATTTCTTCCAGATTTTTCCCTGGATTTGTTTTAGTCGTCCGTCTTTGTTGTCCGCGTCAATCCACTCCTGCAATATCTTTATCGCTTCGCCGGGTTCACTGCCGACTCCCATGATAAGCTGCTGCAGTTCCGGAGAGTTCCAATGCTTCCGGATGTAAGGATCCACTTCCTTGCGTGAAATTGGAAACAACACGTCATGAACAAAGGAAAGAGCCGTCGTTGTCCCTTCAATATCGCATAGGATGCAACGGATCATGCGGGATGAGGAAAAATCGTCTCAAATCGAGGGAATCGCGAAGCGATATCGGAACCGGTAAAATCTCCGATCCAGCCTTCGGGTGTTTTGAATGTCCGGATCACTTTCAGAAATGGCTTCGGCCCCATGTCAAACCAGTGACGCGTTCGCGCAGGCACATCGATGAAATCCCCACGTTCACAAAGCGCTGCGTAAACCAGCTCTTTTGTGTGAATGTAGAAAATGCCGCAGCCATCGACAAAAAATCGAGCTTCATCTTCGCTGTGGGTGTGTTCGTTAATAAACTTCTGGCGAAGCTCCGGATGATTCGGCATGCCGGAGTGTACGGAGATTACATCGGCCGTGACGAATCCGTATTCTTTCATCAGGGTTTTTACAGGAGCATGATAAGCAGCAAGGATTTCCTCTTGCGAAGCGTTCGTTGAAAGTTCACGATCGGCGGTCCAGTGCTCGAATTTCAAACTTGCGTCTTTCAACCGTTTTGCGATTACTTCGAAGGAGGTGAATTCCTGATATTGCTCGGGGTCATTTTCCGGGTAGATTCTTAGAAGACTCATTGTTCTATCCTATCCTTGCAGGGCGCGATAAATCGCGCCCCTACCGAGCTGACAATCCTTTATCTTAAACACATTTTTTGATATTCGCATTCCAGCAGAAATTCAAAGGCTTCGACATGGCGGAGCGCTTCGGAAAGATCTTTTCCCCAGGCATAGAGGCCGTGGCCTGCGATCAGAAACCCGTGAATCTCGAGATTCCTTTTCAGGTACTCCTGAGCGGCCCGGGAAAGTCTTGTCATGTCCTGATCATTCGCAAAAACGGGAAGCTGTTCCGTGTGAAGGTGGGTTTTCACTCCATCGAGGGCTTTCAACATTTCGTAACCGCTAATGGTGAAGGGCGCCTTTAGGGTGGGGAGCGACGAAAGAACGGTCGCAAAGACCGAATGTGTATGAAGCACTGCGCCAATCTGTGGAAGAGACCGGTACAACGCGCAATGAAGATGCGACTCCGCGGATGGCTTTAGTCCCGTTGGCTCGGTTACGATACCATCAAGATTCATCAACAGGATGTCCTGTTCCGTAAGTGTGCCTTTATCCTTTCCCGATGCTGTAATGAGCATACTATTTCCGTTCAGTTGCGCGGAATAGTTGCTGCTTGTCGCAAGGGACCATCTGCGATGATAAAACAGATGGCTGATCCTCACGATCTCTTTCTTCAGCAGGTCGATATCCATAGCGTTTGTCCATGATACATCCAAAAATCAGCCACATCGACGTCAGTTGGCCAGGATCGGATTCATTATTGTTCTCTTTTCATTCCTTGGCGTTCCTGGCGCCTTGGCGGTAAGATAAATGAATTAGCTATGTCGGAAACCATTACATGGATCTGGTTGATTGCCGGATTCGTTTTGATTGCCACGGAACTTTTTATTCCGGGTCTGGTGGTGTGTTTTCTGGGTCTTGCGGCAATTCTCGTTGCGGTCCTCCGGTGGCTGGGCCTGTTCCCGGGCTTGATGGAATCCTTTACGGTCTGGTTTATTGCATCGATTGTTTTGTTAGTCGGCCTTCGTCATTTTCTTTTGCGCTGGATACCCTCGGAGAGTACGTACACATCTGCTGATGAAGATCTCGATGCCGTCGGCGCAATCGTTGAAATTGTTCAGGAGGTTAGCGCGTCAACACCGGGACGCATCCGATACGCCGGGACTACATGGCCGGCAACCACAAGGCACGGAACCCTTGTGCCGGGGCAAAAAGCGCGCCTGTTATACAGAGACAACCTTGTTTGGGTGATCGAACCTCATCAAGAGCTGGCATCACCGGAACCAGAAAAGGAAACTTAAAGGAGTGTTCTATGTTTACAATCTTTGTTACCATCCCTGCTCTACTCGTGCTTTTCATTCTCTGGAAAATGTTCCGGGTTGTTCCGATGAGGGAAGCCTGCATCAAAGAAAGGCTTGGAAGCTATGGCGGCACTCTGTTGCCGGGTTTTCATTTCCTGATTCCATTTGTAGACCGGATTGCATATCGCCACGAGATGCGGGAACAGGTTATGGACGTGCCGCCGCAGGTGTGTATCACGCGCGACAACGTCCAGGTGGAGGTAGATGGAATCGTGTACTTGAAAGTCATGGATCCGGTGAAAGCGAGTTACGGTATTAGCGATTACCGTATGGCTTCTGTGAGCCTGGCCCAAACGACCATGCGATCGGAAATCGGGAAGCTCACACTGGATGATACGTTTTCTGAAAGGGAACGTGTGAACGAAAATATTGTCCGTGAAATTGATAAAGCTTCAGAACCGTGGGGCGTCAAGATGATCCGCTACGAAATCAGGAATATCAATCCCTCCAAACACATGCTGGATACGATGGAAAAGCAGATGGAAGCGGAACGTCAAAAGCGCGCAGAGATCACGATGGCCCAGGGGCAAAAAGAATCCCGAATCAATCTTTCAACAGGAGAAAGACAGGAAGCCATTAACCTTTCCGAAGGTGAAAAACAGAAGCGAATTAATGAAGCGCTCGGAAAGGCAAAGGAAATTGAAATCCTGGCGGATGCGTCATCGCGAGGAATTGCTCGGATCGCGGAGGCCATCCGCAAACCGGGCGGCAAGCAGGCGATCAGAATGCGCCTGATGGAGCAGTACATTGATGAAGTTGGCCAGATCATCCGAACGGCAAATGTCAGCGTTGTACCGCAGCAGATGGCGAATCTGAAAGCTTTCTTTCAGGGTGTCGGCGCTGTAACACAGGGGATGGAGGAAAATCCTGCAATGGAAACGATTCCTTCGCCGCCTCCATTGATGGGACGAATACGCGATTCGCGGAGGGAGTCATGAACTACTTCGACTTTGCTGTTTGGGGAATTCTACTTTTCGTGCTCGTTTCAAAACTGGTCCGATCGATCCGGATCGTTCCTACAAAATCCGCTTATATTGTGGAACGCCTGGGAAGATACAGCCGTACGCTGGGCCCCGGATTTCATCTGCTCGTGCCTTTTTTCGAAAACGTCGCTTTTATTCAGGATCTCAAAGAAGAAACGATCAACGTCCCGCCGCAGGAATGTTTTACAACGGACAACGTAAAAGTAGAAGTCGACGGAGTGATTTACATCAGCGTTGTTGATCCGGTCAAGGCAAGTTTTGGAGTTACGGATTATCGTTACGCAGCCATTCAACTTGCCCAAACGGCGGTTCGTTCGATCATCGGGACGCTCGAACTGGACAAAACATTCGAAGAACGGGACCTGATCAGTACAAAGCTGGTTGAGGTTCTGAATGATGTCGGAATGACCTGGGGCATCAATGTGCACCGTTATGAAGTAAAAAATATTGTGCCTCCTGCATCCGTTAAGAATGCGATGGAACAACAAATGAGAGCGGAGAGGGACCGCCGTGCGTTGCTGGCTACATCGGAGGGAGACAAACAAAGCCGTATCAACAATTCGGAAGGCCTGAAATCTGAAGCGGTCAATAAGTCAGAAGGAGAAATGCAAAAACGCATCAATGAAGCAGAGGGAAGAGCGCGCGAAATCGAATCGATTGCGGGGGCAACCGCGGAAGCCATTGAGAAAATGGCCGCCGTTATCACGCAAGAAGGCGGAGCAGAGGCGGTTCAACTGAGACTCGCGCAGCAATATTTGCATCAACTCGGCGCGCTCGGCAAAGCGAATACTTCCGTTCTGTTCTCTGCCGACTTAACCCGACTGGACGATTTGCTGGACAACGCCGGTTTAAAACTCAAGGAATAGTATGGAGTTTAACGCAAAGACGCGAAGGCCCAAAGTCCACAGGGCGGCCTACCGGGCCGCGACCAAATTCCAGCAGAAGGGGGATCAGGGAGATTTAAGGAGATGAGGGGGATTCGGCAAGCGGTCGGCCCGCCTGAGGCGGGTCTTTAGAAATGCTTTTTTGAGAAAGCAATCGCCAATAACATGTGCTGATTCCAGTTCTTTTTCCAGTTGCTTTCCGAAAAAAGTATTTCTGAAGACGCTTTCAGCTCCGGCCGCTTGCCGAGGCATTCCCGCATCCGAGATATCTCCTTATCCCCCTGATTGTTTTTCATTCCATGCTTTCTTGTGAAAATTGTGTTGAAAAAAGCAACAATTGGATTGTTAGCTACGCAAAGGAAGAAAAATCTATTCAGTGTCTTTGCTTTGATTCTACGGCAACTTCGTAAAGAATCGGTGCCAGCGCGGAAAATAATGATGACTCGGATTTAGAGACGCGACTACTGCGACTGCCCTCCCAATGATTCTGTTTCGATCTACTGGTCCGAAACTGCGTGAGTCGAAACTGTTATCGCGGTTATCTCCCATGACAAAGTAATGATGCGGCGGCACTTGAATTGTGTCGAAACTGTCGAGCGATCCCCTGCCGGGCGTGATCATGACCGGATGCTTTCGACCATTCAGGTCTTCCAGAGAAAAATGAAAAAGATAGCGTTCGTTTGATGGAATTTCGTCAATAATCTTGGAATCGAGCGGATCATATTCGATTGTCTTTCCGTTCACATAGAGCTGGTTGTCTCTTAGTTCGATGCGATCCCCCGGAGTTCCAACCACCCGTTTCACCAACCGCTTTCCATCGAACGGAGAAAATAAGACAACAACTTCCCCACGCTTGGGATTATCCCACTGTGTAATTTGTGACGTGGTGAAAGGTATCTTTAAATCGTAAGCGAGTTTGTTTACAAAGATGCGATCTCCTTCCATGATGGTCGGTTTCATAGATCCCGTAGGCACATCGTTCCAGTCTGCTATCGCCGACCGGAAGGAAGATGTAATAATCAGGATGACCAGAAGCGGTCTCATCCATTCTTTCCAGAATCGATTCAATTTGTCTTTCATAGGATTGCTCACTTTCAACTCCAAAGTATAATCTACGCAAATTGATGGCCGAAGTTCAATAGAATAGTGCAGGAGCAATGGGCCATGTGCTATGGTGATCACGATCATTGCTTTTGCATGGTAGTGTTGAGGTGATTTGCCATGAGTAATGAGTTTGCCTACAATCCTCATTGCTCATAACTCATTGCTTGATTAGGGAGGTTCCGATGAAGCGGTTTGTATCTGTTGCCATTTTCTTTCTATTCAGTGTTTTGCCCGTGTTTGGTCAGAACACCCCTGCTTCGGGATTTCGTGCAGAATTTTTAAGACAGCTTGATGAAGTGTCCTCCAAGTTAATCGAACTGGCTGACGCCGTGCCCGCAGAAAAATATTCCTGGCGCCCTGCAGAAGGTGTTCGTTCGATCAGTGAAGTTTACGTACATGTCGCATCCGGCAATTATTTTCTAATGAAGTTCATCGGCATTGATCCGCCTGTGGATTTCAACCGGACCATGGAAAAGACAATCATCGAAAAAGCGCAGGTTATCGATGCGATGAAGAAATCTTTCATGCACGTTCGCCAGGCTGTTTTGCGTACTTCGGATTCCGGACTTGAGAAAAGCGTGGAATTGTTCGGCCAAAACACAACTTACCGCGACGTGTTTTTTACCGCGGCGATGCATATGCATGAGCACCTTGGGCAGTCGATTGCGTATGCGCGGATGAATGGAGTCGTACCACCGTGGACCGCGAGGGAAAAATAACAAAGAGCTTGACTCCGGAACATGTTCCAGAGTCTATGATTTTGCCTGTGATTGGGAAAAGAGACGCTTTTCGTTCGGGTGAACTGGCCAGGCTTGCCGGTATCAGCCCCGATACATTGCGCCATTACGAGCGAAAAGGCCTGTTGCCTGCACCTGTACGGACGCCAAACGGATACCGGCTATACAAGATGGATGCACTGCGTCGCGTGCAGCTGATCCGTTCCGCTCTTGCAGTGGGCTTCACAATCAAAGAGCTCGGAAGCATATTCAAGATCCGGAACAGTGGCGCTGCACCTTGTGAAGAAGTGTTGCGGATTGCGGAGAAGAAACTGGTGGAACTCGATGCCAGGATTCGGGAATTGCGCAGTACAAAGCAGGATTTGCAGAAGTGCGTTCAAGAGTGGAACAGGATGCTTTTGCAGACGCAGAGAGGCACGCGAGCCGGTCTTCTGGAAAAGTTACACGTTGCGACGCGATCTTCTCCGATGTCTCCTCCCGGTCTCAATAAAAACAGGAGAATCAGAAAATGAATAAAGTTCTTGTGGTGCTCGTTTTGTTCTTCGGCGTCACG
>Ga0210139_1000142_pt1 | contig 13176 bp, 12 predicted proteins | sample Browns_TuleB_D2_FD_184855 | JGI IMG/M metagenome (GOLD analysis project Ga0210139, IMG submission 184855) | Wetland microbial communities from San Francisco Bay, California, USA, that impact long-term carbon sequestration - Browns_TuleB_D2 (SPAdes) | ecosystem: Environmental > Aquatic > Marine >... | reverse complement strand
ATAAGAAATGAAAAAGACCAGCTCACGCCTTGGATGTTTGTTTTCCAAAAAAAGTATTTCTGAAGACGCTTTCAGCACCAGCCGCTTGCGGCGAAATCTCCAGATCTGTGATATCCCCCTTATCTCCTTATTCTTTTCCATTCAACCCTTTTGTTATGAAATTTTTTCTTAAAAAGGAAAAAAGGAAAAGTCTGTACTACAAGATCTACCCTGTGGCCCCTGTGTTGAATTCTTGTATAATTGCTCCGTGATGAAGACGGCTGCATTCACAGCGCTTCTCTTTTCTGCACTGCTCGCCTTTGCGTCCGCGGAAGACATCCTCACTCAATACGAGCTACTGGCGCCGGAAACTCACCAATTTGCAATTCGTTATGACGTTTCCGCCACCGAATCTGATTCCAACGTCTATTTCAACATCGTTCGACCGGGCAGCGAAGCCAGCAATGAAAAAGTTCTGGATCGAGCGAGCGGAAAAGAAATCAAATTTGCCATGTCAAATGGGAAGGAAGCAAAAGCTGCAAAACAGGCCGAATCGGACACGGATGACAACACTCCCTTTATCAAAATTTTTCTCCCGCATCCCGTTCCAAAAGGCGGGGAATTCCGGCTTCGGATTCTAAAGACATACAAGGATGCCGGGTCTTACTACCGGCAAGGGGACAGGATTATTTTCGACCGTTCGCTGTCGATTCAAAGAAACCTGGTCCTGCTTCCTGCGGGCTATGAGCTGATTGCAAGTACTGTTCCTGTTATCGTGAGTACGGCGGCGGCTGGTCGTGTGATGGTGAGTCTCATCAATGACAGGGATGATGAAATCGCCGTACGAATTGAAGGCCGGAAAGTCAGAAAGGAAACTCCATGAGACTTGCAGCAGTGTGCATTGTTCTGCTTTTTGCCGATCTTGTTGCGGCGCAACAAACGGAGCCTTTTCATCGAGCGGAAGATGACAAGGAAATCACATACTGGATGCTTGATCCCCAGACTCATCAGTTCCGTTTTTCACACGATTTCAATATCACGCTGGTGGGCCAAAGGTACGCGCACAGTTTTGTGCGCAAAGGAAGCACTGTGTCGGACGACGTTGTGTTTATTGATCTGGATTCGGGAAAGCGTTTGAAAACCCGCAAAACGACAGGCAAAGAGGTGAATGCTCTTGGCTACTATCCGGACAAATCCGATGATGACGATGTCGTTGTCGAAGGCGAGTTGCTTTCGTCCGTTCCCGAAGGTGGTTCCGCGAGAATTCGAGTCATGGAGACCTATACGGATGCAGAGCGCTACTTCGTAGACAAGAATGGTGAGTTGGTGTGGGACAGGACTTTCGGCAGGTCCAGGAATATCTTGAAATTGCCTCCGGGCTGGATGCTTGCTTCCTGCAATGTGCCCATCATCATTACGGAAGATGAACACGGGCTGATTACTCTGCGGATGACCAATCCGCGAAACGATGAGCTACACATTATCGTCCGCGCGCGAAAAAGGTAGTTTGCTGTGACTGAAGCAATCGAACAGATCTTGTACGGGCGCGATTCATCGCGCCCTTCACGGCCCGCACAACGGGGCACGCAGGGCGCCATAAATGGCGCCCCTACAAGCTTCCCTGGAGTATTGGCTGTCACTTTCGGCAAAAAAACATTTCTGAAGATCCGCCTCAGGCGGGCCGACCGCTTGCCGAATCCCCCCATCTCCTTAAATCTCCCTGATCCCCCTTCTCTTTGAAATGGAGTTTATAGAGGCAAATCGGGACGTGCTGGCCTGGGTACTGCTCTGGGCCTGGATTGCCCTGACGATTTTTATATTTGCCTACAGGGGACAAAAATCTGCTAAAGTGTATGTTGTAGACATTGCGCTACTTCTTGGATCTCTATACCTGTTCTTTGGCGCGCAATGAAATTTATTCGCAAAATAAGGACGGGGACTCAATCACTATTAGGTAGGGGCACTGAAATCTCAGATGCCCCTATGTTTCAATTTGAATTCCGATATCCGCTGAAAGTGTTTTGCGTACGACAAGACCTGCAATTGCCGCATCCTGAACTCCGATACCCGTTAGATCACAAATCGTAATCTCATTCTGCGTGAGGCGTCCAGGAATGTGCCCCGATACAACTTCTCCAAGCTCTCCTGCTATGTTGCTTTCTTTGAGGACTCCTGCTCTTAGAGCATGGTGAATTTCACCAAGGCGTGAGCATTGTGGAATGCTGTCTGCAATAATTCGATTTGCTTTCTTCAAAACAGAAACGTCAAGCTCCTGCTTGTCGCTGCCGTCGGATCCCATCGCTGTAATGTGCGTGCCCGGTTCGACCCAGTCCCCGAAGATAACGGGAGTTCGGCTCGGTGTTGCGGTGATCACAATGCGGCTGCCCTCCAATGCTTCCTGTGGCGTCTCCGCGGCGCTAATCTCCGCGCGGACACGATCTTTCATCTCCGCCACATAACGATCCGTGTTTGAACGGTGATGATCGTAAACTTTCAAACGTTCAAAGGAGCACACTCGAGCCAGCGCCTCGATTTGGAACCGGCCCTGAACACCTGCGCCGATTACAGCGACTTGTTCTACGAAATTGGAAGCCATGTACTTGGCTGCCACAGCTCCTGCAGCCGCGGTTCGAAGCTCGGTCAGGTAGCAGTTATCAAGCAGGATCGCCGCAGGGAAACCCGTCTCCGAGCTGAAAGCCAGCATCATTCCACCCGAAATGGGTAAGTCCTTTTTTCGATTTTCCCAAAATCCCGAAGCAACTTTGACGACGTATTCCCGTTCGCCGTAAAGATATCCGGCTTTAATATGGACCTCTCCTTTTTGATCGGGAACATCCAGGTGAATGACGGACGGGAGCGACGCTTGTTTTAGAGAGTAAGCAATAAATGCTCTTTCCATTGCTGCGATGGCATCTTCAAGCGATACCGCCTTCCGGATCTGTGCTTCGTTTAAAACACGAATTGCCATGCGTTATGGAACTCCACTTTTCTCCATGAGCATACTACATTCTCAGCCGCGCGCTTTTGGTATTATGATACTTCGGTTTAGTTCCGCATGACGTTCGATGTTCGTAAACTGAATCAGGGAGGACCAGGCATGTCCAAAAACAAGCAAGTGAATATGAAGAAGCTTATTAAGAAGGTTCGCGTTGAACCGGGAAAGAAATTTCGTCTGAAGGATTTTGATCCCGGCTGGCGCGGAACCAGAGAAATGAGAGAACTGGAAGAAGACGAATTGAAGGAACGCTCGGTAATGTTTCTCCAGCGCCAGATGCAGGATCTGGCCGAGGCTCAAGAGCTTTTGTATTCAAACGATATCTATTCAGTTCTTGTGGTGCTTCAGGCAATGGACGCAGCCGGGAAGGACGGCACAATCAAACATGTCATGTCGGGAGTGAATCCGCAGGGCTGCCAGGTATTCAGTTTTAAGAAGCCCTCCGATGAAGAGCTGGATCACAACTATTTGTGGCGATACATGAAATGTTTGCCGGAACGGGGAAGAATCGGCATCTTCAATCGTTCTTATTATGAGGAAGTTCTTGTCGTTCGCGTTCATCCGAAAATTCTGGAGACGCAAAAACTGCCGAATGGTCCGCGTGGCAGATCGTTTTGGGAAGACCGATATGACGATATCAACAATTTTGAAAAGCATCTGGTCCGGAACGGAACAATGGTTTTGAAATTCTTTTTGAATGTTTCCAAAAAGGAACAAAAGAAGAGATTTCTGGAACGCCTTGAAAAGCCAGAAAAGAACTGGAAGTTCTCCTCTGCCGATCTGGCGGAACGGGCCTTCTGGGATGATTATCAGCGAGCTTTTCAGAATGCCATTGGAGCTACCAGCACGAAGTGGGCGCCATGGTATGTCATTCCGGCGGATCGTAAATATATCTCGCGGGCGGTGGTTGCCTACATTTTGACCGGCGCAATCAAATCTCTGGGATTGAAGCCTCCTGTAGTAAGCAAAGAAAAGATGAAAGAACTGGCCGAGGCAAAGCTGAAACTGGAGACGGAATGAGCTGCGCCCAGGCTCAGGCTATTTTTCCTTTTTACCGTTTTTGAGCATCCGAATGGCTTGCGAAATACGCCGCGCGCGTGTTTCCTCGCGTTTCGCATCGGTGATGAATCTTACATACTCTTTTTGATGCGTGTAGGATAGCTTCTCAAAAAAGTTTTTGGCGCCTTTGTTCTTTTTCAGTTCCTTCATCAAGCCTGGAGGAATTTCCACAGTACGGGGTTCCAGATCCAGTTCGACAGCGATCTTTATTTTTTCTCCGAACGTTTTACCGATTTTTTCCCGGATGCTCTTCAGGATAATCAGCAGGTGGCATTCAGTACCCATCCGCACGAGCGTTCCACGGTACGGCTTCCCCTCAATGGTTGCTCTTATCTTTGGACGCTTCGAACCGAACTCCTTTTCTACGTCAAAAGGGACTTCCACGTAAGCGCCGCCACCGCCGGCATTTTTGATCGACGCTGTAAATAGGTGTTTTTTCGCCATGCGATCCTCCCGTCTTCTTGAGAAATAGTGTATCAAATTGGGTTATGATTTCTCGATACTCCCTAACGAATCGATAAAAGGAGCATGCGCTGATGAGCTTGATTCAATTCGTTGCGAACTATGATGATTTATCAACCGATCGCGGTTATCAGTTCAAATTTTATTGCGACCGTTGTCACAACGGACACCTTTCGGGCTTTGATCCGTCCATTACAGGTACCGCCGGAAGTTTGTTGCGCGCGGCCGGAAATTTGTTCGGAGGCGTGCTTGGGCAAGTGGGGAATAGCACCTACGAAATCCAGCGCGCTGTTGGGGGAAAGGCCCATGATGCCGCACTGAAGAGAGCGGTAGAAGAAGCAAAAGGACACTTCAAGCAGTGCACGAGGTGCGGCAAGTGGGTATGTCCCAACGTCTGCTGGAACCAGGCGCGCGGTTTGTGCGAAGAGTGCGCTCCTGATGAGCAGGAACAATTGGCGGCAGCACAGGCGCAGGCAACGAGCGAGCAGATTTTCCAGAAAGCGCGTGAGTCAAACCTGGTTGATCACATCGACATGAACCAGAAAGCCACTGCTGTCTGCAAGCAATGCGGCGCCAAAACGAAAGGTGGGAAATTCTGTCCGGAGTGCGGCTCCCCTCTGGTGGCTGCAGTCAAGTGTTCGCGCTGTGGCGTCGAAAGCGAACCTTCTACTCTCTTTTGTCCGGAATGCGGGAATAAGCTAACCCTTTAGGATGTGCCGCGACCAGCATGTTATCCAAAGCAACACAAATTCGAGCCACTACAAACATAGCTGAAGCCTCCGTCGATACGGCTTACGTGGTACAAGAGATAAAATAGAAAGAGGAGGTGTTTCGATGCCGTTGAAAGTGAGTGTTGAAGAAAAAGGCGATGGGGTTTACGTAGTTCATCCGGAGGGATCGATTGATACGAATACACATACGATTTTGGGATCCGAAGTAGATGCCATTTTGGTGAAATCACCGGTGCTCATGATTTTCGACATGAAGGATGTCCATTATGTAAGCAGCGCCGGGATTAGCGTCATACTGGTGGCGGAAAAGGCATTAAAGGCCAACGGTGGGGGTGTATTGATGGTCCAGCTCCAGCCCCAGATCCGAAAAGTGTTTGATATTGTGCAGGCTCTCCCTTCTAACAAGATCTTCACCAGCGTTCAGGAGATGGACAGATACTTAAAAGAAATTCAACGCAGGGTGAAAGAAGGCGAGATCGAGTGAATCTGCTTCCTTCCTGATTCCTGATCGCAAGATGAAAACCACAAAAGAGTTTGTAATCAAGAGCGAACTTGCGGAAATCAATTCACTGCAAGAGGGAATTGTGGATTTTTGGAGGGACCAAAACCAATTGGAAGTGCCTGCTTCCCGTTGGTTGCGATGCTGAGCTGGTATCCCTTATAGCTTTATCCGCATTCAGGGGGAAACGGTCAGGCGAAGCGTGGGGCAGGGATATGTGTTGTTTGAGATATCGATCAGAACGTGAGCGATGCTGTAAGTTCCCGCGCTTGTATACGTGTGCTGAACACTTACTCCAGACTGAGATTTTTCATCTCCGAAATCCCAGATGGAATTGAAGATTCGTTCTGGATCAATTTGAGTCGTATCCGTAAAGATAACCGGGTTGCCGGCAGATGGGTTTTGCGGGGAAACGGTAAAGGAGCACACAATGCTTGTAGTTCCAACCGGTATGGTAAGCTTTGCCGGATCCGCTGACTTATCAACAACTTCAGCTTTCACCTCAGCAGTTTGATTCGTGTTTAATTCGTCGGACGCATGCCCTTCCGAATCCGTTGTTACGAACTGGCCGTTGGATTTCAGAGTTCCGGCGGTTGTAGAAAAGAGAACGCGATCGCCCTCAAGTGGATTTCCGAGAGAATCGGTTACTACGGCTGTCAGGGCAGAAGTTCCACCGCCTGCAGGCAAGTCTGGTGGATTTGCAAGCAGGAAGATTCGTTCATTCGTGTCCCCGATTACTTCGATTTCTGTCGTTGCAACAGAGGAACCGGAAACAACGGATATGGATACTTTTCCCGCAACCCCCGATGCCAGGAATTTCACTGTGGCGGTGCCGTTTTTCGTTTCCGAGGTTGCCGGGCTGAAGCGGCCGGTGCCGGTCTCTACTACGAAACGCAGAACGGTTCCGTCCGCGAGTGGAGTCCCGTTTGTAGTTCCACTTCCGGTTACATTGGACGTTCCGAGAATAGCAACTTGCTGTGGTTGAGCAGTCAGGCTTAGAACCGTTCCATTCGGAGTAACACCTGCCTCTTTACAGCCAGGAACCGGCAGGGAGGCCAACAGGATAGCTATCAGGAATAGTCTGGAACGTTCGGAAATACTCATGCAACTATTACTATGTGATATTTCAAGAATAAGGCAAGCGTGCCACCGGCAAAGCCGTCCACGTGGCCATGATGAAAGTTGTTCATTCGTGTTGTACAATGGCAGAGTGTTTCACGGAAAGAAGTCCAATGTTTCAAAAAAGAGAGGCATCATGAGAACTAGACTCCAGACAGGTTTATTTGCTTTTTCCCTCGGGATCATTGCACTTTTTGTCACCTCCACTTCCGCAATAGCTATGAATTCCCGCGCGGAGGAGTTGGCCGCAAAACAGGCGGAGAAAGCGGCAATGCTCGCTCCGTACAAACCGAATAAAGCCGAGCAATGGATCACGAGAGTCGAGGGCTGGGGCCTATTGAGGGCACCCAAGGGACTGTACCCGGTTTTCGGAAGCGCCTACCGGGGTGGTGGTTTTGCTCTTGGCGCCGGATTCCGCAACTATGTTGCAGACACGGCCTTTTGGGATGTTCATGGCGCATGGTCCATTTCCAATTACAGGATGCTGGATGCTACTTTCCGGCTACCGGAAATGCTTTCGGGAAATGTGCAAAGCCGGGTGAATGCGCATTATGTTTATGCCGGCAAAGTCTCGTACTTCGGTATTGGAAACGATACATTGAAAAGCGATGAGGCTTCGTACCTGTACAACCCCACAACTGTGGATTACTCCTTTGCGTTTCAAGCGGGCAAATATTTCAATCTAGGCGGCAATGTCGCTTACGAAAAATACAATATCGGCAGTGGCAGCAGGCCGAACGTTCCTTCCATAGAAGATGTATACGATTCGGTGACTGCGCCGAGCCTGGGTGTCGATCCAGAGTACACAGTCGTGGGAATGTTCGCAAATTTTGATTGGCTACAATCCCCCGGGTACAACACAAGAGGTGGATTGTACAGCGTTCAGTGGAAGCAATATACCGAACGGAACAATCTGCTTTTTGATTTCAATCGTCTCGATGTTGAAGCTCGCCAGTTCATTCCGATCCTGAGAGCCAATCAGGTTATTGCGCTGCGCGCCCTCGCCTCCTATACCAATGTTAAGGATCTCAATGATGTTCCCTTCTTTCTTCTTCCAACACTTGGTGGAGGATCTGAGCTGCGGGGATTCCGTGATTTCCGCTTTGCTGACCGCTACCGTATGCTGCTAACTGCAGAATACCGTTGGACACCTTCTAAATTCATGGACATGGCGCTCTTCTATGAAGCCGGAAAAGTTGCAGCCCAGTCCTCCGATCTGGATTTCAACGACCTTCACGATTGCTGGGGATTTGGGATTCGATTCCACACGCCTGCCGCGACGCCGCTTCGGATTGATATTGCGAGAAGTGTGGAAGGAACGCGAATCATCATCAGCGGCGGAACTTCATTCTAAGAGGTAAACATGAGAAAGAAAAAGATATTGTTGCAATTCTTACCAATTATTCTTTCACTTCTTTTTTTGATTCCGTCTTCCTTATTTGCGGCTTCGAAGTTCTATGATGATGATCCTTTATGGACAGAGGCGAGTACGCAGGATGCTTCCGGCGCGCAGGCAGTAGACATCGATCTGATCTACGACCTGGCCGAAAACATGTTCACGAAACCCGGAGATAAAACTCCTAATGTACCGGCACAAAACATCAACACCATTGGTGAAGTGCCCGATTCGAGCTGGTACACGAATCGTCATGGACTCACTGCCGCTGACGTTGCGAAAGGTCCAAACCAAACCGATGGTCCGGTTTCCGGAACATGGACGGTTATCGCAGCGAAAAATGACGGCGTTTCACCGGGATTCACAGTCAAGGATTCAGCGGGAAATACATGGTTCATCAAACCTGATCCGCCGGGATATCCCGGAATGGCGACGGGATCAGAGGTTACGGCAACCAAACTTTTCTGGGCTCTCGGTTTTAACGTGCCCGAAGATCATATTGCGCATATGCGACTTGAAGATCTTGTCATAGAGCAAGGAACAATGATCAAGACGCCTTCCGGGAAAAAGAGACACATGAAAACCGGAGACATCAAAACGATGCTGCGACGCGGCCAGAAAGATCCGGATGGTTCCTATCGCGTACATGCAAGTTTAAAATTGGAAGGCAAAATTCTAGGCGGATTCCGCCTTTATGGAACAAGGCCGGATGATCCGAACGATGTAATTCCTCATGAACACAGACGCGAGCTTCGCGGATACTCGGTTTTTGCTGCGTGGCTCAATCACGTTGATATCAAGGCCTTGCAGTCCATGGACACGCTGGTTTCTGAAGACGGGAAATCCGTGGTCCGCCACCATTTGCTCGATTTCAGCTCAGCGCTCGGAAGCGGCTCAATTTACGCGCATGAGTACTGGGAGGGCTACGAGAACCTTCTTGAACCGGGAGGTTCGATTGCAAAGGATATGATTACTTTTGGTTTCAAAGTAGAGCCCTGGCGCACGCAGCCATTCTATCAATCGAAGGCAATCGGTAGATTTCCGAAAGGAAACGACAAATGGGATCCGGAGTTATGGCGTTCGCGGGCTCCCAACGCGGCATTTTTCCGCGCAGACGATGAAGACAAATTCTGGGCCGCACGTAAAGTCATGGCCATTTCCGATGAAATGATCCAGGCCGCGGTGCAAGCCGGTGAATTCAATGATCCCGCAGGAGAAGAATTTCTGGTGAAGGCGCTGAGCGAACGCAGAGACGCCATCGGCCGGAGATATTTGCCGGCGATCAATCCGATTGTCGATCCTGCAATGGATTCTTCAGGCGCTCTCACATTCACCAACGCCGCGGTTGCTGCCCACGTAGCTTCAGCTCCCGATGGATATCAGGCGATCTGGTACCGGTTTGATAATGCGAAAGGCACAAGCGAGAAAATCGGCGGAACCGTGAACTCATCGGAAAAATTCGAAGCGCCATCGGGTTTGCCTTCCGAAGCCGGTTCCTACGTCAGAGTAGAAATTAGCGCAACAAAGGCAGAACAGCCAGGCTGGCAGATTCCGTTGAATGCTTATTTTGCGCGAACGTCTGACGGCTGGAAGCTCGTGGGCCTCGAACGATCTTCCAAGTAGGTAGAATCGGAAGAGAAAAAGTCCCGCCGGATGCGTTTCTATCGTTCGCGTCCCGCGGGCGGAGCTCTTCGCATGGCATCCGCAAAATATCGCACACTCGCACACTACCGCATCATTGATCGAATTGGCGCGGGAGGAATGGGTGAAGTCTACCGCGCAACTGACACGAAGCTGGGTCGCGACGTTGCGCTGAAGGTGTTGCCTCCCGAGATGGCTTCGGACCCTCAACGGCTCGAACGTTTCCGCCGCGAGGCGAAGGCCCTTGCCGCTCTTGATCACGCAAATATTGTGACGGTGTTCTCCGTTGAAGAAGCCGATGGCGTTCAGTTTCTGACGATGCAGTTGGTTGAAGGACAAACGCTCGACCGGCTCATTCCGCCGAGCGGACTTCCAGTCGATCGAATCCTGGAAATCGCAACCGGGCTTGCCGACGCACTCGCAACCGCGCACGACAAGGGCATTGTGCACCGCGACTTGAAACCCGCCAACGTCATGGTAACAAACGAAGGACGTGTGAAAGTCCTTGACTTCGGGCTCGCGCGGATGAGCGATGCGCAAGCGGACAGCACAGGTATCTCGGAACTACCCACCGATATGCGCACGCGTGAAGGTGTGGTGATGGGGACAGCTCCGTACATGTCGCCGGAACAGATCTCAGGCCGTGCACTAGACCATCGAACGGATATTTTCTCCTTAGGGGTCATTCTCTACGAGATGGCTGCGGGACGGTTGCCCTTCGGGGGACATTCTACTGCTGAGCTTGTGTCGGCCATTTTGCGCGATACGCCGATTCCACTTCCCGAACTGCGAAGCGACCTGCCGGCCGTTTTGGTGCAGGTAATCTCCCGCTGCCTCGAAAAGAATACCGCGGACCGTTTCTCATCGGCGCAGGACGTGGCGAACAGATTGCGTGGCGTCGGCGCCGAAAAGTCGTCGAACCAGGAACCGGTGATTTCGGTATTGCGCTCCAAGAGCGAACCCGACTCGGGTGCTGCCCGAGCCGAGGAAGGATTTTGGGTCGCAGTGCTGCCGTTCAAATGCACCGTCGGCAAAGCGGAACTCACCGCCCTCGCCGAAGGAATGACCGAAGAGATCGTGACCGGGTTTTCCCGCTTCTCCTACCTCAGGGTGATCTCGCGCAGTTCCACACTGCGGTATGCCGACGCGGCGATTGACATGCGGGCAGTCGGCAAGGAGATCGGCGCACGCTATATTATGGAAGGAAGCCTGCGCCAGGCGGGTTCGATGTTGCGCGTATCCGTGCAACTGGTGGATGCGAGTACGGGAGCGCATCTGTGGGCTGAGACTTACGACCGCACGTTCAGCCCCGAAGACATTTTCGCTCTGCAGGATGACCTCGTTCCGCGGATCGTTTCGACGGTAGCGGACATGCATGGTATCCTGCCGCGCCGGATGAGTGAAACCGTGCGGCTGAAGCCCGCCGATCAACTCACTCCATACGAAGCGCTGCTGCACAGCTTCGGCTATAACGAGCGATTCACACCTGAAGCGATGGCCGAAGCGCGTGCCTGCCTGGAACGATCCGTTGAGCAATCACCGGAAAATGCCGACTGCTGGGCCATGCTGTCCCTTATGTACTCAAACGAATACGGGCACTGGGATATCCGAAACCCGGATTCTTTCGAGAAGGCCTTGCAAGCCGCGCGCAGGGCGGTTTTGAAGGCGCCATTGCATTCGTTGGCTCACTACGCCCTTGCGCAGGCTCTTTTCTTCCGGCGTGAATTTCCTGCTTCTCAGACTGCTGCAGAACGCGCCGTCTCACTCAATCCTATGGATGGCGCGACTGCGGCGTTCATGGGCCTGCTCATCGCCTATTCGGGTAATTGGGAACGCGGTTGTGCTTTAGCAGAAAAAGGTTTTCAACTGAACCCGAACCTTCCTGGGATGTACAACTACACTGCGTGGCATGAAGCATATGGCAGGAAAGACTATCGCCGTGCGCTGAACATTGCGCTCAAGCTCAACACACCGGATAACTTCTATCAACATGCGGTGTTGGCCATGTGCTACGCCCAACTGGGCGAAATGGATGCGGCACATAAATCGCTGCAGGATATGCTCGCGATCAAGCCCGATTACGGCAAAGTCGCGCGGCAGTTACACGGAAAATGGATACAACCGGATCTGGTGGAGCAATTGATGGAAGGACTCCGCAAAGCGGGACTCGAAATAACAAACGAACAAGAACAGACTGATGCGTCGCCCATCCACCACGCTTCGGGCGAACGGCGAGCTGAGGAAGGATTCTGGGTTGCAGTGCTGCCGTTCAAATGCACCGCCGGCAAAGCGGAACTCACCGCCCTGGCCGATGGAATGACCGAAGAAATCTTGACCGGGCTCTCTCGTTTCCCCTACTTGCGCGTAATCGCCCGCAGTTCCACACTGCGGTATGCGGATGCGGCGGTTGACGTTCGGGCCGTCGGCAAGGAGATCGGCGCACGCTATGTTATGGAAGGAAGCCTGCGCCAGGCGGGTTCGATGTTGCGCGTATCCGTACAACTCGTGGATGCGAGCACGGGAGCGCACCTGTGGGCTGAGACTTACGATCGCACCTTCAGCCCTGAATCCATTTTCGAACTGCAGGACGAACTCGTTCCGCGGATCGTCTCGACGGTTGCGGATATGAATGGTGTCCTCCCGCAGAGCATGAGCGAGGCGGTACGCAGCCGCAATCCTGATCGGTTGAGCCCCTATGAGGCGGTGTTACGCAGCTTCGGCTATTTCCAGCGCATTACCGCCGAAGAACTTGCTGCTGCGAGCTCGGCCCTCGAATTGGCGGTCCGGAAAGAACCGGCCTATGCCGATGCATGGGCCATGCTGGCGTTATTGTGCGCCCAGGATTATGGACAGACATTCCAGCTCCGGGACGATCCTTTGAGGGAAGCGGCTACCGCCGCGCGCCGCGCCGTCGAAGCCGGACCTTCCAATTACCTGGCCCATTTCAGTCTTGCACAGGTCCTCTTCTTCCGCAAAGAATTCCAGAGCTTCCGGAACACAGCCGAGCGTGCTGCCGCACTGAACCCCATGGACGGCAATTCGATTGCCTTTCTTGGTGAGCTGCTCACCTATTCGGGCGACTTCGAACGAGGACTCGCGCTCGCCGGACGCGCCAAGCAGCTCAATCCCAATCATCCGGGATGGTACTGGTATACCGACTTCTACAACGCATATCGCAAGGGCGACTACCAGGGCGCACTTGGTTTCGCGCTCAAAATCAACCTGCCGGGCCAGTGGTTTGCCCACGCAGCCATAGCCGCTGCCTACGCACAGATCGGAGAACACAGTGCGGCCG
>Ga0210139_1000141_pt1 | contig 13241 bp, 9 predicted proteins | sample Browns_TuleB_D2_FD_184855 | JGI IMG/M metagenome (GOLD analysis project Ga0210139, IMG submission 184855) | Wetland microbial communities from San Francisco Bay, California, USA, that impact long-term carbon sequestration - Browns_TuleB_D2 (SPAdes) | ecosystem: Environmental > Aquatic > Marine >... | reverse complement strand
ATGCCTCTACTCCCGTTCTCCCGTTCCCCTGTTCTCCTGTTCCCCCTCCCCCATGCCCCCCATCCCCGTCATCACTCCTGAACAATCCGCCGCCTGGGACCAGCAGGCCGTCGCGGAGGGGACCGATCTCCGCTCCCTGATGGAGAATGCGGGTCGCGCCACTGCTGCCGTGGTGGCTGCGCGGTTTCCCGAACGGCTGCGGGCGGGGGTGCTGGTGGCGGCGGGGACCGGAAACAACGGTGGGGACGCCTGGGTCCTGGCGCGCGCGCTGCATCGCGCCGAGGTGCCGGTCTGGGTGGCGCCACTGCCGGGCGAGGGATCGCCGCTGCAGAAGGAAGTCTCCGCCATCGCCCTGGCCGAAGGCGTCCGCACCGTCGCACCGGATGGCCCCTGGCCCGGCGTCGCCCTCGCGGTGGATGGCATTCTCGGCACCGGCGCGCGAGGCGCTCCCCGTCCCGCCGCTGCCGCGCTGGTCGAGCGATTGAACGACCTGGCCCTGCCGATCGTCGCCATCGACGGTCCCACCGGCGTGGATCTGATGACCGGCGCCTCGCACGGCATCGCGATTCACGCCAGGCTCTCCGTGACCTTCGGTGGCATCCGCCGCGGGCATCTCCTGGCTCGCGACGAGGTGGGAGACCTGGTGGTGGTGGATATCGGTCTCCCGCTTCCTCACAACGACTGGCCGCTTCTGCTCACCGATCATCTGGCCGCCGGCTGGCTGCCGCGGTTCCACGCCCGCGATCACAAGGGCAACCGTGGGCGAGTGGTCGTGGTCGGAGGCGACGCCGGGATGACCGGCGCGGTTCGGCTCGCTTCCCGAGCGGCCTTTGCCGCCGGCGCCGGCCTGGTGCACGCGGCTGCCCCGGCGGCGACCATCGCGGCGCTGACCGGAGCGGAGCCCGATCTCCAGACCCTAGCGATGACGCTCGACACGCCGATCACCGCGGAGCTCAACACGCTGCTCGAGCGAGCCGACGCGGTGGTCGTGGGTCCCGGCCTGGGCCGAGGCGCCGGACGGGCGGAGTTGGTCTTCGCCATCGCCGCCAAGGCCAGGGCGCTGGTCATCGACGCCGATGGTCTGGTGGCCCTGGCCGGGCGACTCGAAGCGCTGAGGGAGATCGCGGCCTGGCGGCCGGTTGTGCTGACCCCGCATCCGGGCGAGTTCCGCACGCTTTTCCCTGAGCGCGCCGCCGCGGTCGAGGCCGATCCCTGGACCGCCGCGGCGGAGGCCTCGCGCGATGCCGGCGCCACCGTACTGCTCAAAGGCGTCCCCACCGTGGTGGCGCGCGAGGGCCGCGCCCTCTATACCCTCGCCGCCGGGAATCCCGGGCTCGCCACCGGCGGCAGCGGCGACCTGCTGAGCGGCTTCATCGGCACCGCGCTCGCGCAGGGGCTGGCACCGGAGATGGCCGCGTCCCTGGGCGCCCAGATCCTCGGCCGCTCTGCCGATCTCGCCGCCCGCCGGGTGACTGCGCGGGGCCTGCGCCCCATGGATGTGGTTGCCGCACTCCCCGACCTCTGGCGCTCCTGGCGCACCCTCCACGATTCCCGCCCGCCCGCTCGGCCTCCGATTCTCCTGGAGCTGGATGCTCCGGAGACGGTCTAGCTGATCGCTGGTGGTCCGATGGCAATCGCGAGAGAGCCGGCCCCGGTGGGACGGAGGGCACAGAGGGTCGGCCTGTCCCCCTTGTCCATCCTGTCCGTCCTGTCCGTCCTGTCCGCCACTCCCTCGCGGGCGCAGACCACCTGGGCTCCCGCCGATCGCGCGGTGATCGGATCGTTCAGCTACATCACCGCCGTTGCGGTAGCGCCTGACCGAGTCTATCTCACCTCACCCTCCGCCCTGCTGACCTGGGATCCCCAGCTCCGCCGCTGGGACGGTCCCTTCGTTCCCCCCGATCCCCACATGCTGGACCAGGTGTTCTCCGGCCTGGTGGATCCCCTGGACAATTCGCTCTGGCTGGCTCGGGCCGATGGGTGGGTTCACTTCACCCCGCAGGGCGCGCGCTGGGGCGCCGGCATGGTGCCCGCCGCGGTGCTCGATATCGCGTTCGACTTCAGCGCCCCAGATAAGGGATTCTTCCTCCTGAGCGAGGATGGGTGGCGCGTCGTGGGCCGACGGGGGACCGCGTTCAAGATGAGTGATCCGCCCGCGCGGCCATTGAGTCCGCTGTCGGTCGATCAGGTCATGCGATCGCTACCGCGCCTGAGGTTGGGGACGGACGGCGCCCCGCCAACGTGGCGGGTGACCTCGGTGGCCCAGGCGTTCGGCGGGCACGGCTGGTACCTGGGCACCCAGGGGCGGGGGCTGCTCTATCTCGCCGAAGGCGCTTCCCAGCCCGAAGAGTTGCGGTTCGGCCTGCCCGAAGACGATGCGAGAGCGGTGGTCGAAGCTCCGGGCGGGGTCTGGGTCAACGTCGAGTCTTTGTATCCGGGCGAGCCCCAGTTCGCGTACGTCTCCTCCGATCTGAGCGACTTTCGATGGGTCTCGCCCCCGATGAAAGGGGTGCCGAGCCTGGGCACTGTGTATGGAGTGGCGACCCGGGGGCCCGAGCTCTGGGCCGCGACCGATGTGGGACTGGTCCAATGGGATCCCGACCAGAACACGGCGCAACTCTACGGGGCGGTGCTCGGCCTTCCGAATACGCGGGTGATGGCGGTGGCGACCAGCGATCGGGTGGTGGCGATCGGCACCGCCGGCGGCATGGCCCGCGTGGCTGGGTCAGTGCTCGAGTTGCTCACTCCCGGCTCCAAGGACTCGGTGACTGCGGTGGAGGTGAAGGGCGACACCATCTGGGTCGGAACCGACCACGGACTCTTCGTCGCCATGCCGATCGAGCCGTACCTGCTGCAGCCGAACGCGCTCGCGGCTCCTGAGTTTCAAGGCGTCGTGCGAGGGCTGGCCTGGAACGGCGCCAGCCTCGTGGCGATGACCGATGACCATCTCTTCTGGCGTACCCCCAACGGCCGCTCCTGGGTGGTCGGCCCGTCGCTTTCGAGCCGGCTGGGATCGCTCCGCGCTTTGGCGCAGTACGGCAATGGCTTCTTCGTCGCGGGAGACAAGGGGTTCGGCTTCGCGCCGCAGGACTCGGTCCCTCGTCGGGTGTATCCGGCGCCGGCCGATGTGCCGGGCCAGGTTCGGCGGATGGCCGTCACCGATGATTACCTCTGGATGGCGACCAGCGAGGGGCTGATTCGCTGGCGACTGGACCTGCTGGCGCCATGAGTCACCTCGACCTGGGTCCGGGACCCGAGTTCGACCGGATCCGCTCCATCGAAAAGGCGCTCGGCCCACGCGCCGGTGAGCTGGGAGACGACTGCGCTTTGGTCCTGGTGGGTGACGAGTTCATCGCCCTCAGTATCGATCTCTCGGTCGAGGGGGTGCACTTTCGGCGAGAGTGGTTGTCGCTCGAGGAGATCGGGTGGAAGGCCGCGGCCGGTGCGCTCTCCGATCTGGCGGCGGAGGCGGCGCGTCCCGAGGGATTGCTGGCCTCGGTCGGGGTGCCGAAGGCGGGCGATCCCGGAGACGTCGCCAACATCATGCGGGGCGTCGGCGAGGCGGCGGCCTCGGTGGGTGGGCGGGTGCTGGGTGGAGATCTTTCGAGTGCACCCGTGCTCACCATCGACATTGCCGTGGTGGGCCGCACCGCTCGTCCGGTCCGGCGGCAAGGCGCGCAAGTGGGAGACGGGATCTGGGTGACCGGGGAGCTGGGAGGCGCGCGGGCCGCGCTGGCTTCGTGGTCGGCCGGAGAGACGCCGATCACGACTGCTCGACGTTCCTTCGCTCATCCGGTGCCCCGGATCGGCGCGGGGCTGTGGCTGGCGGAGCGAGGGGCCCACGCGCTGATCGATCTGAGCGACGGCCTGGCGGGGGACGCGGGGCATCTGGCTGCCGCGTCGCGGGTAATGATCGAGCTGGCGCTGGACCGGGTGCCGCTCCACGGGGCCGTGCCGGCGGCAGCGTTGAAGACCAGTCAATTACCGGCCGTGTTCGCAGCCCTGGGTGGTGAGGACTACGAGCTGCTGGTGGCGATGCCGCGACAGTTCACCTCCGCCGATGCCGGCGCGCTCGAGCGGGAGATGGGAATTCCACTGACGCTGATCGGCCGGGTGAGTGCGGGAAGTGGCGCGGTCTGCCGGCTTCAGGGAAGGGAGGTCGCCCTCACCGGGTTCGATCACTTCGCATGAGAGATTTCCTGAGTGCCGCTCGGTACTGGGTGACCCTGTTCGTGGGCACCGTGTACTACGGCCTCAAGGTGATCCTCGCGGCGACCTTCCGGGTGCCTTATCGAAAGGGCGGCGTGTACGACGGCGCTCCGGTCGGGTGGGGGCGCTTCCTCCTCAGGGCCAATGGTCTCGAGGTAGCGGTGGAGGGACTGGAACGCCTGCCGCCGGGCCAGCCCTGCGTCTTCGTCTCCAATCACCTCTCGTGGGTCGACATCTGGGCGCTGGTGACCGTGCTGCCCGATTCGCCGCGATTCGTCTCGAAGAAGGAGCTCCGCAGCTTCCCGGTCATCGGACGAGCCATGGAAGCGGCGGGCCAGATTTTCATCGACCGCCAGCAGATCCGCTCGGCCATGGATGCCTATCAGAACGCCGCCAACACCATTCGTTCGGGACATTCCGCCGTGGTGTTCGCGGAGGGGACCCGGAGTCGGACCGGTGAGCTGCTGCCGTTCAAGAAGGGGCCCTTCGTGTTGGCTATCGCGGCCCAGGTACCGGCCGTTCCGGTGCGGGTGATCGGGACCTATCAGGTGCTCCCGCGCGGCAGCAACGTGATCCGCCCGGGACCGATCACGGTCCGGGTGGGAGAGCCGATTCCGACGGCCGGAATGAACTATGAAGATCGGGATGGGTTGAGTGAGAAGTGCCGGGAGGCGATGGAGGCATTGGGACAGGAGAGAAGGGAAGAGGGAAAGCGGAAGGAGGAATGAGCAAGGGTGTCATCCCGAGGGCCCCCGACCGGAGGGAGGGGCCCGAGGGATCTCGGTTCTGCGTCCTTGATCCGAGATCCCTCGGGTCCGTCGCGCAGCGACGGCACCCTCGGGATGACAACCTCGGAGAGCTCCCAACCTGTTCCCTGGTTCCCGGTCCCCGGTCCCTATTCCCTTTCCCTTTTCCCCTTTCCCTCTTCCCTGTAGTCTTCACCGTCCACGTCTCTCTAACTCAAGGCATCATGTCCACCATCATCGAGGTGCGCGGTCGGGAAATACTCGACAGCCGGGGCTTCCCCACGGTCGAGGCGGAGGTGGTGTTGTCGAGCGGAGCCACCGGGCGATCGGCGGTGCCGAGCGGGGCTTCCACCGGGGATCACGAGGCGCTGGAGCTGAGGGATGGGGACCCCAAGCGCTATGGCGGCAAAGGCGTCCTGCGCGCGGTGCAGAACGTGGTGGATGTGATCGGCTCGCGCCTCGAGGGGATGGCGGCGGAGGACCAGATCGCGGTGGATGCGGCGATGCTGGATCTGGACGGCACGCCCAACAAGGGGAACCTGGGCGCCAACGCGATTCTGGCCGTCTCGCTCGCGGTGGCGCGGGCGGCGGCCTTGGACGTGGGGTTGCCGCTCTATCGCTACCTGGGCGGGCCGCTGGCGCGGGTGCTGCCGGTGCCGATGATGAACATCCTGAACGGCGGCGCCCACGCCTCGAACAACGTGGACGCCCAGGAGTTCATGGTGATCCCGATCGGGGCGGACACCTTCGAGGAAGGGCTGCGGATGGGGGTCGAGACCTTTCATGCCTTGAAGAAGGTGCTGAACCGGATGAAGCTCTCGACCGCCGTGGGCGACGAGGGCGGTTTCGCGCCGTCGCTGCCGTCCAACGAGGCGGCGCTCGATGTCGTCATGGAGGCGATCCAGGAGGCCGGGTATGAGCCGGGCCGGGATCTGGCCATCGCGCTCGACGTAGCGGCCTCCGAGCTGTATCAGGACGGCCAGTATGTCTTCAAGAAGGGAGACGGCTCCCGCCGCTCGGCGCAGGGGATGATCGAGCTCTATGCCGCCTGGGTCGATCGGTATCCGATCGTCTCGATCGAGGACGGGCTGGCGGAGGACGACTGGGAGGGCTGGAAATTGCTGACCGACGCGCTGCACGAGCGGGTGCAATTGGTGGGAGACGACATTTTCGTCACCAGTGTGGATCGGCTGCGGCGCGGGATCGAGGAAGGGGTCGCCAACGCGGTGCTGGTTAAGGTCAACCAGATCGGCACCCTGACCGAGACGCTGCAGTGCATCGAGATGGCCAAGGGCACCGGCTACGGAGTCGTGATCTCGCACCGGTCCGGCGAGACCGAGGACACCTTCATCGCCGATCTCGCGGTGGCCAGCGGGGCTGGGCAGATCAAGACCGGGAGCGCCAGCCGCACCGATCGGATCTGCAAGTACAACCAGCTGCTCCGAATCGCGGAGGAATTGGGAGACGTGGCCCAGTATCCCGGCAAGGATCTCTACGCGCTATGACGCGGGCGCGCTGGATCGGCCTGGGCATCGTGATCCTGGCGCTGATCTTCGCGATCGAGGGCGGAGAGTACTCGACCTGGGACTGGTGGAAGCTCCGGGGCCAGGAAAAGGAAGAGAAGGCCGCAGTCACCGACCTCCGGCGCACCGTGGACTCGCTCGACAAAGTGCTCAAGGGGGTGCAGACCGATCCCAAGGTCCAGGAGCGGATCGCGCGGGAGCAGTACGGGATGATTCGGCGTGGAGAGTTTCTGTATCGGTTGGTGCCGGCGGACACGACCGGCAGGTAGAACAGGAGAACAGGAGAACGGGAGAACGGGAGAACGGGGCAAGCGGGTAGCTGGTCCTAGGCCCATCGACGTTGTCATCCCGAGCGAAGCGAGGGATCTCAAGGCTCCATCTGCACTGGACCCTTGAGATTCCTCGGGGCTTCGCCCCTCGGAATGACAGAACCCATGCGCCACAGCACATTCCGGACATGCCACCCCGCCCTCGACCGCATCTTCTCGGAATCGACGACGCGCCGTTCTCCAAGAATCAGCCGGGGCCGGTGCCCATCGTGGGGGTCACCATGGAGGGATCCGACCAGATCGAGGCGGTGGCGATCGGGTCCTTCCCGGTGGACGGGGACGCCGCGACCGAGTACCTCGCAACCTGGATCTCGGAACTCAGAACCCATCCCGCCCTCCAAGGCGTCATGCTGGGCGGGATCACCATCGCGGGACTCGGCATCATCGATCTCCCGGTCCTGGCTGACCGCTTGGGCGTGCCGGTGATGGCGGTGACGCGAAACAATCCCAGCGACTCCGAGCTCAGGAACGCCCTGGAGGCCGCCGGCCTGATGGACCGCTATCCCCTCGTCGACCGCTCGCCGCGGGCCTACCGGGTGACCGACGGTCTCTTTCTCGCGCACGCTGGCGGCAAGCGGACGGACGCCGAGGAGCTGGTGCGAGCTTCGCTGGGCAAATCGCGGATGCCCGAGCCACTCCGCGTGGCCCACTTGATCGGGAGTGCGCTGGTGCTGGGGGAGTCGAGGGGGCGGGTGTAGGGAGGGGAACCCGGAGAACGGGGGAACGGGAGAACGGGAGAACGGGTCGTTGGTACCTGGGCCGAAGCTGTCATCCCGAGCGAAGCGAGGGATCTCGGCCCTGCTTCCTGGGACGCTGACTGAGCTTCCTCGCTTTTGCTCGGAATGACAACCTGGCTGAGCAGGAATTCATCAAATGATTAGAGCTTCCGCACCTGATCACCAGTTGGGGCAGACCCTCTCCATCACCACCCGAGACGGCCGGTCACTTGCCTACGCCGAATATGGCGACCCCCATGGCACACCGACCCTCTATTTTCATGGCTTCCCCGGCTCTCGTCTCGAGGCGCGCATCGGGCACCAGAGCGCGGTTCGGGACAAGGTGCGCCTCATCGCCACCGATCGGCCGGGGTTCGGGCAATCGGACTTCGAGCCCAATCGGACGCTGCTCGACTGGCCGCAGGATGTGACCGACCTGGCCGATGCGCTGGGCCTCGGTCGGTTCGTAGTCCTGGGAGTCTCGGGGGGCGGCCCCTATGCCGCGGCCTGTGCCGCGCGGATCCCGGAACGCCTGAGCGCCGTCGGAATCGTCAGTGGCCTGGCTCCGCTGACACCCGAGCTGACTCGGCACATGTCGCCGCTCAACCGGGCCGGCCTCGCCTTGGCGGCGCGGACACCCCGACTCCTTCGCGCGGCGGAGCCGGTGATTCGCGAGGTGACCGCGGGATACGCCGATGGCCTGGTGCGACGGTTGGCCCGAATCACCGCGCAAGTCGACCGCGAAGTGTTGAATGAATCGGAGGTCGGGAAGGCGCTGGCGGCCAGCTTCCGGGAGGCGGTGTGCCGAGGAGCGCAGGGGATGGTGCGAGAGGCTGAATTATACGCGGCACCGTGGAGTGATTGGTTGCGGGAGATCCCGATCGAAGTTCGGCTCTGGCACGGCGGAGTGGACCGGATCGTCCCTGAGGCAATGGGCCGAGCGCTCGAACGAGCGATCCCCAGGTGTCGTGCGGAGTATCATTCTGACGAGGGGCACTTCTCGCTCATCGTTCGGCAGGGAGAGCGGATCATGACGGCATTGCGGGATGGAGGAACTTCTCGTTGACCTCGGTGCTCCCGGCGCGTTCTCCGGCCGCCGAACGGCCCACGCCTCGCCCGACCCAACTGGCGGCGATTCAGGCGCCGCTGGGCCCGGTATTGGTGCTGGCCGGCCCGGGGGCGGGGAAGACCTTCTGCCTGATCGGGCGCATCGAGCACTACATCCGGCATCACGGAATTGTCCCTGAACGGATCTGCGCCCTCACCTTCACCAACCGCGCGGCCGATGAAGTGGCCAGCCGATTGGCGCGGGAGATCGGCCCGGAGACCGAGGCGCTGACCCGCGGGACGCTGCACTCCCTCTGCGTCCGCCTGCTCCGCGAGTTCGGTTCCCAGGTCGCGGTTCCCCGCACCTTCGGGATCGCGGATGACAACTATCAGCTGACCGTACTGCGCCGGCTCAAGGTCTGGAAGGAGCCGCGTCGCCGCTGGCTCCTCACCGCCTTTGAGCGCCATCGGCTCCAGGGAAGAGACCTCGCCCTGGAGGACGCGCGACTGCTCGAGCGGTACGAGGAGTATCTCGCCACCCGCAATCTGCTCGACTTCGATCAGATCCTGCTCAAGACCGCCGACCTGCTCCGGGGATGGCCCCAGGCGGGAGCAGTGATCGGGGGACGCTGGGATGCGGTGCTGGTGGACGAGTTCCAGGACCTCGATCGGACCCAGTACGCCATCGTTCAGCTGCTGGCGCCTCATCGCAATCTGTTCGTGGTGGGAGACGATGAGCAGTCGATCTTCGCCTGGCGGGGAGCGGAGCCTGAGGTGCTGCGCCGGTTCCAGCGTGAGTTCGGGGTCCGGCAGCCGATCCTGCTCGATGCCAATCTCCGCTGCTCGCGCCAGATCTTCAGCGCAGCCCGTCGGTTGCTCGAGGCCAATCCTCCCCTGTTCGAAAAGGCGATCGAGGCCGAGCGGGAGTCGGCCTTCCCGGTGCGGGCCCAGAGCTTCGGTGACGAGATCGAGGAGTTGCGCTGGCTGCTCGACGATCTACGAACCGATCAGCAGACCTCCGGGTTGCCCTGGGGTGAGTACGCGCTGCTGTACCGCCGGCACGACATCGGGCAACGGCTGGAAGGCGGCCTGATCACGGCGGGAATCCCCTGCGCGCTGGCTCCCCGCCAGGCCCTGGTGGACGACGAGGCGGTGAGCTACGTGGTGCGGGCCCTGCGCCTGATGCGCTCGCCCGACGATCCGGTCCTGGCCCAGTCCTTCGCCCAGCTCGTCCTGCCCAAGAGCCTGATGGAGCGGATCGAGCGGGAGAGCCCGACCGATGGCGCCGGTTTCCTCGAGCGGCTCCGACACCTGGCGCGCAAGGAGATCAAGGAAAAGCCGGACACTCGAAAGCTCTGGCGGCTGGTCTACGAGATGGAGAACCTCCGCACTCTGCCGGAGCGATGCCCCACCCTCGACGCGATCGTGCCGGCGCTCCTCTCGACCCGGGTGGGGGAGTACCGCTCGATTCTCGAAGATCGTCACGAAGAATTGAGCGATCCGGCCTCGGATCCTGCCGTGGTCAAGCTGGCGGCGCGCCTGGGCCAGGCGATGCTGGGCCGGCAGCGGGTGTGGGTGGCGCCGGGCAACGGAGTCGGGATCGCGATCCGGGGGCTGCTCCGCGAGGCTGGCGTCACTACCGTCGAGTACCTGTTACCCGAGAGTCGCCCCACCGCCCTGGACCTGGTCATCACGCCCGAAGATGCGGGAGGAATGCCGCTCCCTCTCGCCGTCTTCAAGGCTCTGCAGTATCAGCTGGGCAGCCGGATCTCGAGCGAGTTCGATGACTTCGTGGCCTTCGACCTCGAGACCACCGGCAAGGACCCCGCGGTGGACGAGATCGTGGAGGTAGGCGCGGTTCGAGTCAGAGGCGGGAAGATCGTCGAGGAGTTCCGTCAGCTGGTGCGGCCCGCGGTGCCGATTCAGCCGGGAGCGGAGAAGGTTCACGGCTACTCCCAGGCCGACCTGGCCGGCGCGCCGTCGTTCGCGGAGATCTGGCCGGCGGTGCGGGACTTCCTGGGCAACGGCGTGGTGGTGGCGCACAACGGCTTCAACTTCGATATCCCACTGCTGCGGCGGATGGCGGCGGGGCAGCCGGGAGCGGAGCGGGAGCCGCGCTGGTTCGATACCTTGCCCTGGGCGCGGGAGCTGGCGCCGGGGGTGCGGGCCAAGCTGGAATTCCTGGCCGAAACTTTCGGCGTAGAACACGGGCGGAAGCATCATGCGCTCGACGACGCGACCGCGCTGGTGGGCGTGGCCCGCGAGCTCGCAACCCGATACCTGGTGCGGACCCGGAAGAGTCTCCTGGTCCAGCATCTCGATTATCTGGGGCTGGGGCTCGCGTTGACCGAAGACGCTGCCCTGGGCAAGGAAGGGCGACTTCTGGCCGAGCTGTGCCGTCCCTACACCTTGGGCCGGTTCAGCGAGTGCCTGGAGTATTACGAGACTGAGCAGCGCGCGCTTGGGGGAGAGACCCAGAGCGTCGAGGCAGTGGTGAAGAGGATGGGCGGGGCCACGGCGATGCGGCGGATCCGGCAGGAGAAGACCGCCGAGCAGCGCTACCCGATGGCGATGGCTCGGCTCCGGGTGCTGCTCGATGCCAGCCGAGCGGAAACGCTGGAGGAGAGCCTGGTGCGGTTCCTGGATCGGGTGGCCCTCTCGACCTCGCAGGGTGTCGATGCCGACCCGCATCGGGTCAACCTGCTCACGGTCCACGCGGCCAAGGGGCTCGAATTCTCCCGGGTCTACGTCGTTGGGGTGGAAGACCGCCAGTTCCCCGGGATACAGGAGTTGAGCCGGAACGAAACCGACAAGATCGAAGAAGCGCGCCGGCTGTTGTACGTGGGCATGACGCGGGCCAAGGATCGCCTGGTGCTTACTCGCGTGGATCGCCGAAATGGTGAAGACACCGGTGGCAGTCAGTTCCTGGCCGAGATGCGTGTACCCCTGACTCGCGACTCGTAGCCCATCGTGCTTCACTCAGCCCTCAGTCCTCAGTCCTCAGTCCTATGAAAGCAATCCGCGTCCATACCACCGGCGGCCCCGAAGTCCTCAAGTACGAAGACATCACCCTCCCGCCGCTCACCCCCGGCCAGGCCCTCCTCTCCATCGAGGCCTCCGGCGTCAACTTCATCGACATCTACCAGCGCTCCGGGGTCTACAAGCTTCCGCTGCCGTTCACGCTGGGGCAGGAGGCGGCGGGGACGGTGCTCGAGGTGGCCCCCGGCGTCACCCTGGTCAAACGCGGTGACCGGGTCGCCTACACCAGCATCCTCGGCGCCTATGCCGAACGCGCCATCGTGCCGGCCGATCGGCTGGTGCCGATCCCCGAGGGAGTCACCACTCGCCAGGCGGCGGCGGTGATGCTCCAGGGTCTCACCGCTCATTATCTCGCCTGCTCGACTCGGCCGTTGAACCGGGGAGATGTGTGCCTGGTGCACGCGGCCGCCGGGGGCGTGGGGTTGCTGCTCTGCCAGATCGCGAGGCTCCGCGGCGCCCTGGTGATCGGCACCGTTTCCACCGAGGCCAAGGCCAAACTGGCGCGGGAAGCCGGCGCCAACGAGGTGATTCTCTACACCGAGCAGGACTTCGAGGCGGAGACCAAGCGGCTGACCAACGGCAAAGGGGTGGCGGTGATCTACGACTCGGTGGGCAAGACTACCTTCTACAAGGGCCTCAACGTGCTCTCGCCCCGCGGAATGATGGTGTTGTACGGCGGCTCCAGCGGTCAGGTCCCGCCCTTCGATCCCCAGATCCTCAATCAGAAGGGCTCGCTCTATCTCACCCGTCCGACCCTGATTCACTACATCCAGACCCGCGAGGCGCTGCTGGAGCGGGCCAATGAGCTGCTGGGATGGGTCCGTGACGGCAAGGTCAAGGTGCGGATCGAGCGGGAGTTTCCGCTGTCGGATGCGGCCTCCGCGCATCGGGCACTGGAGGGGAGGGGAACGAGCGGGAAACTGTTGTTGGTGATGGATGGTACTCGCTGAAGCTCGCCCCGACGGATCTTAAGCCTCGCGGTGCTGGCCTTGCAGTCGCGCCGCCACGTCGGGATCCACCGAACGCAGGTGCAGGTCCCGTTGCGGGAACGGGATCTCGATCCCGGCATCTCGCAGGGTCTGGGCAATGAGCACGGCGAGCTCGCTGCTCACCACGACCCAGTCGGTCACCCGGGTCCAGACTCGAACCGCGAAATCGAGTGAGCTTTCCCCGAAACCCTTGAAGACCACGTCCGGCTCGGGATGGGCGAAAACGCCGGCAACCTGCGTGGCGGCTCCCCGCAGCAGCTCCATCACCCGGCGGGGGTCGCTGCCGTACGCCACTCCGACCGGGACGACGATGCGACGGTTCTGGTCCGAGCGGGTCCAGTTGATCACCGACTCGGCGATGAGTTGTCCATTCGGCACGATCACCTCCGCGCCGTCGACGGTGCGGATCACGCTGGCCCGGATGCCGATCTCCCGGACCTCGCCGAACAAGGTTCCCACCTCCACCAGGTCGCCGACGGCGATCGGACGCTCGAAGGCGAGGATCAACCCGGAAATGAAGTTGTTGACGATGGTCTGCAAACCGAACCCGACCCCGACCCCCAGTGCGCCCCCGATGATCGCCAGCTGGCGGATCTCGAACCCGGCGGCGGCCAGCGCGAAGAAGAAGGCGACGGCCACCAGG
>Ga0210139_1000140_pt1 | contig 13283 bp, 9 predicted proteins | sample Browns_TuleB_D2_FD_184855 | JGI IMG/M metagenome (GOLD analysis project Ga0210139, IMG submission 184855) | Wetland microbial communities from San Francisco Bay, California, USA, that impact long-term carbon sequestration - Browns_TuleB_D2 (SPAdes) | ecosystem: Environmental > Aquatic > Marine >... | reverse complement strand
GAGCTCTTGACGTCAAAGTAGTTCCGTTTCGCTGTCCCAATTGCGGTTGGGACGTCAAGTTGCAGAAAGGTGACTACCAGCTCTGCGGTAATTGCACTAGATTGATGGCGGTTGGTGAGGACGGCATGGCCGTGCAGCCCTACCGCATCCTTTTGCCGGAGCAATTACACTGGTGGCCGAAGAATCACAGAGGGCCAAAAGTATGGCTGCCGTTCTGGAGAGTCCAACCTTCGATCCTTTTTGAAAAAAAACGATTTGACGATTTTACACAGTTGCTCGCCTACCTTCTGCCCGGAGTGAAAATCGATGGGGAGTATTCGCATTTCTTCATCCCTGCACACGATTGCTGGACGGTGGCAAAATATGACCTCTGGTCGTTTCAACTGGGAGCATCATTGAACGAATTTCCCGCCTCTCCCGAGAAGTCAGTTCTACTTGATTCCATGAATGGAAGTGACGCGATCATTCCCGTTAAGATTTCAAAAAAACTGCCGGCCACTCTCTTTCCGGAAGTCATGCCGATGTTTATGCCTTCGCGGGTCCAGGTGCGCATGAATACAATACTGATCAATCGTCTTGCGAAAGCAGCGGTACTGATCAGCGATCAGGAACTCGTTTATGTTCCGGCGCCTGTTTTTGAGGCAACGGGCAGGGATCCGAAAGTACAGGGCCCGAAAAGCATGATCGACTGGTTGCCCTTGAAGGACGGAAATTGGCCGCCCGTACTGCAGCGTACAGTTCGGCGCTGGAAGGCCCTCAGTGACGAGCCCCGGGAGGACAAACCGAAATCACGGGGGAGGTGGCTCACCTCTCCTTTTAATTAAAGTGCGTGTTACCACGGCTGTGGTATTGCAGACGCGAATCTACCTGCAGGTCCGGGAAAGCGTCACTGAGCGGAAGATTGGAGTCCTTTGGCGCGCTGGAGCGCTTGATTGGCTTCTGAATCTTTGCCCATGGCCTTCAACGTGGAAGCCAGCAAAAGATAACCGCCTGGTTCCTGAGGGCGAAGTCGTATGAATTGCTGGAAACAAGCGGCAGCCGAGTCCAGTTGATTCAATTGCTTAAAAAGCATCCCCAGGCTGTGATAGGTTCTGAAATTTCCGGGCGCAACTTCAAGTTCCTTTTTATATTCAGCGATGGCTCCGGAAAGGTCATGCTTCCTTTCGTGAATTTGACCGATCGCAAAATGAATGGCGGGTCTGGTTGGCGCAATCGCAATTGCCGCAGAGTAATTTTCTTCCGCGCGTTCCAGATCGCCCATCCCAATGTAAATATCGCCGAGTGTTGAGTGCAAAGTCGCCTTCGCTTCATCTTTTCTTGTCTGGCGAAGGAATTTCTGGAAGCCGTCAATCGTCCGGGCGAAATAAAGTTTTGCTTTCTCGGTCTGGTTATGGTGAAAGTAAAGGCGAGCGAGTCTCAGATTGACATACAGATCTTCGGGGGAATATTCCAGCACCTTCAATAAGGCGCCTTCCGCTTCCTCGAATTTCTCTTGTGCAATATAACATTCTGCAAGTGCGGATCGAGCTTCCGTATAGTCCGGCCGGAGAGCAATTGTTGCCTGATATTCACGAACCGCGTCGTCATACATATGCAGAGCGGAACTTGCTGCTGCCAAAGTAAAATGTGCATCGATGAGCTCCGGAGAATCCTTTAGAACAGAATGAATGATCTCAACGGAAGTTTCATAATGCCCCCGCTGGACAGCAGACAGGGCTTGCTGCATTCCGTTGATGACCTGAATCTTGTCTTTCGGATCGATTCCCGGCATCGCAGTACTCTGTGATACGCCAGTCAGATAGCCCAGACTCCTCAGCTTTTCCTGAATGGATGTGTCCACCGGACCCGGAGTTTTTTCTTCCAAAGCTCCGCTGCTCTGGATAATCCTGTCGAGCTCTGACTTGAGAGACTTCGCAACCTCCGGTTTTACGGCTATCAGATTGTGTTCTTCGGCCGGGTCCGCCTGTCGATCGTAAAGCTCGGGTTTCGGGGCTTCGATAAATTTGTAGTCTTCCCTCGTAATGCTTTTCAACGGCGACCATCCGTAGTGAAGTTTTGCGTATGCACTTTCGCTGTATGCTACTCTCTTTTGTTTTTCTCTTCCGTTCATCATCGCGATCAGGCTGGAGCCCTGCATCTGATCGGGGCGCTGTACGGCAACCAGATCCAGGATGGTGGGCGCTACGTCTATGAGACGAACGACTCCCGGCACTTGATGGGTTCGCGCTCCAGGGATGCGGATGATCAATGGCACGTGCTGCGTTGTGTTGTACAGAAACGTACTGTGGGTTAGCTCCCGGTGTTCTCCAAGGCCTTCTCCATGATCGCTGGTTACTACAATCATCGTATTTCGGTCGACCCCAAGTGACGCTAGTTTGCGCACAAGTCTCCCTATGTTCTCATCTGTATAAGCGATCTCCCCGTCATAGGGCCGGTCCCTGTACTCTTCTTGATACTCGCCGGGAGGCGCATATGGTTCGTGCGGGTCATAAAAGTGGACCCAGCAAAAAAACTTTTTCTGATGATGAGCATCGAGCCATAGTTCCGTCTCGCGCTCAGTTTCGCCTCCGGGTCGTTGGGCATGGTGTGGGTCCAGCTCTTTAAACTCGGCGATACTGAAATTATCGTAGTAGTCATCGAATCCCTGATTGAGTCCCCACTGGGAATCAAGCACCACGGATGAAACAAAGGCCGCTGTCTCGTATCCATTCGCCTTAAGAATCTCAGCCAGCGTTATCTCTTTCGGGTTCAGATAAAAGCCGGAATTGTCAAAAATTCCAAGTGTGCGTGGACGTCTCCCGGTCAGGATCGACGCATGCGAAGGCAAAGTCAGCGGCACGTGGCTGATTGCATCGCGGAAAATAAAGCTTTCCGTGGACAGTTGATCCAGATTCGGAGTCTTTATTTTCGTATAGCCATACTGGCGCAGGTGATCGGCGCGTACCGTGTCGAGCGTTACAAGCAGGACATTGAACCCTTTGTAGGCACCTGCCGAAATCATATCCCGGCTGCGCAAGAAATAGGCTGTGATCCCCGCAAGGAGCAGGATGCAAATCACAGGAGCGAAGAAATACTTCCGCTTGCTTCCAGGAGTTTCTTGTGGGGTCGTAACTTCCTTGCGCTGGGGCGCTTTCTTTTTCTTCTTCTTGCTGCTTTTCATAACTGCTGCTACTAACATAAGTTACACTACAACACGTTATCCTATTTGCGAAATAAGATTTGATCGGTTTTACTGCAGAAGGGAAGAAGGCCGAGAGGAAAAGAAACGAATAAAATATGCTGTTGGACACCCCGAACAACAATCGTTATCATTCCATTGATGTTTTCTGCAATTGATGTAAATTACATAGTCTTGTATGTCTATAGCGTGTGAATACAAACTAGCCTTCGGTCCGGAATTTTGTGTTACGGAATGTCCTGTGAATGTTCCATGCGGGTTGTTCCAATACCATCGAGTTACGAAACCTGGAGAGGTTCCTCCCGCTGAGGAAAGAGTCATTGATGTAGCCGTGCTGGACATGAATCACGGGTGGCCCAATCTCGGCCATGATTCGCTGGTTCATCTGGTTCAGGATATGGTTTGTGATTTCCAGCATGTGTTGCGGAAGTTGCAGGTTTCTTTGCGCGTGATTTCCTATGATGTGCGGTCATCGGGAATGCTTCCTTCCAAGCCGGGCGATCGTTTTCACATTTATCTAGGAACGGGAGGGCCCGGCAACATTGATCCGAGTCAGAACGATGGAGTATCGGAAGGAAGCCAGGGCATCGTGGAGAACTCCGATTGGGAACCTCGCGCTTTTGAGTTGTTTGACGCAATTCGTGCCGATGACGATGCCGTGTTGCTTGGTGTTTGCCATACTTTTGGGACGATGTGCCGTTGGTCCGGCATTGCACGACCTGTGCTGCGTTCGCGGGAAAAGGGCGGCAAGTGCTCCGGGGTTCTGGAAAACATTTTAACAGCGGAGGGCGCAAGTCACCCGTGGTTTAGGAAATTCACGCAGGATTTGCCGGACGGGCGGCGATTGCGAATTATGGATAACCGCCTTTTTGATCTCATTCCCGTTGAACCTTTTCCGAAAGGAACTATTCCCATTGCTTATGAAACCCTGAGCGTTGGGGGTCCGGCCGGAGATGCGATCACGATGTTGGAGTGGGAGCGCGATTCCGGAGGTGTGATGCCCCGGGTCTTTGCAGTAAATCATCATCCGGAAATTGTAGATCGATCCCGTCAGAGGCTGATCCTGGAGCGCAAACATAACAACGGTACAGTGACGAAGGAATGGTACGAAGAAAGACTCGCACTGTTAACGCAGAGCTATCCCGATGAAGACAGCGAGCAACGCCTGGCATTGACATCTGATTTCACTCTGATCGCACCGCTACGCTTCTATCTGTTGCGCGAAGTCCGGCGCCGCGCAGAGGCTCTTTCTCTTCCAGTTTCTATTCACGAAGATGAAATCCTGAATGCAACAGAAAGTGTCGAGGCTCGAAGCTCATAGCGTCGACAGCAGAGGGAATCTATGCAATATCGAAAATTGGCCAATCGACTCGAGGTTTCTGCAATCGGACTTGGCTGCATGGGTATGTCCGAGTTTTATGGGCCTCGTAATGATGAAGAGTCCATAGCAACCATCCATCACGCATTTGATCATGGAATCAATTTTTTTGACACTTCTGACATGTATGGCGTGGGGCACAACGAAGGACTGCTAGGCATAGCGATTCGCAGCTTTCGCCAGCAAGTGATCGTGGCGACAAAATTCGGAAATATTCGAGGCGTGGATGGCGCTTTCTTGGGAATCAGCGGCAAGCCGGATTACGTGCGTTCTGCCTGCGATGCCAGCTTACGGCGCCTGGGCACGGATTACATTGATTTGTATTATCAGCACCGCGTGGATCTGGACACGCCTATTGAAGAAACAGTTCGAGCGATGGCTGATCTGGTGCGTCAGGGAAAGGTGCGTTATCTCGGGCTATCGGAAGCATCCGCCGCTACAATTCAACGTGCCGCCGCTGTACATCCGATTGTGGCCCTGCAATCGGAGTACTCTTTGTGGACGCGCGACATCGAAGCTGAAATCCTGCCTGTCTGTCGAGAGCTTGGAATCAGTTCCGTAGCGTACAGTCCACTCGGTCGAGGTTTTCTCAGCGCAAAGATCAAAGAGCAAAGTGACCTTGCAGAAGATGACCGCCGTCGAATTTTCCCGCGTTTTCAGGGCGAAAACCTGGAGCAGAACGTCCGCTTTATTGAAAATATCGAAAAGATAGCCGCGGCAAGAGGATGCACTCCCGCCCAACTAACGCTTTCCTGGTTGCTTTCACGCGGAAACGATATTGTTCCAATTCCAGGAACAAAGCGCCGAAAGTATCTGCAGGAAAATATCGGTGCTTTGGAAATCCACCTGGAGCAAGAAGATCTGGATCGTATTGAAGAAATAGCGCCGCCGGGTATCGCTCGTGGATCACGTTATCCAGAAGCTGGGATGAAGACATTAACTCGCTGACGCAGCGCACCCCACATCGAGAACCGCTGAAGCCCAGTGTAATCGTACATAATTTGAGTACCGGCCGGAATGTGTTTGATGGCTCTGACAACGATATGCAGGATGTCATCGCAAAAGGCGCCTATGGATTCGCTATTGGGCGATTCGCTGTGATTGGCGTAGCGTAATTCGTTCCCCTTCTCCCGTGCGTCGATGAGATGCTTTCTAAAGCTGAACATCGAGGTAGGATATCCAAAACAATATTCATTGGTATTTCCGAAAATCAAATTGCATTTTCTGACTACTCCGGCATACTCTCCGATATACTCCCAGGGCTGAATGTCTTTCTCGGCAAATAGCCCATAGCCAATTGTTTCATCGATCCACCGGATGGAAACCTCAGCTACGGTATGGCTTCTGATTTGTTCGGCATGCAGAGTCCCAAGCCATCGGCTTTGTGCTCCAATCGTTCCAATTTCCAGTGCATGGGCGCACTGTTCTTGAATACGCTTGAGAATGATTTCAGTCTGGAATTCCAGCCCTGGAATATAGCTAATTCCGGTGGCAATTTTGAACTCCTCAATAGTGTATTCTTGAATCTCCTTTTCGCCCCGCGAGCAAAATTTAATGACGTGAGAGTCAACCTGAGATTGATGAATGTTGTGCACGGTAGGCACTGATGTTTGGCTCACGAGAATTTGTTTACAAACGCACAGTAATCCCGCGTAAAGCGAGTTCTTGAAAGAAACGCTCGGCCGGGACAGTTGTTTCCGGACAATGAACGCCCGGCATGTTGATTTCTCCGCGCGCGAGCATTTGTCCAACGATGGACAAAGGCACACCCGTGTCCAGCGAGCCTGCAGCGATTTTCCACTCAGGATGCGGCAAGATGATTGATTCTGCCATGGCTTCCTCGGTCCGTCCATCTTTGATCCCTTTCGCATGCACGCGCAGCACATCGCAATCCCGCGGCTCCGCATCTACCGTTGGCTGCCTTGCAGTCACCGCAAGCAATATCTCACGCGGCGAGACACCACGAACGATTTTCTCATGCGAAGCGAAACCAAGTTCCACAAGGAATTTCACTTTGTTTGTGAAGTCTTCAGGAAAAGCGACTTTAAAGCTGGATTCCTGCAGCGTAGAAAAAGAACGGGGGAACATGGCAACTTCCGAATGTAATGTGTAAAGCGCCTGCATTTTACCCACAGGAGCAGGGAATTCGATCGACTCGATGCCGCTCATCGGAGGCACAGGGCGTGGCTTTCCATTGGTGAAAATCATCGGCTCCATCGCGAATTCATCCAGCACCGTATCCAGTGCATAAGGTACAGGAAGCGGGCCGCTTGCGGTTTGATCAAAGCATCCGACGCGCACATGCAGTTCGTGCACTTCATCCATTCTCCTTGCGAGGACTCCCCCCATTACGTTCGTAATGCCCGGGGTTGAACCCATGCCGAGAACTGCGGTCACGCCATTTTCGCGAAAGGCGTCGTGCAGCTCAAACTGCTTGCGCGAGCCATGGTAGAGCCCTCCCAGGTCCGTATAGGGGACACGAGCTTTCAACGCGGCCTGCATGATCGGAATGTTGAAGTAATAGTTCACGCAGTTCAGAACCGCATCGTGGCCGATTATTATATTTGTAGTACTATTGATATCGCGAACATCTGTAATCGCAGTCCGGATACGCGCGTCGTGAAAAACCAGAGGGCGCACGTCTGCGGCGGTGATAGAAACATCCGGCGCTGATTCCAGGAGGTCGCGAATGACGACCGCCGCCATGGCGCCGGCAGCGCCGAGAATCATGATTTTCATAACCGTGTAACTCCGCCGTCCCGGCGGCTCTTTTCCCTGATGGCCGCGGGACCCCGCCGCTACCTAGTCTTCTGTTTCATAAGTTCGGTGACGAATGAGCTCCACCCTCCCCCTCGCCCCCTCCTTCATAAGGAGGGGGAAACGATTTGCAGGCCGATCCTCTCCCCTTATCAAGGGGGAGTTAAGAGGGGGGTTGGAAAACCTGAAATGAAAATACGTCATGGTCCTTTTGGAATCGTGCACTAGTCCTCTTCCTGTACGATTTTATCGGTGGTCCGATCGATTTCCTTAAGCGTATCTTCAAGGCGCTCGAGAATGTCATCAAGCAATTGGTCCGGGACATTCAATGCAGGTTCAAATCGGACGACACGCGAATTGGTAAGAGTTCCGGCGACAAGCACGTTCCTTCGGAACAAGCCGGAAACGACCTTGTAGCCGATTTCCGTATTTGGAAATTCCATTCCCAGGAGAAGTCCTTTTCCGCGAGCTTCTTTTATCAGACGGTCGTAGCGGATCTGGAGCGCGACCAGTTCGCCCAGCAAATACCTCCCTTTGCGCCATGCCTGACCCGGGAGATCTTCCTCCAGTGTAACGTTGATCGCTGCGATTCCCGCGGCGCATGCCAGTGGATTTCCGCCAAACGTGGAGGTATGAATAAACGGATTCGACTCGAGCACCTGCCACAGTTTAGGTTTCGAGATAAAAGCGCTCAGCGGCATCACACCGCCGCCAAGAGCTTTGCCCATGCAGAGAATGTCGGGTACCGTATCCCAGTGTTCAACTCCAAACATTTTTCCTGTGCGCCCCATGCCGGTTTGAACTTCATCGGCAATCAGCAACGCCCCATATTCATCGCATGCTTTGCGGATCCGAGGCCAGAAATCATCGGGAGGAACCATGGCGCCGGCTTCGCCTTGCACAGGCTCCATGATGACCGCCGCAACGCCTTTTCCGGTTTGATCCGCTTTGTATAGCTCATCTTCGACAGCATCAGCGTCACCGAATTCGACGAAATGAATTCCGGGCAGTAAGGGCAGAAAAGGCTCACGGTATTCCCATTTGCCCATCAGGCTGAGGGCGCCGCAGCTTTTTCCATGAAAGCCGCGCAGGGAGCTGATGAAATTGGTACGTCCCGTTGCCACACGTGCCAGTTTCAGCGCGCCTTCCACGGCATCTGTGCCGTTGTTGATAAAGAAGGAATACTGCAGATCGCCAGGCGCCACTTCTCCGAGGAGTTTTGCAAGCGCGCCGCGAAGAGGATCGAGAAGCTCCTGGCTTGAAAGTGGCATTCTCTGGAGCTGTGCAGCAACCGCTTTTAGAATCTTGGGATGCCGGATTCCTGCGCTGTAGATTCCATAACCGCCAAGACAATCAATGAACTTTCGTCCCATGATGTCTTCAAACCAACAGCCCTCGCCCACCCACTCCAGCGCGGGCTGGTCTCTCATCTCGATTACGGATTTGCGATAGTCGAGGTAACCGCGGTTGTAGTAAAAGGAAAAATTTTCGATAGTTTCACTGATGATTTGTTGTTTGTCCTCATCGGTGAGATCGTTGTTGGAAATGATTTTTAACCATTTCTCTGATTCTAAAAGGACTTCTTTTTCATTCATAACTTAAACTCCGTTTGATGCTGGCGAGTGTTGGCTTATTCAATGTTGGCCACTTACAAATCACCAGACCAGAACGGAGTTAAGCATTTCCTAGAAAGCATTTTCGATTACATCCAATCCTTCGTTTAGCTGTTCATCTGTGATCACGAGGGGCATGAGTGTTCGGATGCAGTTACCGTGTGTTCCCGCCGAAAGGAGGAGCAGGCCGTTTTCATAGCATCGATTTGTGATTTTCTGAACAATTTCTTTCGCAGGATCCTTTGAGGTGCGGTCTTTTACTATTTCCAGCGCCATCATTGCGCCCAGACCTCGTATTTCTCCGATTTCCGGGTGTCGTTCGTACATCTGGTTGAATCTGCGTTGAACGGTTTTGCCGATGGAGGCTGCGCGCGTATCAAGTTTGTTGGCTTCCATGAAATGGATTGCTGCCAAAGCGGCCGCGCAGCTAACCGGGTTGCCTACGAATGTTCCTCCGAGTCCTCCTACTTGCGCACTGTCCATTACTTCGCTACGCCCGGTTATGGCGCTCAGCGGAAGGCCTCCCGCGAGCGATTTCGCCATAACCACGAGGTCCGGGACCAGGCCATAATGCTCACAGGCAAACATTCTGCCGGTACGGCAAAATCCGGTCTGGACCTCATCTGCAATCAACAAAATGTTATTTTTCCGGCAGATCTGGCTCAAAGCGTTTACATATTCGGGAGGCGCAACAACGAATCCACCCTCTCCGAGAACAAGCTCAAACACGACGCAGGCGACATTTTCCGCGGCAACGTACGAAGCGAAAAATTCTTCAAGGTGAGCGATCTGTGCCGTGATGTCGTGTCGGTAGGAATATGGATAAGGAAGTCGATAGATTTCCGGAGCGAATGGACCGAAGCCGAACTTGTACGGCTTTACTTTGCTGGTCATGCTCATGGTCAGCAAAGTACGGCCATGAAAAGCGTGCTCAAAAACGACAACACCCTCCCGTTGAGTGTGATGACGCGCGATTTTCACTGCGTTTTCAATCGCTTCGGCGCCGCTATTTGCCAGCAGGGTCTTCTTGGGGAAACTTCCAGGAGTAATCCGGTTGAGCTTTTCTGCCAGAGCCACATAGCCTTCGTACATCGCGACGCTGAAGCACGTGTGAGTGAATTTCCGGAGTTGTTCCGATGCTGCTTGCACGACTTCAGGGTTCGCATGTCCAACGTTCAGGGTTCCGATGCCGCCGGCGAAGTCGATCAGCGTGTTGCCGTCTACATCCTGTATCAGGGCGCCTTCGGCTCTATCCACAAAGATTGGTGTCGCGTTATAGACACCCCGCGGAATATGCATCGCCCGCTGCTCGAGCAGGGCCAGTGAGCGAGGACCGGGCACAGTGGTCTTTAACTGAATAAAATTCGGCATGTTTCTACCGTTTTGGTTGGCGCGTCTCAGCAACGCGCATCAGGCGGGCCGCTGGAGACTATCGCACCGATTCGTTCATTCGTTTCCAGCGACTGCAATTATACCATACTGGTAAGGCCGCCGTCCCAGCGGCATCTTCAATCCTAGTTAGTAGGGGCGCGATTCATCGCGCCCTGAACGCCGGATTCAAGGGGTCGGAGGGCGCCATAAATGGCGCCCCTACAGACAGTTGGGGTCACAAAGCCGGCGGGACGCCGGGTCACTTATACGGGTACCAGTAGGATTTTGCCTCGATTTTGTAGTCTAGATGGACGTGTTTTACATCCCGGAAGTTGTCCAGTCCGTCGGTACCAAGTTCCCGGTTGAGTCCGCTCATCCGCATCCCGCCGAAAGGTCCGGCGTCGTTATCGGTCAAGGGATCGTTGATCCAAAAAGTCCCGGCGTGTACATTTTCCATGGCAAACATCGCGTATTCCATGTTGTTCGTATAAATCGTCGCGCCCAATCCAAAATCGGAGTCGTCCGCCAACCGGACAGCTTCTTCAATCCCACTGACAGGCATAATCGGTGCGATTGGACCGAATGTTTCCGTACGCATGATCTCCATTTCGTGATTGACGTTTGTAATGACTGTTGGCTCAAAATAAAAACCCTTCTGTAGATTCGACGGTCTTTTGCCACCGGTCAAAAGTGTCGCTCCCTGTTTTAAGGCAAGTTCCAGTTTGTCTTTCACTTTTCGCCGTTGAGCTTCGTTAATCATCGGGCCCAGATCAACGTCCGGCCCCAACGGGTTTCCCATCCGTAGAGACCTAGCAAATTCAACGAACTTTTCGATATATTTCTCAGCTACACTCTTGAACACATAAATTCGCTCTACAGATGTGCAAACTTGCCCCATGTTTAAATAGCACGCCCATGCCGCTCCTCTGGCGGCAACATCGATATCCACGTCGTCGCAGACAATCAATGGATCGTTGCCGCTCAGCTCCAGAGAAACTTTCTTGAGGTTTTCCGCAGCCATCACTGCTATTTTTCGTCCGGTTGTAACGCCTCCCGTGAAAGCGATTTTGCTGACCCGTGGATGCTTCACCAGCGGTTCTCCAATTTCAGGGCCATATCCGCTGACAATATTCACAACACCCGGAGGAAACGGCTCGAACATCTCTGCAAGCGCCAGTGTTGAAAGAGGAGTGTATTCCGAAGGCTTAATGATGACCGTATTTCCGGCAGTAAGGGCCGCAGCTACTTTCCAGCTCATTAATAAGAGCGGATAGTTCCAGGGCACGATGCAGGCGACTACGCCGTACGGTTCTTTTACAGTGAAATTGATCTGATGTTGGAACACCGGCGCGATGACTTTCCCTTTATAGTCGCGGCCAACCTCGGCATAATACTGGAAGCATGCAGCAACCCATTCGACTTCATCCAGATTTTCAATCAGGGGTTTGCCGCCTTCAAGCGTCAACAGCCGGGCGATATCCTCTTTTTTCGCGCGCAGCCGTCTGGCAAACTCGTGCATCATTTCGGCGCGTTCTAATCCCGGAGTTAATCTCCATGTCTGAAATGCTTTCCATGCGGCTGCTGCTGCGCGATCCGCATCCGTTTCGTTTCCGCGCGGAGCATGGTCGATCAACTCTTCAGTGGCCGGATTGATGACCGGGATGGTTAGTCCCGAGTGGCCTTCAACGTGATTTGCATTGATCCAGTGCTTATACATAAGAACTCCTTTGGGCGTAAGTCAGATAAACGCAGAGGACCGCAGAGTCTCTTTTGACTGAGTGCTTCGGTGTTCATCGGTGATTTCAATAAATGGTTAGTGGGATTTGATTTCTGTCCAGTAGCGATCGACCAGAGTGCTGGTTTCACCGACGTCCATCAGGAATTCGCATTTGGCAAGTGTCTGTTCGTCCGGATATCGGGCCGGGTCGTTGAGAATGTCAGGTTTGATAAATTTCTTGGCGGCTTCATTCGGACTCGGATAGCCCGACAGGTTTGTAATCTCGGCTGCAGTTTCCGGTGTTAGAACAAAATTGATAAAGGCATAAGCCGCTTCCGTGTGCTTTGTGCCCTTCGGAATCGCCATGTTATCAACCCAGATTGTTCCTCCTTCTTTTGGAATGACGTACGCCAGATCCTTGTTTTGATCGGCGGCCTTTGCAAGTTGTCCGCTCCATCCCTGTGCCAGCCATACGTCACCGCTGAGAAGCACTTCATCAAAGCTCGCGCTGTTGTACGTTTTTACGAGCGGTTTTTGCTGAATGAGCAGCCCCTTCGCTTCTTCCAGGTCGGCAGGATTCTTTGAGTTGATGGAATGACCTTTCCATTTGAGTACTGAGCCGAACACCTCACGGGGATCATCCAGCATCAAAATCCGATTCTGGTACCTGGGATTCCATAAAATTGACCACGAATCGACAGGCTCCGTTACTTTGGTTTTGTTGTAACCAATACCTGTAGTACCCCATAGAAAAGGGATTGTATGACCGTGGTTTGGGTCAAACGGCATATCTTGAAAGCGGGGCGTCAGATTCTCTACGCCTTTCAGTTTCGATTGATCCAGAGTCTCCAGTAACCCTTGATGAATCAAGATTCGTGCCGCGTAATCTGATGGAACCACTATGTCATATTCGGTGATTCCGGATTGCAGCTTCTCCAGTAGAGCCTCATTGGAATCGTATGTGTCATAGCGAACCGTGATGCCTGTTTGTTTTTCGAATTTCTTGATGGTCTCATCTGTAATGTAAGCAGACCAGATATAAAGGTTTAGTTTCTTTGTTTCGGAAGATTCTTTGTTGCCGCATCCCAGCAAGGCAATCAAACAAATAATGATGACAAATTGTTTCATTTTTTTTCTCTCTGCAAACGGTCAGCGATTACGATCAATAGAATCGTTGGAATCAATAGTAAAGTCGAGACCGCGTTGATTTCCGGAGTCACTTTGGTTTTTACCATGGAATAAATTTGAAGGGGGAGAGTAGTGGATCCG
>Ga0210139_1000137_pt1 | contig 13333 bp, 9 predicted proteins | sample Browns_TuleB_D2_FD_184855 | JGI IMG/M metagenome (GOLD analysis project Ga0210139, IMG submission 184855) | Wetland microbial communities from San Francisco Bay, California, USA, that impact long-term carbon sequestration - Browns_TuleB_D2 (SPAdes) | ecosystem: Environmental > Aquatic > Marine >... | reverse complement strand
TCATTCTTCGGATACGCAGCCCGCCAGTAATCCGGATTCGCTTCCAGTTCCAGCCGCCGGTTGGATTCAAAACGCAAAACACGGAATGGTCCCGTGCCGACGCAACCATCGCGCCAACTGTTACCGGGCCGACCGGCGCCTTCCGGCAAAATGGAGCAAGCAGGAAAGGCAAGAATCGCCGGGAAAAAGGAGAGCGGTTGATCGAGCTCAATCGAAAACTAGAAAAATAAACAAGGGCGTGTGATTTTATGGGCAAACTGCAATCGCAAACAATGGTATCCGGCACGCGTAAGTGTCAAGGAAGCCAATATTGCGAGTCGAACGCGGTGATACAATGAATGCAGTGGGAGGGTCCGTCGCGGGGGATTCTTTGAAGATTGGGTCAACTCCGTTCATCAGCCTTGCTTTCTGTTTACTCATCGTTTGTTTTTCCCACGCTCAGGTTTTGCAAGTCACAAACCTCGATGAACCAGTCAGCCTTGCTGGGCCCTGGAATTTTTTACTCGCAGATAACCTTCAATACGCGGATCCAGCCTTTGATGATTCACAGTGGAAAACACTGAACGTGCCGGTTCCCTGGGGCAAGCAAGGTTACTACGCAAAATCGGGGATCGCGTGGTACAGGTTGAAATTGCAGCTTGCCAAAGAGTCTGCTTCGGCGAATCAGGAAATCGGAATTGCGATTGGCAAAGTTGCTGACAGTTATGAATTGTATGTCAATGGCAAACTGCTGGGTCGCGCCGGATCATTGCCGCCAAAACCTCAGGTCGATTACGACAGAGAAAAAACCTATATCATTCCAGGTAACCTTCTGACTTCACACAATCCAGTTGTGATCTGTTTACGCGTCTGGAAAGATCGCACCACAAGCCCGCTGGATGGCGGTCCGTTTGAAGGCAGTTTTCAGATCGGTCCAAGTGTGAAACTTGTGCGATCCGAAATTCTTCGAGAAATTCCGCCAATCATTTTTGTTGTTCTTTTTGTCCTTGTCGCTTTCAATCATTTGAAACTCTATCGCAGTAGAAGAGAGCTCAAACAATATTTGTGGTTTGGGTTGATGGCTCTTGATATGGCAATCTACACGTTTCTTCGGAGTCAATGGAAATACGAAGTTAGTCAGAATTTTCTCTTCATGAAAGATCTGGAATACGTCTCGCTCTATTTGATGCCACCGTTGTTTATAGAATTTTTATGGCCGCTTCTGAACAGGCCAATCGGGCGACTACTACGAACCCATGAAGCATTAAGCCTCGCTCTTGTCTTTTTGGTGATTATTCTTCCTGGTGTTGCGTTCAACGTTCGATCACTTTATTGGTGGGAACTTTTTGCTCTACCGGTAATCATTGGCGCTCTTTATCTGGTGCTCCTGGAAGCATGGAGAGGTCATCCGGAAGCCCGTACTCTTGCTGTTGGAATCTTCCTTGTTCTCGTTGCAAGCTTAAACGATATCGCTGTGGATCGAAGCCTTCTGTTCACGCCAAGGCTTGTGACATTTGGATTCGGCGCATTTCTATTTTCGATGTTGATTTCGCTGGATAACAGATTCACACGGCTTTATAGCGAAGTAGATCAATTTCGGCAAGAATTGGAAACAAGAGTGGCTAAGCGCACAGCAGAACTCGCAGCGGCAAATCAGCTGCTGAATGAAATGGATGCACTGAAAACAAAATTCTTTTCTAACATCTCTCATGAATTCAGAACTCCATTGACCCTGACGATAGGTCCGATTGACAATGCGCTTGCAGGCAACTACGGAGAATTGTCCGGCCAGCTGCGTCAACATCTGGAAATGGTGTTGAGAAATTCTCGCCGGCTGCTCGGCATGATCAATGAACTGCTGGATATCTCCAAATTAGAAGCCGGCAAGATGCAACTTCGCCCAAAACGGATCAATTTAAGAAAACTAATCAATGAGATTACATCGCTATTCATTTCTTATGCTGAGAAACGAAAGATTGAACTGGTTGTTCATTCGGAACGCGAGGACCTGGAAGTGTATCTCGATCAGGAAAAATTCGAGAAGATTTGTCACAACCTTCTTTCCAATTCCTTTAAGTTCGTGGATGTAAACGGAAAAATTCGTGTCAGCATTTTAGAACAGGGCGAAGAAGTCATCCTTTCGTTCAAAGATAATGGCCGCGGCATTCCAAAAAAAGAATTGCCTATAGTTTTTGATCGATTTCATCAAGTGGATAGCGTTGTAGGTTCTGATCAACCTGGCACTGGCATCGGACTTTCTCTTGTCAAAGATCTGGTTGAGCTTCATCACGGCACAATCACGGTTGAAAGTGAGCAGGGCTGGGGAACTGAATTTTTCATCACGTTGAAGAAAGGGAACGACCACTTAAAACCGGAGGAATTGATCGAACAAGAGAGCGAACAAACCGTTGAAAGGATCAAACCAGTTTCGTTCGCTGCCGATGCCGCTGAACAAACAAACATGAACGAATCTGTGAACTCTCTGACCGTTGAAGATCCTTTGCTGCTAATAGTGGATGACAGTAAAGATGTTCGGGACTATGTCAAAAGTTGTTTGGACAGAAAATACAGGGTGGAAGAAGCATCTGATGGAAAGCAAGCACTGGAAGTTGCCAGGTCCGCTCATCCGGACCTAATCATCTCCGATGTGATGATGCCTCAAATGGACGGATACCAACTCTGCAAAGCTTTGAAATCGGAGCCTAAGTTAAGCCACATTCCGATAGTTTTGTTGACTGCAAAAGCATCAGAGGAAATGAAGGTCGTCGGCCTGGAAGCAGGAGCGGATGACTATTTATCAAAACCATTTCATGCAAAGGAGCTTGCCGCGCGCGTTAGGAATTTGTTGCAGATTCACCGGCAGGAAAAACAGTTAAAGACCTTCAACCAGGAACTGGAAAATCGAGTGCGGGAACAGGTGCAGGCGTTGCTGAAAAGCAAACGTCTGGCAAGATATCTTCCATCGAAACTTGTGCAAAAGATCATTACGGACGAAGGCGATCTTGCGAGTGAGAGACGGAACATGACAATTTTTTTCACGGATCTCACAAACTTCTCCGACCTTTCCGACCGTTCCGAGCCAGAAATCATCACCGAAATCCTGAACAGCTATTTCGGAGAAATGGTGAAGTTGATTGAAAAACATGGCGGAACACTTGGCCGTTTTATGGGCGACGGGATTCTCGGCTTCTTCGGAGCTCCCGATTCGATGGACCCAAAAGATCAGGCGCTCAAAGCGGTTCACATGGCGGTAGAAATGCAGCAAGCAATGAAGGAGTTTAGCGCAGCGTGGTTAGAAAAAGGGATCGATCACAATCTGAAAATCAGGATTGGGATTCATCAGGATTATGTGACCGTTGGGAATTTCGGGTCATCCGAAATCGTGGAATATACGGTTATTGGTAAAGGAGCTAATCTTGCCAGCCGCCTGGAAGCTACGTGCACGCCCGGTCAGATTCATGTGAGCTTTCCAGTTTATTCTTTAACGAAGCACGAGTTTTCATACGGTCAACTCATGGAAAGTGAATTCAAAGGCTTTTCCCGCGCCGTTCGAACGTGCGAACTCGATCCGGATTCCAGGCAATCCTGAATATGCAGCAAGCACCCTTTTCAGTCCGCGTTTTACTCATTGAAAAAGATTCTTATTATCGCGAGGCAGTCAGCGAGTTTTTACGCAGTTTAAACGATTGCATCCTTGCGATTGCAGAATCGCTGGAGGAAGCAGCAAAGAGAATTGCGGCAAACATGCCGGATGTAATCCTGCTGGCAGAAGGTGAAGATCCGGAAGAAACGTTTCAATGGTTTCGATCGATCAACTCTGAGTTTGTTCCCGCCTGCATCATCGTATCGATCGCGAATGAAAATGTTGACGCCCAGGATGGGTACAGGAACCATGGAGCCTGGGATTGTCTGGCAAAATCAAACAAGAACTATTTCACAGAATTTGGGATGACTTTAAAGAGGGCAACGATCGCCGTATTGGATAACAAACTGCATGGCGCTGTAACGAGCGACAACTACGAACTTTCATTGATGAATTCTTCGAAACACTTGGATCAAGCTTTTCAAGTGAGCCAGCGAGTTTTGCATTACCGGATTCTTTCTGTCATTGGTCAAGGCGGAATGGGACAGGTTTACAAAGCAACGGACGATAAACTCGGAAGAACTGTTGCGATCAAAGTTCTACCGCCTACCATGGAAAGCAAAGCCGCACGCAGACGATTGAATCACGAAGCGAGAGCGGCGTCCGCGCTAAACCACCACAATATTGTGACAGTTTATGCAATTGAACAGTTTCAAGGTTCCGATTTTATCGTGATGGAATACATCAATGGCAATAGCTTGAGGGAAATTTTACATAGCGGCCCGCTCAGTACGCCAGATCTATTGCGGCTCGGGATTCAACTCGCGGAAGCTCTCAGCGTCGCTCACCCCGCCGGATTGATTCATCGCGACATCAAACCGGCGAACATTATGATTACGCCGACAGGAACCATCAAGCTGCTGGATTTCGGATTGGCGAAACAATTGCGTCCATCCGAACCAATCAGTGATATTACCGCGACCGGCGTAATCGTTGGGACGATTACGTATATGTCCCCTGAACAGGCGCAGGGTGAGGATCTCGATGCGCGTACGGATATTTTTTCGCTGGGCGCGGTTTTATATCAAGCGGCTACAGGTTCTGTTCCTTTTCAAGGTAAAACTGCGATCGCGATTATGCATGAGATTGTCATGAATGATCCTATCGATCCGTGCAGCATCAATCATTCGCTGCCTTCGAAACTGGGAACGACCATATTGCGCGCGCTTTCCAAGAAAAAAGAGTTGAGGTTTCAATCGGCAAGTGAACTGGCCAATGAGTTAAAACAGATGGAGTTCGCATCTTCCAGCGCAACATCAGAAAAACAATCAGCGTTTTTACCACAACCAGGTTCCAACAGGCTGAATTCGATTGCTGTCATGCCATTCGGTGATCCCGATTCAAATTCCGAGCTGGAATATTTAAGCCGTGGGATTACTGAAAATCTGCTGAATAGTCTTTCACAGATTCCGAATTTACGAGTGGTCCCGCGCAGCACAGTGTTTCGCTACTATGGTAAGGAATTTGAGGCAAGCGAAGTGGGTCGCTCTTTAAATGTTGCCGCCGTTGTGACCGGCCGGATTGTTGAGCACTCCGGAACGTTAAATATTCAAGCAGAGCTCACCGATGTTGTGAAACAATCACAGATTTGGGGAGCGCAATTCAAACGGAAGATTACAGACATCTTCCATGTTCAAGAGGAAATTGCTACTGAAATTGCGCGTCGTTTAAAGCCCCGGCTCAGCGGCAAAGACAAAGAAAAACTACTCCGCCGGGCTACCCAAGATATTGATGCTTATCATTTTTATTTAAAAGGACGCTATCAACTTTCAAAACGTACCCGCGATTCCATTTCGAAGGCTGCGGGGAACTTTAAAGCCGCAATTGAAAAAGATGAACGCTATTCGCTCGCATACAGCGGCATGGCAGATTCATTAAATCTTCTTGCGAGTTACGCTTACAAACCTCCGAGGAGAGTTCTTTCGCTCGCAATGGAAGCCGCAAAGAAAGCACTCGAGATCAATCCCAAGCTGGGCGAGGCACATACGTCTATTGGATACACGCTTCTTCTCAGCCGTAAGTTGGATTTAGCAGAAAAAGCTCTCCTTCGCGCGATAAAACTCAATCCTCGGTATTCCCTTTCTTATGTTTGGCTCGGGTTGTTGCTCAATTTGAGTGGTCGTTTTGACGAGGCAGCTACTTATCTCCAGAAAGCGCTGCAACTGGAACCGCTCTCGGTGATTGCAAATCTGAATCAGGGACTTTTATTTTTTGCGCAAAAGAAATATGAAAAAGCGAAGGAACAATTTCTATTCACGCTGGAAACGGAAATCCATCATCCAGCGACACAGTTTTTCCTGGGTTTAACATACGAAGCAAGCGGCTCCTTACCACAGGCAACAAAGATCCTGGAGAAATGCGTTGAGGCTTCCCCCGATGTGCGGTACATAGCAGCGCTGGCTCACGCTTACTCAACTGGCGGAAATAACGACGCTGCACGGAAAACATTAGTAGAACTTGAGCGGCGCGTGCTGATAGGTTATGTTTCCCCAACTGACTTTGCTGTGATCCATCTGGGTTTGCAACAATATTCTGAAGCTTTGCTCTATCTGGAACAAGCAATGAAAGACCTCTCTTCCTGGTGGAATTTTCTCAACATTGATCCACGTTTTGATCCAATTCGCGGCACTTCGGAATTTCAACAATTATTGCGCGACGCTGCAACTCAGCAGGATTAAATGGTCAATCAAATAGCTCTTTCCAGCGAAGAGTCTTTCCAGACTCTGATTTCTTATCTTTTTGATGCTGCATGGAATCCCGCAGAATGGCCGTTGTTTTTGGAGAGTCTAGGAAAACTCGTTGGCAGCGTATGCACAACTTTGTATTACGAAAATTTCCGCTCACAAAAGGGAACCATTTCCGTATCTCTCGATCTGAATTCTGCCGATGCGCGCTTTCATAAGTCTTTCAGTCACAAAAAAGCGCACAAGCAGAACGTCTTTTCTGAAGATGCGCGTTTAAGCGCGTACGTTGTAAAGCCGGGCCAACAGATTGTATGCACTGATTTTCATGACGACTGGCTACTCGCTGCTCTGATTCTCAGAGAAGAGTTTATTAAAGCGAATCTTGTTTGTCTGAGGCCTTCAAAAGCCGGCCCTTTCTTAGAAACGGAACGGACGATCTGCCAGAAACTGATTCCTTATTTAAAACAAGCATTGTTATTGCATTTCAGATTACGCGGAATGATGGTGATGCATGATGCAGTATCACAATTGCTGAATCACCTGACGATGGGAGTCCTGCTGGTGAACTGTAATGGCCATATTCTTTCTATCAATCGTCACGCTGCTGCGATCCTCAATCAGAAAGATGGGATCTGGTTAACAGACGGTAAGCTTCACGTGTGGCGACAGGAAGAATTCAAACAACTCTTGAATCACATTCTGGGTATTGCTCCCTGCCAGACTGGCGGTGATGTTCCGTCGGTTCGTGCCATGCAAATTTCCCGTAACTCCGGCAGGCGACCGATTTCAATTCTTGCGAGTCCATTAACAACTGATTTACAGCTTACACAAAACGAATGCATCATTGCTTTGTTTGTCCACGATCCGGATGAGGAAATGTCCGCTCCTGACCAGGCGCTGCGACAGCTTTATGGCCTCACTGCAGCGGAAGTTCGACTTGTAACATTCCTGCTCAAAGGCAAAACACTGGAAGAAATTGCCGAAACTCTGCACGTATCGATGAGCACAATTCGAACTCAAATCAGAAGCGTCTTTGCCAAAACGAACACCAATCGCCAGGCAGAACTCATCCGGCTCCTTCTGAGAAATCCGGTGATGCACAATCCGGAATAATCCCCGAATTCGCGTCTCATCATCTAAATGGATGATGTTTTGAAGGACCAAATCTTCAAAATTTGAATCAGGAGGGTTTGGTCCTATGTCGAAAACAATTTGGATTTCTTTAGCAGTGTGTCTTTCTCTCTTCCCTTTCTTTTCTGCAGAAAGTAATTCCTGGAGTTCGTTAGCCAAAATTGAACCCGGGAAAAAGATTGAAGTTGTCAAAATGGATTCAACATCCATCAAAGGAGAATTTTCTGATTACGATGATGAATCGATCTCTCTCATTAAAAAAGGAAAGATCGTCATCTGTGCGCGAAAGGATGTGAAGACTGTAGGCCTTCAGGGAGCATCGAAAAGGAAAAAACATGTTTTGATGGGAATGGCCATAGGCGCTGGAGCCGGCTTTTTACTTGGATTGAGCACGACGAGCAACGATGATAGCGGCTTTGAATTCATTTCTGACCAGACCGTAATGACTGCGCTCGCATTGATGGGAGCTGGTGCAGGCGCCGGAATTGGAGCAGCACTTCCGGCTCACACGTATGGCTTGATATATGCTGCGGGAGATCGTCCGTAATTTTGAAATTTCTAGGTCGCCGCAAAAAACCATAATGGCGCAGAGGATGCCAAGCTAGGAAATCGTCATGTGTGCTGTGTAAACAACGCAGTTCCTGCCATAGTTGTGAGGCGCATAAGTCTCATAGGAAATTGCGTATCATAAAGGCCGCCCCTTCGGTGCTATCTTGGAATTACCGTAACCAGGAAAGGAGGGGCTAATGAACAGTAATAAGTATGTTGCATTGGACGTGCATTGTGCAAGCATCGTTGCGAAGGTACATAACGATGCAGGCAATTATGTAATGGAGTCGATTCTGGAGACCAGGGCAGGCGGAATTATTCCGTATCCCGGGACGGCCGGCGAATTCTTCAACAGCGTTTCGGAGGACGAAATCTCCGGCACCGTCAACCTCATCTTCAACTGGGCTTCGGGGTTGTTCAAGTAACGTTGTTGATCCCGGGTTGAACTGGATCGCATTGATTCAATAAAGTCGGTTTTTGCCACCAAACTGATTGGATATTGAAACATAACGCTAAAATCTTGCTTGAATGGAATCCAGTCGTTGTGCTAAACTCTGCTGGCCTCAAGAGGGTTTCTCTGTAAGATACATGCTGGGGGATATCAAGCGGATCCTTACAGCGCGACGACAGAGAACATTTCATGCTCGCCAAAAGTTAGAGAGGTTGCACGATGAAGGGATCTGGTTTGATTTCTGTTCTTGTCTTCACCGCCATTATGCAGGGGCTGCTGGTCTGCTATTCGAACAACGCATTCGCTATCACTTCCGCTGAATGCGAGGCACGCGTCAATGATACGCGCAGCAAGCTGGTTGAGTGTATTCAAAAGGATGCGCTCTGGCAGCACCTGATCGCTTTCCAAAATATATCGGATTCGAATCCGGATCCTACGTTCAGTATTTTTCCCGGCGCACCGCATGGTAGCCGCGATGCAGGAACTGCCGGCGACATAGCCTCGGTCCAATACATTGTGAATAAGATGGTAGCTGCCGGCTATACTGTTTCGACACAAAGTTATTACGTGCCGTATAGCGCAGACAGAATCATACCGGTATTCCAGGAAGTTTCTCCCATAGCAACGAGCTATGTTGCAGGAACTGATTTTTCATCTGCAATTTTTTCCGGATCCGGAGATGTTACCGCTCAAATTCAGGCTGTTGCGGGAATTATCGATGCAACGCCTCCAACCGGGTCCTCTTCCAGTGGCTGCAGCATGGCAGATTTTGCGGGATTTGTTCCCGGCCGGATCGCATTGATGCAAAGAGGCATTTGCGACAACAGGACCAAAGTACTGAATGCGATTGCAGCCGGAGCCGTGGGTGCCATAACCATGAATTATGCCGACTCAAAAAGTGGCAACACATTGAGTTCTCCCTATGGGATTACAGTTCCCGTATTTGCGTATATCCCCTATTCCGTAGGCATTGACTTATATCATCAGGCGCAGCAAGGACCGGTGGTCGTTCAAATGAAAGCCGATGTGTTAAGTGAGACTCGCACCACGTACAACGTGATTGCGGACTCAAAAGGTGGAGACCCGAACAGTGTGCTCGTTGTAGACGCTCACTATGATTCCATTTTTGGCGCAGGCATTTTAGACAACGCTTCAGGATCAGCCACGATTCTTGAAATAGCGCTCAAGATGCAAAACGTAACGCCCCGTAATAAAGTGAGATTCATCTGGTTTGGTGGTGAAGAAGTTGGACTTTATGGATCGTGGAACTACATCAATGCTTTGCCGCAATCAGACCTCAGCCACATTGCTTATGTCATGGATGCAGACGTTACCGCAACACCAAACTACGTTATTGGAGTGAATTTTCCTGCTGGAGGTTTTCCAAGCAGGACCTATAAAGCTTCCAGAGTTGGATACAATCAGATTGTCGATTATTTCAACTCGGTTGGACTCAACCATGAGCAGACCGATTCAGATGGAACAGATTCCTACATGTTCAATCTGGCGGGCATTCCCGGCAGCGGCATCTTGACCGGCCAGGATTGTTGCAAGGCGCAATGGCAGGTTGATCTCTTCGGTGGATTTACCGGTAATTTCGAGGGCAACATCCCGAGTTATGATGGAGGTTGCGTAGATAATCCTTACATCTTCTGCGATAACCTGGCGAATAATGATCCCGATGTGCTGGAATTCATGTCCAAGGGGCTGGCTTCCTCCGTTATTCAACTCGTTTTTGATAATAAGCTGAAAACCTCGAGTGGAAATGCGGTCATAAAACCGAAGTACCCAATTGCAGAGGAAGTGGGACGTCATTATTTTCCATAGAAGTTATTGTAGGACGGCGCATTTTTACTGATTTTTTAGAATGTGCCGACTCAAGTGCGAGTGCGGCCACCACCTCCATCGAAATGAAATGCACTCCACTCGCTTCGCCGATTTCGTAAATATGCGCGATGTTGGCGTGGTTGAATGCAGACGCGGTTCTGCCTTCTTTAAGAAATCTCTTGAGCCGATCGGGATCCTGAGCCAGTTACGGCGGTAGTATCTTTAATGCTACAGCGCGCAAGGGTAAGGTCTTCTAAGGCCTTTGGAAACAAAGGAACCGGGGCAACTGAATAGGCCCAGGCAATCAATCGCCTTCAGTCCAGCAAGGCGGATCCGGGGAAACATCGGATTCGCAAGAGGAAGTCAGGACCGGTGGCGGTCTTGCCGAAAGGAGCAGCGCTTCGAATTTGTATTTCAGATGATCCAGGATCTTGTCGATGACGGCTCCCTCTTTGATCACAGAAATGATCTTCATTTGAGTCTGACAATTGGGACAAAGCAACGGATCACTTTCGAGTGTTTTTCCGACCCCACGGGCACTGACCGGCCGGCACTTGCCGTGGTGTTTTTCAAAACGGAAATCGTATTGACCGACAAAACGTTCGAAGTGATGAAACGACCGGCAATTCCCTTTGACCGTGACTCGTCCGGAAATCCATTTTTCACCGATCACCGATGTAAATACAGTAATCACGCGGGAATCTATGTATCGTTAGCTCCATTAGAGCGTTATAATCGCCGTAGCAGGCTAGGATGAATTACATTGATCGGGAGTCAAATGAGGCTTTCGACGATCAGATCAAGACGCGCCTGCGTGAGCAACTGACCAGAGGAGTTCTTCAAGTCGGAGACCGTGTACCATCCGTTCCACAACTTGCGGAAGAGCTTGTTCTAAATCCGAAAATTGTTCTGAAAGCCTACAAGTGCCTAATGGAGGAAGGTTTTCTTTACTACTCCCGAGGTGTGGGATTATTTATAGCAGACACTGCTAAAAAAACGATCGAAAAGGATCTTGAACAGAAACTTACATCGCTCTTTGAGCTTTGTAGGTCAAACGGTTTTCCCACCGAGCGTGTTCTTTCCATTTTGGAGCGGTGTTTTGCGAATGGCATTTCGCAGTTACAGAGGTTACCAGCGGAAAGCACTGGATCTTTCAGCGTGCTGGCGGTGAGCAAACAGGTTCTATGCCCGTTCTGCAGAGAAAGGATCACCAACTCGGATTCTCAGACGATCTGCCGTTTTTGCAACACCAGCCATCATGAGGATTGCTGGGTTGAAATAGGACGTTGCGCGATCTTCGGTTGCGAAGGTTAAATGCATGACTGAAGCGACAATCCGTCTGGTGGATGTCACAAAATCCTTCGGGCAAAAACAGATATTGTATCGGATCTCGGCAACGGTAACGCGCGGAACTGTTGTGGGCTTGCTGGCGCGAAATGGTCAAGGAAAAACAACACTGTTCAAAATTCTTGCCGATCTTCTGCAGGCTGACCGTGGAGAGATTTCCGTCTTAGGTGTATCCGCCGATGGCTCCGGCGCGATTCGAAAGAAGGTGGGATACATTCCCGAGCACCCTTCCTTTCACAATTTTATGACTGTTCGTCAGGTTCTTCAGCTGCGATCTGGATTTTATCGAAATTGGGACTGGACGAAGGTATATAAACTCTGCGCCAATATCGATCTCGATTTGAATTCCAAAATGCTGCAAGCTAGCAAAGGAACACTCTGTAAAACTGCCTGGGTTTGCGCCAGCGCGCACAATCCGGAGATCCTATTGTTGGATGAGCCTACGTCCGGTTTGGATCCGGTTAGTCGCGATTCGGTGCTGCACTCTCTCGTGGGTGAATTGACACACCAGGATATGACTGTCGTTGTGGCGAATCATCATATGGAAGAATTGATCGGTATTCTGGACGAAGTGTGGGTGCTTTCGGAAGGGACATTCAAGCACCGCTTGTCGATGGAAGAATTTCGCCGGAGCTCGTTCCGCATCACTGGAAGGCTGCGCAAACCGTTACAGTCCCTTCCCGTTGGGGTCTATGAAGAGGGCCGCGACGGAGATTGGGTGCGATGGTTCACGTTCAATTCTGAAATCGTTCCGGTGGTTCAGAAATCAAATGCGCTGGAACGAATGCAATGTGAACCGTTGCCTATCAAAGATGCAATCAAATCACTTCTCTTAACATTTGGCGCAGAGAATGAATAGCAAAAATCGATGACGCCCTTACCCCACTCTATTTTGCGAAACATGGTCCGGCTGGAGTTGCGGAAACAGTTTCGTGCTTTTGCTGCTTGCTGCTGGATGATTGTCGCGATCTTCACCTGCTTTCTGATCTTCGGAAGGCGCTTGCTCTTTGATTTCCATGTCGTGGTTCCGGTCCTTCTATCAGCTATTATCTGTGCAGCGATCCTCGGAATACATGCAGCTCAGGGCCTACGGGATTTTCATCTTGCGGAAGCCGAATTTCCTGTATCTGGAATCATGCACATCACAGCCGCCTATGTTGCCGGCCTCTTGTATCTTTTGCCTGTGTTGTTTTTGTGCTTGCCGGCACGCGGTGTTTCTCACGAATGGAATGCATTGAAATTCATTCCATTCGATCGCCTGGATTGGATCTTTTCATTATTGCTGGTCGTTCATTTAACCTGTTTTCTAACAGGCCTCTGGATTCGATTACCTGTAGTCGCTTCTTTTGTCGCACTGCTGTCCATTCTCATTGAACTGATTTTCAGTAGTGCTCTCTGGAGTACCCAATCTGAGATTCAGACAATTACCGGATCCACCACTCCGCTGCTTCTGATCGATACTCGACTCTTGATGTACGTGCTGTTCGCAATCATGGCACTTTATACCTCAAAGTGTTTGACGAGCCATCTTTACGGCAGACCGAATCGGCGATTACCCAACTTTCTACTCGCCGGTATTTCTCTTCTGTTTAACCCCGCTGCATCCTGGTTTATCTTTCATTTTTTCCTGACTTCAGGCCAACAGAAGCTCTACCCGTGGTCTTTTCCGCTCATTGCGATTTATCGATTTGCGAGTGCTTTCCGATCATGAGGGAGGATGGG
>Ga0210139_1000136_pt1 | contig 13362 bp, 12 predicted proteins | sample Browns_TuleB_D2_FD_184855 | JGI IMG/M metagenome (GOLD analysis project Ga0210139, IMG submission 184855) | Wetland microbial communities from San Francisco Bay, California, USA, that impact long-term carbon sequestration - Browns_TuleB_D2 (SPAdes) | ecosystem: Environmental > Aquatic > Marine >... | reverse complement strand
CTTGAAAGTTTTCGTAACGCCGGGGTGACCGCATTGTCCGTCAGCCGTGGTGCTGGCACACAAAATGGCGATGGAAAGCGATAAGATCACAGCAGAAGCGATCGAAGCCACGGAATTTCCCGATCTGGCACGGCAATATCGAGTCATGGCTGTGCCCCGCACGATCATTAATGATCAAGCAGTAATCGAAGGCGCTATGCCGGAATCGATTTTCATCCGCCGAATTGCCGAAGCCATCCAACCTGCGCCGGAAGAGCCCTGATCCAGCCGAGGCACAAAAAAACTCCAAGCGCCCGGCCCGGCGACTCTGTTTGGACTCATCACTCCTTCAATCCCTAGATCTTTGGACGGACTGTCACGATTCTTGACAGGATGTGCAGCAATTCGGTCCCGCCATCACCCTGTGACCTGGCAACACAATTGCATTACAAAAGATCGATGAGGTATGAAGCCATGAGTACTGGTGTTGCCAGAAAAATGAACCTGGCCAATGTGAACGATTTCGATCTACGTTCTTTTCCGAAAGACGAACAATTTTTTCGGGTGATGCAGTTGTTTGCATCAACTAAGACTGATGATGACTTCTGTGTTATTTGCGACTATGAACCCTCAACGCTCAAACGCCATTTTCACGCAGAATTAGAAGGGCGTTTCGAATGGCACGTCCTGAAAAACGGCCCTGAGATCTGGGAAATTCTTATTGCGAAAACAAGCGGATAACGTCGCAGAATGATAATCGGCGAGCGGGCTCCACATGCCCAGGGGTTTCATGAAATTTCTGATCATTCTTATTTTTCTTCTAACAACTCTGCAATAGCGAAAAATAATCCGCACCCAGGACCAACCGGATCACATTCTTGCTTCACCACACCAGTTGCGAAAAACAATCTTGATTTGTCTCAGGCAGGTAAAAAGTAAGCGGCGAATCAGGAGTGTTGAACAACGCTTTATAGCATCGATAGCAACGCTATTAACCTAGCACTGCTACCGCCGGCTAAAACTGCCCGGCAATTTCTCAACGAATTGTTTTTCACCATCTTCTGGTGCAAAAAACAAATAGCGTCCTGGTTGCACTAGCAGCCTTTGCCATCTAAGCGGTCTTTTCTAGTTCAGATCAACAATCTCACTGTTTCGCCGCTGACCTTTTGTGGAGCAAGGCATGTGCCAATCCACGGCAAACGCGGCCCGATTTTTGTCGACCAGCAAGCACTTACACGAATTTGCGCAGAGATTAAAAACGGTGACAACTTAGCTGCGCCTTGACAGAATGGCTTGCAGAACGCAGCGTGAGGGCCCTGTTTTGATAAACATTCCCGGTCCACCGAATGACGCTTCAGGCGAGCTTGTAGCCGAATTGTCTTAACAATTCCTTTCGATCTTTCCGTTCCGGTAATGCCTCGATTCCCTTTGGAGAAAATCCGTCAATAACGCCCAACACACCTCTTCCCTGTGCGGATTCTGCAACGATCACCTGAACAGGATTCGCGGTCGCGCAATGAATCGTGCAAACTTCCTGGCAACTTTTTACAGCATTTAAGAAGTTGATCGGATAACCTTCCTTCAACAGGATCACAAAAGAGTGGCCGCAACCAAGGCTTTTCGCATTTAGCAGAGCAATGTCAGTAAGCTCTTTGTCGTTCCCCTCAAACCGGATCAGGCATGGTCCGGAAGCCTCGCAAAATGCAATTCCAAATTTCACGTGGGAAGAAGTAGAAACCATAATTTCATACAGATCTTCCACGGTCTTGATAAAGTGGGTGTGGCCCAGGATGATGTTGCAATTTTCTGGAATCTCCAAAGATACAAGTTTCAGTTCCATACAACGCCTCCTTATGAATTTGACTTAATCGGTAACGCGGAGTCCATCCTCAAGTGTGTCCTGCAATTCTTTTTAAGACCCTAACGACAGGCGTGATCGGATTACATTGAGCAGTTTCTCTCTTGTTATCAAACCCTCAAGACGCCCATCCTGAACAACCGGGAGTTGATTGATTTTCCGGTCGTCCATGGTTCGTAGAATTCGCAGGACTTCCGTATCCGGAGCAACAACGAGCAGTTCCTCCACTTTCTTCATAACCTCTCCAACGGTTGTCGTGGCCCATTCCAATTGCGGAATTCTCTTAATCTCATGAATCGAGACCAACCCCCGCAGCACACCATTCTCCGATACAAGAAAGCAGCGATTTCCAGTTGGAAAAATGTGATGTTCGACAAGCTCTTTTAGCGTAACGGAACGCGAAACTGCCGGAAAGTCAACGGATAGAATATCCACCGCTCTTAACCCGTGCAGAGCCTGTTTCAGGTGAAGTTGTTTTACGGAGGATTCCGCAGAATTCAACAGGAACCATCCAATGAGTATGGTCCAAAGCCCATTTATGAAGGGCCCTCCGGCCAAAGCGATCAAGACGCCAAAAATAATCAACCCGTATGCGAAAAGCTGAGAAACTTTCGCGGAGGTGATTGTTGCTCTGGTCAGATCATTCTTAGCTTTCCAGAGGATAGATCGAAGAACGCGGCCGCCATCAAGTGGAAAAGCAGGAACCAGATTGAAGATTGCCAGCACGACATTAATCCAACCAAGCTTGTGAAAAACACTCGCGAACTCCCCCGTTGCATCACCAGCGACCCATGAGATAGCGGCAAACAAGAACGCCAGAATCAAGGAAGAAAGGGGCCCGACGATTGCAATCCAGAATTCTGAAGACGGAGTGTGCGCCTCCTCTTCTATTTCTGAAATCCCTCCGAAAACAAATAGCGTTATGGAACGTACCCTGTGCCCCATCCGGGTTGCCATCAAACTGTGACTCAGTTCGTGAAGCAATACGGAGAGAAAGAAAAGAATCGTCGCAGCGAGTCCTGCGATACGGTGAATCCAAAGCGAATGATCCGGAAATTGCCGCGTGAAATCATCCACCAGGGACAACAGGATCAGGAAGAAAATGATGAACCAGGTCGGATGAATTTCGATCGGTATGCCTGAAACCTTTGCTATTCGCACGACCTCCTCCGGCACGAAGTTCCATCACGGGCGCGGACGCCCGAGCCGCAAACTTGTTCGGTTATCTGATTTCGTGGTATTCCCTGGCGCTACTTGCTTCAAGCTTGCTCAAACATTTCGCCATTTCATTCAATCGATGTTCCACCATGTAATTGACCGTGTTCGGCGGAAACCTGTCCGTTAAAGTGCGATCACCGGCCGGCGTCTCGGTCAGGACTTCCATTGCCTGATCGATGTTGGTTGCCGCCCATACATGAAAGGTTTTTGAGCGGACGGCTTCCACAACATCCTCACGGAGCATAAGATTTTGAATATTGCTGCGCGGAATGATAACTCCTTGATTGCCATCGAGTCCCCTGGCCTTACACAGGTCAAAAAATCCCTCAACTTTTTCGTTTACACCGCCGATTGCTTGAAGCTCGCCCAACTGATTCACAGAACCGGTGATTGCGATCCCCTGCGACACCGGTAATCCCGATAAAGCGGAAAGAAGGGCGGACAGCTCTGCGGAGGAAGCGCTATCTCCGTCTATAGCCGAGTAGCTTTGTTCAAAAACAAGCCGGCAGGATAGACTGAGCGGCGCTTCCTGGGCATACCGCCGCGTTAGATATCCACCCAGAACCAAAATACCTTTGCTGTGCAGTGGGCCACCCAGTTTCACTTCGCGTTCAATATCCAGGATGCCTGCCCGGCCCGGGCCAATACTGGCAGTGATCTTGTTCGGCCTACCGAAAGCGTAATCACCCATATCAACAACGGATAAAGCGTTCACCCTCCCGATGCAAGTCCCGGTCGTTGACATCAATATTGTTCCCCGCAACATCAGATCCTGCAGTCTTTCTTGAATCAGATTGCAGCGATAAACTTTTGAATCGAGAGCCTTCCTCACGGACTCCGCCGTGATGGATTCCGAATTTTCCAAAGAGGCCCAGTAATCTGCCTCGCGAATGACATTCGCAAGGGCCCCAAATTGGGTAGACAGGTTATCTTTTTCTTCCGCCATTCTGCATGCATGTTCGAGCACTTTCGCTACCGCGGAGGAATCGAGAGGCCTGATGTTCTCTTTCTTGCAGAATGCGCAAAGAAATCCGAAGAACGAGCGAACATTTTCGGCGTTCAATTTCATCTGCGTGTCAAAGTCGGCTTTTACCTTGAAAAGTTCCACGAAGTCGTTATCGTATGCGAGCATCAGATGGTAAATCAGCGGTGAGCCTACCAGAACAACTTTTACATTGAGTGGAATGGGCTGCGGGCGCAGACTTTTCGTGGCCATAAATCCCAGTCTCTCACCGAGATCCTCGATTTGAATTTCGCAGCTCTGCAGCATGCGTTTTAAACCATCCCAGCTGAATGGATTGCGCAGAAGGTCTTCAGCATGCACAACGAGATATCCTCCATTTGCGCGGTGAAGAGCGCCGGACTTGATGAGCGTGAAATCGGTAGTAAACGAAGCAAACTGCGCCTCTTTCTCTACGCGACCGAACAAATTATTGAAAGTGGGGTTCAACTCGAGGACCACCGGCGCGCCTTCGTTCTTGCTGTTGTCAACAAAAACGTTCACTTCATATTTTCGGAAAATCAGATCCGGATCACGACCTGCAAGCGCTGTTACAAGCGCCTCCTGACCTGCTACCGGCTTGAATGCGGCAATATTTTCGAGGATTGCTTTCTGCACTAGGGAGAGATAATGCAGAACGCTTTCGAAATCTTTAAATTTGCTTTCAAGATCTTCGATTAACCCGCCGACTACATAAAGGATCACTTTCCGATCGAGTTCCTGCGTCTGTTCTTGAGCTTTTTGCTCGATTTCGCGAATTTCTTTCGTAGCTTGTTTGAACTGCTCTTCCAGCTTGACCTTGCGTTCCTGAATCTTTTGTTGCGCTTCCACAGGCAACGCGTGAAATTCCGCGTCACTCAAGACTCGCTCGCCAAGCACAGGCATTAGGGCAACGCCGAACGGAGTTGACTGGACGACAAATCCGGAATGCGAAGCGATCTCACCGAATCCCTCTACGATTTCCGCTTTCCGGCGTGTGAGAGCGCCCGTGATTTCTTCTTTCCGCCCTGAATATTGTTCACTTTCAAACGATTTCGGAATTTCCTTGCGTAGATGCTCGATCATGTTCTTCATGTCTTGTTTCAATCGCTGTCCCATTCCTGCAGGCAAATTCAGCACGGTTGGGGAATAAGGATCTTCGAAATTATTGACGTAGCACCAATCCGGCGGTGTTTCCTGCTTGCCGGCCAAATTCTCGAGAAACGCCCGAATCGTGGTCATTTTTCCGCTTCCATGAGGCCCGGCAACATAAACATTAAAACCACGCTCCTTCATACCCAGGCCGAACTCCAGCGCGGAGAGCGCTCGCTGTTGCCCGATAACGCCTTCTAACGCCTCTGATTCTCGGGTTCCATCCAGTTCAAACTCGGACGGATCAATCGTTTTTCTCAGTAGTTCAGGAGAAACTTCATAAGCATTTGGAATCATGGTTGCCCTCTTAGATAAACAACAACACCAAGATTCATACCAGTGACAGGAAAGCCAACAGGCTTGAGCCGGAGACGCTCTGAAGGAAACCCTGCTCCAAACTGTCTATCCTTCCTGACAGGTTGTCGCTCCGGCTTGCTTTATCTGCTTGGCGCAATTACAGCTTTACGCTACACTTCATCGGATCATGTCCGGACAACTCAAACGCGAACTCGGGTTTTGGGATCTTGTTTTGTTCCACCTTACCGCGATCGTGGGCTTGCGCTGGATCAGCATTGCCGCTGGAACCGGCTATTCTTCCATTCCGCTATGGATTACTGCCTTTGCATGCTTCTTTTTGCCGCAAGCTTACGTGCTTTTGAAGCTCTCTCGCAAATGGCCGGTGGAAGGCGGTCTTTATGAATGGACGAAAATGGGTTTGGGGCCTTTGCACGGATTCATATCCGGATGGTGCTACTTCTTCAACAATCTTTTTTACTATCCAACGGTACTAACTTCGGGTGCCGGTTATGCAACCTACATCTACATGGCGAAATGGCAGGGGCTGGAGGACAGCAAATCCTACATTTTCTGGTTCGGGTTCATCAGTCTTTGGGTGGTTCTGATTCTGAATATGGTCGGATTACGAATCGGCAAATGGGTTCAGAACATCGGCGGAATTTCTACATGGACACCTGGAATCATCGTAATCGTACTGGGCGCTGCGTATCTTGCAACTCATGGCTCCGCTACTCCTTTTCATGCGCAGGCACTGATGCCAAAACTCGATCTCGACACCTGGACGTTCTGGTCGTACATCTGTTTTGGTTTTGCCGGATTTGAGCTAATCACTTTGCTGGGCGGCGAAATCAAAAACCCGGGAACGAGTATCCCGCGCTCGATCGTTGTCGGCGGCATAATCGCAACAGGAATCTACATGCTTGGGACCGTGGCATTGATTGTTTCGTTGCCCTCGGAAAAAATCAGCTTGATCAGCGGAGTGCTCCAGGCGATCGGCGAGCAAGGACGCGTTTTCGGGATTCCTCTGATGGTCAACATACTGGCTGTCTTGTTGGTCCTCTCAGTATTCGGCGCGGTAGGGGCATGGATGTCCGGTTCAGGTCGCGTCCTGTATTCGGTTGGAATGGACCGTTACCTCCCTCCATTCTTTTCCGACATCCATCCGAAATGGGGCACACCACACAAATCGATTTTGATTCAAGGCGTGGTCAGTTCGCTATTCATGGTGATCAGCGCTGCCGGTTCCACGGTTCGCGAATACTGGCAGCAACTTCTCAGCGCCACGGTGATCATTTATTTCATTCCGTATCTCTACATGTTTGCGGCGTATTTCCGCCTCATGCGCAAAAATGAGATGCCTCGCACTTTTACGGGATACGTTGCCTGCGCCCTGGGCTTTTTGGCAACCGCGGTTTCCATCGTTATCAGCGTGATTCCGCCTCCAGGAGAAGGCCATTTTCTCTACGTTGCAAAGATTCTGGGCGGCACCCTGATTACGATCGCCATTCCCGTCGTTCTTTATCACCGCGCCGGGAAGCGACGGTAACATTGTTAGGAGATCAGGGAGATTTAAAGAGATGAAGAGATTCGTATCTCCCTTATCTTAGTGTTTCTCCTTCCATGCTTTCTTATGAAAATTGTGTTGAAAAGCAGTAACTTGATTACTAGCCGCGCAGAATTTACGCAGCGATAGCCTTATCTTTGCGTTTTCTCCGCGCACTCTGCGTCTCGGCGGTACATTTCTTGATGATTTTCCGGTAAAAAATTGCTACAGTGTACAGTCATGTCTACCAATCAGGATACAGGACTTCCCCGAACAAGCACCGGCTTATCAGAAGAGCAGTCGGAAGCACGATTTGCAATACTGCAAAACAAATTGATTCATCTGTGGTCATCGATCGAGCAGATGTCCCATGATGAGCAGACGATTGTAGTTGTACCTTCGTTGAGCGTGGACTCTGCGATGGGTTCGATCATGCAGGCCTATGAAGAGCGTTTTCTGTTTTTGCTTTTGCTGCTGCGCCAACCACACGCCCGGCTGATCTATGTAACATCGGAAGCAATCCAGCCAAGTATTATCGACTACTATTTGGGACTTATGCCCGGCATCATCAACAGTCATGCGCACAGGCGCCTGTTTTTACCTTCCCCTCTGGATGGTTCGATACGTCCGCTGACGGAGAAGCTTCTGGAACGACCGCGATTCATCGAAGGTATCCGCTCCCTGATTCCTAATCCGGATCGTGCTCATCTGGTGCCGTATAACACAACGGAAATGGAACGCGATCTGGCTTTGCGATTGGGAATTCCGATGTACGGCGCAGATCCGAAATACTTTCCAATGGGAACGAAAAGCGGTTGCCGCAAACTTTTTGCCGAAGAAGACGTGAATCACCCGATTGGCTTCGAAAATATTAGTACTGTTCCGGAAGTCGTGGCAGCAATTCATAAGATCCTGCAAAAAAGACCCGGGCTTTCACATGTACTTGTAAAACTAAATGAAGGTGTCTCCGGTGAGGGAAACGCGGTCGTCAATGTTGAAAATCTCCCTGGAGTTCTGGACCCGCAATTACCTCAAGCGGTTCTCTCCCGGTTGGCGAACATGCGTTTCGAAATACCGGATATCACGTTCGACTCTTATGTGCGAAAGCTTTCCAACCGGAAAGGGATTGTGGAAGAGATGATCCGGGGAGAGGAAGTTCGAAGCCCCAGCGTACAGATGCGCATAACGCCTCCGGGCGAATTGCAAATTCTTTCCACACACGATCAGTTGTTGGGCGGGCCAAGCGGCCAGAGTTATCTGGGCGCGCGATTTCCTGCCGATTGCGATTACGCGCCTCAGATTACAGAAGAAGCCGCAAAAGTCGGTCGCCGGCTCGCGAAGGAAGGGGTAATCGGACGGTTTGCAATCGATTTTGTCGTTGTTCGCCGCGCTGACGGTCACTGGGACGCTTATGCGATCGAGTTGAATTTGCGAAAAGGCGGCACGACACATCCCTTTTTGACTTTGCAATTCCTTACGGATGGCGCCTACAACCCAAAAACAGCGGTCTTCAAAGCTCCCAGCGGACGCGAAAAATATTTTGTTGCCAGCGATCACGTTGATTCACCGCTCTATCGAAGCCTGACCCCGGATGATCTGTTTGACATGTCGATCCGCAAAGGGTTGCATTTCAATCAGTCCACGCAAATCGGTGTCGTCTTCCACATGATGAGCGCTCTGGCGGAGCACGGTCGCGTTGGTTTCACCGCTGTCGGAGAATCCCACAAACACGCCCGTACCATTTATGAACGCACCATAGCCGCTCTGAATGAAGAAGCAGAAGCCGCCGTAAAAGATCGCGGCCTCCCGGAAATCTAAAAACGGGAAGCAATGCCCCCAGAGCAGTCTGCTGCTCTCAAAGTTCAGCGCGTGAAGAACGACGGTTGCTTCGATCAAAACCATGCGTTAATATTACTAACCCATCGAGCATCTGTATGCACCCGTAGCTCAATTGGATAGAGCGCCTGACTACGGATCAGAAGGTTGGGAGTTCGAGTCTCTCCGGGTGCACTTGATGCATTATGAATCAGTTGCCGTTTGTAACGCCCGGCTATAGCCCGATGAACTAAAGTCCGTCCATCGATTACCGTTGAATTTCCTTTTCGTGCCTCTTGCGATGGAGAGCGCAACTGTGGGAAACCTGTGGCACAATAAAGAATTCGCAAAATCGTCTCCTTACAAATTTTAGAGGAAGAATGTTTATGTCTGCAAGAATACGCACTGCAATTTTCCTATTGATTACTTTCGCGTTGAGTGTCCACGCGATTGCGGCAGGCCCTGTTGCGGAAACTGTTTATCGCAACGGCTACATCTACACGGTTGACGCACGGAACAGCACGCAACAGGCTCTGGCCGTTCGCGACGGTAAGATTTTATATGTGGGCAGCAATTCGGGCCTGAAACATTACGTTGATAAGCACACGAAAGTGATTGATCTTCACGGGCGCGTTCTAATGCCTGGCCTTGTGGATGGACATATGCATCCCCTGGAGGGTGGCGCACAGCTTCTGAGCTGCAATTTGAATTATGAGGCTCTTACAATTGAGCAGTTTCAGTCAAAGATCCAGTCCTGTCTGAACGCCACCAGCGAAAAGGAACCGAACGGCTGGCTGGAAGTGGAAAACTGGTTCCAACAAAACATGCTGCCTTCAGGCGTCGTGCTGACTCATGAGGCGCTCGATGTATTGAATACGAAGCGTCCGATCCTGGTTCACACCTCGTTCGGTCACTCGACTCTTGCCAACACGCGCGCCATGCATCTCGCTCACATCACTGCCGAAACACCCGATCCAGTAGCCGGCATGATTGCACATGACGCCACAGGCAATCCAACGGGCATTTTCGAAGATGAGGCGCAGAGTCTTTTTGATGACCTGCTGCCGAAGATGACGGATGCTGAGAGGATCACTGCGGCACAGGCTTCACTGGACGCCATGCGGAAGCAGGGGATCACAACGTTTTTAGATGCTATGGCTTCTTCCGAGGTAATCGCAGCTTATGCCACACTTCAGCGTGAGGGAAAGCTTACGGCCCGCGGACACTTTGCGCCGGTCATTTCCCCTGAGGTGGGGCGCGATCCGGATAAAGCAGTCGCTTCTGTTGTTGAGATCGCGCATCAATATGATCAGGGACCAATCGTTACGAAGCCAACAATTACGGTGCGAAACGCCAAGCTCTTCATGGATGGTGTTATTACTGCGCCTGCGTTCACCGGCGTGATGCTGGCGCCTTATCTCTCCAATGAGGGATCTGGGGAGATGCCCAATTGGGTTGCCAACGGCAACAAAGGACCGGCTCCATACTTTGCGGCCGACGTTCTGAAGACGCTGCTGCTGAAGCTTGCCGCAGCCGGAATCGAACCTCACATTCATGCGGATGGCGATGGCGCCGTCCGATATTCACTGGACGGCATCGAAGCGATGCGCGCCCAGTTTTCAGGCAAGCAAATCCGGGCCGCCATTGCTCATGCCGAAATCGTGGACCCGGTGGATTTTCCCCGTTTCGCGAAACTGGATACGATTCCCGTTCTTTCCTTCCAGTGGGCCAAACCTGCTTCCGACACAATCGATGGGGCCAGGGACTACCTTGGACCCGCCCGCTTCAAGTACATGGAACCCGAAGGCTTTCTCTATGAAGCCGGGGCACGGATCGCGTATGGAAGTGATTGGCCAGTCGACCCGATCAACGAATGGTTTGCATTGAAAGTGGGTGTAACAAGAACAAACGATCCAGGCGCCGGTCCAAAGTACGCCGGCAAGCTGAGTGAAGACCCGGGATTAACGCGGCAAACTGTAATTCGCGCGATCACGATGAACTCTTCCTACGAACTTCATCAGGAATCGGAAACGGGATCTCTGGAAGTCGGCAAAATGGCGGATCTGATTGTTCTTGACCGCAATCTTCTCACAATTCCCGCTGAAAAGATTGCCGATATTCAGGTGTTATTGACCGTGGTTGGTGGTGAGATCGTCTACCAGTCCGAGGATTTCAAGTAACGTATGAAACCTATTGATTTTCGTTCTTTCAAAGCCACAGGGCCCGCGGGACTGGGAGAGCTAACCAGAAGTGGCCCGCTGAACGCAAAGATCAAACGAATCCATGCCCTGATAAAGAAACGTTTTGTTTTTGTAGACCGGATTGCGATCGCACTTTACGATTCCTATTCCAGCAACCTCAAGAGTTTTGTGTCCAGCGGTCAAAAGAAAGATCCTCTCCTGCGATACGAATTCCCGCTGGTACAAGCACTATCCCTTCTGGAATCGATCGTCAAAGGCCCAAGAGTGGTGAATGATCTCTCTGTGTTTGACCATGGGAAGAATGAGCATACAAAAAGGCTTCGCGAGGCGGGGTTTCAATCCAGCTACACCGTTCCGCTCGTTATTGCAGATGAATTCCGCGGATTTATTTTTCTAAACTCCTGTGAGAAAGACTGTTTTACCGAAGAAGTGGTCGCGGAACTGGATGTGTACTGTTCTTTGATAACGATCACCGTCGCACAAGATTTCACGAAAATCGTGATGCTGAACGGCGCTTTGAAAACGGCAGCGGAGCTTTTACGTTCCTGGAGTTCCGAGATCGGAGGCAGAATGGGACGAATGTCCCAGATCAGCAGATGGATCGGAGAGGAACTGGTGGCTGCCGGAAAATATTCTTTCGATGCCGAGTGGCTTGAACAACTCCAGCATTTTTCCGCACTCCATGATATCGGCAAGATTGCTGTCCCGGTATCGATACTGATGAAACAGGATCGATTAAGCCGGCACGAATTTATAGTCGTAATGACTCATGCGGAAAAAGGCCTGGAAATTGTGAATACGATTCTCTCCAATTTCGGCCTGGAATCCATGCAAGGAGTCCAGATACTCAAAAATATAGTCCTTTCCCATCACGAGAAGATGAACGGAAGCGGCTACCCGTTCCGCCTCCACGGCAACAAAATCCCCATTGAAGCTCGGATCGTAGCCGTGGCGGACACGTATGATGCCCTGACGAGTGAGCGAAGCTACCGGCCTGCTTTTAGCAGCCAGGATGCTTTTGACATGATCGAAAAGCAATCAAAAAAGCTGGATCCTGATTGCGTGGCTGCGCTTTCTCGATGCAAAGAATTACGCGAGCTAAAATAGATATCCATTTCCCTGCCGTGAATCCGGTTTACCTGGTTGCAGCGCCTATCTGTTGAAGGATCGTCAGCATATCAAAATATTGGCGGAGTTCCTTGATCTTTCCATTCTCCAAAGTGATCATTTGAACGCCCGGAACAGACCATTTTTTCCCGGACGCAGGAATGTCGCCCAGCGGTCCCGTCTGCGTTCCGTCCCAACGGACTTCCACTGCCACAATGTTTCCGCCGGTCAGAGTGCTCTTCACAGTTCCTATGCAATCAGGGGCGGCCTTTTTCCAGCCCTGGTAGCTTTCCACAAACTTTTCTGCGCCTTCGACTCGACGCTGACTGCCAATTTCATCGTAAACAACATCAGCGGCTACCGCTCCCCTGAGCCGATTCCAATCCCCGGCGTTAAAAGCCTCAATGTTCTCCAGCGCAGAACGAATCAATTGTTCAGACATAAATCCTCCTTTTTATTGAAATGTGCAGAACTCAACTGCAGATAAGACTGAATGTATTCATTCTACCGCTGCTCCGCAAGAATTGTTATAACCCTGGTACCGTGTAACACTTGAATGTGAAGTGATTCCTCCCCCTTATTAAGGGGGGCCGGCAAGATGCCGGCGCTCATTTCGACTGTGCGGTTAGATGAGCGCCGCCGTCACGGCGGCATAAACGTGCGCCGGCCTCTGGCCGGCATGGGCGGCCTCTGGCCGGCACGCGGACATCCCGTCCGCGGAAAAGTGCAAAAAATGTAGAAACTCCAGCGCCGGCTTCTAGCCGGCCATCCTCCCTTTGTTAAGGGTGGTTTTAGAAAGTTGCCGGGAGAGCGCTCTTTGCAAGAAGGCGCGTGAATTCCTCCAGATAGGCGGGAATGCCGGGTCGAGCGATAGCGGCAGCAAACCAGTTACGGATAAGGCCCTTGCTCGTCACCCGCACCGCACGGACCGCTTTGTCGCGAACATAAGGAGCGGTAAACCATCGTGACAAAACGCTGATGCCCAATCCTGCCTTGACCATTTCGACAATCGCTTCCGTCAACATAACCTGCGTGACTCTGGCAGGCGTTACCCCTGCCGGAATCAACACCTTCTGAAACAGAAAGCTCTTTTCCCTCGGAATCATGTAAACGATCAGATTTTCGTCCGCAAAATCCCGCGGCCTGAGAAAGGGCCTCGAAACAAATGGATGCCCCGGCTCCATAATGGCAACAAGCTCATCTTCAAACAGAG
>Ga0210139_1000132_pt1 | contig 13450 bp, 13 predicted proteins | sample Browns_TuleB_D2_FD_184855 | JGI IMG/M metagenome (GOLD analysis project Ga0210139, IMG submission 184855) | Wetland microbial communities from San Francisco Bay, California, USA, that impact long-term carbon sequestration - Browns_TuleB_D2 (SPAdes) | ecosystem: Environmental > Aquatic > Marine >... | reverse complement strand
GCATCATTATTCATCGGCAAAAGCATGTTGTAACGTGAAAACATAACAGGACCGACAATTCCATCGATCCCGGAACCCTGCAAAAAGCCGCTTACTGCCGCAACGGGATTTTTCATTTGAAACATTCCCGCACGGAATTGCTCAAACACAACCAGCGAGGCCCTTGTACGCTGTCTGGCTCCAAGGCCGATCATGGTCAGATTGGTCGCTTCACGTCCTTTCCATTTCTTGTCCTTCAAGGACAATCCTGCCGCGCCCGTATCGACCAGCAAAAGCACATCCTTGTTTTCATTGATCTTCGCCCGGATCAGCAGTCGTCGATCGTTGAACTGGGAATCGATGGTTCCGACGGGAGATGTGAGCATGGGTTGATTCAAATTCAATCCACTGGTGTTTCTGAAGAATTCCAGACTTTGTTTTGCAGAATTTCTTTTCACGCTGTCCGTGGGCTTCCTGTATAAATATCGTTGGAAGTAGTCGACTGCATCGGCCTGGTTTCCGGCAAAAAGACCGGCATAAAACAAAAGATCAGGATCGTCAGGCCTCAATTCCAGCGCATGATTCACGTAATTACGGGCGGACGAAAAATCGTTCTTCCATCCGGAAATTGTCGCGCGGCCGATCCAGGATAACCAGTCATCACCGAAATCTTGTTGCGCCTGATCGATTAACCCTATTCGCAGCAAAGCCGCTGCATGTGCGGAAGCATCTTCACCTGATTCGCAATCTCTTATGTTGCCTTGAATATGAGTTCGCTGTTCCCAGATTCTTCGGGTGACTGGATCAGAAAAAGCATTTTTGATGTAGGCATGCGCCTCTTGATACCTTCCGGAGTAGTAAAGATTAAGAAAGGATTTTCTGGCATCGTCTGTTGCGCTATACGTCAGAGAACCAAGAAAAAGCAACAGAAGCAAGAATTTTTTCACTAAAACCATTATAATCCAAAGTGCAATTGCCTCTGCAAGTCTGCGTGTCGGCCAGTCTAAGTTGACGCAAGACGCGCAGACGCGAGACGCGTGGACGCGCAGACGCAATTGCGTCGACGCTTTTGGTCGTGCTAAGCGGGGAGCCAGCGGTGCCCTGTACCTGCAATCCGCTCTAGCAGGGCTGAATTCCCGACTGAGGAGCCCGGTCAGGAAAGATCTGGTTGACATGGATTCCGGAGGGTTCGGGACCAATGCAATGCAGATCTACGAACCCCGTCAGGTCCGGAAGGAAGCAGCGGTAAGTAGAGCCCTGCATGTGCCGTTGGTATCCTGAATTCTTCTCTGTGGTAATCTCCTTTCTTGCCGACTACGATGAAGGGTGCACGGCCAAGAGTGTCGACGCGCATAAACGCGCAGACGTGTAGACGCATATGTATCAGGTATTAGCAAGAAAATGGCGACCGCAGATTTTTGAGGATCTGGTCGGACAGCAAACGGTGACCCGAACCTTGCAAAATGCGATTGCGGCCGGCCGCATCGCTCACGCGTTCCTTTTTTCAGGACCGCGCGGAGTAGGAAAGACCACGTGTGCAAGAATTCTGGCAAAGGCTTTGAACTGCCACTCCGCTGATTCTCCGGTGGTTCGCCCCTGTGACCAGTGCGCTTCCTGTCAGGATATCGCGGCCTCCCGTTCCATGGATGTACTCGAAATTGATGGAGCATCCAATCGTGGAATCGATGAAGTTCGTGAATTGCGAGAATCGGCAAAATATCAGCCGATCCGGGACCGTTTTCGCATCTTCATCATCGATGAAGTTCACATGCTCACGATGGAAGCCTTTAATGCGCTTCTTAAAACTTTGGAAGAGCCGCCACCTCATGTCTTCTTCATTTTCGCGACCACAGAGTTTCGGAAAGTACCGGAAACGATTGTGTCACGCTGCCAGCCTTTCGATTTCAAAAAAATTCCCGATGGCATCCTCGTTCAACGGCTGTCTCAGATCACCCGCGAGGAGGGGATCTCCGTCTCCGAACAATCTCTTCGACTGATTGCCGCAGCCTCGGAAGGCGGATTAAGGGATGCTCTTGGAACTCTGGATCAGATCATCGCGTTCAGCGGAAACGAGGTACAAGAAAAAGACGTTGAAGCGGTGCTTGGACTTGTGGACAAGGACAAGCTGCTGGAACTTGGTTCTGCAATCGCGCGTGGCGATTCAGAAGCGCTGCTGTCATTGATGAACCGGATTGCTGAATACGGAATCGATTACCGCGCCTTTTACAATGAAGTACTTTCCTTTTTCCGGGACCTGTTCCTGTTGAAGTTTTCGCCTCGTACTGTGAATGCGGATTCTGAAGACCAGACTCTCTCTGTGCTTGCAAAAGAGTACGATGAAATTCAGTTGCTCAGAATCTGTCATAACCTGGTTTCGATTCAGAATACTCTGCGTCTCTCCGGAAATCCGCGGTTCCTTTTCGAGATCACGCTCGTAAAGCTTTCGCAAATCAAGAAATTGATTCCATTGGAAGAGATTGCAGAAAGCCTAAAAAAAAACGCTGATTTGATGCCGACTCAGCCGGCATTCCGCCCGCCGGCGCCTGCACCGGTGCGCATGGATCCAAAGCCTCCAGCTATCACTCCGATTGCAACGCCGGTATCCCGCGCAACCTCCACGCCGACCGGTAATGAGCTTCCAGGCGATTTTGTCGCAGCGCTGATCAGCCAGATTGAAACGCACAACCCTCGATTAGCGGCCGCACTGGAGAACGCCCACATTCATCGCACGGATTCAAAAATCAGTTTTTATGTTCCGGAAGGTTACTTCAAAATGATGAAGCTTGATGCGCGCGATCACGCTGAAATTCAAAACATGCTGCAGCAAAAAATGGGTTCGCCGATAGAAGTGGAAATCCATAAAGGAGAACCTCCGGTTGAAAAAGAAGCAGTCAAAGTCTCCACACCGGAAACTCAGGTCGAAAGCGATCCGGTAGTTCAAGAATTTGTGAAGATGTTCAAAGGAAAAATTACGAAAATTCATTTCAATAAGGAGCGTTATTTATGAAGATGGACATGAACAAAATGTTGCGGCAGGTGCAGGAAACGCAGAAGAAACTTCAAGACGAGCTGAACGCGATGCGCGTAACTGCGGCAGCGGGCGGCGGCATGGTCGAAGTCACACTGGATGGATCCAAGCAAATGATTTCGATCAAAATTGATCCACAGGCCGTCAACCCGGAAGATGTGGAAATGCTCCAGGACCTGATTCTTGCCGCGTACAACGAGGCGTTTCGCCGCGCGGAAGAAGAAGCTGCCGAGAAGGTGGGAAAATTTACCGGCAACATCAAGATTCCCGGCCTCGGCAACATGTTTTAAATGATGAACCACAGAGACACAGAGTTCACAGAGAGGCTCTCGGCGGCAACCAAAAGCGTAACGCAGCGAACGCGAAGACTCGCAGAGGTCAAGTTAAAGAACAAAGAGGATAACGGAGATTGGGGAGATCAGAAGATTCGGCAAGCGGCCGGCCGCCAGCGGCGGGTCTTCAGAAATATTTTTTTGGAAAGCAACTTGAAAAAAAGAAGCCGAACCGGCACACATCTTGTACGCTTGCTTTCCCAAAAAAGTATTTCTGAAGACGCTTCAGCTCCGGCCGCTTGCCGAGGCATCCCCACATCAGCAGTATCCCCCTTATCCCCTCATTCTTTCTTCATCCCGGGCTTTCGCTCCGTGCTCTCTGTGTCTCTGGTGAATTAAACATGGAATATCCGCTTCAATATTATCCGGCGCCCCTGGCGCGATTGCTCGAAGAATTGATGAAATTGCCGGGTATCGGGATTAAATCAGCACAACGAATCGCCTTTCATATCTTGAAAATGCCCAAAGAAGAGCAGCAAAATTTGATTGAATCGCTGTCCCTTTTGAAGGAAAAAATTCGTTACTGCTCCGTATGCTGGAATTTTACCGACCTGGACCCCTGCCGGATTTGCATCGATGCCCGCCGGGAGGATGACACCATTTGTGTCGTGGAAGAGCCAACCACTCTCATTGCAATTGAAAAAACGAGGGAATTTCACGGCAAATATCACGTGCTTTTGGGGTCGTTAAATCCGTTGCAGGGAATCGGGCCTTCAGAAATCCGCATTCAAGAACTCTTGAATCGCCTGAAAGCGGTGAAAACGAAGGAAGTGATTCTTGCTACAAACCCCACCGTCGAAGGAGAAGCTACCGCCGTATACATCGCGAGACTGATCCAAAATGACGTCGAGAAAATCAGCCGTATTGCGCTCGGTGTGCCTGTCGGTGGCGACCTCGAATACGTGGATGAAGTAACGATGTCCCGTGCAATCACCGGCCGCCGTTCAACCCAAAAACCTTAGCGCCAAAACACACTGACGCAGAGATTGTTGTTTTTTTCAACAGGATTGTAAGTTTGTAGGCGAGAAGCCGGCGCTCATTTCGACTGTGCGATTAGATGAGCGCCGCCGTCCCGGCGGCATAAACGTGCGCCGGCCTCTGGCCGGCACGCGGACAACCCGTCCGCGGAAGAGTGCAAAAAGTGTAGAAACTCCAGGGGCGCCATTTATGGTGCCCTGCGTGCCCCGTTGTGCGGGCCGTGAAGGGCGCGATGAATCGCGCCTCTACAAGATCTGTTGGATTGCGGGCCTAGCCCGCGCTGTGTCATTGCGTTTGAATCTTTGTCAACAAGTTGAAGCAAGGCGCTCTTTTATGCTATTGTTCCAACGGAGTAGCGGAGAAAAGAACTATGCCCAGTTCTGACATGATCATGTATGAGGAGGAGTTTCAGCAGATCCGTGGCATTTTGCAGAAACTCAAAGACGAGGCGAACGCCAAAATGGTATTCCTTGTCGATAAGAACGGGCAACAGATTGCTTACAACGGGGATATTAACAATCTGGATACTACTTCTCTGGCATCTCTGACAGCCGGGAATGTGGCCGCTACGGATGGATTAGCGCGACTCATCGGGGAAAAGGAATTTACTGTCCTTTTTCATGAAGGGGAAAGGGACAACATCCATATATCCATTGTGGGGCGAAGGGTTATTCTCGTCATCATTTTTGATGAACGTTCATCCCTTGGTTTGGTCCGCTTACGCGTAAGAAAAGCCTCCGGTGAGCTGGAAGGTGTATTCAATCGAATCCTCGAAAAGGTTGAGAAGGAAAAAGAAGCGGGTAGCGGCTACGAATCACCGTTTGCTGAAATCACGGATGAGGACATCGATAGTTTGTTCAGCGAATAAGCTCGTCTGCGCGTCAGTGCGTCTCCGAGTCTGCGCGTAGACGCGAAGACGTGCTGAAGTGAAGACTCGAATACTTGTAGAGCCGAAGACGCCTTATGACGTTCATCAACTACGCAGCCCGTGAAATCAATTGCAAGATCGTTTACTACGGTCCCGGCCTTGGCGGTAAAACAACCAACCTTCAGTGGATTTACGACAAAACAAATCCAGCCGCTAAAGGAAAAATGATTTCGCTTGCAACAGAAACGGACCGGACTCTTTTCTTTGATTTCCTGCCGCTGGATCTCGGAACCGTCAAAGGATTTAAGGTACGTTTTCACCTTTATACCGTTCCCGGTCAGGTGTTTTATGATGCCAGCAGAAAGCTGATTCTAAAAGGTGTCGATGCTATTATTCTTGTTGCTGATTCACAAATCGAACGAATGGACGCAAACGAAGAAAGCGTTTACAACCTGAAACAGAATCTAAAGGAACAAAGCTACAACCTCGCGAATATTCCTTACGTCCTGCAATTGAACAAAAGGGACCTGCCGAACATTACGCCGGTGGAAGAAATGACGAAGATTCTGAAGCAAAAGGAAGAACCTGTATTTGAAGCGATAGCATCAAAAGGCGTAGGTGTGTTCGACACACTGAAAACGTGCGCCAAATTGACTCTTCAGGAACTGCGGAAAAACACATAAGACAAGCCGCCAGGAAACAAAAGGATGGTCCTGCCTTCGCGTATTTGCGTCTTGGCGGTTAAAACAGCGAGATATCGAAGCCAAATGTTTGCATGATTTGATCGATTTCAGGTTCGAGTTGAACCATCTTTTGATCTGAGCCAAGAAACTGAATTGTGTAGGCTCGTGTTTCTGCAAACCCACAATAAATAATCGTTTTCATGGACATCTGGTCTTTTGTTAGCTGTGCATGAACCACAAAACCATCGTTCCCGCCGATAGTTTGGGCGCCTGATTCTGTAATCTCGCACCGTAAACCTGCTTTCTCCATCCTTAATCGCACTTCCTCTTCGATGGAATCAAGAGTTTTGCTGGAGGTTTCTTCATCAAAATGAAGGGGAACTTTCTTCCTTAAACCTTCGCTCCAGATCAGCATTGTCACTTCGGGATCATCCGGATTGCTGCCACGATAAAACGCATCGTGCGCATCTTTGAATTCCTTTGCTTTCAGGTCTCCCGCCTGATAATGGCTCCATCCACTTTCGGGGAGTTTCATCGTAAAGTAGTACATGTTGTTGCGATAATACCCACCATATGCGGACGCCTTGTGAATCAGCATCCTGTAGGCTTGATAGGCGCCGCCCAGTATCAACACCAGAAGCACTGCCCGGATTATTTTTTTCTCAAGTTCATTTTTCTTCTCTTTCACAGGGATCGACACAATGCGATCCTGAACGGGAGGACGCCATGCGGGGCCGGGAATATTTTGTGCTTCCGGGACCGGTCCGGTTTCCAGACCAACGTACGAAATGGGTTTCATGGAAGCGGAAGTGGTAATCTGCGCTCTGGAAACAAGAACGCCACACTGCAGGCATTCATCGTTTAAAATCTGATCCGAACCGCATTTCGGACATCGCGCTGCCATATCGCGTCTCCGTGTAGCGCGCCATCATCATGTCTTCGCGCAGATCCGCAGACACTCCGACGCACTTGGTGTTAAGATTATAGAATTCTGCGCCTATTCCTACAACCATATGACACCGCTCGCGAAGAAATTGGTCTACTGGTACCGAAAAAATCGTATCTCTTACCCTTGGCGCATGACAAGAGACCCCTACAAAATCTGGTTATCGGAAATTCTTTTGCAGCAGACCCGAATCCCGGTCGTTTTGAAATTTTACGAAAAGATCCTAAACGCTTTCCCCGATCTTATTAGCCTATCAAAGGCAAAAGATGCTGAATTCCTATCACTTTGGTCCGGCCTCGGTTATTACCGAAGAGCGCAATCCATGCTTCATTGTGCGCGGGAAATTGTGCAAAACGGCGCCGGAGTTTTCCCCTCGGATCTCCATGAATTGTTGGCCCTTCCCGGCATCGGGAAATACACTGCGGGAGCAATCCGGAACGTCTGTTACGAGTACCTCACTCCAGCAATTGACGGAAACATTCGACGCGTTCTGGCCAGGCTGGCAATGAGCCATGAGAAATTGGAAAGTGTCTTCCTGGAGGTCGGAAAAGGAGCAGAGTCGGGAGACTTTTTTCAGTCCCTGATGGAACTCGGCGAGCAGATTTGTCTACCAAAACCACGATGCGTGAGTTGTCCTGTCCAAAACATCTGCAAATCGCGCAAGGAGCATCGGGAATTGGAGTTTCCTGTAAAAAAATCGAAACAGAAATCTGAAAAGTTTCACTGGTACTTGTTGTTGTTGGAACGGAAAGGAGCACATTTTTATGCACAAAACTCCGCTCGCGAGTTTCTAAAACATTCCTGGATATTTCCCGATGTACTGTCTCAAAAAAATCTGTCGCCTTCCGAACTCTGCAAAAACTTTGCGCAATCCTGGGGAATCAAGGTACGTGGTTTGAAAGAGCTGCGAACGCTATCTCACGCAGTCACCTACCGTAAAATTCATGCGCATGTTCTTGCTGCGGAGTCATTCCACGTGAACGGAGTACGGGGGAAGTGGTTGAAGCCAGAAGACCTTAAGAACTACCCGACTTCATCGATTACGAGAAAGTCGTTGCAGGTCCAGGATCGTTAAACCGAGACGTCGCAGCAAACGCTGAAACAGGGCAAGAGGAAAACCGACAACATTGTAGTAACAACCGTCGATCCTGTTAACAAAAATCCGCCCAAAACCCTGGATCGCATAGCCTCCCGCTTTATCATAAGGCTCGCCCATTTGTACGTACCAATCGATTTCTGCTGAATTTATTCGACGAAATTCCACGTGAGTCCTTGCCTGCCCGGTAATCAGTCTGCCGTTCCAGCACAATGCAACTCCGGTGATCACATCGTGAATGCGACCACTGAGAAGCTTTAGCATGGCTCGAGCCTCTTCAGCATTTTCCGGTTTTCCTAATTTACGCCTTTGAATGGCCACAATTGTGTCCATTGCAACTACAAGCGCCTTGCGGTCCCTGCATTTCCGGGCTTTCCGAACCGCAAGATCGATGGCCGTTTTGCCGGCCGGCGCTTCCGGATGCCACACTTCGCGGACTTGAGGAACCCGCACTTCAAACTCAATATTTAGCCATCGCAGCATCTCTTGCCGCCGGGGACTGGCGCTGGCCAGAACGATTCTGGGGGTAATGTAATTCATAGGATTCGAAATTTCATCCTTTGATTATAGGGGTAAAGAAAAACATCTGTAGAATTCTTGACAACGGATAACAACAGGGGTATGCTCGTTGCCGTTTAAGGTTCATTGTTTGAATGTTTCATTGCTCGATTCAGACTAACTAGTTAATCCAGGGATAAACCCTGGGTTTTTTTTTGCACAAAGGAAGGTATTACGGAAATGCGCTTAAACGGCAAGGTGAAGTGGTTCAGTAACAAATTGGGTTATGGATTTATCAAACAGGACTCAGGTGACGAAATTTTCGTTCACTACTCCATGATCCGAGGGGACGGTTACCGTTCGTTAAAAGAGGGGCAAGACGTTACGTTCGACATCATTCAAAGCCCGGAAGGTAAGATGCAAGCTGGGGACGTCGAAGTCGTTCTTGCCGGGTAACCGCATTCATGCTGGGGGCTCGCTTGTCGCGGGCCCCATCGCCGTTTTCATCAGCAATGAGGAATGAGTTTTCCGAAGATGTTCATTGCTCGTGCCGGGCGTTCATTTGATCGGCTTTGCTTTTAGCTTTGTTTTTCCCTCCTCAACGCTCACGTGGAATTCCACATCTTTGCAATCAAACCGGCTTACGATTGCTGACTTTTGTTTGGTCAACTGCTCGGAGAATCTTTCGAAAGATACGCCGGCCTCACTCTCGCCCGTTTTTTTGCGACTCTGGAGATAATCATTAAATAATTTCTTATACTGATTCGCTTCTATATCCACGGACTTGTGCCGCGCCGGCTTCTTTTCCTTATCCGGAAGCTGAATAACAATCCCGGAAGGCGTCCGGCCTTCCTCTTTATTTCGCATTTGTTTCGTCCATAAATCTACATAGGAGTTGAACCGCGCCGAAAGATTGTTGTAACGAAAGCGCTGCGCATAATTGAGATTTGTGAGTCTCGAATACTTGCGAATTTCCCTTTCAATCTTTCGTTGGGCTTCGAGAGGAGGAAGTTTCAGTCCACCTGCAAAATAAATTTCATAATCCCGTTTCAAAAGGGTCAAAGCGAGGTCCAGTTCCTCCAGTTCCCGTTCTAGTGTCTTGTCTTCCATGACTTACAGATAAAACCACAGCAACGGAAGCCATAATGTTGCCGCGTATGGCAACCGCTGGCCGTCGATAAAGATCTCCAGGTGCGGAGACTTTTCAAGCATCTGGTAGAGCTGATAAATCTCCCACGCCTGATCCGAGGTTAATTCAATTCTATGTTTGGTAAGACTGCCGGATTTTGTACTACTATATGTATTGTGTGCGGAAGCGAAACTGATTGCTTCTCGCCACTCTTCTTGCTTTTCTTCAGGAACGCCAAATTGAATTGCAATGACGGGATCTCTTGTGCTGCGGTAAGGATAGAGTATGTCTTCAATCGTTTCCCGAATCTCAGGATCCTCTACGAAATCCTTCTTCATTCTTTCTTTAATGCGAGACATTCTGCTGCCTTTACGATCTCCGGCTCGATTTGGAACGAGTCTATATCATAATGCGAATGCCGCTCTGGTGGTAGATGAGTGAAAATCTCCGAAGGATACCCCCTGTTCATGAGCTTTTGGAGCTTTGCCGAAGCCAGACCTGGGGCAGTGCCTATTCACGCGAGCAATTGCTGAGGCTAATTCGCGAGCAGACGGATGATTTGCGCTCATCCGGCGCTCCTATCCCCGAAAAACAAAATATCGTTGCCGAGATCGGCAAGAAAGTGGAACAGCGCTATCGCTATTCCCTGAAGAAAGTGATCAATGCGAGCGGTGTGATCGTCCATACGAATCTGGGACGCGCTCCCGTTTCGCAGAAAGCCTTGCAGCATTTAGTCGAGATCTCGGAAGGTTACAGCAATTTGGAGTTCGATCTAACCGAAGGCCGGCGAGGATCGCGAGACAAACATCTGGAACCCTTGCTTCAACAAATCATCGGCGCGGAAGCTTCATTGATCGTAAACAATAATGCTGCAGCGTTGCTTCTGGTTTTGAATTCGCTTGCAGAAGGCAAAGAGGTAATCGTTTCACGCGGCGAGCTTGTGGAGATTGGGGGATCGTTTCGTTTGCCCGACATCATGAAAAAAAGCAGCGCTATTTTGCATGAAGTTGGAACGACAAACAAGACCAGAACTTCCGATTACAGAAAAGCCATATCGGATCAAACCGGAATGCTCTTGATTGTGCATCCCAGCAATTTTCAGATGATCGGGTTTGTGGAACGCCCACCTTTATCGGATCTGGTGGCGCTTGGAAAACAGCACAACATTCCGGTGGTGGAAGACCAGGGGAGCGGTATTCTAACGGACCTGTCAGAGCACGAAATTGTGGAGGAGCCGAGCGTGTCTGAACGCCTGCAAGCCGGGTTGGATTTGATTACATTCAGCGGCGATAAAGTTCTGGGCGGGCCTCAGGCCGGTTTTGTTTGCGGAAAAAAAATTTGGGTGGACCGTTGCCGAAGCAATCCCATGTTCCGCGCATTGCGTGTGGATAAAATGATTTATGCGGCTACCGAAGCGACTTTAACAAGCTACGCTAAGGGGCGCGAACAGGACGTTCCGGTGATTGCCATGGTTTCACAAAAACTGGAAGACTTAAAAAAACGCGCCTATTTGTGGTTGGAAAGTTTACGGAAATTGTATCCAAACGAACAGTGGGCGGTCGAGGAAACGCAAAATTTCATCGGAGGCGGCGTTGCGCCGATGAAGGCTTTGCCGTCCTGCGCCGTCACATTGCGGCCCAAAAAGGCGGCTCATGAGTTGGCGCAACTGCTGAGGGAAGCAGTCCCACCGGTCGTGGTACGGGTTGAAGATGATCGAATGTTTTTTGAGCTCCGTACTATCGGTACAGAAGAAGAGGAAAGCATTACAACCGCACTTGCGGGTTGTTTATAATAATGAGGTTTCAAGTTCCAGGTTTCAGGCATTGCGGTTATTGTTTCTTTTTAAAATGAAAACCCGGAACAGGAAACAGCCCGCCGGAGGCGGGCTCCTATGATTACACCAGAAATTATCGAAGCACATGGACTAACTCAACAGGAATACGAACGCATTTGCGCAACATTGCAGAGGGAACCGAATCTCACCGAGCTTGGAATGTTCTCGGTCATGTGGAGCGAGCACTGCAGCTATAAAAGCTCGCGCGTTCATTTGAAAAGACTGCCTACCAAGGGCCCTATTGTTTTGCAGGGACCCGGTGAAAATGCCGGAGTCATCGATCTGGGCGAGGGACTCGCGGCAGTATTTAAGATCGAATCGCATAATCATCCTTCGTTCATCGAACCGTTTCAGGGCGCGGCAACTGGAGTCGGCGGAATTATTCGCGACATTTTCACGATGGGGGCGCGTCCGCTCGCGCTGCTGAATTCGTTGCGATTTGGATTGCCTGCGTCCAAGCAGAACCGGGCCGTTCTTCGCGGTGTCGTTTCCGGAATTGGATTTTATGGAAATTGCATTGGAATTCCAACGGTTGGCGGAGAAGTTGTGTTCGAAGATTGCTACAGTTTGAATCCGCTTGTAAACGTATTTTGCCTGGGCGTTGCCGAACAGGACAAGATCTACTACGGACGCGCGAAAGGGGCCGGCAATTCCGTGTACTACATGGGGGCGAAGACGGGGCGGGACGGCATTCATGGCGCAACCATGGCAAGCGCGGAGTTCGATGAACAGACGGAATCGAAACGCCCCAATGTACAGGTCGGCGATCCCTTTATGGAGAAGCTTTTACTGGAAGCCTGTCTGGAGCTGATGCAGAGTGACATCCTGGAAGGAATTCAAGATATGGGCGCAGCCGGATTGACATGCGCAACATCGGAAATTGCGAGCCGAGGCGAAAGCGGAATGAAGATTCAACTGGATTCCGTTCCTCAACGCGAGCAAAACATGACCGCTTACGACATTTTGCTTTCCGAATCCCAGGAACGAATGTTGATGGTTGTAAAGAAAGGACATGAACGGGAGGCGGAAAGAATTTTTAACAAGTACGACCTCCATGCGGAGAACATTGGAACGATTTCGGATGACTCCTGGCTGCATATCCGATTCCAGGGCAAAGAAGTAGCAACGGTGCCTGCGCGTGCTCTGGCAGAAGAAGCTCCCGTCTATTCGCGACCGTTGAGTAAATCCGCCAATGGCTACGCGGATTGTGCTATCGATCTTCCAGGCGATTACAACGAAGTAGCAAAGCAGATCCTGGCGCTGCCCACAATTGCTTCAAAAAACTGGGTGTACCGGCAGTATGATTACACCGTTCGTACAAACACAATTGCAACACCTGGTACCGCTACACCGATGATCCGGCTGAAGGATTCTTCCGTTAGCCTTGCAATGAGTGCGGATGGCAATGGTAGATTCTGTGAATTAGATCCGTACATTGGCGCGCAAATCGCTGTAGCGGAGGCTGCGCGAAACGTCGTTTGTTCAGGCGCAACACCGTCGGCAATCACGAACTGCCTCAACTTTGGTAACCCGGAAAAACCCCATGTCATGTGGCAGTTCTCGCGGGCAGTTGATGGAATAGCTATGGCCTGCAATGTTTTTGGAACTCCCGTCACCGGCGGCAATGTAAGCTTCTACAATGAAACGGAAGGACAATCGATCTATCCGACGCCGGTCATCGGGATGGTTGGAATTCTCCGCAACCGCGCGCCTTTAACGCCGCATTTCAAGCACGAAGGAGACACTGTGATCCTGGCCGGCCCTGCCGGCGAAGACCTTGGCGGAAGTCGATACGCGACGCTGGGTGGCCCGCTCCGCGGACCCTGTCCGAGTCTGGATCTCGATCTTGAGAAACGACTTCAAAATGCCCTACTGCAGGCGAACCAGGAGCAGCTGATCCGTAGTTTGCATGACTGTTCGGATGGTGGCTTGTTCACAACGGTTGCCGAAAGTTGCTATGGCGGTTATCCTAATACTCTAGGTTGCGAGCTGGCCTGGGAGGGCTCGGGTCGCCCCGACGCATTCTTATTCGGGGAATCACAATCCCGGTTCATTCTCTCATGCTCTTCCGAATCGCTC
>Ga0210139_1000125_pt1 | contig 13871 bp, 13 predicted proteins | sample Browns_TuleB_D2_FD_184855 | JGI IMG/M metagenome (GOLD analysis project Ga0210139, IMG submission 184855) | Wetland microbial communities from San Francisco Bay, California, USA, that impact long-term carbon sequestration - Browns_TuleB_D2 (SPAdes) | ecosystem: Environmental > Aquatic > Marine >... | reverse complement strand
ACCATGGACCAGCTGCTGGCGGTGGCCGACGCCGGCGGCATCATGCCTCCCAAGAGCACCTGGTTTGAGCCCAAGCTGCGGAGTGGGTTGGTGGTGCATAGGTTGGGGTAGGGAGTGGTCGAATGGTCGCTAAGCGATGCTTGCTGAGAGCTATCAGCCATCGACCGTCGACCATCGACCGTCGACCATCGACCATTTGACGGCTTCCAAAGGAGTCCAATTGCGCGTCCTCATCGCCGACAAATTCGAAAAAGTCGGAATTGACGGTCTCAAAGAGCTGGGCTGCGCCGTCATCTCCAAGCCCGATCTCAAGGCGGACGAGTTGCCAGGGGCGATGAAAGCGGACGATCCCGGCATCCTGATCGTGCGGAGCACCAAGGTGACCGCCGATACGCTCAAGGCCGGAGCCAACCTGAGCCTGGTGATTCGCGCCGGGGCCGGGGTGGACACCATCGACGTACCCGCCGCCTCCGGTCTGGGCGTCTTCGTCTCCAACTGCCCGGGCAAGAACTCCACGGCCGTGGCCGAGCTGGTGATGGGGCTGATTCTGGCCTGCGATCGCCGGATTCCCGATCAGGTGGCCGATCTCCGCCAGGGGAAATGGAACAAGGCGGAATACTCCAAGGCCCGTGGCCTCCATGGGCGCACCCTGGGAATCGTCGGGCTGGGGCAGATCGGGAAAGAGGTGGCGCACCGGGCGCGGGCTTTCGGGATGCGGGTGGTGGCCTGGTCCCGCACCCTGACCCATGAGGAGGCGCAACGGCTGGGCGTGGGCTACTGCCAGACGCCCCTCGAGGTGGCTCAAACGGGGGACGTGGTCTCCATTCATGTCGCCGCCAACTCCGAGACCCGGCACCTGGTCAATACGGATTTCCTGGCGGCCATGAAGCCAGGCGCTTACCTGATCAATACCTCGCGCGGCTCGGTGGTGGACGAGGCCGCGCTCCAGAAGGCGGTGCAGATCAAGCGGCTCCGCGCCGGACTCGACGTATTCCAGGGCGAGCCTGGCGGAGGGACTGCCGAGTTCGAGTCGGCGATCGCGAAGGAGCCCGGCGTCTACGGCACCCATCACGTGGGCGCGTCGACCGAGCAGGCCCAGGTGGCGATCGCGCACGAGGTGATCCGGATTGTGCAGGCCTTCCTCGAGCGTGGCGAGGTTCCCAACTGCGTCAACCGCCTGGCGCAGAGTGCCGCGACCCACGTGCTTTCGATCCGGCATCAGAACAAGCCGGGTGTCCTGGCCCACGTGTTCCGGGTGCTGGCCGATGCCTCGATCAACGTGGAGGAAGTCGAGAACATCATCTATCACGGGGCCCAGGCGACCTGCGCCCGGATCCATCTGGACGGGAAGCCGGAGGAACACGAGCTGGAAGTCATCCGCTCCGGCAACCCCCACATCATCAGCATTGAGCTGGCAGAGATCGAACGTTTCCAGCACCAACCCGCCTGAGGAACGACATGACCGACCGGATCTACAACTTCAGCGCCGGACCGGCCGTGTTGCCGGAATCGGTGCTCAAGCAGGCCCAGAAGGACATCTGGAATCTGGCCGGCAGCGGCATCGGGGTCCTGGAACACAGCCATCGGGGCAAGGTGTTCGAGAAGGTGCTGGACCAGGCCGAACGCGACTGCCGCGACCTGGCCATGATCCCCGACAACTACAAGGTGCTCTTTCTCCAGGGCGGGGCGTCGCAGCAGTTCGCGATGATCCCCATGAACCTGCTGCCGAAGGACCGGACCGCTGACTATCTGGTCACCGGAGTCTGGTCGGAAAAGGCGGTGAAGGAAGCCAAGGTCTACGGGACGGTCCACGAGGCGGCCAGCGGCAAGTCGTGTAACTTCACCCGGATTCCTACCGCGGCCGAGACCAAGTACTCGGCCAAGCCGACCTACGCCCATTTCACCACCAACAACACGATCTACGGTTCCCAGTGGACCACCGAGCCCACCCCGCCAGCCGGGGTGCCGCTGATCGCCGACGCCTCGAGCGACATCTTCAGCCGGCCGATCGACATCAAGCGCTACGGTCTGATTTACGCGGGCGCGCAGAAGAACCTGGGGCCATCCGGCGTGGCGCTGGTGATCATCCGGAACGATCTGGCGGAAGCCGGACCCAAGGAGATCCCCACCATCTTCCAGTATCGGACCTTCGTGGCGGAGCGCTCCCTCTACAACACGCCCAACACTTTCGGGATCTACGCGATGGGCCTGGTGTTCAAGTGGATCAAGGAGCGGGGCGGGCTTCAGGCGATGGCCGAGCAGAATCAGCGGAAGGCCAAAGTGCTCTACGATCACCTGGACCAGAGCAAGATGTTCCGGTGCAACATCGAACCGGGAAGCCGGTCGCTGATGAACGTCTGCTTCCGGGGCCCGGACGAAGAGATGGAGAACCGGTTCATCGCCGAGGCCACCAAGCGCGGCTTCGACGGCCTCAAGGGCCACCGCTCGGCCGGCGGCATGCGCGCCAGCATCTACAACGCGTTTCCGGTGGAGGGGGTGGAGGCGTTGGTGGCGTTCATGAGGGAGTTTGAGAAGGGAGCTGGGAGCTAGGAGCTGGGGGCTGGGAGTGAAGCACCAGCCTTTCCTTTCCTTCATTCCCCCATTCTCTCATTCCTCAATCGGCATTCGACATTCGGCAATCGACAATCACCACTCATGTCCCGCGCCTTTACTCGCGAAGACGTGCCGGAGCGCGACCCCGGCTACTCACTCCCGCCCCGGACCGATCCTGGATTCGATGAGGCGGCGGCCTGGGCTTTGATCGAAGGCGCCGACCGGGGAGACTCGCTCAGCGCCGAGGCCGCCACCGGGTATCGCTGGGGTGAGCCGGCCTTGAGGCCGCACGTGGAGCGGATCCTGGAACACGCCCGTGCCCGCGACAACGAGCGGTTGATGCAGCTGGCGGAGCGGTTCTTGACGGCAGTAGAACGGTAGAACGGGAGATCAGGAGAACAGGAGAACGGGACAGCAGGGAACCGGGAACGGGAACGGCCTGTTGGGCGGGCCCCCGTGCCCGCCCCAACGCCCGGCGTCAAGCAGCGCGCACTAGATCCCTCGCTCCTCCTCCTTTCAGTCGGCATCGCTCGGGATGAGGGCGTCATGGGTAGGCTCTAAAATGCGAGGGCCCGACGCGCTTGGATCGCGTCGGGCCCTCTCTCCGCACCCCCCCCGTTCTCCCGTTCTCCCTTTCTCCCGTTCTACCTGGTTAGCATCCACTCCCTGCCCAGCTGGTATGCGTGCTGGCATCGTTGAACACGTAGCAGCCGTTGCCATCAGTGCCCGTCATCATCGAGCCGTCCTTAGTGTACACGCTGTTGGCCTTGCCGGTCTTGCCGGCGCGCTGCTGAGCCAGGACGTAGAGGTTCAACAGCGGCGGGCCACCCTCGAAGCCCACGTTACCCATCGCATCCATCCAGTAGCGGCCCCGATAGACCGGGCCCAGCTGCTGAAGGGCCATCACGTCGAGCGCATGCAGCTCGCGGCCGTTGATGAACACTCCGGTGTTTCCGTTGGACGCGTCGGGCAGGAGCGGACCACCCAGGCTCAAGCCGGCCGGGATCAGCCCCGCGGTTGGCCCACCTTCGAGGCCCCAGGCGCCGGTCTTGGTGTCGTACCAGTAGGCGCCGTCCCGGATCTGGGTCTGGAACTGCTGCTCCAGCCCGGTGACCTGGGCGTCGCTCAGGGGCACCTTATTCACGATCACGTGCCGGGCCTGGGTCCCCGTGGCGGACGGAGCCGGATGAGTCGCCTGTGCTGCCAGGGACCCCGCCACGGCCCCGGTCAGCAACAACACCGCGAACATGTGATCCTTGACCATCGAGAACCCGCGCCGTCCGCTCATCGTATCGCTCCTGCCGAGGTTCGTTTTGCTCTCACGTTGCTGATCCAAGATACGGAAGAGGGGGTCGGTTTCGCGGTGGCGGGGGGCACGGGGGGTGGGTGGTAAGGATCACAGTCGAGTCCTGAGTCCTGAGTCCTGGGTCCTGAGTGCTGAGTCGGTGGAAGGAGGGCTCTCAGGACTCACGACTCAGCACTCGAGGACTCTCTTCACCTGCATTTCGCCAACAACCCTCGCGGTTCCTCAGCCTCTGGGTACAACCGGGCTGCCCGCCCCGCGTAGTGTCGAACCATGTCGCAGCGGCGGCGACGGGAAGCTCGCTCGGCCAGGCGGATGGCGATCCGGTAGCTCCCTGGATCCAGCCTGGCCGCCTCCTCCATCCTGGCGGTACTCCAGCCGGTCCCGTATCGCGCCATGGCTGCCACCTGGAGCGTGCTCCGCATCACCAGCGCGAGACCGGTGGTGATCACCGTCACCAGGACCCAGCGCGGAGCCAGGTGGAGCTGCCAGCGTGGCTTCCGGCGCGGCTCCGCGGGGGCGAGCGCGCCCAGGAGCGTCCAGACGAGGTAGGTCGGAGTCGGGCACAGAAGCACCGCATCGAACGCCCCGGTCACCATGGCGGCGACCACCGTCGCCGCGAGCGCCAAAGGCGTGAGGTCCACCTGATCGCCGTCGGCGCCTCGCGACTCGGCGCGCCAGTAGACCCAGCCGATCACCCCCCCACCCACCAGGAGCAGGCTCAGGCAGAAGAACGCGGGGATACCCCGCTCCGAGAGGAAGGCCATCCAGTCGCTGCTGGGCCACGGGTTGGCGGTCATCCCCTCCTGGTCTAGAGATGGATCGTCAGGCCCGGCCACCGCCGGGTAGGCGACCGACCAGTTGCCGGGCCCGACGCCGAGGATCGGATGCCGCAGCGCCAGTCGGATGGTGCTGGCGTACTGCTCGAGCCGGCCTTTGCCACTGCCTTCCTGGTAGTTGACCATCCCCTTGAGCGAATCGAGGTAAGGCGAGTCGCTCCGCCAGTCGAGGGTGTTGGGGACCACCAGCGCCAGTGCTATGCCGAGGAGGACGCCCAGACCCAGGAGCTGAAGGCGCCGCCGGTGCCGGGGGCCGATCCGGAGTGGAGAGCTCAACCGGTCCACCAGCAGCACCGCCAGGCAGGCCCCCACTGCCAGCCAAGCCGCCCGCGAGCGGGAGAGGGTGAGCGCGCCTGCGACCGACGCGAGCCCCGCGGTCGAGAGGGCGAATCGAACTCGGCTCCTCGCCGTGAGCGCGGTGAGGAGCAGCGCCGGGAGTCCGATCACGGCGGCGTGGGCCATGAAGTTCCGGTTGCCGTAGGTGCCGCCCGGGGCCCGGGTCAGGCTCATCAGGTCGGACTCGAATCCGTAGGCCTGGAGCAGGGCGGTGACGGCCCCGATCACGGAAGCCGCCGCCACCGTCGCCACCAGCGGCGGGCCCAACCCCGCCCGCGCCACTCGGCGTGCCGACCAGAAGAGAGCGGCACCCGAGAGGCTGAGGCCCAGGCTTCGAAACCCGAGCCAGAGGTTGGTCGCGAAGAGGGTGGAGAGGAGGCTCAGCCCCAGGTAGACCAGCAGCAGGAGGTCGACCGTGACCAGTGGGAACCGCCGGACCCTGAGCAGGCAGAGTGTAGCTGCGAGGGTGGCGACGACGTGCACCACCAGCTCCTTGGGGAGGAGGTGGCGGTCCAGCTCGAAGGCCTTGTAAGGCGTGGCCGCGAGCACCACCACCAGGGCGCCCGCGGCCAGGAGGCCGAACGCGGTCCGTTCGGCCGCCGTAGGAGAGGAAGTCAGGGTTCGCTCGCGGGCATGGCTTGGAATAGAATAGACCATGCCTGTGCCAAGCTCCAATCCCCTGGCGCTCCCCGGGCCGCTGGTGTCGACCGGGTGGCTGGCCCAACGCCTGGGAACCCCGGGCCTGCTGGTGCTCGACGGTTCCTGGTACCTGCCGACCGCCGCCCGCGATCCACGGGCCGAGTTTGTCGCGGGCCATATCCCCGGGGCGCGCTTCTTCGATCTGGATCAGGCGAGCGATCAGGCCACCGCGCTTCCCCACATGCTCCCGGCCGCGGAGCAATTCACCCGGCAGATGCGGGAGCTGGGAATCCGGCGCGATCAGGCGATCGTAGTCTACGACGGTTCCAGCGCCAATCTCTCCGCCGCGCGGGTCTGGTGGATGTTCCGCGTCTTTGGGCACCGCGGGGTGGCGGTGCTGGACGGCGGGTTCGGGAAGTGGGTCAAGGAGCGACGCCCGGTGGAGACGGGCGCCTTGTCCCCTGGGACACCCGGCGACTTCGAGGCCCGGCTCGATCCCGGAGCGGTCCGGGACCTGGCCCAGGTGCGGGCGAACCTTGAGTCCCGGCGGGAACAACTGGTGGACATGCGGCCCGCCGGCCGGTTCGCCGGACGTGAGCCCGAGCCGAGGCCGGGGATCCGGGGTGGCCACGTGCCGGGCAGCCTCAGTCTGCCGTACGCCGAGCTGGTGAGTGGCGACGGTACGCTGCTCCCGCCAGACCGACTGAAGGCGCGCCTCGAGAAGGCGGGCCTCGACCTCGCCCGCCCGGTGGTGGCGACCTGTGGGTCGGGCACTTCGGCGTGCGCGCTGATTCTGGCGTTGGAGACCTTGGGTCTCCATGCGCACGCGCTGTACGATGGGGCCTGGACCGAGTGGGGCGGGCGCGAGGACACATCCGTGGAGACGGGCTAAGGGAATGTATGAGAGGGTGGGTTCGGGGGAGTTGTGGTTACGGATTGGGAAACGTGGGGTAGGTTGGTTACGGATTATGCTGCGGGAGCCGAGCGGACCTTCGCAGTCGAATGTCAAGCTAGGCGGCCTCACAACAAGAGCTCAATGGACAAGACCTACATCCTTTCTGAGATCCGCCGGACAGCCGCTGAGAACGGAGGCATAGCACTTGGCAAAGCTCGATTCCTCGCGGCAACCGGCATCCGGGAAGCCGATTGGCTCGGGAAGTACTGGACCAAGTGGAGCGAGGCTGCCCGCGAAGCGGGCTGTAGCCCAAACCGACTCCAAGAGCCCTTTGACGCGAGTCACCTACTCGACAAGCTCGCCAGTCTCGTTCAGGACCTCGGCCACTTCCCGGTCCGCGCCGAACTGAAGATTCGTGCAAGGCGCGACAAGACCTTCCCCAGCCCAAACACCTTCGCGCGTTTCGGCGGCAAGCGCGGGATTGCCGCAGCTCTCCTCAGGCATTGCCTCGACCGGCCGGGATACGAAGCTGTCGTTCAGGCCTGTCTGCCGCTCGGTGTTGAGCCAGAAGAAGCGTTGCCGTCTTCGCCTTCCCGAACACCAGAGAACTTCGGCGCAGTGTATCTCATGAAGTCCGGGCGCTACTTCAAGGTTGGTCGCACCAACTCTGTTGGGCGCAGGGAACGCGAGCTTGCCATTCAGCTTCCGGACCCCGTCAAGGTCATTCACTCGATCAAGACCGACGACCCAGCAGGCATCGAAGATTACTGGCACCGCCGCTTTCAGGATCGTCGCAAGAACGGCGAGTGGTTCGAATTGACGCCCGAGGACGTCCGGGCGTTCAAACGACGGAAGTTTATGTGAGGCCGTCTAACCAGAAATTGAAGCCGTCGGGGCGCTCGGGAGCCCAGCAACGCTGAGTCGGCTGCCGCGGCCGCGACCGAGAAGGAAGAGTTGTATTTGTGCGCTAACCAACGAGGCGCCCGCGGCTCAATTCCGATCCGTTAGACGGCAACATCCCAGAGCAATCATGCAGATCCTTCGCGGCCGGGTCATCTCTCGATACGGTTTAGCCACACCCAACCTGAAGACGGTGGAGTCGCTCATCCTTGAGCGCACCGGGCTCCCTTCGATGGCTCCTGGCACGCTCAACGTCCAGCTGAGCCACCGCTACATCGTGAGCGCAGATGCCGCTATTGGTCCGACCGAATACTTCACGGGAGAGACCCTTAAGCTGCAACGCTGTCGCGTGCGAGGCCATCGCATGTGGATTATGCGCCCCGATTCGCATGAACGTTCTCCCCTCGGGCCCCAGGATCCAGCCCGGGTCTTGGAACTCATAAGTCCCATCAGGCTGCGAAATGCCTGGTGCCTTAAGGACCACAGCGTCTTGGAGATCGAGGTGGAGGGCGATGCCGACTGGTGGAGCAAGGTCGAATCGCTATGACCACTCCTCTGCATCAATTCGCCGTCGCCGGTCTCCTCCTCACGGCTTGCCATTCCGGTCAGATTCCCGATCCGGTAGCGCCGTCGCCGGCGTGGGGCAACCTCGAGAGCGGGCCCTACCAGGTCGGTCTCTCGGTGCTGCTCCTGCGCGACACGACTCGGCCGGGGTTGGCCCTGGACTCGACCTCGATTCCCCCGCCGGGCAGACCGATGCAGATCGTGGTCTGGTATCCGGCCGCCACCGCGACCGGGGGGGCCATGACGCTCCGGCAATACCTCGAGTTGGGGGCCGGGGCCCTGGGCCCCGAGGCGGCGACCGCCGAGCGCCGGCGTCAGTTGGTCGACGACTTCACCGCCGAGCCTCTGGCGCATGGTATAGCCCAAAGCGCCCTCGATTCCGTGCTTGGGCTCCCTATGCGGGCCATCCAGGGCGCGCCCCGGGGAAAGGGGCGCTTTCCGCTGGTGGTGTTCCTGCACTCCCCGGTCTGGGGTGCCAGCGTGATGAGCGAGTACCTGGCCAGCCGTGGCTTCGTCGTCGCGGCGGTGGAATCGAAGGGTGCCCGCCAAGCGCCCTACCGGCTGAGCCGGGAGAACCTCGACGCCATGGTGCTCGACGCGGCCTTCGTGGTGGCGCGGATGCGTCGAGAGCCTTACGTCAACCAGCGGCTGGGGATCGTCGGCATGAGCAACGGGTCCATCGCTGCGATGGCGCTCCAGCTGTCGGGCCCGGTGCCCGAGGCGGTGGTCAGTCTCGACGGAGGCATCGGGGAGGGCGCCGGCGGGACCTATCTCGGCGAGCGCTCGCAGGGGGTACCGACCCGGTTCACCGTACCCCTGCTTCACCTGTACAGCCCGGACAACCCCCACCTGGATTTCCAGTACCTGCGCTCCTACCAGGCCTCGGAGCGGCTTCTGGTGGAAGTTGACCACCTTCGGCATCGGGACTTCCTGGCGGGTGGCGCTTTGGAGCGCCTGATGCCGGGCGCCTTTGGCGAGGCGCCGCCTCAGGCGTCCCTGGGATTCGAGATCGTCTGCCGGTACACGGCCCAGTTTCTCGAGTGGCGACTGGCCGATAACGAGCAAGCCGGTGCCTACTTGGCGGCGCCACCGGAGGCCCATGGCGTCCCGCCTGCCTTTCTCAACATCGAGCGACTGCCGGCACTAGCTGGCCCCGGTCAATCGGGGGATCGCGAGTCGGGGCGGGCTTACAGGCTTCCGCATTAGCGTTCGCGAGATAGGATAGGTGGAGAAGACGCCGAGTGCAGGCAGGTCTTTCACAGTCGACCTACATTGAATCAATTCACCTTTGTAAGTCGGAGGTTTCCTTGAAACGCGCGGTCGCGGGGATCATACTCGCGCACCTGGCGGTAGGAGTTTCCCAAACCGCGGCCCAAGACAGTGCGTGGTCTCGCTATGTGCCCGGGACCCTCACGGCAATTGTCACATCAGAGGGACCCGGAGTGCAGAAGGAAATCGCCTCCGCGTCTGGTCACCATTCCATTGTCAGTGCCGACAGCCGTCCTACTGAGGCTACGGTCGTCTACGCGGACTCCTCTCGCCCAACGCCGGCTGCCACAATGGAGCTCATCCGAGGATGGGTGAAGGCGCTGGGGATTCGCGCAGATGCGCCGCAGTTGCTCACCACCGAGCTTCTTTTCAAAGAGGGTGACGCCTCCTTCTGGCTCCCGGTTCAAAGTCAACTGATCCCCTATATGCATAAGGAGGCCCAGGCCGGCCAGCAGATCAAGATCCTTGTGGCCTGGGTAGGGGCCGAGGGGACAGACAGTACCAGTGTCAACTGGGTGTTCGTTGTGAACGAGTTCTCTGTGAACTGACGCACAGAGGCAGCGCTGCCCCCGGTCTCGGGCCGACGTGGGGCTTTTCCCGTTTCCATGGGGCGGTCTGGTCATCGCTGAAAGGAGGAGGCATGCGGTTCCTCTTCGTCGCGCTCGTCGCTCTGCTAGCACCAACCCTCGCCTCCGCCCAGAAACCCAAGGGCCACTGCAGCGGCACTCCTCCAGACTCTGCCGAGCAGGCCCAGGGGCCGGTCTTTCGGGACTGCGAAGTGGATCAACCGGCCGAGCGTCTAGGCGGGAGGCCGAGCATCAACTGGGACCCGCCTAATCCTGCCTATCGGTCGAACGTCTACACCTGCCTCCAAACGATGGTGGAGTTCGTGGTAGATACACTTGGCCTCCCGGAGCTGGAGTCCGTGCGCACCATTTCCAGCAACAATAGTGAGTTCGAACAGGCAGTCCTCGCCTCGGTCGGTGAGCTTCGCTACCGCCCGGCCCGACGTCAGGGCGAGGCGGTTCGACAGGTCGTCGTCTATGGTCTCAGGGCCAGGGTGGAGATGCTTGTGGTGACCACCTTCGGGCCTGGTGGGTCCAACGGTGGGACCCCAATGACCCCGCCACCGCTCCGCTGCTGAGGCGATGGACGTCCAGGTCCTCGCCGTCCCCTACGACACCGCCCAGCGGGGCTGGCGCATGGGCGCGGGTCCCCAGCACCTCCTCGCCAAGGGCCTGGTCGAACACCTGGCTCAGCGAGGGCATCAGGTCAGAGTGGACCTGGTGTTGGACGATCCGGCGCTGCGGCCGGCTGAGATCCGTACTGCCTTTGCGCTGATGCGGATGGTGGCCGAGCGGGTCAAGGCGGCGCGGGCCGAGGGGCGGTTCCCGCTGGTCCTCAGCGGGAACTGCAACGTGTCCGCCGGCACCCTGGCGGGGATGGCTCCCGATCGCCCCAGCGTCTTCTGGTTCGATGCCCACGCCGACTGCAACACCCCGGAGACCACCCGCAGCGGTTTTCTGGACGGGATGGCGCTGGCCACCGCCTGCGGCCTCTGCTGGCGCGAGCTGACCTCGACGATTCCGGGATTCGCTCCCATACCCCTGGATGCGATCACCCTGCTCGGCGTTCGAAACCCCGATCCGGCGGAGAGTGCCCTGCTCAGCCGATCTCCCATCGCAGTGTTACCGCCCGGCAGTCTGCAGGAGGCGCTCTCCCGGCGGCTGGCTCTCCCGCACCTGGCGCTCACCCGCGCCTACCTCCACTGTGATCTCGACGTGCTGGATCCGACCGTTGGCCAGGCCAACCCCTACTCGGTTCCGGGGGGATTGTCGCTCGAAGACGTGACGGGCGCGATCCGGCAGATCGGCAAGGCGGTTCCTCTGGCGGCAGCAGCGCTTACTGCCTATGCGCCGGAGTGTGACGGGGACGGGGCCATCTGCCGAGCCGCGATGGCGATCGCCGAGACGGTGCTGGAGGTGGCGTCGCGGTAGGAGGATGACGTTGGGCGGATGAGCCTCGCGAGCCAGTTCCAATGGCAACGGGAATGGCAGGCCGGGGCCACCATCTTCGACACGCTGCCGACCCGTGCAAGAAGGGGGAGCGGCTCTTGCCGCTCCCCCTTTTGGTCTCGGTGATGGGTGGCTTACGGGCCCGGTGCGCCTGAGGCAGGGGCTTTCTCTCGGCTGATGGAGAACACATAGCCAGCGACAAGCCGCACCTGGGTGGAGTCGAGAACGGTGGGGCCGCGCATCGGCTGCGGGTCGTCACCCCGGCCCCGCTGTCCCCACCCCGCATGGCGGCTGATGTGGACCAGCCAGCCGAAGGAGCCATCACCCAGCTTCCAGGGCTCCGACCTCAACGAAGGGCCGTCCGGCGTGCCGACTCCCTTATCGCCGTGGCATGCGGCACAGCCTCCCACGCCATGGAACAGCGAGTCCCCGGTTGCCACTTGAGCCGGACTCAGGTTGGGTGCGGGTTCCGCAGGCTGCTGGCCGCGCAGGGATGCTATGGGCCAGAGCAGAGTAAACGAGGCGAGCAGTATCACTCTTGGTGGTAGGTGTGACATGGAAACTCCTGGAGTCTTGCCAACCGAATATTGATCGCAGCGTCATGAAGTGGTAGTGAAGAGAGTGGGAAACGACATAAGCGCCGTCTTCGGTAGGAACTCTTAGGGCGTACGCGTCCCACCCAGTACTCAGTACCAAGCACTCAGTACTTTCGTCCCGGGCTAGACGATGAGGACCTGCCATGCCCCCGGGCCGTGGGCGGCTTCGGTTATCGATTCGCGATGATCTGCGTGGTGATCGGCCTGCTGCATCTGGTGAAATGTCCCTGGCTGGCGCCACATTAAGCCTTCATCCCGCGCCCCTCGCACCGAGATCCAATGACCCGTAAGTATTCCCGCCGGCAGATGGTCCTCGCCAAGGTCCTGGTGATAGTACTCCTTGCCCTGATCTGGGGACCGTTCCTGGCCAAGACCCAGGAGAAGCGTGGTCAGATGATTCTGGGAGCCACCGTCCTGATTGGTCTGGTGGCGATCATCTACGAGTCCGTGGCTCGTCTCCTGGCGATTGTCATGGGCCGGTTCGCACCACCGAAGCCCGAGGAGCCAGAAGCGATTCAACCGACGGGGAGCCTCGCCGTTCCGCTGACCGTCGGTGATACGGCGGCACTCTTCGGCTGGTTCCTGGCAGCGCAGTTCGTGGTCTGGGTGGCCGCCGGCGTGGTCGCCGCGGTTCGGGCTCAGGAAATGGGTGAGCTCGCGATTCAATCGGAAATGATCAACGTGGTCCCGGTCGCCCTGCCGATCAGCATGGGCGCCAGCGGGCTGGTGCTGCTCCTGGTGCTGGGGCGATGGCGTGAGCGTCTGGGGCCGGTGACCTTCGATTGGGTGGTCGCCGCATCTCGAGGCTCTTCCCGGGACCTCCTGCTCGCCGCCGGGGTCGGTGCGGTCTTAGGGGTGGCAATCGTGATGGCGGGTCAGATTTTTCAGGCAAAGCCGACCGGTACGCCCAACCTGCTGATTCAAGCGATGGAACGGCCCGGCGTCGGCCAGTGGTCGTTTGCGGTGACCGCGGCGGCTCTGGCTCCGCCTCGGGCTCGTCGCCTTCGTCGCCGCCATCTCCATCTTCTATCTGTACCCGCCGAAGAAGACGATCAATCTGGGCCTCGACCTCCAGGGTGGCATCCACCTCGTGCTGGGTGTCGACATCGACAAGGCGCTTCAGATCCAGACCGACCGGACCGCCGAGCGCGTGCGGTCGGCTCTCGAAGCCAAGGGCATCGCGGTCAAGCAAGCGGAGCGCCGCGGCAGTACGGAGATCCAGGTGCAGCTGGCCTCGCCCTCGGCGTGGGCGGAGGCGCAGACGCTGCTCCAGAAGGATTTCCCGTCATTCGAGCTGAAGGAGCCCGATCAGGGTGCAGGGCGTGTGGTGCTCGCCATGCGGCCGCAGGAGATTGCGAGCCAGCGCGACAGCTTCGTCCGCCAGGGCCTTGAGACCATCCGCAATCGGGTGGATCAGTTCGGCGTGGCCGAGCCGTCGATCCAGCAGCAGGGCGACAACCGCATCCTGGTTCAGCTCCCCGGCGTCCAGGATCCAGAGCGGGCCAAGGCGCTGATCGGCAAAACCGCGTTGCTCGAGTTCAAGCTGGTCGACGACCAGGCCGATGCGGCCCGGGCCGTCCAGGAGGGGCCGCCGGCGGGGGACGAGCTGCTCTACCAGCGTCGCGTGGACCGCACGACCAAGGCCGAGACCCGGGTCCCCTACGTGGTCCGGAAGGAGGTCCTCCTGACCGGCGACGTCATCTCGGACGCCACGGTGCGGGTCTCGGAGGTCGGCGAGCCCTACGTCTCCGTGTCGTTCGACAGCGTCGGCGCGCGCCTCTTCGGGGAGGCGACGGAGAAGAACGTCGGAAAGGCGCTGGCCATCGTTCTCGACGGCAACATCCATTCCGCGCCGGTCATCCGCGAGTCCGGAGGCGACCGGTCGGCCGTGACCGGTGGCACCAAGGTGCTGTCGGACTGGATCAAGGTGCAGGTCACCGCGGAGCCGGGCGAGGGGTTCAT
>Ga0210139_1000124_pt1 | contig 13936 bp, 15 predicted proteins | sample Browns_TuleB_D2_FD_184855 | JGI IMG/M metagenome (GOLD analysis project Ga0210139, IMG submission 184855) | Wetland microbial communities from San Francisco Bay, California, USA, that impact long-term carbon sequestration - Browns_TuleB_D2 (SPAdes) | ecosystem: Environmental > Aquatic > Marine >... | reverse complement strand
CTCCGGCGCCCGCGCTCTTGTTGCTCCCGACGCGCGGGGTCAGCACCGCGGAGGCGTATCGCTGGGTGGACGAGGGCCGGCGGACGGGCGAGCGCCGGGGCGCGGTAGCGCTAGACCTCGACGCCCTGAGTGGATGGGGAAGCGTGGGTCGCCTGGCCGGCAACGATTTCGAGTCGGTGGTCTTTGGTCGTCACCCGGAGATCAAGGAATCGTTCGAGCGGCTGGCCGCGACCCGCCCCCTGCTCTGCCGGATGAGCGGCTCGGGGTCGACGCTCTTCGCGGTCTACCGATCGGACAAGGACCGGGAGGACGCTCGCCAGCAGCTGGGGCGGAAGTACGGCGAGACTGTTCCGGTTCAGACTCTGGCCAGCGTACCGACGCCGGCAGGCTAGCGGTCATGACGCCGGGCGGATTCAGACAGTGTAAAGAACGGACCCATGTTCGAGACGGCGATCACTGCCGCGGTACCCAAACCCACCAAGACAACACCCGTTCCCAGAGCGATGGTTTTCCCGGCGCTAAATCCGCGCGTGGCCACCTGGTGGACGTCCTGGAGCGCCATTCCGGTCGGGGGCCCGTTCTTCGTCTTCCCCTCATGCAGACTGTCGCCATCCACGAAGGGGTGGGAGAGAACCATCTCATTCCCAGTCGTGGTGGTAACCCTGATCTCGTCGGGATGATCGTGGTCGATCAGCTCAGCGGGTGCCACCTGCTGGACGTGCCAGCTGGTGCACGCCGAGAGGTACGTCGTCAGGAGAACTGCCGCCACCGCCTGCCGGGACCTGCCTGCGAGGTGCCACATGGAGCCCTCCCTCGGGTGTGAGTGAGACCGCGAGGGCAACCTGGGGCTGGGTGGTCAAGAGGGAGTCAAGCAGGGGGAACGGGGAACCGGGAACAAGTCATCTGGACCGTTCCGCATGCCCCGTTCCCCGTTTACTGTTGTGGGGACTGGCCCTTCGTCCAATGGCAGGACATCGGACTTTGGATCCGAGAATGGTGGTTCGAGTCCACCAGGGCCAATGAAGGGGTTTACCTCGCTTTCCCAGTTCCTTCCTCAGGCAACCGGCTCCTCATCCCGAGCGCTGCGAGGGATCTAGCCACCCTGCCTCTCGATACTTCACCCCTTCGACCTCGAGAGAACCCCGGTACCTAATCATCAAACCAATCGGCACCGAGGTCCATCCAGCCGGCGTTCACCGATTCAATCAACCGAACCTTCTTTTCGCGTGACCAGGCCTTCAACTGGTGCTCGCGCTCGAACGCAGAGCGGGCGCTAGGGGTTTCCTCGAAGTAGACCAGACGAGTGACATGGTAGCGACGGGCGAATCCGGGTAGGAGGCCGAGGCGATGTTGGTAGAGCCTTCTAAGCAGGTCGCGAGTGACGCCGATATACAGCACTCGTGAATTACTGGCGAGGATATAGACAAAGAATCGGCTGGCCATGGGGGCCAACCTATCGGAGATCCTCAACCGGCCCTCAAAGCTGCTTGCTAGGAGGATGCTGGGGCCTCCGCTTCCCACCTCCTCATCCCGAGCGCAGCGAGGGATCTAGCTCGTTGGCTTCAGAAGCCGGCCCTCAGGAATACCGACAAGATCCCTCGGTCGCTGCGCTCCCTCGGGATGAGGGTGGCCGCGGTTTTCCCTCCCTATTTCCCATACCTCGCCTTCCACACCTCCACCTTCTCCAACACGTCCTTGACCGCAATCCGATTCATCCGGCCCGGACGAGTCTCCATCGAAATCGGATACTCCTCTCCCGGATCGCCGTAGGCGTCAACGATCAGATCCTGGAACTTGCGGTAGGGGCCGGTGCGCTTGGGGTTGGTGAACCCCATCAGGCTGATGACGGGACGGTCCAGCGCCACCGACATATGGAGCGGTCCGGTATCCGGCGATAACACCAGTGCCGAGCCGTCCAGGATGGAGACCAGGTTCCGAAGCCCGCTCCCCAGGGCCGACACGGCGTGTTTGGTGTGGCCGGTGATTACCTCTGCCGCACGTCCCTCCCGCGGCGATTCCCCACCCACCAGCACCGGCTGCAGCCCAAAGTCCCGATACAGCGCCTCGGCTACCTCCGCCCAGCGCTCGGGCAACCAATCCTTCTTCGGGTTGCTGGTCGCGACCACCATGGCGGCCACCGGCCGGTCAAACCGCCGAAAAAAGTCCCGTTGCCACCCCCGCTCTTCGGCCCAGGGGCCGAGCCCCCACTCGACCGGGGCCGGGTTGATGCCCAGGATATCGAGGAACTCGAAATACTGATCCTGGACGTGCTGCCCTCCTCCGGCGTGCGGTGGGATGCGATGGGTTGTGAAAAGCCAATTGAGGTCGCGGGCGCGGGCACGATCGAAACCCAGCTTGACCGGCGCCTGCGTGAAGGCGGTCACCAGGCCGGCCTTGAGATAGACCTGAAAGTCCAGCACCAGATCGAAGCGGCGTCTGGCCAGCTCGGCCCGAGTCCCGGAAAAGGCGGCGAGCCCGCGCGAGCGCTCGAACACCAGGATCTCGTCCAGCGCAGGGTGCCCTCTCACGAGAGTGGCCGGGCCGGGTTGCAGCACCCAGGTGATCCGGCCCTGCGGCTGCCGCCGCTTCAAGGCGTTGAGCACCGGGAGGACATGCACCGCGTCTCCCACGGCACTCATCATCACGATACAGACCCGGTCCAGTCCGGCGGTGATCATCGATTCCCGCCGAGCGATGCCAGTTGGGCCAGGCCGTTGAGGTCGGCTTCGCTGAACCCGCTGCCGTGCTGCGTGCGCCACTTCCGGGCCGACCGGAAGAGGCGGGCCAGGTTGGCCCGCGCGATCACCGGATCGCCTGGCGCGCCGAATCGCACGCGATCCACGTCCAGGAGATAGGCGCGGCGCGCCTCCGGGGTTCCGCCGATCAGGATGTTCTTGATGTTGAGGTCGGGGTGCCAAACGCCGACGCCCGCGAGGGCCGAGAGCAGCGGGGCGATGAGGATCTGCAAGTCGCGACGAGCCGCGGGGTCGCGCGCCTCTTTGAGGGCGACGCCCAGGTCCCTGGCCGGCGCGATCTCCTCGGTGACCACGTCGCTTCGGCGAAAGAATCTTCCAGCGGGATAGATGGCATAGGCGACGACCCGCGGGGTGGGGATTCCCGCCTCCGCCAGCCGCACCGACGCTTCCAGCTCCTGAGGGGCCCGGGTGGGCGGCAGGAAGCGGTCCTGGGTGAATCGCGCGAGCAGGCCCCCGTGGTGGGAGTGCCGCACCACGACGCGGTCGGTGCCGTTGGGAAGCGGCACGCCGTAGGCGGTGATCCGCCCCGCATAGGGGCGCCGCTTGGGGTGGGTCGCGGCCCAGGCGTACAGGGTCTTCCGGTCCAGCACCTCGCCCAGCGGCGCCACGACCGATTCCGCGGCGACCAGCTCGGCCCGGGGATGCTGGACCTGGAGATAGCCAGGAGGTTGGGGCATGCCTGAGGCGAAGGTGGTGATCAGACCCGCTCCGCCGAGCGAACGCGGCGTGCAGAATACGTCGGGTGAATGGCTGGCCAATGGTACCACTGGCCCGGGGAGCCCGCCAAGGGTGCGCTCCCGGGTGCAGGCAAGCTATCCAACGGTGCCCGTTGACCTTGACCGCCCCCGACGGCTATTTTTGGCGGCTGCCGCCATGAGCAATATCTCCTTGTCCCGCAGCCAGATGCTGCTCTTGAGCGGCTCGGCGAACCGGCCCCTGGCCTTAGAAGTGGCCCAGCAGCTGGGGCAACCGCTCTGCCAGGTTACGTCGAAGCGGTTCTCGGATGGCGAGCTCTTCGTCAAGATCGACGAAAACGTGCGGGGGCGGGACGTGTACATCATCCAGCCCACCAACCCGCCGGCGGAGAACCTGATCGAGCTTCTGCTCCTCATGGACGCCGCCAAGCGAGCCAGTGCGGCCCGGGTGACCCCGGTGATCCCGTACTTCGGCTACGCCCGGCAGGACCGGAAGGATCAGCCGCGAGTCGCCATCAGCGCCAAGCTCATGGCCAACATGGTCTCGGTGGCGGGGGCGGACCGGGTGCTGGCGATGGATTTCCACCAGCATCAGATGCAGGGATTCTTCGACCTGCCGGTCGATCACCTCTACGCCGCCCCGGTGTTCGTGAACCACTACCGGCAGAAGTCGATGCGGGACGTGGTGGTGGTGGCCTCGGATGTGGGCGGGGCCAAGATGGCGCGCGGGTTCGCCAAGCGGCTCAATGCTTCCCTGGCGATCATCGACAAGCGGCGGCCTTCGGCCAACGTGGCCGAAGTCGTCAACGTCGTGGGAGACGTCAAAGGCAAGGATTGCCTGATCCCCGACGATATGATCGACACCGGCGGCACCATGGCGGAGGCGATTCACGCCCTCAAGCGGCTGGGCGCGGAAGACATCTACTGCTGCGCCACTCACGCCTTGCTGTCGGGGCCGGCGGTGGAGCGCCTGCAGAATAGCCCGGTCACCGAGGTCGCGGTCACCAACACCATCGCGATCCCGGAGAACCGGAAGTTCCCGAAGTTGAAGATCCTGTCGATCGCCGGCCTGCTGGCCAAGGCGATCGGGTACACCCATAGCGATCAGTCGGTCAGCTCGCTGTTCGATTGAGGACAAGGACCCACGCATGGCTCAGCCAGTGACACTGCAGGCGCGGACGCGCCACGAGACCGGGAAGGGCGCCGCCCGCACGTTCCGGCGCCAGGGCAAGGTGCCGGCCGTCATCTACGGACACCACCGGGAGCCAGAGGCGCTGGTGGTCGACGACGCCGCGCTGGCCAAGGTGCTCCCCAGCCTCACCTCCAGCACACTGGTGGACGTGACGGTAGACGAGCGGGCCCCGGTCCGGGTCCTGATCCGCGAGCTGCAGCGGGATCCGCTGCGACCGATCAACGTGATCCACCTGGATCTCTACGAGATCAGGGCGGACGAGAAGATCACGGTCGAAGTCCCGGTTCACTTGACCGGCGTCCCGGACGGCGTCCGCAACTTCGGTGGCGTCCTCGACCAGCTGCTTCGCACCGTCTCGGTCAAGGTCTTCCCTGCCGACATCCCGGAGCACATCGACCTGGACGTGACCGCGCTGACCATCGGGCATTCCCTCTTCATTCGGGACCTGGTGGTCGCCAAGGCGGAGATTCTCCACCCCGCCGACCAGCCGGTCTGCACCGTGGTCGCGCCGCGGACGGAGGAAGTCGCGGCTCCGACGCCGGAAGAGGCCGCCGCGGTCCCGGCCGAGCCCGAGCTCATCCGCAAGCCGAAGGAAGAGGAAGGGGAAGCGGAAGAGCCCGAGGAGAAAGCGTAACCCCTGCGGGCCATCGTTGGGCTCGGCAATCCGGGTCCCGAGTACGAGCATACCCGCCACAACGCCGGGTTTCGGCTGGCGGACCATCTCGCCGCGCGCTGGGAACTGGGGCCCTTTCGCCGGGCTTCCGGTGCGCGGCGCGCCACGGGGATGGTTCACGGCGACGAAGTGCTCCTGCTCAAGCCCCAGACCTACATGAACCGGAGCGGATCGGTCCTGATCCCGTTCCGCGACCAGCCTGAGTTCGATCCCTCCCGCGATTTGCTGATCCTGGTCGACGACTTCGCCCTGCCGGTGGGACGCTTCCGGCTGCGTGGCGCCGGATCGGCCGGCGGTCACAACGGGCTCAAGAGCGTCGAGGGGACCCTTCGCCGCCAGGACTACGCCCGGCTCCGCATCGGCGTCGGCCCCCCGCCAACGGAACACAAGACCGATTTCGTGCTGGCGGAGTTCGAGCCGGAGGAGGAGCAGGTGCTGGGGGACCTCCTGGATCCGATGGCGGATGCCGTGGACTGCTGGGTGCAGGAGGGGATCGAGGCGGCGATGCGGAAGTTCAATCGGAAAGTGAAGGAGGAAGAGTAGCTCGTGGTCACGGTCGGGGGTCAGGGGTCAGGGGTCAGGGGTCGGGCCGGTCGATGGACGATGGTCGATGGTCGATGGTTCCTTGATCGATAGTTCTTGTGACTGACGATGCCGTTTGCGACTGACACGCGGGATGAGCAAGAGCGCTGATCAAGGCGGTAAGCATTCGGCCAACCCGCCGGACCTGCGAATCAAGCAGGCGCCAGGAGCTCTCGTTCAGAATTTCAGCATCCCTGGCCAGCAGGAGCTGGCACTCGACCTCGGCAGTCGACCCACGGGCGATCCGGAGGTGACGCAGCATTGGACGGTCGCCGCCAATTCCAGCCCCCTCAGCCACGTTGCTGGCAATCGAGACGGCAGCCCGGCGAAGCTGGATTGCGAGGCCGTAGCGCTCTGACGATGGGAATGCACCGGTCGCCAGATACACCTCCTTTACCAGGACTCGCGCCTGTTGCCAAACCGCCAACTCCTTGAAATCTCCCATTAGCCCTCCTGCCCTCCGAGAATTCTAAGGTCCTATCAACCGCCCATCGGGTACCTTTTCCCTGCTGGTGGTGGCCGGATCGCCTGACACGACACCGATCGACCATCGACCATCGACCTTACACCACCATGCTGCGACTAGGCATCGTCGGCCTCCCCAACGTCGGCAAGTCCACCCTCTTCAACGCGCTGACCTCCTCCAAGGCCGCGGCGGCGGAGAACTATCCGTTCTGCACCGTGGACCCCAACGTGGGCGTGGTGGAGGTGCCGGATCCGCGGCTCGACCGGCTGGTGGCCATCGTGAAGCCCAAGAAGCGGGTGCCGACCGTCGTCGAGTTCGTGGACATCGCCGGCCTGGTTCAGGGCGCCTCCCAGGGTGAAGGCCTGGGCAACCAGTTCCTGGCGCACATCCGCGAAGTGGATGCCATCGTGCACGTGATCCGTTGCTTCGAAGATCCCGACGTGGTTCACGTGATGGGTCCGGTCAATCCGGTCCGCGACCACGACGTGATCACCAGTGAGCTGGCGCTGGCCGACCTCGCCGTCGTCGAGCGCCGCCTGGAGAAGGAGCGGAAGAGTGCGCGCGCCGGCGACAAGGACGCCCAGGCTGCGGTGGTGTTGCTCGAGCGCGTGGTAGAAGAGCTCAATGCCGGGCGCGGGGCGCGCGAGGCAGGAGAGTCCGAGGAGGCGATCCGCTTTCTCCGCCAGCTCGGTCTGCTCACCGCCAAGCCCATCCTCTACGCGGCCAACGTCAACGAGCGGGACCTGGGCCAGGACGGCGGCCGCTGGGTGGCGGCGCTGCGTCAGGCGGCCGCCGCGCACCACGAAGAGGCGGAGATCATCACGTTCTCCGCCCGGCTCGAGGCCGAACTGGCCGATCTCGCGCCCGAAGACCGGGCGGACTTCCTGGCCAGCGCGGGGGTGAGCGAGCCGGGGCTCGATCGCTTGATTCACGCCGGCTATCGCCTGCTCAACCTCCAGACCTTCTTCACCGTCGGAGAGAATGAAGTCCGGGCCTGGACCATCCACCGGGGCCAGACCGCGTACGACGCCGCGGGGGAGATCCACTCCGATTTCCAGAAGGGATTCATCCGGGCGGAAACGGTGGGCTACGACGACTTCCTGCGGGCTGGAGGCTGGAAGGAGGCCCGGGAACAGGGAATGATCCGGGCCGAGGGACGCGACTACCTGGTCAAGGACGCCGATCTGATGCTGTTCCGGTTCAGCCCCTGAGGCGGCAGCATCGATTATCTTTGGTCAGGCCGAACCTTAAGGAGATGGATCATGGCCGCCGATTTTGATTCGACTTCCGCCCCGACTCCCACTCCGGCCCCCACCTGGTCGGGGACCATGGCGGAGCAGGCGCGGATCAGCGCCTTTCTCACCCGGGTCTATGGCTGGATGTTCGCGGGACTGGCCATCACCGCGGCGGTGGCCTTTCTGGTCGCCACGACGCCCGCCTTTGCGCAGGCGGTGTGGGGCAACCGGGCTGTGTTCTGGATCCTGGCACTCGCCGAGATCGGGCTGGTGGTCTACCTCTCCGCCCGGATCAACAGCCTCGAGGCCACGACGGCGGGATTGCTCTTTTCGCTCTACTCGGCCCTGAACGGCGTCACCCTGTCCATCGTTCTACTGGCCTACACCGGCGCCTCGATCGCCACTGCCTTCATCACCACCTCGGCGATGTTCGGCGCGCTGGCGCTGTACGGCACTATCACCAAGCGCAACCTCGCCGGCATCGGCCAGTTCGCCTTCATGGGCCTGATCGGGATCATCATCGCCGGCATCATCGGCATATTCGTGCAGAACGACATGCTGCAGTTCGTGATCTCGGTCTGCGGCGTCGTGGTCTTCACCGGCCTCACGATGTACGACTCCCAGAAGCTCAAGCAGATGGCGCTGGCGGTCGAGGGACCGCAGGCGGCGTCGCTCTCGGTGGTGGGAGCGCTCGCCCTCTACCTCGACTTCATCAATCTGTTCCTGATGCTGCTGCGGCTGTTCGGGCGGAGACGATAGGCGAGGAGACTGCAGAGGACGCCAGGTCCTGAGGTGCTACCGATACAACCCCAGGACCGCCAACCCGGTAGTGGCCCAGAAGAGGAACATCCACTTGATCATCTCCGCCCGGAGCGTGGCCATATCGCTCCGGACTTCGGCCTTGGCCTGATCCAGCTTCGCGGCAAACCGCGCGAAGTTCAGGTCCATGACCTCTCTCATTTCTGCGCGACTGGTAGTATCCACGGTGTTCAGGTACTCCACCAGTTCACTGGCCACGTCCTGGCCCAGGGTTCCCTGCAGTTTGCTCGACAGCGTCACGGTGACCGGCATCTCCACACCCTTGGAAAGAATCCGGTCTCGATATAAGGTAGGCTCGGCGGCGAGTGATAGGCAATCCCACGCACGCGGGTGCTGAATCCCGCGACGGCTACGTCGGGATTCCCCTGTATTGGAAAAACGCGAGATCCCGAAGGGGAAGATCTTCTCTTCCTGCTCCAGCCACGGAAGGATAAGTTGAAATTCCGAGGACACCGCCCGCCGCGGGCTCGCCAGTCCCCGAATCAGCCGAGGTCTTGGTCATGAGTGATACTGCCGCCCTCCGTCCTGCGTCCTCGGAGGACGAATCCGCCTTGAGCCTGGGAGAACAGGTCGAAGCGGAAAGCCACCTGGTGCGGGACGCCCTGGCCGAAGTCGGCCGGGTCATCGTCGGGCAACAGGCACTGCTCGAACGCCTCATGATCGGCCTCCTGGCCGACGGGCACATCCTGCTCGAAGGATTGCCCGGTCTGGCCAAGACGCTCGCCGTACGGAGCCTCGCCGCCACCATTCATGGCGACTGCCATCGAGTGCAGTTCACCCCGGACCTGCTGCCCGCCGACCTGATCGGAACTCTGATCTACAACCAGCGGACCGGGAATTTCACGGTGCAGCGGGGGCCGATCTTCACCAACATCCTGCTGGCCGACGAGATCAACCGCGCGCCCGCCAAGGTGCAGAGCGCCTTGCTCGAGGCGATGCAGGAACGGCAGGTCACCATCGGTGGCGAGACCCTGCCCCTTCCGCCGCTCTTCCTGGTGCTGGCCACTCAGAATCCCATCGAACACGAGGGGACCTATCCGCTGCCGGAGGCCCAGGTGGACCGGTTCATGTTCAAGCTGGTCATCACGTACCCCTCCCGCAGTGAAGAGCGCGCCATGCTCGACCGGATGACGGCCGGGACCGAGCCGATCGCCGGCCCGGTGCTGGATCCCGCCCGCGTGCTCAAAGCCCGCGAGGTGGTACGCGAGATCTACGTGGATCAGCGGATCAAGGAGTACGTGCTGGACCTGATGGCCGCGACCCGCGACCCGAAAGCGGCGGGGCTCCCCGACCTGGTTCCGCTGCTCGAATACGGTGCCTCTCCCCGTGCCGCGATCTACCTGGTCCGCGCCGCCAAGGGCCATGCCTTCGTCCGCGGCCGCGGCTACGTCCTGCCCGAGGACATCAAGGCGGTCTGGCTCGACGTGCTCCGTCACCGCCTGATCCCCACCTATCGGGCGGAGGCCGAGGGGGTCACCGCTGAAACGCTCGGGCAGCGCATTCTCTCCGCCGTCCCCGTCCCATGACTCCCGAGGAGGTCATGCGGGAGGTGCGCCGCCTCGAGCTCACCACCCGCAACCTGGTCCGCGACCTGGTAGCCGGTGAATACACCAGCGCGTTCCGGGGCCGGGGCGTCGAGTTCAGCGAAGTCCGCGAATACCAGCCGGGAGACGATGTCCGGTCCATCGACTGGAACGTGACCGCGCGGCTCGGCTCCGCCCACGTCAAGCGATTTCAGGAAGAGCGTGAGCTCTCGGTATTCCTGGCGGTGGACCTGAGCGCCTCGGGCCACTTCGGAAGCCGGCGGCGCACCAAGCGGGAGCTGGGCATCGAGGTCTGCGCCGTGCTGGCCCTGGCGGCGGCCTGGAGCAACGACCGGATCGGCGGGCTCATTTTTACCGATCGGATCGAGCACTTCGTCCCCTCCGCCAAGGGACGCCGTCACGCGCTCAGGCTGGTGAACGATCTCCTCGCCTTCGAGCCAGCCGGCCAGGGCACCGACCTGAATCGGGCCCTCGAGTATCTGGAGCCGCTCCTCCATCGGCGCTCAGTGCTGTTCGTGGTCTCCGACTTCCTGACCGAGGCCGACAGCCCCGCCCTGACCCGTTTGGCGGCTCGCCATGACGTGATCGCGGTCCAGGTCTCCGACCCGCGCGAGCGGGAACTGCCGCCCGGGTTGCTGACGCTCCGGGATCCGGAAACCGGGCGGCAAGTCACCGTGGACGCCCGCGACACCCGGCTGCGCCGGCACTTCCAGGCGCAGCTCCAGGCGGCTGAATCGCGCTGGGAACGGGAGTTCGAGCATCGTGGCGTGGACCGTCTGCGGCTGGAGACCGATCTCGCCTATGGCGATCGTCTGGTGGCATTCTTTCGCCGACGGGAGCGCCGCCGGGCCTCCTGATGCGGACCCGGCTCGGTCTCCTCGCGCTGCTGGTTGCAGCCCGGGTCCCACCCCTGCTCAGGGCCCAGACCTTCGAGCTGGTGCCCGAGTCACGAAGTGCTCACGTCGGCGATCCCATTTCCTTCCGAGCCTCGGTGCGGCTCGACTCGGGGCAGGCGCTGATCGACGTCGCGCCCAGGCCACTGATCCCTCCGGGTCCCGGGATCACCCTGCTCTCCACCGACACGCTGCATCCGGTGCGCGATGGATCGCTCGAAGGCCGGGTGCGCCTCGCCTTCTATCGAACCGGCCTGCAACCAGTTCCTACCCTTGCCCTGCTCTACCGCCGGAACCCGGCCGCGCCGCCGGAGACCCTGGTGCATCGCTCGGTCTCGGTCGAAATCGTGCCGCTGCTGCCGGCGGGTAATCCGGAGCTCAAAGACATCAAGGGACTGATGAAGCTGGGAGCCGGGAGCTGGGAGCTGGGAGTTCTACTCCTGGCGCTGGTCGCGGCGGGACTGTGGCGGCTTCGCCGTCGTCGTGCGCCGCCAACCATCGCGCCGCCGACCGCCCCACCCATCCAGCCAGGAGCCTACGACGAAGCGCTCGAGGCGCTGGCGGCGATCGAGCGTGAGGAGTGGCCTCGGCGGGGAGAGGTGACGCGGCACTACGAGGCAGCCAGCCAGGTCCTGCGGCGCTGCCTCGAAGGAGCCGCGCGGGTTTCGACTCTCCAGGCCACCACCCCCGAAATCATCGCGGCGCTTCCGCCGACCCTGGTCTTCAACGGCCAACGGGATCGGTGCCGGGCAGTGCTCGCGGCGGCCGACCTGGTCAAGTTCGCCCGGGTCCGCCCCGATGCCGAGCGCGCGAGCGCCTTTCTCTCCGAGGTGCGCACCTTGTTGACGCAGTGGAGAGACGCGTCACCCCGGACGGCCGATGCGATTCGCTGAACCGGGCTTTCTGATCCTGCTCCTGCTGCCGGGCATCTGGCTCTGGCTGCGCTATCGCTCGCGGGTCGGCGACGCGGCGCTGGCCTTTCCCGCGCTGGCCTGGCTGCAGGGGGCGCCCAGGAGCGCTCGGACCCGGTGGCGTTCCCTCCCGACCGGACTCGCCATCGGTGGCCTCTCGCTCCTGATTCTCGCGCTGGCCCGCCCACAGATCCCCAGCGGGGTCGAAACGGTCCGGCTCCGTTCCCGCAACATCATGTTGGCCCTCGATATCTCGAGCAGCATGAAGGCCACCGATTTCCAGCCCGGGAACCGGGTGACCGTGGCCAAGGAGATCCTGCGGCAGTTCGTGCGAAGGCGAGAGGGAGACCTGGTCGGGCTGGTGATCTTCGCCGGCAAGGCTTTTCTCCAGGCGCCGCTGACGCCGGACCTCGATCTGCTCGACCGCCTGCTCGAGCGCGTCGACATCGGGCTCCTCCCCGATGGAACGGCGATCGGGACCGCGCTGGCCACCAGCCTCAACCAGCTCAAGAATCTCCCCAAGGCCGCGAGCGTGATCGTCCTGGTCACCGATGGGGCCAACAACACCGGAAAGCCCTCACCGATCGAAGCGGCCGAGGCGGCCCGCGCGATGGGAATCCGGGTCCACGCCATCGGGCTCACCTCCCCCGACACCACCTCGATTCCCCTTAACGGGGTCTGGAGCGTGCGCACCCTCGCCCCTCGTCTCACCGGGCGGGACGAGGCGACGCTCAAACAGATCGCGGCTCGGACCGGCGGACAGTACTACCGGGCCACCGACCCCACGGCGCTCGAGCGGATCATGGCGGAGATCGACCCCCTGGAGCGGATCGAGGTCACGGTGAACGAGACCCGCCGCTACCGTGAGCTCTTCCCCTGGCTGCTGGCGACCGGCCTGCTGCTGCTCCTGCTCGACGCCGTAACCCGCGCCACCTGGCTCCGGACGGTGCCTGCCACATGACCTTCGCCGCCCCCGCATGGCTGCTCTTCCTGCTCGGCCTCCCGGTGCTGGTCTGGCTGCACTCGTGGGCGGACCGTAAGAGCGAGCGGGAGTTGGCGGAGTTTGGCGAGGCCAGCCTGCTCGGCCGAACATCCAGACTGCCTGACCAGTCGGGGCGCCGGACTCGGAGGCGGATCCGTCTCGCGGCCCTGGCACTCGCCATCGTGGCCCTGGCTCGACCGCAACTCGGGGAGAGGCCCGCCGGCCTGGTGCGGACCGGACGGGATCTGCTGGTGTTGTTCGACGTCTCCCGCAGCATGCGGGTCACGGACAGCCACGGCGGCACCCGTCTCCAGACCGCGAAGCAGCTGGCCTGGACGCTGGCCGCCGCCGCTCCGGGCGATCGCCTGGGTCTCGTGATCTTCGGCGGGGCCGCCTTTCTCCAGCTGCCGCTCACCACCGACCTCGCAGCCTTTCAGCTGTTTCTCGAGGCGGCCAATCCCGATCTGGTGGACGACCCCTCTACCAATCTGGCCGCGGCGCTCCGGACCGCAGCCACCACCTTCGAGCATGAGGGAGACGATCAGGGACACCGCGCCGTGCTCCTGATCAGCGATGGGGAGCGGACGGTCGGACCGTTGGAGCAGGCCATGGAACGGATTCGCAAGGCCGGGATACCGGTCTTCGCCGTCGGCGTGGGATCGTTGGCCGGAGGGCAGATCCCGGCCGACTCCGGTGACCCCGCCGGCCCCTGGCATCTGGACGACATCGGGCGGCCGGTCGTCTCCCACCTGGTGGAGGAAGATCTCCGCCGCATCGCCGAAGGCGCCGGCGGATTCTACGCACGTGACGACCAGCCCGAAGCATTGGCGCGTCTGACCGCCCGCCTCGCGGAACTTCCCGCGCGGGCACTCACCACCAGGCCGGCCACCGAGCGAATCGAGCGTTTCCAGTGGCCTTTGGGGGCGGCGGTCCTGCTCCTGGCCCTTGATCTCTTCTGGGGCGTTGTGCCTCAACGTCGTCGGGCGCCGATACCGGTCGAGGCGGTGGCGAGCCTGGTGGTGATCATGCTCCTGGCGGGAAGCTGCAGTCGAGATTCAGCCGACCTGCGGAAAGCGGAGCGCCTCTACGAGAACGGGAACTACCAGGCGGCCTTCGACCTCTACCAGCGCGCCGCCCAGCGTCAGGACGATCCCGCGCTCGACTACAACACCGGCAACGCGCAGTACC
>Ga0210139_1000123_pt1 | contig 13949 bp, 14 predicted proteins | sample Browns_TuleB_D2_FD_184855 | JGI IMG/M metagenome (GOLD analysis project Ga0210139, IMG submission 184855) | Wetland microbial communities from San Francisco Bay, California, USA, that impact long-term carbon sequestration - Browns_TuleB_D2 (SPAdes) | ecosystem: Environmental > Aquatic > Marine >... | reverse complement strand
AAATCCAGTACGTCCAATGAACAAACGTCAGAGCCCAAAAGCCAAGTTTACGGTTGGAATCTTCGGTGGCAGCCAGGGAGCTCGTGCAATCAATCGAGCGCTCGTTGATTTGCTGCCCCGGCTTGTCGAAAAGAGAAACTCTCTTCATATCATTCATCAAACTGGAAAAAGCGATTTTGAATCAATTCGAAAACAGTACGAAGCACTGGCTCCTTTCTTTGAAGTAACTCCTTTTGTTCATGACGTGGAGGAATTTTTGAACCGTTGCGACTTGCTGATCTGCCGTTCAGGCGCGATCACGCTGGCGGAAATCACAATTCTCGGCAAGCCGGCGATCCTGGTTCCATTACCGACGGCGGCACACAATCACCAGGAGCAAAATGCGCGGCGGCTCATGGAAGCCGGTGCGGCCAACATGATTCTACAGAAGGATTTGACGCCGAATTCTTTGTTCAGCGCAATTCAAGAACTGATGGATTCTCCGGCACGGCTCCAGGAAATGGCTGAGGCCTCTCTTTCCATGGGAAAACCCGATGCTACGAATAGAGTAGTAGACCTTGCGGAGTCGATAGCGACGAAAGCAGCCGGCAAGACACCGGCGTTAGAAACGGTTAGGTAAACATATGCACTTTAAACAACATCAAATTCACATGGTAGGAATCGGGGGAAGCGGCATGTGCGGCATTGCGGAAGTGCTCCTGAGTCTCGGGCACCGCGTCACGGGTTCGGATATGAAAGAAAGCCTCACAACACAGCGTCTGGCCGGACTCGGGGCGAATATACACATCGGGCATGCCGCCGAAAACGTGGGGAATGCGGATGTTGTCGTCGTTTCTTCCGCAGTGGCTGCCGATAACCCCGAAGTTATGATTGCTCGCGCAAAAATGATTCCCGTGATTCCGCGCGCAGAAATGCTGGCTGAATTGATGCGTTTGAAATACAGCGTCACCATTGCGGGGGCGCACGGAAAAACCAGCACAACCTCCATGACAGGACTGCTCTTACAGGATGCGGGAATGGATCCGACAATTGTTATAGGTGGACGCCTCCAGGCGCTGGGCAGCCACGCCCGCTCCGGCGAAGGCGATTTCATCGTAGTGGAAGCCGATGAAAGCGATCGCTCTTTCCTGAAATTGTCCGCTACAATCGCGGTCATTACCAACATTGATGCGGAACATCTGGATCACTACACAGACCTCGAAGACATCAAACGCTCCTTTGTACTGTTTGCAAATAAAGTTCCTTTTTACGGATCCGTAATCTTGTGTCTCGATAATGAAAACAATCGCAGCATACTTCCGCTAATTGAGCGAAAAATCGTTACCTATGGATTTTCGGAGGACGCGGAATTCCGGGCCACGCCGATTCTCCTGAAAGAATACACTTCGGAGTTTCAAGTTTTTCATCACCGGGTAAACCTGGGAACTGTGAAGCTCCATGTTCCGGGCAGTCATAATATTTTGAATGGTCTGGCGGCAATCGCGGTCGGAAGTGAATTGGGGATCTCCTTTGACACGGCCCGCGAATCATTGTCCCGCTTTAGAGGCGCCGATAGGCGTTTTCAGGTAAAAGCGCAGGCAAATGACATTCTGCTCATCGATGATTACGCGCACCATCCCAGTGAAATACAGGCAACGTTGAATGCCGCACGGTCCGGATGGAAGCGCCGTATTCTGGTAGTTTTCCAACCGCATCGATATACAAGACTGCAGCACTTGATGGAAGAATTCGCGAGTTGTTTCGCTCTGGCGGACTATGTTGTCCTGACAGATATCTATGCAGCAGGCGAACAACCGATTCCCGGAGTTAATATCGAAACCCTGGTTTCCTCAATGCAACATCCGAACGTTTTGCTGCATAAAGACCTGGACAGTCTTCCCCAAAAAGTACTCTCGATGGCCCGACCAGGCGACATGATCCTGTTCCTGGGAGCCGGAACGATTACGGCGGTGGCTGACCGCGCGGCGAGATTTCTCATGGACGAAGTAAAGCAGTGAAAATCAAAGAGAACGAAAATCTGAGTATTTACACAACGATCGGAATCGGAGGACCGGTTCCTTTTCTGTATTTGCCGGAGACAGAAAAGGAGCTGATCGAACTCGTCCAGAAACTGAATTCGGACAAGCGAACCTTTCGCGTGATCGGAAACGGCAGCAATATTCTTGCCGATGATCGAGGGCTTGAAGATGACATTGTGTGTACGCGTTCCCTCACGCGGATTCTCCGCATCGATGGAAACCTGTTGACCGCGGATTCCGGTTATCCGATTCCACAACTTGCATACCAGTCAGCAACAAAAGGACTGAGCGGGCTGGAATTTGCTGTCGGAATTCCGGCAAGCATCGGCGGTATCGTACGAATGAATGCGGGCGCACACGGTCGTACAATCAGCGAGGTTGTGCATTCTGTTCGAATGATAAGTCCCGAAGGTGAAATCGTCATTCTCTCGAATCAGGATCTTCATTTTACCTATCGCTCCTCTGCCATACCGAAACAGGGCGTTGTAACGGAAATTCATCTGAAGCTAACGCCCGATGATCAACAAAACATTCACGAGCGGATTCGTAAATACAACGACTACCGGACCTCAACTCAGCCGCTTCGCGAAAAAAGCGCCGGATGCGTTTTCAAGAATCCGAGCGCCTGCGCCGCTGGAAAATTGATTGAGGATGCCGGGTTAAAAGGATTTCAAATCGGTGGCGCAGCCGTATCCGAAATTCACGGCAATTTTATCGTCAACCGGCAGTCAGCAACATTTCAAGATGTATTGAATCTGATCGACCATATAAAAACTACAGTACGCCATACTCACGGTGTAGACCTGCACGAAGAAATCATGATCTGGAGACGAGCGTTATGACGGCAAGAAAAGCTCAACCGGAAGACGAAAAAGTCATCGACTACCAGTACATCCGGAATATCAAGAACAAAGAGGTGCGGAAAAACCGATTCAAGCGAACGTTTTCCCAGCGCTTGTTTCACGTTATCCTTCTAATCATTCTCGTTGCTGAAATTGCATACCTTGGCGCCCGTGGATTTCAAATCGTCGAACACAGCAGCGTTTTTGTGCTGCAGGACGTCGTGGTCACGGGAGCGAAGAAAACAAATCCCGGAGAGGTCAAAAACCTTGTTTTCGCAACGAACAGAAATACCCTCGGTGTGGACTTGAGACAAATCAAGCTACGCCTGGAAAACCAGCCATGGATTCAGAGCACCATACTCTGGCGAGAGCTTCCCGGAACCATTCGAGTCCACATCATGGAACGCAAACCGGTTGCTATCATTTCGACCGGGCGCCTGTATCTCATCGATCCGGCAGGACGGGTGATTGAGCCGCTGGATCAGGCCTCTGAATACTCCGGCCTTCCCGTCATCACAGGCATTTCCGACATTCGCAACGGAGCACAGATCCGCTCCAGTTTGAATTTCGTGGACGCGGTTGCCTCAGACCCCGCAATTCTGCATCAAATATCAGAATTCCATTACTACGACAAATATAATACTATTGTATATTTGAAGGGTTATTCTTTTGGACTTTTAGTCGCGAAAGATGGTATTCTTCCGATGATTCGAAAGTTCGCAAATTATTCCGGGTTCATGAAAGAGCACTTCTCCACACAAAAGCTTATCGATCTGCGTTATGACGGACAGATCGTTGTAAAAGACGCTTACAAGGAACAACTTTGATGGCGAAAAAGGATCGTTACATCGTCGGTCTGGATATCGGCACCACCAAAGTCTGCATCCTGGTGGCGGAAATCAAAGACGAAACGAGCATTGATATCATCGGAATGGGAAGCTGTGATTCTAAGGGGCTCCGGAAAGGAGTCATTACGCACGTCGATCCGACGGTGGAATGCATTAAGAAAGTCGTGGAAGAAGCGGAATTGATGGCAGGTATTAATATAGAAGAAGCTTTTGTAGGAATTGCGGGTGAACACATCACGGGCTCTAACAGTCGCGGAATGATCAGCATTAATTCGAAAGACCACGTCATTTCCCGTGAAGACATCAACCGTGTGATTGAAGCGGCGAAGACAATTCCGATTCCGGCAGACAAGGACATCCTGCACGTTTTGCCACAGGAATTTATGGTGGACGGTCAGGACGAAATTGCCGATCCGATGGGGATCAGCGGAAGCCGTTTGGAAGTGAATGTGCATGTGGTCACCTGCGGAACAACTCAGTTGCAAACACTTTTGACTTGTGTAAACAAAGCAGGAATCGAAGTGGCCGACACCGTTTTGGAGCAGTTGGCCAGCAGTGAAGCAGTTCTTACCCCGGATGAAAAGGAATTGGGTGTGGCACTGATCGACATTGGAGGCGGTACAACGGACCTTGCCGTTTTTGAAAAACAGAGTTTGTGGCACAGCTACATCCGGTCGATCGGCGGAGATCACTTCACCAGCGATATTGCGGTTGGATTACGCACTCCCATACCGGAGGCGGAAAAAATTAAAAAGAAATACGGGTGTGCCTTAAGCTCCTTGATTGAAGAGGAAGAAACGATCGAGGTAGCGGGTGTTGGTGGACGCAAACCGCGGTATATGCCGCGGCAGGTCCTTTGTGAGATTATCCAGCCGCGCGCGGAAGAGTTGTTTTCGATCATGAAGGAAGAAATTGAACGGATGGGGCTGACCCGTTCGTTGAATTCCGGGATTGTTGTTACCGGAGGCGGCGCTTTACTGGAAGGGACAGTAGAGATTGCCGAGAGAATATTCGATTTGCCGGTACGCGTCGGCAAACCATCGGGTGTAGGTGGTTTGATCGACGTGATCAACAGTCCTGTTTATTCCACGGCAGTGGGGCTGATCATTTATGGATTCAGAACCCGCGAGCTGCGGAGGGACCGTTTCAACGTGCGCCGCAAATCACTGTGGCGCTTTCGTGAATGGTTTAACGAGATATTCTGAGTCTACGTGTCTGCACGTCTACGCGCGTCTTCGCGTAGACGCAAAGACCTGTAGACACGTGGACGCATTTCACTGGAGGATGAGTATGGAGTTGTTTGACGAGCTTGAGTTAACCCCCGATGGCCAGACTCAGGTAAAAATTTCCCTGGAGGAATCGGGATTGCAGGGAGCAAGAATCAAAGTAGTTGGAGTTGGCGGTGGCGGAGGAAACGCCATCAATCACATGGTCGATCAAGGACTGAGCGGAGCGGAGTTTATCGCGATCAACACTGATTTGCAGGCTTTGCGCAATTCGAAAGCGCCCGTACGGTTACAGATTGGCGGCGCATTAACTAAAGGGCTTGGCGCTGGAGCAAATCCGAACGTTGGACGGCAGGCGGCCATGGAAGATGCCGACAAAATCATGGAAATGCTTGAAGGAGCGGACATGGTTTTTATCACCGGCGGAATGGGCGGTGGTACGGCCACGGGAGCGGCTCCGATCATTGCCAGCTTTGCTCACGAAATGGGAGCTCTCACGGTAGCCGTTGTCACAAAGCCTTTTTCCTTTGAAGCAAAACAGCGCGCAAGACAGGCGGAGGACGGGCTGAAAGAACTTCGCAGTTCGGTCGATAGTATCATTATCATTCCGAACGACAAGCTCATCACGACCGTGGATCGCAGCATGACGTTCCGCGATGCTTGCGCGAAAGCCGATGATGTACTTCGGCATGCTGTTCAGAGCATATCCGATCTTATTTTGTGCCCCGGTTTGATCAACCTCGACTTTGCCGATGTTCGGACAATCATGAAAGGCATGGGCAAAACGGTAATGGGTACAGGCATTGCGCGCGGTGACAGTCGCGCTTTGGATGCTGCGGAAAAAGCAATCAACAGTCCGCTTCTGGAAGAAGCTTCTATCGATGGCGCGCGGGGAATTCTGTTGAATATTTCTGCCAGCAGCAATCTCACGATGTACGAAGTAGATCAGGCCAGTAAACTGATCCACCAGTGCGCGCATGAAGATGCAACGATTATTTTCGGAACAACGATCAACGAGGCTTTGCAGGACGATATCAAGGTGACCGTGATTGCAACGGGATTTGAACAGGCCGTCGAAATGGCTCCGCCGACATTAAAGACAATTATCAACAAGGCAGAAGTCGCAGCGGTTGCTTCAGCGCCTCATCAGGAAAATGTTTCCTTCTACAGGAAAAGCGGCAGCGCAGGCGGAAGCGGTGCGTTTTCTTTCGATAGCGACGATCTGGATATCCCGGCGTTCAAGCGCAAAATGTAGACTCGAGGGTGCAGAGGATTCAACGCAGAGGCGTTGAGACACAAAGAAAGATCCCGTTATTCCTTTCTTTGCAGCTCCGCGCCTCTGCGTTTTGAGCTTCTACCCACCGGATAAAGCGCAGACAATCAAGACTTCATCCTTTTGTTGCAAAGGCACAGCAAGTGAACCTGCCGGTTCACGATTCACAAAAATCTTGATGTGAGTGCGTATCTGATCTTGCTCATCCACGATGCGAAAACGAAAACCCGGAAATTGATGATCCAGATTGTCAATTAACGCGGATAAGTTTGCTCCAGATGCAACGACTTTTGGTTGCTGTTGCGTGTAAGAACGAAGCGGGGATGGTATGAAAATGTTCATGAAATCGCCGCTTCCAGAGAATAAATGTGAGGAAGATTTCGGACGAGACAGCGCCAGGATTCGCCTTCATTGCGACTGCCCCACACTTCCCCGGCGGTTGTGCCGAAATACACTCCAACATTCTTTTCATGGTCAACAGTCATCGCCTGCCGTTTGACAGTCCACCATGAGTTTTTCTCCGGTAATCCCTGATTCTGGCGCTTCCAGGATTTTCCCGCGTTGGTAGTTCGAAAGACCGCGGGCTTTCCTCCCGGACTGGTACGTGGCCAAACGGCGGTTCCATCCATTGGAAACACCCATACGGTATTGGGGTCATCCGGATGAAGGACAAGAGGAAAACCGATGTCACCGACATTCCTGGGCATATTGCTTCCAATTCGCTGCCACTGCCCTTCCGGACGTTCCATCCGGTATATGCCACAGTGATTTTGCTGATACAAACGATCAGGCATCATCGGATGAAGACGAACGCAGTGTGGATCGTGCCCATACTCAGCATTTGGATCCGGCAAAAATTCAGCCACGCATCCGCGATTCAACGGCTCCCAGGTTGCGCCTTTGTCCGTACTTTCAAATACTCCGCCGCTGGACATACCGATATACATATGGTTCGGGTCGCGGGGATCGATCAAAATCGAATGCAGCTTGGGTCCATCCGGTGTGCCGTCTTGCCCGCTGCCTGTCCAGGCGCCTCTCTGGGGATTTTGATTAAATCCATCGACACCTTCCCACGTGTTACCATGATCTTCCGAACGAAAGATTCCCTGAGGCGATGTGCCTGCGTACCACACTGCCGGCTCACTCCGATGGCCGGGAGTAAGCCAGAATACATGATCGACAACCAGACCTTTCTCCCCCTCCTTTGCTTTTGGAAATGCAGGCGGCTTCGTTACTTCCTTCCAGACTTTCCCGCGATTTGTAGACCGAAAGATCGTTGGCCCAAGATGTCCGGTGCGAGCTGCCATCAATATCGTTTTGCCATCTCGCGGATCCAGAATCAGATGGTGCACGATATTGCCCAGAAAAATAGGATTCGAGATTTCCCATTTTCTCCGCGCCGCATCCCCTTTTAGTATGAATGCACCTTTGCGTGTTCCTATGTAAATTTCGACTCTCATACTGAACCGCCTCCTTACTTGAGTTTCAGGCATCGGCTTCGCAGAAAATACGAGTATAACAAAATGTTGCCGTAAGGCTACCACGAAGCGTTTTTTCAATGCATCAAGTGGATTGTAACAGTGGTTTGGCTAGTGCACGATTCCAAAAGTACGATGACGTATTTTCATTTCAGGTTTTCCAACCCCCGTCTTAACTCCCCCCTTGATAAGAGGGGAGGATCGGCCTGCAAATCGTTTCCCCCTCCTTATGAAGGAGGGGGCGAGGGGGAGGTTGGAGCTCATTCGTCACCGAACTTATGAAACAGAGCGTTAGTGATTCTCCCCCCTTTATACAGGGGGGAGTTAGAGGGGGGTTGTCTACGTGTCCAGCGGAGGTTGAGGTAACCCCCTCCTACCCTCCCCCTTAATAAGGGGGAGGAATTCCTTCACATTCAAGTGTTACACGGTACTAGAGCTTGGAACGGAGAATTTCTGCGGCCGCTTCCGGCGGGATTTGATTGATCATGTAACCGGAGCCCGCGCTAAAACTACGATGCAACCCGGTCTGGCGTGGGAATCGCGGAATGAACTTGAAATGCCAGTGATAGTCGTCATCGATCGTTGTCCAGTAATCGCGTTCTTCTCCCCAAACCTTATTCGGCCTCGTAAACAGGAGAAGCGTATAGGAGAGCGGTCCTACGACCTGTTTTACAACTCTCAAATTTTCCTGGAGAGCCCGTGCGAGTTCCGGAAAAAGCGACCGGTTCGTATTGCGAAAGTTAGAATCGTGTCTGCGAGGCAGTATCCACGTTTCGAACGGATGAGAGGCAAAAAATGGACTCAGGGAAACGAAGTTCTCATAAGCCCGGATTAATCCGCTATGGGCGTTCCTTGCCCGCATTTCTTCTGTGATCGTATCGCAAAACAGGCAACGCTCTTTCATTTGAAAATGACGGCGCGTGAACTGCAATTCGCGCCGGATTCTCTCGGGCACTGATGGTGACGCGATGAGGGTTGAATGCGGATGAGCAATTCGAGAATGGGAGATCGAGCCATGATTCTTGAATAAAAACAAATGTCCGAAGCGATCATCTTTGCTCAGGTCCACCATCCGTTCGTGGTATGCGAGAAGAATAGACGAAACATCTTCATGACTGAGTTCGTCCCAATCACGATGTTCCCTGTGTTCAATGATCACTTCGTGGGCTCCCAGCGCATCCATTACGTCATAGCTGGAAACCAATCTTCGGTTCAGACTTCCTTCGATCTGAAAGACCGGATGGTGATTAGGAATGACGCGAATTTGCCAACTCGGATCATGGATGCGGTACCGAAACTCACGATTCACCATCTCCGTGATGGAGGCCGGAGTTTTCTCCTCGTGGCCGGGGCAAAAATCGCAGGGGGCATCCTTCTTCTTTCTCGCCTCTCGCCCCACTGCCTGTCGCAATGAGCTGACAATTCGCTCAACAGGAACCGTCTTGTCCATGATCACCCATTTGCGAGTGACCGGATCTCGTCTCATTTCATTCATGTGTTTTACTTCACGTTTGCTGGATCCTGAATGCCGGCCGCCTCAAATCCTTTGCGGCGAATCAAACAACTGTCGCATTCACCACAGGGAGAACCGTTTGGCCCAGGATCATAGCACGAGTGTGTGTGTCTGTAATCGATTCCAAGTCGGAGACCTGTGCGAATAATTTCCGCTTTGGTGAACTGGAGAAGCGGAGCATGGATGCGGAACTCTTCTCCTTCGGCTCCTGCTTTTGTGCCGAAACGCAAAGTTGTCTCCAGTGCCGCGATAAATTCCGGCCTGCAATCAGGATACCCGCTGTAATCCAAAACGTTGGCTCCGTAAAAAAGGTCATACGCATGATGCACTTCTCCGAAAGCGGCAGCAATGGAGAGGAAGATCAAATTTCGGCCTGGAACGTAGGTAACAGGGATTTCCCTGTAATCGCTCCGATTTTTCGGAACATCAATCGAAGACGTCAAGGCGGAACCTCCTATTCCGGAAAAATCCAGCGGGAATGTAACGTGACTGGCATTTGAAAATTGTTCCGCAACCCGCGCAGCCCTCTCGAGTTCGATCCGATGCCTCTGCCCGTAGTCAAAACTCAGAAGCATCAAGGAAAAGCCTTTTTCCTGCGCAATCGCAGCGGTGGTTGTTGAGTCGATCCCTCCGCTAAACAAGATAATTGCGAGAGACATCGGTCAAGGTTGAGTACTGAGGGCCGTGTCCTGAGGGTGAACGCTAAGCGGTAAATAGACGATATACCACTTGTCGTCCCTTCGGACACGGATGCGTACGTATTCCCGTTTGCCTGCTTTCACATTTGTCAAAGAAGTTGTTCCCGTACCGCGGGCAGGAAGCACGATCGCAGGTTCTTTTGTGATGACATTCCCACTCTTCAGCAATTCCACACAGGGAACATCGGAATCTTCATCAATCTGAACGCCGTATGTTCCCGCAACAATCACTTTGCCATTCACGAAAACGTCCGCAAGAATCTTGAGGCTGTCGCTCTCGGAAGCGGATTCAACGCAGTTGCACAGAAGGAACAAGCCCGAAATGAACAAAACCCCGATTTTCATGAGCCGGCACAATCGATGTTTATTCGAAAATAGGAGCCTCGTAATCTACCTCACGGCTCCAAACGAACACGCGGATGGGCGTAACGATGGGGACGTCGTAGTGAATCTTGACGCGCAGGACCTCGTAGGTATCGATACGAACTTTTTTGGCATCCACGTTCTCTTCATCAACTTCCAGCTCTTCCAATTCCGCCGCCTGAAGAAGGTCATCAGTTAGCGCGTCCATCGTTCTACCTCGAAGAAACTTGCATTCTTCGCGAACTCTGTCTTCGAAACTGTAAACGCGAATCATTACCGGAATTACTTTCCAACCAATATAGGCAGCTATCAGCAGAATCGATATCCCAAGAATGAGGCTTCCTTTGCCTTCACCCTTCTGGCGCAAAAACTTCATTTTCCCCTCCGCTCAATTCAACTGAATATTATCACTTTCATTTAAGGTTTCAAACCGATCTCCAGCACGGATGGAATGGCCGTGAACAAAATCCGCAACCGAAAATCTTGGACGATTTTCCGGTTGCAGCTCCAAAATTTCAAGCACAGTCTCGCCGCCGCAAGCAATGCTCATACTCTCCTTACCCACATCGACAACGGTTCCCGGCGGCTGCAAAGTTGTGCTTTCCTTGGGATTGGCAAGCCAGAACTTAACCATCATTCCCCGTAAAAAAGAAAATGTGCCCGGCCATGGGTTGAAAGCGCGAACCTGACGCGACAAACGATTCGCAGAATGATTCCAGTCGACACGGCCGTCTTCTTTTCTTAATTTTGGAGCGTACGAAACCTGAGTCAGATCCTGAGAATGCGGGACAAGTTCGTTGGCTTCCAGCAAGTCAATTGTCTGTCGGAGTAAAGTAGCTCCAATCCGGGATATCTTTGTTGCAAGTGCTTCCGCGGTCTCCAACGGCCCAATTCTGCATTCTTGCTGCAGGAGAATCGGGCCACCATCCATGATTTCATTCATCAATATGGTTGTCGCCCCGGTAACCGCTTCACCCTCCAGGATGGCCCGAGCGACCGGCGCGGCGCCCCGATATTTCGGCAGCAGAGACGCATGAAGATTTACAGCCCCGTGGACCGGCAAATCCAGAAGATTCGGACGCAAGATTTCCCCATAAGCAACAACGGCAAGCAGTTCCGGTTGCAAAAGCTTTGTTTCTTCAAAAAAATCTTGCGATCTGGTACTGACGGGTTGCAGGACGGGAATATTCAAACGCTCTGCCGCGACTTTTACTGGCGGAGGTTGCATCTGAAGTTTCCGTCCGCTTGGACGATCCGGCTGTGTTACAACTGCAAGGATTTCATGAGTAGAAGCGTGAAGCAGCTCCAAACTGGGGACCGCAAATTGAGGAGAGCCCATAAAAATAATTCGCATTTTCTAACCGCCAGGAGCGCCAGAACAAGAACGATTTTTCATTGTAACCCTGCCACCTGCAGGACCGGCGTGCGGGGACGCACACGCCACGCCCCATGAACGTACGCCTACAGTCTTAGGAGAATCGATCAGGATGTGGATTTTTGCTCTAGGGCCTGGATCATCGCTTCCACAGTTTTGTATGTGCGCTGCAAATGGAACTCCTCAACTACCTTTTTGACATGAGGATATTTCGCGATGATGTTGTCGTAGTCATCCCTTGTTAGTTCCATAAGCTCCGACTGCGAATTTGTAATGATTGTAGCAGTACGGGGCTTGCCGGTCAGCAATGCGATTTCACCAAAGAATTCCCCTTCGCCAAGATTCGCAAGAAACACTTCTACCTTATTCGGTGTATGCGTCAACACACGAACATCACCGTGTACCACAACAAACATCGAATCGCCGGGCTCACCCTCTTTTACAATAACGGAGTTCTTTTCAAAATAACGGAGCTTGAGTCTGTTGACAACCTGCTGGAACTCCTCACGGCTCAAATCCTCGAACAACCTGCTCTCAATCTCGATTGCCGGAGACGCCGGCGTGGAGACAGCATCTCCTTTGGGAGTTGGAGACTCATTCGTCATGGCAAGACGTTCGGATAAATTAGTCAGCATGTGCTCGACTTCTTTATTCTCCGGCTGAAGCTTCAGAATCTTTTTATAAATGGCAATCGCTTTTAACACGAACCCCTGTCCCGTGTGAAGATCTGCGATCTTCTTATATTCACGAATTGCAAGATCCAGCTGCTGATCCAGCAAAAGAGCGTCGGCAAGATTCATGAGTAATGCGGTATTCTTGGGTTGCTCTTTCAGCCTTTCTTTGTACAGACTAATGGCCTTTTGATATTGCTTCTTTTCGATGTAATCTTCCGGCTCTTTTTTTCGCCAAAACACGAAACCCTCCTCCTCTTCCGCTAATCTAATTCAAATCGATAGTACCCTGCAAGGGGCAGCGGTTCAAGTTTCCAGAATTTTTGAACTTCGAAGCGTATTGGTGCTATCATTTACCCGGTTTCAGGTTCAACGAGGAGCGCCCTGGGGCGTTCAACCTGGAATTCGAAACCCTTTCCAATGGATTCTTTTACTCTGAACCAGGCATCGAAAATGCTCGGGATTTCTCCCCGGCGGCTCCGTCATTGGGAGAAAATCCAATTCATCAGCCGTTCCGTCACTAATGAACAGGGCGCCTTTTATTCCTTTCAGGATCTTGTGAGTCTTCGCGCAGCGGCCGCGCTAATATCGGGTGGAATTTCTCTGCAACAGGTGATTCGTTCACTGGACCTGATTCGAAAGAAATTTCCGGAAATTCAAGGGATCAGCGAATTGAAGTTCTTCTCTCATCAAAATACATTGATGATGCGCTACAACGGGTTGTCGTTCGATCCCGTGAACGGCCAACTCCTGATGAATTTCGAAGATCAGGGAACGGCCGTTCCTAAGAATTTCAAGGCCCCAAAACAGGAACGCAATCACCTGTTCTGGTTCGAATACGGCCTGCGTTACGATATTGAAGGCAAGTGGCAACTGGCTGTAAAAGCATATCGCAAGGCTCTTCAGCTGGATCCAACACTGGCAGATTGCTGGAACAACCTGGCGACAATTTATTACCGCATCGGCAAAAAGAAAAAAGCGATCCGTTTTTATATGAACGCACTAAAAATTAATTCTTCCTACAAACTCGCGTATTACAATCTGGGAAATATTTTTGAAGAGCTGAAGAAATTTAGAACCGCGGTGAAGATGTATCTAAAGGCAATTGAGCTGGATCCGGAGTATTATGATGCGCATTACAATCTGGCGCTCGTCTACGATAAGCTTCATTCCTATCGAGAAGCCTGCCATCACTGGGAAATTTATTTTCGGTTCGATTCTGCAAGCAGGTGGGCGAGCTATGCCCGTGAACGAATCCAGGAAATCAGCAAAGGATACGTTCGAAAGCGCGAAAAACAAGAATAGGAATCAACCACAGAGACACGGAGAACACAGAGAAGCACGGGGCAAAACCATCTTGTACTACGAACACTCAGATTGTTGTCTTTTAGCACGATTCAGCTTGTAGGGGCGCCATTCATGGCGCCCTGCGCGACCTGTTATGCGGCTGTGAAGGGCGCGATGAATCGCGCCCCTACAAAATCTTTTGGGTTGCGTGCACCAGCCCGCGCTGTATTCTCTTTGACTCTGTGGTGAATTGTTTGGCGAAAAAATATTTCATCGTTGATACACATTGTGATGCGCTGATGCGAATGGTTGATCTGGGATTAACTCTGGACGACGACCGGCTGCAGGTAAATTTTC